>ADIG01000800.1_pt1 | contig 47139 bp, 50 predicted proteins | sample 268288 | NCBI WGS metagenome assembly ADIG01 (sample SAMN02954299, study PRJNA39533) | groundwater metagenome | biome: aquatic; feature: FW106 well; material: groundwater; isolation source: FW106 well in Area 3 of the Oak Ridge Field Research Center (FRC) near the... | place: USA: Oak Ridge, TN ...
AGTCGGCGGTGCGCAGCTTGCCTTCGAGGTCAATCCAGTAGCTACCCTCGGCCACGGAGTGGATCTGCGCGAGTTCGGATCCGATGTTGTCGGGGCCGAGTCCTCCGGCGAAGCCGACCTGCAGGTCGGTCTTCGGTCGCTCCCACCGCTCCGGCGAGCGTCCGGTGCCACCGGAGCCGTCGACGAGCACACAGTGATTGGCTGCCAGACGAGCACTTGCCAGCCCGCGGTTCTTGTCATTGTGCTGCGTGATGAGGACCGGCACGCGACGGGCCAGGTCCGGTACTTCGTGTGGCTGGACGACTCCGTTGACCTGCACGCGGCGCGCATTGCTGACCAGGTCGGCCAGGACGCCTTCGCGAAGCTGCTGGCGGGCGCCGCGCCCACAGACGTGGATGGCGCAGCGTCCGGGAAGTGCGGCGGATGCGGCCTGCAGCCACGCCAGCGAGGGATAGCGGTTTCGTCCTTCGGGCGTCGTCGTGTAGAGCAGGCCGATTTCCAGATATGGGTGATCTGCGGTGAGTTGCGCCAGTTGGGCGATGTCCGTGCGCTCATCGGCGCCGGTCAGCGTGACAACCGAAAGCTGCGTCAGTGTGTTCATGCTGCGACTCCCCGGGGCTCATGGTCGGTACTTGGCTCGATCGTCTCCACGTAGGCCGCCATGACGGCAATGACGGCGAAGCCGTTGCCGTCGGCTGCCTTGACGAGTTCGATGGCGGCCTGGAGGGGGTCGAGGTGCTTACCGTCGGCGACCTTGGCGATTGCCGACTGCCAGGGAGCAACCTTCTCGGGGTACCGCTCACCCCATATCGAGCGCATGGCATCACGCATACGTAGCATCTGCGCCGTCAGGTTGGCGGCTTGAATCAGGTCAGCCATGACGAAGACCCTTGCGTGGTGCACCGATCCATTCGGCAAAGCTGAGGCCCGAATCGGCATTGAGGAATTCGAGGTAACGCTTCTGGGAGCGCGTCAATTTCGGCGGTGCCGGGCTGTGTTGGGCGACGTAGTCGATCCCCTCCGGAGTGGCGCAGAAGAGATCATCCCAACCCGTGATCGCGGTGCCTGGGGTGCGAGTCATCAGCCCGGCATCCACCAGCTGCAGACAGTGACCGTAGTCAGCCGAACCTTCGCCGGTGACGAAGTAATTGCGGTGGTGGCGACCGCGGCCGTACTGATCGACACCGAGTGCGTGTTGAAGGATGCGGAGCTGGGGAGCAACCCATGCAGCAATGCGGGTGGATTGCCCGTTCATGGGGCGCTCCCGGAGACGCCAGCAGTCTGGTGATCTTCGCCCTTGATGGGATCAATGTTCTCCAGCCCGCCGTGTACGTCGAGCAGCATCATCGACATGTTCGCGACATCCGCGGCGAACTCGCGAATCCCTTCGATGTTGCAGTCTTTCACTGCTTTCTGCAGCTTTGCTGCGTGGTAGTAGATTTCGAGCATTCCGACGGCTGGCGACATCTGGAGCCAGCCAGGACGATCTCCCTTGTCGGAGTTGGCGTGTAGTTCTCGCGCCATCATGCGGGCAAACGGCAGCAGCACCTCGTTGTATTTCTGATCGATGATCGGGAGGTGTCCGGACTTGAGCTGGGTATCCTCCAGGGTACCGATACGCTCGCGAAGGATGCGCAGGGCGCGAAGGGATTCCTCCGGTGTCGGGCTGGCGTGGTCGGCGAGAGCAAGTGCCTTCGCCAGGTCCATGGCGTCGCCGGCGGTTGACGATACGTGACTCATGCGTTGGTGACCTCTTGGCCTTGGTGTTGACGTCGCGCGATGGGACATACCTCGCGATCGCACACGCGGTCGAGGCTCCGGTTGTCGGGGTGCCGGCACGCGGCGACACCATGGTTGACGCAGATGCCCTCGAAACACGGGCAATCCGCCCGGTCGGCCTCGAAGCCCGAGGCATCCCCACGCACGGTGAAGCCGTGCGGCGGGTAATGCACGGCACGCAACGTGGTGCCGCGGCCACGACAGGTTCGGCACGTTCCGTTAGCCAGCCCGCTGCCGCCGCAGGTGCGGCAGTCGATGAGGACACGTTCAGCGCGCATCGGCTGCCTCCAAGGCATGCTTTTCACGCTCGTGGGCCGCTTCGCGACGCCGGGCTCGGGCGTCGATCTTTTGCTGATTGGCCCGCATGATGTCGCCCAGACTTAGCCCGTAATAGCTGGCGATGCGGGTGAGGTAGTGCAACGCATCGCCCATTTCCAGCGTCAGCTTGAGCCGGGTCTTGCCCTCGATGCGGGCGCCATCCCGGATCGATTTCTTGATGATTTCCAGAGCCTCCCCGGTTTCGCCGCTCCAGCCGGTGCACATGACAAACAGATCCGCCAGCGGCACGTCACTGGCGATGGTGCGCCGAGCCCAGTTGGCTCCCACCCATGCCTGGTAATGCTCCGCAGTCATGGGGGCTGTCTCGGGTGCAGTGGGTGTCGTCGTGCCGGCTTCGGTGGCGGCATCCACGCGCCCCAGCAAGTCGCGTGAGCTTTCGCCGCCGATTTCAGGACTCAGGGCGGTTTGGCTGGCCAGAAGATCAAGCATGGCTAGCGCACTGGCGCCGTAGGACTGCTCGATCGACTTCTGGGCCTCCAAGTCCATGCGCTTGGACTGCATGGCGCGGTGGTAACGCTCAACGAACGCCACTACGTCAGGCAGACTGGGGGCATTGGATGGAGAAGGGGCGGGTGCGCCGTTAATCATGGGCTTCCACGACCGCGGGACGGTCGGCCTCGCCAGTGCTGATCCGGTCGAAGACCTCTTGCCGGTGGATGGGCATGTTCCGCGGTGCATCGACACCGATGCGCACCTGGTTTCCCCGGACGCCGAGAATGACGACAGAGAGTTCACCCTTTTCCCCGATACGAATCGTTTCGCCGGCCTTGCGGGAGAGAACGAGCATGGGGTATCTCCTTATGTTGAGTGGTAGGTCAGGCCGCTTTGGCTTTGCCGGCGTCTTCGGCGCCGGCATCCGCTTCGCCCTGCTGTTCCAGCTGCTCGAGCGTTGACAGCAGCTCATCGAGCTGGGCTCGGGTGTCTTCGCGCAGCCCGGCGTAGCCGGGATCCCGGGCGATCTGCCTGGCTGCCGAGAACAGGTTCGGTGCGGACTTCTTCACAGCCTTGGCGAAGGCCGCACCGGGCAGATGCGATGCCGTCACTTTGGTCTGACCGGTCGCCTCGGCGTTCTTCTTGGCGCGCTGGAGTACGGCGACGGCGTCGCTGCCATGCTTGCGCATGATGTCGATGGCCTGCGATGCCGACAGTTCTTCGGCAACCACCGCATTGGCGATGGCACGCGGTGCACCGGCCAGCAGCAGAAGCCCGTTGACGTGCGACTGGGCCAGGCCAAGGCGCCGCCCGATTTCGGCCTCGGGAAGATCCATGCGCTGCAGACGCTTGGCGACCAGCGCGGTTTCGTAGGTACTGAGAGGACGTCCGGCGTTGCCGCGGTACAGATCGACCGTCAGGTCGATCATGTTGGTCGACTTCGGAAGGATGATCACCGGAATCTCGGTGAAGTCGGCCCCTTCCTTGATCGCAATCAGCGCCGCTTCCAGGCGCGTGTGGCCGCCCGTCACGTAGACCACGTTCTGGTTGCCCTCGCGGGCCACGATCACGGTGATGGGCTTGTCGATGTAGTAGCCGTCGGTCTTCATCGATTCGGCGATCGAGCGCACGTAGTCGAGGTATTCCGGCGTGCGAACACGGGTATTGAAGCCATCCATGATCCGGATGGTGTGAGGATCCATCCACGACATGGCGTCGGCACGCCGATTGGCGACCTTGACCTCCTTGATGTTGCCGGGAACCAGGTCGGCCTCGTAGGTCGCAGAGGGGATCTTGAATGCGTTCATGGGTGAGACTCCTTCCTTCATTACTCAATGGGTGAAAATCGGATGGTCAGGCAATCGGCTGTCCGGGCAGGGCGATGGCGGCAGCGATGGGACGCACCCAGATGGGTTCGTTGTCGATCAGGAATGTCTCGCCGCTCCACGTGGCGAGCAGGGTGCGGAACATCACTTCGCCGATGGCTTGGGCAGCTTTCGGCGGCACGGCGTTGCCGATGCGTTCGCGCCAGGCGGAATCGGAGAGACCGTCCAGCTCGAATTGCTCCTCCGGTTCGATCAAGCTCTGCAGAGCCGCGCCTTCAAGCGTGGTGAAGGGGCGGTGCCACGTCCCGTCCAGGCTGCGGATCAGGCAGACCAGCTTGTCGTTTGGCCGCGGCGAACGGGGGTCGGCGACACCGTAGGCACCATTGTCGTCGGAGCCGATCACCGTTCCCGTGGAGCCATCCCACTGCGATACGGCGTACTTGCTGAAAAGAGGGCCATGCGGCGGTCGGGGATCGGCGACAGCGAAGGCGCCATGGCCAGTCGTGCTACCCGAGATCACCGCGCGTGCAGGTGTCTGGAAGGGCGTGACGGCATATTTGCTGTAACCGCCGGTGCTCCCGGGGTTGCGAGGGTCGGCGATAGCGATACCGCCAGCGCTCGGGCCGTTGCCCCCCGTGACGGTGGGTCCGACGCCGGTCCAGTTCACGATGCGGTAGACATTGTTGAAGCGCGGACCGTTCTGTTCACTGAGCCTGGGGTCGGCGACACAGAACTGCCCTTGCCCAGGCGACTTCACGTTGATGAGTGCGCCGGTGGCGCGGTCCCATCGACGTACACCGTATTGCATGTAGTCGCCCTTGCTGGCGTCGAAGCGGGGATCGGCGACGGCGAAAGCACCGCGGGAAGGCGCCATGGAACCGATGATGGTTCCGGTCGAGTCGTTCCATTCGTTGACGCCGCACCACCCGCGGTAATACTCCCGCTCGGGTGCCAGGGCGTAATCGGTCAGGTATCCGTCGTCGCTGACCCGCAGGTCGCGCAGCGACCGCCAGTCCGAACCGGCTTTGACGAAGGCGAGGCGAACCCACGTCTTCCACTGCAGGTTCGGCACCCTGTGCATGGGGCCCGCGGCCGGGTCGCCCGGCAGGAGCATGCGGCCCAGGACGCTGCCCACGGCCTGCAACGGGCGCTTCCGTGGCTCGTAAAGGAATGGGGGCACCTTTTCGATGTGGCGAGCAACAAGGAGGAAGCGCTTGCGCGATTGGGCCAAGCCGCCAATCTCGCCGCAGTCGTGCCAGGACTCCTTCACGGCATAGCCGTAGTGCTGCAGCAGCGACACAATCTGATCCAGCAGATAGCGTCCGCGCGACATGATGAGCGGGACGTTCTCGAGCAAGAAGAATTCGGGCGGATCGTCCTTCCACGCCTCCAGCGCCAGCCAGACAGTACGCAGCGTCAGACGGTCGAGCGCCCGGTACTTCGCCGTGTTCGCCTTGCTCTTGGCCAGCAGCCCCGAGAAACCCTTGCAGGGCGGCGACGTGAAGACGATGTGCGGCCGCTTGTTCTGTGCGGCCCGGCGAACGTCCGCCGGGGTGATTTCGCGCCAACCGGCTGGGGGTTCGTGGCCGTGCCAGTCGATGTACTGTTGCCGGTCGAAGAGGTCCGTGACTGTCGCGTCGACGCCGGTGATGCGCTTGAAGTCGCGACAGGCCGCGGCGTCAACATCGATGGAACCCAACGTTTCGCAGACCGCGGTGAGGTTGCCGAGCTTCACGCGGACTTGCTGGAAGCCCTTGGCCCCACCACCGATGGCACCGCAGAGGTGCATCACACGTACTTTGACTTGAGGCATGGTCGTTGCCCTCAAGCCATCTGGAAGCGATGGGCGAATAACGCCAGGTGACACAGCTGGCCATCGTCGTTGTGCAGCTTGCTGGTGGTTCTATCCACGGTGGATCTCCTCGTTCGTTGCCCATTGGGCGGGCGCGTGAGGACAGGCATCGCAGATGGTGACCACGGGCTGTCCCTTGGGCGCAGAGACTATTCGCATCGCGTACAATACGCAAGACGTACATACGTCACGCGTACTGTTTAATTCATCAGTCATTCATAATTGAATGAATCATGGCTATGCGTTTAATCCGCTTCTATACTCTATCAAAAGTCAGCGAGGGACAACTGCTACGTGTGCAAGGCACGGGTTCGACTTCGTACCACTTGCCTTGACCGCCTCTAGTAAATGGATTGCACAATCCAAAACATGGAGAAACCGATGAATCTTCCGACGATCGAGGCCTACGCCGAGATGCAACAGGCCTACGAGCACTTCAATCAGCGACTGTTCGATGGGCAGCTTCCGTACTGCCTCATTACGTTCCAGCGGGAGAAGCGCACTTACGGCTACTTTTCGCACCGGCGGTTCGTCCGGCGCTCGGGAGAACACACGGACGAGCTGGCCATGAATCCGGCGTATTTCTCGGTGTGCCCGATCGAAGAGGTGATGTCCACACTGGTCCACGAAATGTGCCATCTGTGGCAGTACCACTTTGGTACGCCAGGTCGACGCGGGTATCACAACAAGGAGTGGAGCGACAAAATGGAAGCGATCGGTCTGATGCCAAGCGACACGGGCCAGCCAGGCGGCAAGCGTGTCGGTGAGCACATGGCCGACTACATCATGGCCGGCGGCCCCTTCGAACTGGCTTGTCGTGAGCTGCTATCGAAGCAGTTCACCGTGTCTTGGCTCGATCGCTTCCCGCCCGTGCAGCCCCGGCCGCCGGCCTTTACGCTCGCCACGCTGGCGACCACTGGTGGCATATCCGACGATTCGGAACCTGAGGCTGCAGACGATGCGGCCCCGGATTGTGGCGAGGGGCATTACGGCGACCTGCCGCCACTCGCCGACCTGGTCGTCATGCCTCCCGACGTGCCGCAGAATCGCTCCAATCGCGTGAAGTACCGCTGTGGCTCCTGTGGCGCCCAGGTGTGGGGCAAGCCCGCCATGAAGCTGCTATGTGGAGAAGAAGACTGTCATGCGACCGGACTGGATCCGGTCGCGTAATGGGCTCGGGACTGACGCAACCGCGTAGCTCAGCGCGGCTTTGCGCGTGCGCGACTGGACTGGCGGGGGGTCATTACAGTCTTCGACTGCGCTTTAACTGGGACACCAGCGTGGCCGGCTCGGCGCACTTCTGCTCCCCCTGCTGACATCGCAGCGAATCGGGTGCGCGATCGACGCGGCCTGGATTGATCCTTCACCAGGAGCGCCTGCGGTGGGACCATCATCGTGCGGACTTTGCCACGGGTGGGTGCCGGGCCGGGCGTCGCTGGTGTCCTGGTGGCCACCTTGCGCGCCTGGACGTCGGCGGTCGACTTCGTCCGTCGGGCCGATGGCCGTAGTGCACCGGCCTTCTTTCGATGACGAACTGGCGGGGTCCGACCGATCGCCGACTTGCGTTGGGGCGTCCGGCGCTGCGGCGCCTTCGATGCCACCTTCTTCGTGGCGCTGCGCGCCGGCTTGCGTGCAGCAGTGGCCTTCTTCGCCGTTGGACGTGCAGTCCTGCGCGTGGCTGCAGGCGATGGTGCTTTCGCGCCACGCCGGCCTGAGGCGGCTTGCGCAGCCGCAAGCTGCCCCGTGAGGCGCACCAGGAGTTCCTCCGTAGCTCCCAGTCGGCATTCAAGTGCGTGGAGGGCCTTCCGGATGGCCGGGGATGCGCCGCGAGCACGCAGCGATCGTCCGAGCGTGTCCAGGCGAACATCGAGCGCGTGAACGGCTGGAGGCAGCGGCTCCAGGGATGCCGCGGAGGGGGTCTCGTTCCGCAAGGCGGCCACCTCCCCGGCCAACTTACCCATTTGCGTTTCGACGCCACGCACCGAGAGGCGATCCAGGACAGCCTCCTGCGCAACGTGTGCGAGTCCGGCCTCGATGCGCTCCAGAGCAGGGAACGGATCCACGGTCACCGCCGGCGCGACGACCTGCGCGACGTCGATCGTCCGGGCCACCGCATCGAGTCGCGTCGCCAGGCTCCTGAACTGGGCGTCCATCGCCGACTGTTGCGCCAGGCCCGCGGCAGAGCGGTCGAGCCTGTCCTGAAGCCGACGCATGGCCAGCAGCAGGCCGGCCGGATCCATCGACGCGCTTGCGCTTTCGCGCTGGCCAAGGAACGCCAGCCCCAGATCTTCGAGCTTGGCCAGCACGATCGCGCCGAGAGCCTCGGTCGCGTCACCGTCGCTGCTGGCCAGCGCCGCCTCCACCGCAGAGCGGTCTTCGCGCCACTGCCTGACCATCGGCGTGACATCACGCAACGAGCCGCCGAGCACGCGCTGCACGTTGCGCACCGACACGTGCTCGCCCAGTTGAACGCACACGGCTGAGACCCGTGCCTGGGTCAGCCGGCGGGACCGTGCCTGCGGCGGAATCCCAATCTGGCGGATATCCGCGGCGTCGTGCGGGGACAATGGTTGCTGGGCGCGCATATCGTTTCCTTGGCGTTACCGATATACGCACTATAACGCATAGGTAAGCCATTTAATCGTAACCATATCGTTACCATTCACTACCAACGACGCGCTCCCTGCCCTCGCGTATTTAATACGTCCGACAATGACACTTGTAGGATGCTATAGATAGGAGTAGGGTCACGAACTGTCGAAACAGGGAGGAGGCCATTCAATGCACATACCGAACGAGGCACGGCCCGCCACCGAGGCGCAGCACGTGGCTGTACTGGTGGTGCTGGACCGGTTGGACGCCAAGGCCGAGCGGAATCGCTGGGCCATCTCTGTGCGTGACGACATCGGGAGCGTTCGCGCCGGCGTAGTCGAGCTGATCGAGCGGCTGGAGGCATCGAACTGGCGGTTGGCCAACCTGCTGGCGTTGATCCCGGAAGGTAGACCGGAGCGCGCACAGATCGAGCAGGACATGGCGGAAAACCGCACCGTACTCGCCAACGTCAGGAACGCGTCGTGAGCCTCCCCATCGATGTGCGTCGGCCGGGCCGGAAAATGGTCCTGCACGTATCGCGAGTCGTCACTCGCGGTACGGCAACGCTCTATACGACCCTCTGTGGACGAACCAATGCGGCGTCGCGCGACGGCATGAATATCGCCGACACCGCCGCCGGTGTGACCTGCAAGCTCTGCTTGCGCGCCCTCGCTCGCATCCGCGGTGCGTGAGGCTCTCAACGTAGAGTCCTGTCCATCCCAGCTGAGGATGCGACGAACAGGAGACCTCAGACATGTCTAAGCAATCCATCGATGATCGCCGGCACCGCCTCGACGACGGCCGATGCCCGATCCACGGGATATCGATGTGTCAGGTCGGAAATGACCTGGTCCACGGTATCGTGCATTACCTGGTCGGTTGCCCGCGTAGGAACTGCGCTATCCAGGGGACACAGCGCGATATGAATGCGCCTATCGTGCTCTTGCCGGCGTACGAACACCTGCTACGGCCGATCGCATCTGTGACGAACATCGCCACGAAGCGACACCTGTAATTCAGAATGGATAACGATGTAACGCTACCCAAGCGCCCACGCGGCCGACCGCGGAAGCCACGTCTTCCGCGCCAGTCGCGCGCACAGTCCCCTTTCCTCCCGACACGCAAGCAGCGCGACGCGCTACCAGCGGCGGCGGCGCTGCGCCAGGCCTTGGAGGCCCTGCCCGACGTGCCCGACATGATCCGCGGCACGCTGGAGCTGGCCGACCTGCCCATCCAGGTACCCGGGGTGCGTATGGCCGTCACTGAGGAGCAGGCGGCGGCCGCGCAATGCGTGCTCAAGGAACTCCTCACGCACAACATCCGCCCCTACGGCGACAACAGTCGCCGCTCGATCCGGTCGGACTGGCGTCATTGGATGGCGTTCTGCGCGGTGCGTGATCGGGTAGCCATGCCGATCGCGTTCGCCGACCTCAAGGAGTTCTTGGATGCCCTGATCGAGGCGGGTTACAAGCGCGCCACGCTCGACCACCTGCTGTTCACCCTCAAGCTGGCTTGCCAGCTATGGAGTTGCCCGGCGCCCACGGGGAGCCTTGCGTTCCGCTGGTACTGGCAGCAGATGGCCCGCGAGAAGCTCACCCGGTTCCAGCACCAAGCGCCCGGCCTCAACATCGAGGATCTCGAGGCGCTGGCCAAAGGCACGCCAGACGAGGATCCACGAGCCCTGCGTGATCTTGCGTTTGCGGCCGTCGCGTACGATCTCATGGCCCGCGCTTCGGAGTTGGTGGCCATGCGCTGGGATGGGATCGACTTCGCCGCGGACCCCGACGCCGATGGCGCCGTCTACACGCTCCTGCGCTCGAAGACCGACCAGGAGGGCCAGGGAAGCAAGCTCTACCTCACCGCCGACACCGTGCGGCTGCTGCAGGCCTGGAACGTCTATCGCTTCCCGGAAAACCCATACGTGTTCCACGCCCTGCCCCGGTACGCAGAGCAGCCCATGGACCGCACACGTCCGCTGGCGGTGCGCGAGGTCTCGCGGATCTTCGATCGCGTGGCTCGACGCATCGGAGTGGAGAAGCCGCTTTCGGGGCACTCCGCTCGTGTCGGCGGTGCCCAGGATATGACCCGGGCTGGTATGGGGTTGCCGGCGATCATGCAGACCGGCCGCTGGAAATCGCCTTCGATGCCTGCCCGCTATGCGGCCAACGAACTGGCCAGCCGTGCGGGCAAGAGCCGCACGGCGGCCCTGCGTAAACTCTCAACCCGCCACAGCGGCGTCTGAACGCTCAAGTAGGTCCAGAGGATTCGGTGGTCGGTCCTCGCCCTCGAGCAGGTCGCTCTCGATCGCTTCCTTGTGGCGGTTGAGGTCGAGTACCTTCTCGTCGATCGTGCCGGGAATGATGGGAATCAGCACCGTCACGTGCCGGGTCTGGCCATTGCGATAGGCGCGGTCTTCCGCCTGGCGCCGGAGCGCACCGTTCCACGGCAGGGAAACAGGGATGACGTAATTGGCCGCGGTCAGCGTCAGGCCAACCCCTGCCGCCTTGCGCAGGCCGATGAAGACACGAACGTTCGGCTCCGATTGGAAGCGGTCGACCGCAGATTGCTTCTTCTTGTCGCTCATCAGACCGTTGTACGTCACCGCCTCGATGCCGGCGGCGGCCAGCTCGTCGAACAGGATGGGCACGATGTCCAGGTGTTCGCTGAATACGATCACCTTGTCCTCTGGCGCCATGGCGCCGATCGTCTCGATCAACCAGGTGATCTTCAAGCGCTCCAGCAGTTGTCGCAGCTCGCCGACCTTGACCAGTGCCGGGATGTCGGGGCTGCCGGCCAGCTGGCGGTAGGACCGCATGTCTTCGTCCGGTATCTGGACGTACTGCAGCTGCAGGGACTTCCCCTTGAGCCCTTTCACGACTGCCTTCGGCCGGCGAATCATCCATTCGGACAGGCGCTCCTTGAGGGCGAGACGCACCGCCGGCGATCCGGCGAACTGCTTGACGAACTCCTGGGCAGGCAGCTCGCCGATCGGATGCCCGGACAGCCGCAGCAGCGTGTGGATCTCGCTCTCGCGATTCAGGATCGGCGTGGCGGTCAGCAGGTAGCGCCGTGGAATGTGCTTAGCCAGCAGGAAAGCATTCCGGGTGCGCCCGCTTCCCGCTTCCTTGAGGTAGTGNGCCTCGTCGCACAGCATGGCCTTGAAGGCTACCTGCCGATCGCTGAGCGCTTGCACGACCGTGCCCAGGCGCTCGTAGTTGACCACGACCCAGTCAGCGCGAGTCCAGTCGCGCGACTGCCCAGCGAAGGCGACCGTGGCGTTCGGAGCGATCTGGTGGATTTCTCGTTCCCAGTTGATCTTGAGCGAGGCCGGGCAAATCACCAGCACTGCACCAGGCCCCGGAATGAGATCGGCCGCTACCGCCCCTTGCCGGCTCTTGCCCAAGCCCATGTCGTCGGCGTTCAAGGCCGACGAGGCCCGCAGGAAATGCTCCACCCCTGCAATCTGGTAATCATAAAGCCCGTAGCGCTCCGCAGCCGTGGCCAGCAGCTCCGGAGGCACCTCGAACCGCTCCAATGGGGAGGTGACCACGCTGAGTACCGAAGCGATCCGTTCGGCCTCTTCCGTCAATCGGCCTTCGATCAGCGCCCCACCCACGCCAAGCGAGGGACGATCATCACCGCCGCTGGCCGTGTCCTGCAGGACGGTCTCGGTGTCGTGAACGTACACGTAGTCGCGGCGGATGCCCGCCTGCTCGGCCAAGGCTCCAATCAGGTCCTCGACCGGGAGGGAGATCAGCCATCCCGAGCGCCCCTGCAGCAGTTTTCCGGACAGTTGTTGCAGGACGTGGTCGAGCAGCGCATCGCGCTTGAACTGCACAACGCATTCCCCGCCATGAACCGGGAAAATCTGGACGTCCAGCCCTTCGGCGAACAATTCCGGCGCCGGCTGGGCCAGCGCCTGCGTGATCATGTCGACGGTGTGCTGAACATGGAAGTTCACGCCGCTGGGCGCTTCGGCAGCCAGTCGCTGGGCAAACCGACCATGGATGGATGCACGGGGGAACACCCACATGCGGGCCTGCGGGTGCCAAGCTCCGCCATGCTCACGGAAAAAGTCCGTCAACCAGGGGGCGTACACCGTGCGCAGTCCGAGGCGAAATCCGTCGGAGTGCACTTCCTGCACAGCTTCGCGCGGTGCCTGTCGCAGATCGGCCAGCCCCATGGAAGTGATCATGCTCCGTTGACTATGGGCTTAGTATAACAGAACATACCAACTGTTCATGTCCATCGATCACGGCTGCCATGAGGACATTCCACATCTCGCTCCGATACCGACCCTGGTTGGGCTGGATCTGCATCGTGCTCGGCCTGGTGATTTTCGTGGCCTCCTTCACGCTGCCCGGCGATCGACCACCATCACTGACTCGCGCTCGCGTTGATGTACACGGCACACGTTTCGACGTGGACGTGGCAAGCACACCCGAAGCGCGTGCCACAGGGCTCATGGGGCGCGCAGAACTTCCCCCCGGCGCAGGGATGGTGTTCATCTACCCGGATGCCCAGCCGCGGGAATTCTGGATGAAGCACACACGCATGCCGCTGGACATGCTTTTCTTCGATGCCCAGCATCGCCTGGTCCACCTGTGGTTGGACGTGCCTCCATGCGTGAAAGACCCCTGCCCGCCCTACCCCAGCAGGGCGCCGGCTCAGTTTGTCCTGGAAGTCGCCGGCGGCACCGCACGGGCGATTGGTGTACGTTTGGGGGATCGCATGTCGATGCCATCCACGCCAAGCTCTTCACCGTGACGGACGATACCCTCTACAGCCCTTCCCCGCTGACTGGGCGGCGACGGCCGCCGCTGTAGCGGGCTGGACGCCCGCTAGGTGCCCACAAGGCACGCCCGCACCGGCGGTGCAAGGAGTGGGTTCGGATAGCCAATGGGCCTTGCCACTGCTTCCTGGCGAGCTATCCTGGCAGCAGCTCGGGGTGTGTGGCGAGTCGCAGCCGATAGTCGTCCAGCACCGTCAGGTAAAGGTTGTCCAAAACCTCACGCTCCACCCCAGAGGGATTCGGGTTGCCGATAGGGTGGTCCGCGTAGCGGTCTGCCTCAGCGCCGTAGACCAGGTAGTCATTACGTACGCCGCGCGCCACCAGTCGGTCGTGGACGAATGCAGCACCGGCTCGCGCGAATAGCTCCCTGCGCGTGGCCCAGTACGGCTTGGCGCGCAATGTGTCGAGCTTGCGCGCGTGCGCATGGAACGAAGAAATCTCGCTATTGCTGAACCCCAGAAAGGCTGGCGGCAGTTCCAGATGGGCCTGCCGTGCTGCCTCGATCGTGCACGCGATCGACAAGCGGGCGACGTAGAAGGCCACATTGCTTTCGATCTTGTCCCGCACCTTGGTGAAGCCCGTCTTGCTCGGGCATGCCTTCTTGAGCTGATCGAGAATCCGTTCACTGATGTCGCTGGCGTCACCCAAGGGCAATGCCCCCGAGCAGGCGGAGGCGGAGAGCACCGTCGATCGACAGAAGTCGTGGATGCGCGACGCGATGGTCGACTCGATCCGCTGGTATGCGCGCTCGAACAGGTGCTCGTTGACTTCCTTGAGCCGGGGACGTTCATCCGCCGGCTGCAGATAAAGCCAGGAATTGGCATTGTCCTTGCCACGCCTTGCGCCCTCCCACGACTTCTCGTGCAGCGCATCCGGATCGGCCGGTTGCTGATGCATCGCCAACACCAGGTCACCCAATGCCGTGTTGGCCGCGGCGCTGTCCACGGCCGAGCGCCCCTTCCCCATGTGGTAGTCCCACGCGTGCATCCATTCGTGGGCCAGAGCACCCGCGCCTTTCATCCGCGTCAGGTTGATGACCACGCGCTCTGATTCGTAATGGGCTAGCGCGGCGTGGCGGCCTCCATGACCCCGCGATCCGAAGGCGATGGCGAGCGAGCCCTCCAGGCTGATCGCTTGCGGTGGGATCTCCAGCGCCTGGGCCAGGTCGGCGAAGGAGTCGAAAGCCATATTGAGCACGTCCTGGCGTTCGTCCTGTGGGAGCCAGTTGCCCCACTCGACAGCACGAAAGCCGAAGTGCGTCATCAGGTCGTCCCCGATGACGTCCCGGCCCTGCCGCCAATCGTTGCCGTCGCGCTGTACGTGCTCCAGATGCGGTCGGTGCAGTTCACGGTCAGTTTCCGCCTTGGCCTTGTCGGCCTCGGATCGATCGGGATTCTTGACCCTCTTGGGCTTGATCATCGCTGACCAATTTTCAGGGTTTTCGCCCACCCGTAAGCGCATGGCAGAGACGATCTTTCGCGGGATACAAGGATCGTCGTAGCGCCCGCCCTCAAAGACCAGATTGCTGAAATCACGTCCCCACTGGATCTGAAAACGTCCGTTTCCCGCAATGGGCAGGCTCCTGCCGTCGAGTGGGGCACCTGTCCCAACTGTCGCACCATGCACGTAGATTTGCCGGATGACTTGGCGCACGTCGTCAATGGAGCACACCGGATTCAGTGCGTCACGCACATAGCTGATGGCCTCGATGTACTGGGCCTCGGACTCGTCATCCCTCCTATCGGGAGTGACATTCAACGCATCCTTGAGCATCTTGATAGCCCATGCCGCATAGGCACTGACGCCGCGTTCTCTCATCGCAGCGTAGTCCAGCGGTGGCCACACGTTCTTCTTGACCACCAACGCATTTCGCTCGGACGTGTTGAGCGAGGCAAGATCCTCGATCACCATCGCCCGCCGCGCAAAGTCTTTGCGTGCACCGCCGATATGCTCCCCCACGTCCTCGTGGTGGAGCCTTCCTTCATCTTGCCCGCCCAAAGCATGGTCCGCGAGAGCGTCGAGATCGGCACGGGCCTTCGCTCGCGCCGAATCCTGTACGCGAGCGCGTGCACTGTCCAATGCCCGTGACAGTGCACCGGCCAGAGAGGATAGGGAGGCATCGCCACCTACGCCGAAGCGGTGAAAACAAGAGGCCAGGTGACCCATTGCCTCAGCTTCGATCGCGATCGGCGATCTCGCCACCGCGGGCTCACGTTCATCGAGCCCCGCCGGCGGCATGTCGACTAATCCCCTCAACGTGGTGTACACGCCATACGGCTTCAATCGCGCCACGGCGTCGACGATGGCTTGCAGCGATGTCGTCATTTCAGCAGGATCACCCAGCGCGCCCGGGTCTTCGGCCCACGTGGACCACAAGCGCCACTGGGCGTCCAGCGTGGAACGAATTGACGGCAGTTGGCGCATCGCCTCGAAGAGCTTGCCGGGCAATGGACCCAGGGCCACGTCGGGCGGCACGTCCATGATTTCCGGCGCCAGTCGGATGTCACGGAAAGCCAGCACGCGGCCCGATCGGTAAACCCACAGAGGGAGTGCGTAGGGAAGGGTCTGGACCTCCAGCTCATCTACGCCCCAGCCGTCCGCAATCGCCGTTGCTTCGTCCGGATAACACGTCGCCAGAGCGTTCTCTCGGTACTCGGCTGCTCCAAGTAGTCGCGTGGCTCGATAGGGAGCCACGCGGGTGCGCCCCAGCCATGCCGGCGGTATGACCGTGGGGTCGTTCGCCGGATCCACCATGGGCAGAGGTCGGCCTTCGCCATAGACCTGCGACAACGGCTCCTTTCGTGGGACCCAGACCGGCGCGGCCTGCTCAGCCATCTGTTGGATATAGGCTTCCCATGCAGGAAGATCCGTGATCGTCGGCGCCTTCACCACGAAATCCCACAGGGGCATTTCGGTCATATCCGTCGCCGACAGCCCCGGGAACAGTGGTTCCAGCTCCAAGATCGTGAACCGGGTCTGGAACGACTGGTACTGCAGGGGGTGCTGCTTCGTCAGGTCGTCGTAGGGCAGTGTCCTGGGATTCCGATTGAACCCCAGCACGGCCAGCGCATCCTCGAGGCGCTGGCGAGCTTCCTGTGCATCTCTCATTGCGCCCGCCGTGTCCGTCGGGCTCGCCTCTCCTGCGGCCAGGCGGTGGCGTTGCGCGAGAGCGTTCCAGTCACGAACCTCCAATACTGCCAGGGCGGGCCTGACCGCCGACTTGGGTTGGATCTTGAGTGCCGCGCCAAATCGAGAGAGGTCAATCCACCGAGCTTTCTGGGGACGTGTTCCGTCGCTGTCACGCGGCATGATCGGTCGTCTCCGCGTGAGTCTGCTCCAGACTCAGGTAGCCATGCAGCCGCGCCATGAAAGTCGGCAGTGTGCAGTCTTCCCCGTCGACGACGAGCGTCTCCAGGGCACCCAGCTGGCGCTCCGCACGGCGCCAGTGCGCCAGCATGATGCCGACCGCATGCCGGTTCGTCGCGTCTTGCACGCCGAACTCGACCGTAGCGACCGGATGCGAAGAGCCACGCTCGCAGGCCAGGCTCAAGCTCAGGTAGTTGCGTTCGTCCTCGTAATCGGTCGTCAGCTCGCTCCACATCGGCGACGCCTCCGCCAGAAGACGATCGCGGAACAGGGCGGCGAGGAATGCGTGAGGCTGCGGGGTGTGCATGGGGTCATCCTGGGAAGAGCTAGTCGTCGTACCGTGAGGCAACATCGTCACGGGAGTACGAGTCGAAACGGGTGCAGGTGCCGTTGAAGGCGAGTTTGACGGTGTCGGTGGGGCCGGTGCGTTGTTTGCTGATGATGACTTCGGCCAAGCCCTTATCGGGCGATTCCTTGTTGTAGTAGTCGTCGCGATAGAGAAACATGATCACGTCAGCGTCTTGCTCGATGCTTCCCGACTCGCGCAGGTCGGACATCAAAGGACGCTTATCGGCGCGCTGCTCGACCGATCGGTTGAGCTGCGAAAGCGCAACTACCGGCACGTTGAGTTCCTTTGCCAGCGCCTTCAACGAGCGCGAGATTTCGGCGATTTCATTGGCGCGGTTTTCCTTGGTACCAGGAACCTGCATGAGCTGCAGGTAATCGATCACGATCAGGCCCAGCCCACCACGTTCTCGATACAGCCGTCGCGCGCGCGAGCGCAGTTCCGTGGGCGAAAGGGCTGGCGTGTCATCGATGAGAAGACTTGATGAGGTCAGCGACGCGATGGCATTGGAGATCCGCGGCCACTCTTCTTCCTCGATGTTGCCGGTGCGCAGATGTTGCGAATTGATACGACCCAAGGACGCGATCGACCGGAGCGTGAGCTGGGGAGCGGACATCTCCAAGGAAAAGACCGCGACGACACGCCTGTCCTTGATCGCCGCGTGCTCAGCGATATTCATGGCGAAGCTGGTTTTGCCCATCGATGGGCGGGCGGCCACGATGATCAGATCGGAAGGCTGTAGACCGCAGGTCAGTCTGTCCAGATCCACAAAGCCGGTGCTGGCGCCGGTCAGCGCACCCTTGTTCTCGACGCGCTGGGCGATCAGCTGGAACGCGTCTCTTGCCGCGACAGTCATGGAGACGAACTGGGAGCGGCCACGAGACCCGGATTCAGCGATTCGGAACACGTGCTCTTCGGCCTCCTCCAGTACCTCCTGGCAGCTGCGACCCTGGGGATCGAAACTGCTTGTGGAGATCCGGGTGGAGGCATCGATCAGCTGGCGTAGGACCGACTTTTCGCGCACGATTTCCGCGTAGGCGGCGATGTTCGCCGCACTGGGTATGGCGTTGGCCAGCTCGATCAGGTAGCCGGCGCCGCCGACCATCTCGGCCAGGCCGTTGCTCTCGAACCAGTCGCCCAGAGTCACCGCGTCGACGGGATCACCGCGGCCCTCCAGCTCCACGATGGCCCGCCAGATGAGCCTATGGTCCCTTCGGTAGAAGTCCTGCTCGCTGACCTTGTCCATCACCAGGTCCAGCGCGTCCGGCACCAGCATCAAGCCGCCCAGCACCGACTGTTCCGCTTCCACGGAGTGGGGCGGAACCCGCAAGCTCTCTTCGCTACGCGTCGCCATGGTCGTCAGGGCCTCGGAAGCGAGGCAGAAGATTCCGTGGGGATATTTTCCCAAAAGTGGCTATCGACGCGTTCGAGGCGAAGGTATTGCGCGTCGTCCGTCGGTATCTTGTACGCACCGGTCAGGCTGTTGCGGACCCCGCTCGCAAAATGAAGGCCCATGGTCGTACCCCGTGGGTCGCCCATGATCAGGGTACTGGCGACACCCGGGATGTCCTGCGCCAACGCCTCTAGGCGCGCCTCCAGTGCGTCCATAGCCGCCTTCTGGGGGGTATCCAGCCCCGTGGCCAGATCCATGGCACAGAGCCGCCGGTGCTGTGTAGCCATGTCGATGAGAGCATGCCCGACGACAACGGCGGCCGGCTGACCCCAGTGGGTCTGCTCGCGCAGCACATGCACGAACTCGCGCAGAGGCGACGTCATGGACTGCCACAGCGCGGTGGCTCGTTCGGGGTTCTTGTCCGCTTGAGCAAGTAGTTCATTCAGGGCAGTCATGGTGATTTCCGGTCTTGATGACGGTGGTGGTGAACGCTGGAAAGCAGCAAGGCCATCATGCCAGCCTCGGCCACTACCCGCGGAACCGCATCACCCGGGCAGCAGAAGGATGCCCGGGTGATGGATCGCTCAGTACGGGATGTCCTGTCCGGCCGGCGATTCCGCTGGCGGCGCGCTCTCGTTCTTGGGCTTGCGATCGAGCAACTGGATCTCGTTCGCGCGGATCTCCGTCACCCAGCGCTTGATGTGATCGTTCTTGTCCTCGTACTCGCGGGTGCGCAGCTTGCCCTCGATGTGCACTTGACTGCCGGTCTTGATGTACTTGCTGACGAAATTCTCGACCACGCTCTTGCCATAGACCTTGATGCGATGCCATTCGGTGGATTCCTTGCGCTCACCGGTCTCCTTGTCGGACCAGGACTCGGTGGTGGCTACCGAAAGCTCAGCAATTGGATCGCCATTGGGCAGGTAGCGGATGGACGGGTCTTTGCCCACGAAACCGATCAGATGGACGGAATTGAGCGACATGGTGTTACCTCGCAATGTTGCTGTGGGCACGCCCACGATGGCCGGCCGCTGGCCGGAGAAGGGATTCGACGATGCGGGTCATGGGGCGAGTTCTCCCCTGGCCGATCCTGTCGAGGGGATCAACGGAACAACCGTGTTCAACGCGGTCGCTCGCTGACCCAGGTAGGCTTCGGCGAGGCGACGCACATGACCGTCGCCGGGCTCGATACGTTCGGCCATGCCGATGCCCGGGCTGCGCACGCCTTCGATCTGCTCACGCTTGATGCCCAACACCTGGGAGACGACCGGATCACTTCCGGTCTCGGACACGAGGTAGTAGGCGAAAACCGGAGCGTCCTGGCCGTCGCGATGGGCGCGGCCGATGCACTGCTCATGGACGCCCGGCGACCAGTCCAGCTCACCGAACACGACCGTTGTGCAGCAGTGCTGCAAACCATCGAGGCCTGCGCCCGAGCGTAGCGACATGATGAGGACGCGGGCCTCGCCAGCCTCGAAAGCGGCCTTCGCCGCTTCTTTTTGTTTTGGGCTTTCCGAACCGGTGTACAGCACGGGGTGGAGGTCGGCCAGTTTCTCCAGCCAGATGTTGTACACCTCGCGATGCCATCCGAAGAGCAGCACCCGCTGGCCTGTTTCGGCAAGCATGCGAACGAAGTCGGCGACGTAGGGCGCCTTGGCGATACCGGTCGCCTGCCGCACGATGAGGTCGAACTGCCCAGCCGCCTGCATCTTCTCGCCGCGGAAGCGTTCGTTGTGGGCAAGAATCGTCCGCGCCAGCGTTGCCGCATCGCCACTGATGCGATCCAGCACGTCGCCGTCGTTATCGACGGTCTGGACGATCTTGGTCAGCGGCGGCAGTTCTCGGCCGACGTCCGCGCGGGTGCGCCGCAGGAGGATGCCTTCGCGGCGCAGATAGGCGCCAAAGCGCGCCGAGTCGGTCAGGCTGCTTTTGCCGTTGTGTTCCTGCGTACACCACTCCCGCAGGAACTCGTCGCGCTCGCCGAGCGCCCCGGGGAGAAGGGAGTCCACAACCCAGAAGAACTCGCTGCCGTAGTTGTAGATCGGCGTGGCCGACAAGCCTAGTCGCAGGCGCGCCTTGCGGGACACCAGCTTGGCGGCGTCATAGATCTGGGAGCCGCTGTTGCGCAGCTGCTGGCACTCGTCGAAGACGACGTAGCGGATCAGACCAGCCAGTTCCTCGGCCCATCCGCGGAGCTTGTGGTAGTTGGTGATCAGCACATCCGGTGGCTCATCCCACAGATCCGCTTGGCGAGAGTGCCCGGAGCGCACCAACGGATACGGCTTGCCGCTGCGGATGACGTGGGTCCGCAACTGCGGTGCAAACTTGGCAATCTCCGCGGCCCACTGGCCGGGGAGATTGGTCTGGCACACGACCAGCGCAGGAAGGTTCTCGTTCCGCACCATCGAACAGATGCTCGACACGGTCTTGCCCAAGCCCACGTCGTCGCCCAGGAGCAGCCCCTCTCGGACTTCGAGCATTGATGCTGCTTCGCGCTGGTACTCGCGCGGCGGCAGTGCCAGGTCGAACTCAGGCAGCGGCGTGCGCTGGGCGAGCATGTCCGCCAAGCGCCGCTCCATGTCCTCGTGCTGTGCGGCGCGGGCGCGCAGCACGGCAGCCTCGGATACCTCCATAGGATAGCGTTGCAGGAACCATTCCAGATCCCTGGTGTTCTCCGGTGTATCAGATAGCGTGATGGCTTCGGCAGCGCGCTGCGACACGCGCGGGAAGACCCGCTTCAAGCGGGAACGCACATGCGGCTCACACTGGATCACCCAGTGGCCAGACTGATGCGAGACGCTTCCGTAGGAGGCGACCGTCACAGGCATTGCCTCTGCAGATGGACGCCATACACCGGCACCCCATGCAACGCGGAGATCTCGATGCCCGCCCAACGTAGGGTGCTGGCCAGCAGCACCCCACGCACGTTCGGAAGCATGCAGTAGCGATCGACCTGACGCAGTGCAGACGACAGTGTGCCGTCGACCTTTACCTCGATCGCCAGCCCTTCATCAGGGAACCAGAAGTCAAAGCGGTTCTTGCGGTCGATCGAGAACTCGCGGACGAATGACTTTTCGCCGGCCTCGATCAATACCGATTCCAGAACACCGTGCAGTTGTATTTCGTCGTGGTAGCGGTACGCGAAGCCACGCAGGTGCGAAGCCAGGTGCCGCAGCCGGAGCGCTGATTCGGATGGCGTGATGATCTGGGCGCTCATTCGGGCTCCTGATCCAGATCCGCGCATGGCCACAGCGTGAGTTGTGCCGGCGGGGCGTAGTTCATCCACAGGCACTCGGTTCGGCGGCGCCCCCCGGCGACGGTTTCGCCGGTGTCAACGCGATGCCAGTGCTTTAGCCGGCTGTCGTAGAGACGACTGCGGATACCGGATATCAGGCATTTGCCTTCGAGTCCCACCACGACGTCGAGCAGTTCTTGGTGCTGCTCGATCGACATGTCGAAGCGGTAGTAGACGTTGCCGCCAGTGGGCTTGCGATCCGCCAACGCACTAGGGAACGGGGGGTCGAGATAGAACAGGGTTTCGGGGCCGTCCAGGTGCCGTAGCAGATGCAGCGCTGGCCGGTTCTCGATAAAGACACCTTTCAGACGCCGCGCGGCTTGGGCCAGGCGTTCGGGGAGCTGGTTCCAGCGGTCCAGCTCGCGTGGTTGGGATTTGCTGGAGAGCCAACCACTGGCCCGGTCATGGCTGAATGCCATGCGTGACATCCAGCTGATGACCAGTAGGCAGCGCTGGTATTCGACTCGATCGACCGCCTTGCCCTCCCGCCCGCCATGACGAAGCGTGCGGCGCGCCCGAGTCAGTTCCACTCGCGCGTACGGCGTGCGCTCGACGGCAGTGGCCAGCCGCTCCAGGTCTTCCCCACCCTCACGGAGGATGGCGAAGAACTCCGATACCGCACCGTCAATATCATTGAGATATTCCACCGGTGACGGCGGCTTGTGCAGCAGCACGGAAGCGCCACCGGCGAACGGCTCGACGTAAGTCGTGTGCGGCGCGAAGTGCCGCACGATGACACTCTTGATGCCGCCCTTGCCACCGGGGTAACGAAGTACCTGCCGAGCGCTTTCGATCGCGCCTTCATCCTTCGCCATCGATTGCCTAGGCGCAAGCGCGGCGCGTACAGGTCCCCGGCGCCGAATATCGGCGTCGACCGCTGACCATGCATCGCGCTTCGATGGATTCAAGGACCTTGATCCACATGATTTGATGGCTTCTATTCTGCATTGAAAGTCAAGCGATGACAATACGTCACAGACAAGCGCCCGGCACCAGGTTGAGTGCGGGCGCGCCACCGCTCCCCCATGGCGCCGCTGGGTGCGGCTGGGATACCGGCGGCGCCGTTGACCCGCGCGCGGCCCTTCCCCCACAATCGCCCGGGTTTCACGGGAGATTGATGGCCATGAGCAAGTTCGCCCTTGCTGCCATGCTGACAGAACGACTGGGGTTGCCGAAAGCCGACGCCATGGAAGCCGTCGACACCATGCTCGATGGTGTCCAACGGGTGCTCCTAAGCCGGGGACGCGTCACTTTCGTCGGTTTCGGCAGTTTCAGCCTGCGTGAGCGACGCAGCCGCCGAAAGGCTGGCGAACAGAAGATCGAGATCCGCACGGAGGTGGTCTTCACACCCGGCGAAGGACTCGCCGGACAGGTGGAGTCCCGCCATCCCCGTCGAACCGAACCGGCATCGGCTGCCCGCCGACGAACCTCGAAGGCGAGGTCGCCGATCAGGCCCAAACGCTAGAAGATCAGCCCGCCTGTGCTCGCAGCAGCGGGAACAGGATCTTCATGAACCGCTCGAACGGAGAAATCGCCGAGTCCTCGCCATCCTTGAGGTGCTTGCGCGGCTTGGTTGGTGCCGGGGTGGATCGCTGGGACAGCCGGTCGATGACCGACGCCACTACGTACGGATCGCCGCGATGGCGCTCCAGGAGCAGCGTGGCGATCGCCTCCAGCTGTGCATTGTCTACGCTCTTGCCCGCGTGCTTGCGGTAGACCGAGATCACCTGCAACGCGGTCAGCTCCGGCGTGGACACGAACATCTTGAACTTCCCCAGCGGATCCTCGAAGGTCTCCTGCCGATACAACTCGGGATCGTCGAATTTCGGGTAGGTCGCCGAATGAATGATGCGCAGTGACGGCTGCCCGGGCCTGATCAAATCGGCACCGATGATCATCGGCTGGGTCACATAGCTGCCGCCGATGAATACATCGATCGACTGCAGTGTCTTCTTGGCCCCTCGTTTCTTTTCTTCCTCGACGGCCCATACATCGACTGGCTTTTTGAACCAGGCACAGCTGTGTGTGATCGCCACGTCCCTGAACTTGATCGAGGCGATCCGGAACCCATAGACCCGAAATGCCTCGACCAGGTCGGCATCGGCAGGCAGGTAAACACCCTCGCTGATCCTCGCCAAGCGGCCGTCACGCCTGCCGAAATACCCCTCGTGCTTGTCGATGTTCTGGCCAACGATGAAAATTTCGGGTTTGCGGCGTGCCATGTCGTTTCGTCTCCCTCCCTCATGCATGCCTACAATGCCTGAGAAGGCCGACCAGTGCACCGGATGGATGAGTTTTAGCTGACCGAAGGGGGAAAAGTTGTTGTTGTATGACTGGACTATACTACAATGAAAGTGTCCAGCCGCCATCCATATCACTTTGACCAAGGCTCCCAAAGCATGCCCAACCAGTTAGATCGTCCCACCTTGGGCGAACTCCTGAAGCAGCTCAAGACCCAGGTACTGGCTACCCGCGATAACCCCGCCCCACCGGCACCCGGCGAGGTCCGGGTCAACGATGTATATGCCGAAGCGGAGGCTGCTCGTTACAGCCCGCCGTTCCACCCCTAGCTACGTCTCAGTTCGTCCTACCACCGGTGTTTGCGCCGGAGGCGCGGAACGACAAAGGGCGACGGTCAAGCCGTCGCCCTTTGTCGTTCTTGACGAGTAACGAACTTAAAAATCAGAGGCTGTAGTCCCCCACGACCGCCTCCATATCGAGCACGGCATCGTCGTCGTAGTCGAAAGCAGACGCGTCGAAGTGCTCTTCCATCCCGGCAACCCTGGCATCGCCTGCCAAGGCCGCCGCTTCGATGCGGATGTCGTCACGGAAGTCCGGATGGTGCGCCAGAATGTGGGTCGCGATGCGCTCGGCATCGCGCGAGGCCCGGTAGATCTCGCGCTTGTCGCTCTTGAGCAAAGACAGGTAGCCGTCGATGTAACCGGCGTGGCCATCGACAGCGTAAGGAATGCCTAGCTTGGCGCAGAGCATGGCACTGCCGATTTCGGCCCGAAGCTCCTCGCGCGCGTAATCGGGGCTCTGTCGATCCCGTGCGAACACCCGATTCATCCGTTCCGGATGGCCAGTCCAATGCACCAGCTCATGCAACTTGGTTGCGTAATAAGCCGCATCGCTCTCGAAGGAGGCGCGATCAGGCATGCAGATGCGATCCGTGCCGTCCGAACCCATCTGGAAACAGGGCGTCCGGAAGCCATGCGCCACCTCGACGCCCATCGCCGCAATGATGTCCTCGATCTGCTCGACCGTACCGGGATCGACATTCGGGCTAGCCGGTGGGTAAGCCTTCTCCGGCGTACCGTCGATCTGTGAAAAATTGAAGACCGTGAAGCGGACCAGGATCGGAATCTTCTTGAGAACCGGATCGCCGGTCTCGGGATCTTCGCCAACCTGGCGCTCGAAGGGTTTGAAGAAATAGATGGGCGTGCCCTTCTCGCCCCGCCGGACGCGCCAACCGGCCTTTTTCGCCTGCTCGAAGGTCGCCCAGCGACCATCCTGATAGCCCATGCTCATCAGCATTGGCACGTTGACGCCATGATGCGGGCGGTCGCTGATGCCGTTGCACGGCCACGTCGTCACGCTATCCCACTCGCGGCGCCAGGGAATGATGCCCGACTCAAGCGCCCTCACGATCCGGTCGGTCATGTCCTGGTAGCGATCCAGTCGCTCAGGCGCCACCTTACCTGCCCCTACCCTATCCACGCGCGGCGCCGAGGCAGGCGCGGGATCTGCGGGAACGGGCTTGGGAGTGGGCGAAGTCGTGCTGGTGGAAGAGGCGGGTGAGCTGCTATCGAAACGCCGCAAGGTCGCCATGATCACTCGTCCTCGTCGACAGGCTCGTTGGCCATGTCGCTGGGGATGGGAAGCATGTCGACGCCTTCCAAATCCCTGGAATCGAGCTGGGGTACTACATTGGCCATGGTCTACTCCTTCTTGACTTTCGACTGAGTATAGACCATTGCAAATATCGTGGCCACTCTGATGCCGGTCGAAGGCAGGAGGCCAAGCACCTGCCGGCGACCGTCAAAATGGTGACGCGAAGCGATTACCCCGTCGTTAAACGGTCACGCACCCAGTCCAGCCGCGCAAGGAATTGCGGCTCGGTGATGCCGCCCTGCTCGATGTCACTGTCCTCGCGCATAGTGGCGAGCATCGTCTGCTGCACGTCGTGCACTTGCTCATCCAGTGCCTCGCCGACGCCCAACGCGTTGACCAGCGCCCTGAATGCGCTGTCGGTGGGAACTTCGGCGGCTGCTGTGACTGAAAAGATGATGTCGAGGATCGCCTTGCGCACCTGCGGCCCCAGCGGAGGCTCGGTCATAGATGACATGAAGGCCTCGCGCTGATCTTCGTCCGGGAAGTGGGCGTCCGCATAGGCTGCGATCACGTCCACCAGGACTGCATCGGCGACTCGCGCCCTGAGCAGACGAGCCATATAAGCTGCGTCGAGTCCTTCGTCGAGTCCTTCCTGCTCCCCAATCCAACGCTCCATTCCCGACCTCCAGTTATCAGAACCACCGTTCAAAAGCACAGAATGTGCCATACAACGCCAGCGGCTTAGGCCCCTGCGTCACTGCGCCACTATCGCTGCGAGTTGCCTCGAATCAGGCAATCCCATGTGCATGGCAGGCTTGCCACCATCATCGTAGAGCAGCACCGGGACGCCCGCATACCCCGTATCCCGGAGCAGCAGCACGTTGCGCGCCACCGCGAGTTTGACAGGCTGCGAGACGGCCGCCGGGGCAAGCACATGGTCGAACGCCGACGTCAGGGCAGCGGCACGATCCTTGGCGCCATAGATGGCGGCGATCGCGCCGTCACCCGAATCCGTCAGGATGGACACCGGGATCCAACGCACCTGAACCTTGCCGTCGGCAACCAGCGACCGCAGGTTGCCATGGAGCCGATGGCAATACATGCAGTTGGGATCGAAGATCGCATAGATGATCTTCCCCTTCGTGCCGTCGGCAATCCATGCCGCTCTGCTGGCCCGATCGAGTACGCCTTGCAGATCCGCCGCGCTCTTGCCCTGCTCGGCCGACGATGCCGCGGCTGTCGATGCTGGCTGAGCCTTGGCCATGTCCAACTGCGTCAGATTTCGACCTTGCGCATCGAACAGGACTCCAAGGATCAAGGATCGGCCATCCGGCGTGAGATAAAAGAGCCGCTGTTCCTTGCCGTTGTCTGCGACGATGGCCGTCAGCCCGGACGACGACACGAATCGGTTGGTGATGACGGAGCCACTGGCGACCAGGTGCTGTTCCGCCGGTGTCGTGGGCGCCACCGACGGCGCTGCTACAGCTGAACCGCACACCCACGCACTGAGAGCACCCATCAACACCCAGCGGTGCCACCGGACCCGCCCTGCACGGGCGTTCTTCGTCAACGTACCCAAAATCGTACCCTCCCCACGTCAGCGTGGATAAAGTGTTGGTGATTGAGATAAAAGCCGACGCCACCGCTCTGGAACGCGGCGAAGAGTCGGCCGACATAGTCGACAGGCAGTCCGGGCATGCGCCCATCCACGGCCATGCCGCGTGTGTGGTAGCTGTTGCGCACGGCGCCCTCGGTAGCGGCATTCGTGGCTGCCGTGCGATAGCCGGAACCGATTTCGTAGGGCTCGCGCAAGCCGTAGGCCGCCTCAAGCCAACCCGTCATGCCCCGAAGCAGGTTGAGCAGGCGGATGTCGATCGCCGCCACGCGACCGGCTTGGGCATCGCGCAGCAGTCGGCAGATCCCTACGTACCCCGGCCAGTCGATCCGTCCATCACGCCAGTAGCACAGGGATTGATGCTCACCCGTGGCCGGCCGATACAGGTTGAGCACCCGCGGCTGCGCCCAGAACACAGCGGTCGACTGAGGATCGGCATACGTGGACGGGAGTACATAGCCCGTGGCCGCCAGCAACGGACTGGTGGGGGAGCACAGCCCCATGGCCGTGGCGCCGGCGACGATGGCGCGGGTCAGGAAGGCGCGGCGCGCCTGCAAACGTGCGAGATCGGTCACGAGCCGCCTCCGGGCGCGGTCATCAGCGCTTCGAGGTCGCTCATCACACTTTCCATGGTTTCCTGCTTGTCGGCGGTTGCCGCCGGCTTGGGCGGTACGGGATACGAGGTGCCGTGGACAGCCGCCTCCACCATGCTATCGGCCACTTCCGCAGCTTCTTCAGTCCGCGCACCCAGGCCCAGGGCAATGCGGCTCAGCCGGGCCTGCGTCTCGCTGCGATCGAGGGCTCCGACTTCGGTGCCGTCCTCTGTCGTTCCCGCTCCCTGGATCTGCTTTCCGCCAGCCTTGGACAGGTCGAAAAGGGTGTCGATCATGGGTAATGCCGCACTGGCGATTTCCGCCATCTGGTCAGCCAGAGAGCGCGCCGGAGGCGACGACTCGAAGATATTGGTGGACTCCAGGCGCCCCCCGTCGAACGTGGCATCCTCTGTTTCGTGAACGCTAATGTCCTGCATCGGCGCAGGCGCCGGGCCAATACCCAGCAAGTCGGCCATCTGGTCGACCATGGCGGCCTCTGCGGGCGCGTTGGCCAGCGAGAGCGAGGCAGCAGGCGCGGTAATCCCGTCGTCCGGCTCGGGGACGAGGCGGTGGGCCAGACCACCGCCTCCAGCCTCCCCGCCCGCGGTGGTCGTCTCAGACGCTTCCGCCTGGCATAGCGCCATCAGCAGCGCAATGCCCCGCTCGGCGCCTTGATGGGTGTACTTGAGCACCGGTGCGCTGCGAGCGATATCGGCCAACGGGGAAATCGCATCCGGCTCCGGTTTCAAGTCGACAAATGGCGACACTGTCAGCGAGGCCAGGAGTCCCCGAACGTCCAGCCGGCGAGCCCGGATGGTCTCGATGTCCGGCGGCAGCACGCGTACGAAATGGTTCAGCCGGAATTCCTTGGCCAGCTTCGGTCCGGCGTAGAACGTGCGGGCTCGAATGATTTCCGACTTCACGAAGAGATGGATCTCGCCCTCGACTTGGTTCTTGAGATCCTGCAGGGTGATTCGATCCGCTTGCGTGACACGAGCCCCGAGTCTCGAACGGAACCCACCGACCAGACCCTGGACGTCCTGCTCGTACCCCTCGCTCTCGGCCGTGTAGGCCTGGCCCGCAATCTTGCGCACCATGTCGTAGGTGGCATCCGGGTCCTCCAGCTTGCCCACGATCTTGAGGTTGCAGTTCGCGACGATCGCCATCGTCTCTTCGCGGCTGGTGCGGAAGAATGCCTGCAGGTCCTGCCCAGCCGCCACTAGGCAAAAACCCAGTCCGCGTGCCTGCGCCCACATGAGCGCCGCACCGTCGGGCATGAAATAGCCGAACTCATCGAAGATCGCCGTGAAGGGCGTGGGAGCGTTGGTCGATCGGGCATCCAGCAGATCCAGCTTTGAGCCTTCGAGCTTCCCGCCCAGTTCCGTGCCCATCATGGACTTCATGGCGGTTACGTTGATCTTGCCCAGGTTGCCCAACTCGGCACGGGACTTTTCCAGCGCGGGCAAGAGGCCCAGCAACAGGCGCCGGTTGAGCACCACGTCCTTGTAAACGACCTCACCGGCAGCCGTGGAATAGATGTGGCCGTAAGTGTCGGCCAAGCTGCCGAGGATGCGGGTGAACTGCATCGTCTGGAAGCCATACTGGTCGAGGAAACTGCTGCTCTGCTGATCCGGCTTCTTCGCCGGGTTGTAGCCCGGCACTGTCGAGAGAAACGCTCGCATGCCGTCACGGGAGCGTTCGGACAGGCCGGGGTGCTCCATCAACTTGAAATAGGCCAATGGTGGCGCGTTGGCGCGAATCTCGCCCACGTGGAGGTTGATGTAGCCCTGATCGCGCAGCTCGTGCAGCGGTGGCATCAACGAGGACAGCCACGAAATGGCGCGGCCCTTCCACATGTCGCCGCCGCTGCCGGCGGTATCCATCAGGTCCACCAGGAGCTGCGTGTTCGACTCGGCATTGCCGGTCGTGAAGGGATTGGTGCTGTTGGAAAGCTTGTCGGCCCGGCGCTGGGTGGTGTCGGCATTGCCGGTCATGTAGTTGATGACCAGGACATCGTCCTCCCGGCCCATCTGGCGGGCCATGGAGAAGAACTGGCCCCATAGCTTCACATCAGCCTTCCCATCGAGGTACACCACCCCCGAGCCCATGACCATGGTGTTGAAGACCAGGCCGATCAAAGCCTCCGTCTTGCCGGCGCCAGTCGAACCGATCTGGAAGACATGCGTGCGCATGTCTTCGTTGGCCGACCAGATCTCGGCGTTGTCCTCGATGCGGTTGCCCAGCAGGAAGATGCCCCGTCCACGACGCGGCTTGCCGCCGCCAGGCGGCAGGTCCTTGTGGTCGACCACATCCATGGACCGCCGGATGCGAAACGGCGTGTCCGGCCGGGCCGTAGCAGGGACCACGCCATACCCCAATCCCACGATCAACCAGATGTCGAAGAACTCGGGGTAGGCAACCACGAGTCCGACCAGCATGAGGTAGACCATGCCGATCGCCGGCAGGCTGCGCAGCGTCGCCAGCGTCCGCTCGCCCAGCGTGCGGGTATCGCGCTGCAATCGCTGCCGCGCGATTTCTTCGTGTTTGCTCAGTCCCTGGAAGGCCATCAGCGTAGGCGCCTTGCGTCAGCGCACAGGGGCCTTGAAGGCCAGCGACGGATCGCAACCCGGTCCCGACGTCACGGTCGGCGCCAACGCGATGGGAGGGGAGCTGCTTGCCTCCGGCGCCGACGGTGGCAAAGCAGATGGCGCAGCGCCGCCGCTGCCATCCACATCCAGACCGAATCCACTCAGGCCACCCAACGGGGCCGTAGATGCAGGCACGCCGGCATCCGATGCGTCATGAGGCTGTGACACCGGGACAGGGAGGGCGGGAGGGGCTGCCGGCAATGCCTGGAAGGATGCATTCACGTCCGGCAGGGAGGCCAGCGGGCCGCCGGCAGGCGCGCCGGCCACTGCCGTCTCCTGGGCCTGCGCAGCTTGCTTGGAGCGCACCTGCAGGTAACTGGACACGAGCAACCAGCACATACCCAGTGCCAGTAGCCGCATCGACCATACCAGTGGTCGACGGGAAAGCAGGCGATGCCCGATGCGCTCGAGCGCGGCCTGCGCGGCCTGCCGCGAACCGAAAGGCACCTCCAGGTGCTCTCCTTCACCGGTCTCGAAAGAAAGCACCTGGTCACGTCGGGTGACTGCGAAGCGACGGGTCCGAGGCACCTGGTAAACGCCACCGCGGTTGGTATCCCCACTTGCTTCGGAGGCTACAGAATCGGGGATGACGATCGTCAGCGCGTTGCGCGTCGTGCGCAGACGAAATGCATCCGCATGTCGCGTTAGCACTTTGTGCCACGTGCGATGAACCAGCTTTCTCAGGGTCGTCACCAGCTCCCCCAGCCCATTATTCGACATCGGGTTCTTCATCGAGGATCTCCTGCAGATAGTCACGGAACCCATCGACCGCGGCTTCGATCTCGGGTTCGTTGATGGCGCCACGAATGAGGCGCTCGGCGTTGTAGTGGGCACGCACACCCGCCGCTTCGGCACTGGCGTTTTCCGTACCGAGATCCGTGAGTGCGTACCAGGTAATGCGGTCCACTGTTTTCAACCAGCGGAACCAGTTGGGAGGAAGAATGCCCTTCCGGCGTGCCGCCACCAGCAGCGCCATCAGGACCGTCCGCACATAGGTGTGCCGGCGAAGAATGGCTTTCACGACTTCACTTTGACCGTGCGCTACCAGCAGCGCGTCCACCCGGGGCGAGGTGATCAGCCCCGCATCCCGGGCCTTCACTGCCTTGAGGAAGATGTCAGGCAGCTCATTGATGAGGTCTTGGGCCGCTTCATTGGCGTAACAGGCCTGCGCGGCGAATGCCGCGAAGAGGGCTTTTTCGTGAGGCTTCAACCGGTCGATCCCTTGCCACGGTTGCCCGAGCTGGCGGACGAACACTCGCCGAGCCGTGCCTACCAGGAACACCTCGCGGGCATTGACCGGCTCGGCATCTTGCGGCAACTCCTTGAGTTCCGCTGCCGGCACCACGAACTTGAGGCGCCGCCCGTACGCACGTGGGGTCTGACGCATCCCCTGAACGGGATCGTCCAGCGACACATCCAGCAAGTTTTCGTCCAGTACCGGACGAATCGTTCGCCACAGCGAGGACTCCTGTCTTGCCAAGCTCGCCATGGTGTAGGTCTGTGTGTACCGGCCGGGCCACTCGGGCGATCGCCATGCCAGCCAACCGCCCAGCGCACCGAGGATGGCCAGCACGCCCCATCCCAACCAGCGGCCCAGGACGGCACCTGACTGCACCAGCTGTTCCAGGGTCGCCGTCTCCGGTGAAGTGCTGGCCACCCAGTGACGGATCGCCGCCTGCCCCGTGGGATCGAAAGGAATCAGATAGGCTTCCAGCAGTCGCACCTGCATGACGAACCGCGCGATGGCGGCGTGCGAACCCCACCAGAACAAACAAACGACAGCGATCACCCCAATAAGGACGACGACGACGTCCTGCATGTCGGTGCCGCCATTTCCCGGGGATGGAGGGGGCGTACGCTGCGCCATCAACGTTTCTCCGTCCAGAGCGCTTGCAGGGCGCGGTACACGCGCTGCTGGTAGCGCACGTTCAGCGAAGGCGTCCGCGAGTGGTAGTCCCCGATGCCTTCCCAGAGGTTGCTGCGACGAAGAATGTTCGACTGCAGATACCACGTACCGATGAAGATATTCAGGCACTCGTTCCAGATCAGGTCCCGGGCTCCAATGCCGTACGTGGCCAGCTCGGGCAGGTGGATGCTGTTGATCTGCATCACGCCCATGTCATACGAGCCGTTCGAGTTGCGGCGAACCATGCCCGTCGCACCTCCTTCGGTACGAATCAGTGCACGAATCAGGTCAGGATGGGCGCGATAGTGCTGTGCGGCAGCCGCAATGCACCGTTCGCGCAGCGGACGCACTTCGGCCGGCGGCGGCGAGGGAGGGACGTCGATGGGCATCAGCCTTCCCTCCGCTGGCTGTGATCGTGGGCTGCGCGCACCATCGTCATCGCCGCCTGCGTGGTACCCACCAGTCGCTGCATGGCATGCAGAGCGCGGCGCTTGAACGCCTCCACCGGAAAACCGTGCTGGCATGAAAGCCCGTTGAGTGCCGCTCGACCTTCGTCGAGCGAAGCGGCATCGACCAGCATGCCCAAGGCATCGCCGCGAGTGGGCTCCCACGCGGCGAGAAACAGCGTGCCCGCATGCGCCAGGCACGCCTGCAAGGTCATGCGTTTTTCGTCCTCGTCCACGTCGGCACCCGTCAGGGACTCCTGGGCCGAAAGGGCCTGGTCCATCAGCAGTTGGCCGATGAACGCCTGCAGCGCCTCTCCATCCACGACGCGCGTCTCGAGCCGCCGGTTGACGACCTCGCCGTAGCGCTCGATCTCCACCGCCAGAGGCGCGAAGGCTTTCAGAAAGGACAAGCGGATCGATCCGCCATAGGACAAGTTGAAATGCTCTTTCGCGCCCGAGAGATCCATGGGCAACCGCAGCACTTCACGCACCGCGATGGCAAACCGGTCGACCGGCAAGTCGGGCAGCTCCTCCGCCGACATGCCGCCTCGAGCGATCACGGCCGATACCCAGTGGTGAGCCACCAGCTCGGCAGCCACCTCCTGCAGCGATTTGCGTGCCCAGCGACTATCCAGTTCGAGCGGATCGCTCTCGCGAGCGATCAGTTCGGTCAGCTGGGCCACTGCCGTGGACATGCGCCCTACCGCTACCCCGAATTCGGCAGACGACACATCAGGCCCGGGGAACAGCAGCGCAGCTCGCAGCACTGGCGCAAGCGACTTGAGCAGGACCAACGTATCCGTGACCGCTCGGTGAGCTGGCGCAGGGGCGGTCGTTGACGCGCGGGCGCGCTGGAGACCGCGAGCAGGTGGCTCAGCGGGGGCGACCGCGACCTCGTCGAGCGGACTGGGGTTTTCAGGATGCATCGCCTCGTCGATGGCAGTGAGCGCAGACGTCTCGACGTCCGTATTTCTCTCGCCTTCCTCGGCCCGCTCGATCCGGGCCTGTTCGTCGGCCGCGAAGCGTCGCAGCACACTCACTGGTCGATGTCCTGGTGAAGATGCTGACGGAAGGCCACCGGCAACACGGCTGGCAACGGATCGAGTTGGTACACCCGACCCTGTCGGGGCAATTGCTCGACCAGCGCCGCCACGGTATGCAGTCGCCACATCTGGGCGGACAACGAATTGTGCGCGGGGTCGAACTCGACACGTGCTCCGAACAGGCTTTCCGGATCACCATGCAGCACGATGCCCAGATCCGCCCGGATCTGGCGCATCTGCAGTTCCTGGGCCACGGCAGTCAACAGAACCGGGCCGTAGGTCGACGCATTGAAGACGGCATCGACCGGCACATACTCGCCCGCAAAGGTGAACTCCCACCCGCGCTCATCCGCCAGCAGGACCATCAACTGCTCCCATGCGCGGTAGCCGATCAAGGGAGCCGGAAGATCAGGCATCGCTTGCTCTCGGGCATTCATCACTAATCAATGTCCTGTGAGTTGATTTATAAGACACTCAAAGTCAGGACGATTAGAGCATACGCCCGCAGACACGGCAAGCCCATTCAGGGCGGCGAGTCGGCCGGCTCGGCGCCGCGAATCAGCCCATAGGGAGGCTCTGCCGCTTTCGCTGCCTCTTCGATTCGCTGGACGTCTCTCTCACGAATGCCTCGGCGCTTCGCCGCAAGGTACATCTGCCAGATCTGGGGAGATCCCGAATCTCTGGCCAGCGTTTCGATCCGGGTCGCCACAGCGGGTGCCACTGGACGCTGGAACCACCACCCCAAGGCTGCAAGCAGCAGGAGCCCTGCAAGAAATACGCCCCACGGCAACGGGTTAGAGAGAGAAAATGGGGACTTCATTCGGGCACGCATCGGCCAGTTCCTGCAGGACGTTGTGGGCAGCTGCACGATCGTTGCCGAGGACCAGCACCAGAGCTTCCTCGACACGCTCATGCACGCTGAGCGAGACATCTTCCAGCACCCGTTCGATCGCGACCGAAGTGGCTGGATCACGCAGGGGCGTCAGGATGCCACTCAGCTGGATCCGACCCACTATGGAAAGGCCGTGTCCCGGTGCAAACCAGTCGCTGTCCGCACACCGCTCGGCATGGCGTGCCCATGTGCTCGGACGCCCCAGCCCCGTGGCTAACTGGGCTCGAACAATGCCCGTGGCGAGATCCAACGATTGCTCGACCGGCGGCGTCGACGAGCGCCAGGGCAAGCTCGGGCGGCGGTGGTCGCGGCTCCAATCCAGTTTGCGAGCCCATGGCGGCAAGGCACCCAGGACCGGACGGTCCCGCGCCACCGGGACGCCCGCCTCAATACATCGGCGTCCGATGACGGTAGCCGCGGCCTCCCGGGTATCAGCACACAACCGCAGCGGTTTGCCCAGATCAAGGCGCTCGATCATGCCGCCCAGCACCAGGTGCACCGACTCATGGGCGGGTCCCGTGTTCGGTGCCAAAAGCGGCAAGAGTTGCGCCGAGAACGATCGGACGGCTCGCGCACGGGCCAGCATGGCGACTGCAGCAGCGCCATCGGCGCGTAGTCCGCGGCCCGATGCACGTGGGTAGCTGATTTCGCCCGCTTCGTACATCGATTGCAGCAAGGCGCTGGCTTCGCCGATCGGCAAGCTCAGTTGTGCCTGCAGGGCCAGCAGCGCATCGCCGCCATGCATCAGCTCGCCCAGGGGCTCGGTGGATGTCGTGGCTACCGGGACCGGCGCCAACGCCTCCGAAGGAATCGGCCCGTGGAAACCACCAACCCCCATGAAGGGCGTGCCGCCATCGGCGGCCGGCGCCGGAACGCACACGGCACGGTCCGGCACCTGGTCGGTGCCGCCCAGCCCCAGTAGCGCCGACTGCACGCGCCCGACGGGCCTCCCGCCCGTCGTCTGGATAGAAACGAACGCGATCAGGCGATCCAGCAGACGCCGGGCCGTGCCCACTCGCGCGTCTTCCGGATCCAAGGGGCGCGCGGCGTCCATAGCCTCGCGCCAGGCCTCGGGCGTCATCGCGTGCGGGAGGACGCGCACGACCGGCCCAGCAACCCCGACATCAACGGCGAGCTGTGCCACGTCCTGCGCGATCACATGGCCTTCTGTATCGTCATCGGTAGCGATCACCACGCGCCCCGTACACCGAGCCAGCGCGGCGCGAAGATGGGCCAAGGCATCAGGGCGTTCGGGGACGCGATCGGTTTCCACCAGAGCGCCATCTACCCATGCCATGCCAGCTCGATCGAGCGGCCCCTGGTTCTTGTAGATGTGACCCAGCGTTGCCACCGCGGTGATCGGTCGGCCCATCCGGTCGAAGCACCGATAGACCGACCCCAGTTTACCGGGCGCCTCGATAACGATGAGGTCCGGCTCGACCACCGCTACGGCCCCTTCACTGGCGTGGCTACCGGCTCGCTCTCCGGCTCGATTCCGATCGTGATGGCCCCCGACTCGACCAGCGAGCCGTCGCTGCGATGCAACGCCAGCTCGCCGACCGTGCCGGCGGGATTGCCCAGCAAACCCCACACCGCACGGCGCACGTCTTCGCTTGCCGTTTTTGCACCAGTCAGAACATCGTAAATATCCCTGACGACGTGCGGCAAGCCGGTGAATACCTCGCGCCCCTGCCACCTGATCACCGGATGGGCACCGAGCTTTTCAACCTGGGCCGGCCATTCGACACCCGGGAAACGATGACCCAGACGGCCGAGCATCTGCACACAAGGATCCATGCCGAACGTCGCATGCAACGTTCGGATGCACTCGGTACGTGATTTGCACGCCAGCTGCCGGTACTCATTCATCGCCTCATCCAAAAGTCGGTGAATTTTCAATGGTCCCTCTTCCTCCACGCGCTCAATCGCGCGAGCCGTGAACAACGTGACCGCCAACTGCCTCAGCGTCGGATGGTCGATCCCGCCCTCGTCCAGCATCCGCTGGAGATACAACGCCTCATTGGCCATGCTCATGTGTGGATGCATGGATCACGCCGGCGAGAGGCGGCTGAAAAGGCGCTGGACCATTTCCACAATCTGTCGGGTCAGCTCGTGCAGTCGATCCTGCAGATGCTTGAAGGTGCCACCTGCGTCCTTGATTGGCATGCCTTCCAGCGCTCCCATCATGGCGTCGCTGCCACGGCGGATCGGCAACTCCACGTCCAGGTTGAGTGCCGCTCCGGTCTTGGCATACCGCTTCGAGAGGTGCCCGAACCGGTCCAGTTCGCCTTGCAGGTCAGCGAATGTCGCTGCCACCTCTGGCCGACGCAAAAGGCGATCGTATTTCTTGCCCAGGGCGTCGTACTTGCCACCCACTTCCATGCCCTTGAAGACTTCTTCCGGGGGAGCCCCTGTATGACGGATGGCATCAATCACATCACCCATACCCTGCCGTTTGAGTTGATCGGCCAGCGATACCACCCGCTGAGCCGAACCATCCAGCTGGCTGGCCAGGATGCCATGGCCGTTGACCCGGGAACGGTCATACGCCCCAAGCGCGGCGCTGCCGACCTGCTGCAGTCCGGCGAGAACCAGGCTTCCCGCGGCTCCTGCGAGCAGAAAGGGAGCCCTCACCAAGCTGCCCAGACCCAAGTCACCGCCACCACCACCGGCACCGCCTGCACGCTCCGGGCGAGATGGCACTGCCTTGTTCACCACCGGCGTGGAGCGCGCAGGCGCTGGTCGTGCAGGAAACTCCGGGGCCGGCTTCGGCTCGAAGGCTACCGGGGCGACAGGCGCCAGTGCCGTGGCAGAGGACGACGCCACCGTAGCGTGGAAGACCGGCGCCGGTCCTACGGCACGGGGCCACAGGTCGATCGTGGCACGCTGCCGCTCAAGCAAATCCTCGAAATCGGGAGCCCCTTGGGGGGCGAAACGTAACCAGACATCAGCCATGGCATCGTGCTGCCCTTTGGCGCAGCCGGCCAACACCAGACGGCGGACGAAAAAGCGCTGGGCCAGTGCCTGGCTCCTGACCTCCGAATCCGCCGAGCCGGCATCGGCCCAGCGCATCCCCGAGAGGAGCTGGAGAAGGTGCTGCGTCTCGAGGCCGGCTGTCGTCGAGGCGGGCAGCGCTGCCATGGTAGGCGCGGGCGCCACCGGTACGAGCGATGGCGTCACCAGCTCGACATCTGCAGGCGACGCCATATGCGCCACCTCGGCGGAGGCCAGCGCCACGATGGAGGCTGCATTCGGCGCCTCGGCCCCGCGAGCGTCTTGCACATCAACCTGACGCAGTTCCTCGGGCACGGGCTGCTGAATCAGCCCTGTCATCTCGGCCGCTGTGGGTACTCGCGACGGCACACGAGTGGGTAGCTCCATTTCCGGGTCGGTATGGCTCGGTGCACCGGGGTCGACCAATCGGTTCAATGCGCCCATGACTCCCTCTCGCGTGTTGACTTTCGATTGAGTATAGCTAAAGGATTAACTCACGGATAGCGTGAAATCCTGTTTCATCACCGATTGGATTATTTATACAACATTTGCCCTAGTTGTTGTATAACTTTCCCGCCACAATCTGCCCGCTCAGGAGTCCACGACATGTCCATGTACAGCGAACTCTCCGCCAGTGCGCAAGCCGCCTACAGCGAGCTGTACGAAGCGGCCCAGCGCTCCGAGCTGCGCCGCTCGATCGCCAGCCTCAACGGGACCGTGCAATTCAAGAGCGTCGCCGGCAAACGCTACGCCTATTTCGCCTACCGCGATGCATTGGACGGCCGGGTGCAACAGCTCTACATCGGCCCCGACTCTCCGGCCATCAAGGCACTGCAGGCCAAGGCACAATCCACCGTTCCGACCCAGCAAGCCTTGACCAGGCAGGCGGGTGCCGCCTTGAGCTTGGGTTGCTCGGGCACCGTCGCCAAGCACTTCCGGATCATCCGCCAGCTTGCCGACGCACGATTCTTCCGCGCCGGGGGGTTCCTGATCGGCTCGCACGCCTTCCATGCGCTCGGCAACATGCTGGGTGTCGCTTGGCACGATGGCTCTCGTACGCTCGACATCGACTTCGCCCACGCGGGTTCCCGCGGGCACATCGCCGTCGCCCTGCCTGCCCTGCTAGATGTTGACGTGCATTCGGCGATCGATGCCCTGAAAATGGGCTTCCTGCCTTACCTGAACATGCGTGGGGACGCGTCAGGCTCCTATGCAAGCCCGAACGAACCCGACTTGCGACTGGACTTTCTCACCCCGGCACGGCGGGACGAGCGGCCCGTGCAAGACCCCGTACTGAAGGTCACCCTGCAGCCAATCAAATTCCTCGACTACCTGATCGAAGAGCCAGCCCAGACGTTGATCATGGGCGATGCCGGCGCTGTCGTGGTCAACATCCCTTCGCCCGGTCGCTTCGCCCTGCACAAGCTGCTGGTGGCCGCCGAGCGGCCGCTCAGCGAACGGGCGAAGTCCAACAAGGACATCGTGCAAGCCGCGACCCTCCTGGACTACCTGCTGGCCCAGGCACCTCACGAACTCGCCAGCGCATGGAGTGCACTCGACGCAAAGGGCACCGGCTGGTCCAAGCGGGTGCAGCGTTCACTGGATCGGATGGCGACGTCGTATCCGGAAGTTCACCAGGCGGCGAGAGACTTCCGCGAACACGGCATGTACGAGGAGGCCATGCCGGGCCAACCCTGATCAGGGTTTCGCCGACGAGTGCCCCGTCACTTCGCGCTGGCGATCGAGCCGAACGCGAAGATCGCGTCGCACTGCCCGGGCTGCCTGCACCGCCCGTAATTGCTCGATGCGCTCGGCCGCCTGCTGTCGACGCATCGCGATGTCGTTCTCCAGCGCCTGCATGTGCATGAGATCCTGGAGCAAAGGCGTTTCAGCACGCGATGAAGTTTCCCTATACCAGTCGGGATTGCCGAACCGCTTGTACACCTCTGTGGTCAGCAGCTCTATCGTCGACATATCGTCCCATGCGGCCGTTGTCGGCGCCGGTGCCGCGCTGTCGTCGACGGCTACCGCGGGACCCGACCCCGCCGGCGGTGGCGGGCTTCCTGCACACTGCTGGCCACCATCCGGATTGCAGGCGAGCACAGGAAAGCCGTCGACTTCGCCCGCGCCCGGCTTGTGAGCGGCCGCGCTGCAGAGCAGCGATTCCGGGTTGACGTCATGCTTCCCATCTGCATACACCTCGAAATGCAGGTGGGGTGCCGCGCTGGCCTCGCCGGTCCCTCCACTGATCGCCACGTTCTGTCCAGCGGACACCGTATCGCCTGGTTTCACCAAGGCCCGGGTCAGGTGGAGGTAGCGCACGATTGTTCCGTCCGGACCCACGATCCGCAACTCATTGCCCCCCGACGCGCTGGCAGTTACCTGTGCCGTTCCCGATTGCGCTGCCGTCAACGTCGTTCCCGTACCCTGCGCATCCAGCTGGGCACGGAAATCCGTGCCCCGGTGAAGGCGCCACCGATGGAACACCGGGTGGAAGCGCCAACCGTAGGTACTTGTCACCGTGTTCGACGGCGCCGGTGTCTGCAGGCAAGCAGCTCGACTGGGGGAGGGCAGCACCAGGGCTACCAGCACCAGGAGCCACGGGAGGCGAGAGGTCATGGCTGTTCCGGCGGCATCGTAGGGACCGGGATAGCCGCAGCCGCACGCCGGGCCGATTCGACCTGGCTACGCACGGCCGCACTTGGCGTCTGCGATTCGAGGACGCGCGATCCAGCCTTCGTGGCGATCGCATCGCCGTAGATCTCCCCCACCAGCATCACCTCGGCAGGGAATCGCATCTCGAAGGGCAACGAGCGCAACCCCTGCTTCACCGCCGCAGCCTTGCGCTGGAAAGCCAGCAGATCCAGGTCGTCCTCACCGGTCGGTGTCAGCATGGCGTTGACGAATGCGCCCAGTGCAGGCGCACTGGGGCTGGTGCGCCATGCCGGCCTCTGGCGCAAGGAGCTGACCACCGTTCCCCCGGCGATCGGGTAGCCGTTGAGCAGCAATGTTGCGGCGGCGTAGTAGTCCGGCTTGAGCGTGATGTCCGGTTCCGCGGCCAAGTGGCCCGTTGCACCGTACTGCTGGACCAGCATGCGATCGAGCATGGCCACGGCCTTGGCCGGCGGGACCGCCAAACGCCCCTGCACTGCCTGGAGTTCCTGGCGAATCTGCGCAACGACCTGCGTCGCGACATCGGCGCGAGACGTCGCTGGGAGGCTCGCTGGCGATATAGCCAAGGCCGCGCTCGCCGGCACCATCCCCAGCGCGAGACAGATCGCGCCCGCGTGGAATCGCGACTTCATGTTAACCCTCATGGATGCCTCCTCGTTCGTTCGGCAATCTGCAGGTGAAAACTGTGGGCCACGAGCGCCAACGTGGCCTGATCGCTGGCCAAGTCGGCCGACAAGGCACCAAGCGCCCCCGTCACTGCCTGGCCAGCCGGCGGGCTGTAGGCCGCCGGCTGGGTAAGGTTCTGCACGAAGGCCAGGGCGGCCGCGTGTTCCTGGTCCGACAGGGTGTCGTACTGACCGCTACCTGGCTGGTAGATGCTGTTGATGGTGAGGTCCGCATTCTGGAGTGCAGGAATGGCGGCTTGCGCACACAGACCCCGCTCCACATCCTGGGGCGCGCAATACGGCCGATGCCGTTCGATCACCGTTCGTCCGATGTCCTGCGGCGTCTTTGACAGGTAGCGATTGGACCAATCCAGGTCGTACTGCTTAACCTTGTCCGTGACGACCGCCGCCATCTCGCCGGCGAGGGCGCCATCCGTCACGGTAGTTTCGATCTGCGGCGCCGGCTGGGACTGCTCGATGGCCTCGGCCGCATGGCGTTGCGTCTCCATGGCCTGCTGCACCGTGAGCCAGCCATCCCCCATGACGCGCTGCGCGGACGTCGCCCGCTGCATGCCTGCGCTGGCTTGGGTGATGCCATCGACGAGCGTGGTGTTCAACTGCACCTCATGACGCGTCACCGCGAGGGAGGAAGCGCGAAGCACGCTTGATACGGATTGGCCGACCTGGATGAACACCTGCTGGACTGGCAGGCCCCAGGGGTCGCAGCAGTACGCCGCAACGGCCGTACTGACCCCCAGCAGGGAGAAAAACACCCCTTTACGTCGCATCCGCCACCTCCTGTGCTGCGCTGCGCATCATGGAAGCCGTCCGGCTCACTGCGAGCGCAGCGCAGCACGCCGCGCATGGTCGAGGTTGGCCTCGGCATCGCGTCGGACATCCAAAGCCAGCATCGTGGCTAGCGCCGCCTCTTGGCGCTCCTGCTGCTTGTAGGCCTTGAGATCCATCCATAACTTGAGGGCCATCTGCTTGTTCATCTCACGCAGCAGGTTGGTCTGCGACATGCCGGCGATCATGGCGTACCACGACGGCGACTCGAACCGCCCCGACACCTGCGCTTCCATCAGTCCCATCTCGCTGATGTCCGGCGTGTTCATCATGGCGGACGCACCAAGCCCCTGAACCGGCGTGCGCGCCGCAATGGCCTGATTGATTCCGTCGGCGGCCACCGAGAGGCCCGCCTGTTGGATGTACTGACCGGCGATGAACAGGCGCCCTGCATTGGTGTTCTCCACCCCCTTGGGCAGGTTCTGAACAGGCAGCGGGTTGATCAGGTTCTGCCGCAGCGCCTGTGCGGCCGCGAGCTGGTCGGGCGTCAACGTGCTGTGGGACAGCAGCGTGTCCGCCCGCACGTCCGCGTTCTGCATCGCCTCTGGCGCAGCGGTACACCGCCCAAGGGCGGCGTCCTGCGCCGAACAGTACTTGTCCATGTGGTCGCGCAGGCGCTGGTGCACATCAGCCACGGTGTTGGTCGTAAAGAGCGCTCGTTCGGCCGACTGGCGATTGAGGTCGTCAGCGTTCTGCGCCGTCTCTGCGGCAGCCGTCGCTATCGCGGCGCTGCCCGCCGTCTCGAAACAGGCGCGCGGGGACACCTGATATCGCTGGATGGCGTCAGCTTGAGCCTTCTGCATATAGAGCTGCGTCTGCACCGAGATCATGCCCCGCTGCATGGTCATCTGCTCCGCGGTCTGACGCTGCATCTCCACGGCGAGTTTCGTGAAGCCCTGTTGGATGGTCAGGTCGATCTTCTGCAGCCACGTCGTTACGGTGCCCGTGGCCGTCGTGATGGTCGACGACACCGTGGATCCCGCGGTGATGGCGCCCTGCGCGGCCACGGGACCATCGCCGCAGCAAGCCTCGCTGCGGCCGCTGAATCCGGCCAACACCAGGAGCAGCAGACTGGCGACAAGAAATTTCGTGAAAGTCATGGGGTCGGCCTCACTGTCCGGGGTTGCCACTGGGAGTGTTCAGAAAACGACCACTGCCGCTACTGTCGCTGCCCAACGGAGGCACGCCGATGGGAATCGACGACTGGCCCAAGCCACCCAGCCCACCCTCGATTCCGATGTCGTTGACGCCCCGTGTCGACTGGTCGACCGTCTGCTGTGCCTGACCGACGATCGACTGGATCTTTTCACGCGCGGCGCCACACGCCTTCTGCATCAGCTCCTGCGCCATCCTCTGCAGGATCTTGTCCAGAGCCGCCACCCAGGGGTCGATAGACGGCACGGAAAAGTTGGCGATGTTGCCCAGGCAGGCCTGAACCGAATCGTCGAATACCTGCTGGGGATCTTCCGATGGCGTATTGATCGCGAGGTAGTTCTTCTGGGCATCTGCGGCAGCCTTTTTGACAGCGTTGCAGTAGGCCTGCGCCGATGATGGATCCAGTGCCAGCGCCTGCCCGATCGGCACAACGACAAAAAACAGCACGAGCAGCCCCAAGCACACACGTCGACGGTCAAGCATGACTGGCTTCCTCACGGTAGCGATCGATGACCCGCTCGATGCTGTCGAGCATCGAGGGAGCCAGCAGGCGGTAGAAATAAGGGGTGTTTTGGAGCACCCGCAGGCGCTGCACCATCACGCCGGTGAGCGTCGGGTCGATGACCGACGCCACCAGCGCCTGACCGTCCTCCGTCAGCAGACTCTCCAGCAGCTGCGAGCCCAGGCGATCATGGTGTTCATCCAGCCAGCGGATGATCAGGAAGGCTCGCGAGGAAGACAGATAGGCGAAGAAGAAAAGCAAATTTTCGCGGCTGGCGGCGGCCAGCCTCTGGGCATTGCCGGGCTCGGAAAGCAGCTCGCCGAGCACCAGCAGGCGCTCGGCAATGGCGGGTACCGAGTCCAACGTCCAGTCCTCGGTGCGCTCAAGGCGGTCCAGCAGCTCGACCAGCTCAGGCTCGGCTTCGACCCAGTATGCGCGCACGTTCGGTGCGGCCAGACTCAACATATCGCGCCCTGACTTTCGTTGTAGTATGTGCGTCAAGTATAGTCAGGAATGACCATCGGTCAACTCGGACAGAACCCGCCAGACGCACACATAGGGACGCCATGCTCCGGATAATGAAAAAGGTTTCGCCGACCCGAGCGGCACCGCCACCGCCCCCTGATGCGCCCTCGACGAAGGCCCTCCATCCAGCGCCAGGCCCCTCCATCGGCATGCCCTCCGCGGCACCGCCATCGCGCACGGGCGCCTCCTGGCAGACCCTGCGCGACAAGCTCGAGGGCCGACTGGCCGCCGCCGAACAGTCCCTACCCGCCAGCGGCGGAGCTACGACTGCACCTGGCCCGAACCACACCCCTACCCGCTAACCGTCCGGAGCCTCCCATGTCCATGGGCGACCAGTTAAAACACGAAGCCGAGCGCGCTCGTCACGACATCCTGGGCTGGAAGAACCTGACCTTTGGCTGGACCGCCTGGTCCGGGCTGGGACAGGACGTCCGCCAGTCCGTGTCCGAGGTGAAGCACCTATTGCAGTCCGTCGGACGGGCCATCGGCGGCGGCCCTGTCATTCCGGAGACCTTCGACCAAGCGGTCGGGCGTTTCCGACTCACGGCCGACAAACTCAAACACTTGGAGTCGCATCTTCGCTTGCGAGCGGCATGGTGGTTCCTCGCGGCGATGGTGGCGTTCGCCTCGCTCGCCCTGGCCCCGCTCACGCCCCACAGTTTCGGCCATGCCCTCGTGGCCACGGCCCTGATGTTTCTGTGTCTGACTCGATCGGTATCCTGGTACTTCCGGGCTTGCCAGGTCCATGACCGGAAGCTCTATGATTTCGGGTCCTGGTGGCGGTCGAACAAAGCCGTCAAACGCACCCTCACCGCGCTGGTGGCCTTGCTGGCGGTCGTCCTTTTACTGGCGGTCGGAGCTGCCCATGCCACGACGCCAGTCCAAGGCTTTGCGCCGGATCCGGAGGACCCCAGCGTCGGTGCACTACGGGAGGTATTCGGTGGCATCGTCGATACCGTCCTTGGCCAAGGCGATCCCAACAAGGACGCGAAGGACTCCGCACTTGGCGCCATGATGGTGCCGTTCAACTCGGCGATCCTCTTCATCACCATGGTGTTTGCCGGCTACGCCTCGATGCGCGCCATCATCGATACCGCCCACTCGGGGCAGTTCATGGGCAAGCAGAAGGATGTGTCCGGCTACGTTGTCGGTCGCATTGCGTTGGGCGTCGGGCTTCTGGTGCCGCTGGGTAGCGGCTACAGCCTGATCCAGTACGGCATGATGTGGTGGTCGCTGCAGGGCGCCGGCCTGGCCAACCAGGTCAACAGCGCCGCACTGGACTACATGGGTGGCCACAAGGAGAACATGATCGCAGAGCCTCGAGTGCCCAGCGCCGAATCTTTCGTGCGCAATGCGCTCAAGGCACAGGTCTGCATGGCGGCGATGAACCAGCAGTACCAGGCCGCCGGCGACGACACCCGAATCCAGATGAAGGTTTCGACCTTCCAGCTCAAGCCAGCCGAACAAGGCTGGTGGGACCGAACCAAGGGGCAGCTTTCCTTTGATGCCGCCGACTCTCAGTCGCGCTCCATGCTCGCCAATATGATGCCGATCACTCAGATAAAGAGCTTCGTCGGCAACATCTTTGAATACAACAAATACCGCGAGCAGTGGGAGTCCAGCCACACCTACAACGCCTATCGTTTTTCCTTTGATGCGGTCAACAGCAACTACACCAATCCGGAAGGTGTCTGCGGGGCGTTCACGTTCTCCAACCCCGTGCAGAACGACATGAACGAGTCCGCGATCACGCAGTCAATCGTCGATGCCCAAACGCAAGCCGTGCGCTCGATCATGGCCTCACCGTCCCTCTCATCGCTGGCGACGACCATCGCCAGTGCAGACGGCAGCAGCTCCAGCAACGATACGCGGGTAGCCATCCACACCCAGATCCAGCAGCTCGCCAACACCTACTCCAGCGCCGTCGTACAAGCCGTCGAAAGCCAGGGAGGGATTGCCGGCATGTCCAATGCCGACTGGCAACGGTTCGTGAGCACAATGAAGCAGACGGGTTGGGCCTACCTGCCCTCCTACTACAACCAGATGATCCGCGCGAACGACAACGTCCAGATGGCATTGAACGCCATGCCGGAGTTCAGCTTTGCTCGGGTGACGGCTTTCGCAAGCGACGCCGAGCTGACTACCTACAACGATGCCATGACGCGGTTGGACGAGTTCCTGCAGACGCCCGGCGACCTCATCATGGCCAACGCGCAAAAGGTTGGCGGCATCAATTTCAACCAAAGCTGGTGGGACGATATTCGCGATCAGTGTGTGATGAAGACCGAGGACGCCGAGAAGGCCAAGAATGCTGCCGTCTCGAATTCCTCCGCCGACTCCATGTACAGCCACACCCAGAAGTGCATCTCCGTCCCCGCACGCCGCGGACTGTTCGCGATCACCTCCAGCCTGATGGGCGGCAACCTCAACCACATCGTCCATATCAAGGCCATCGGCGACACCATCATTGGTATCGGCGACGGCTTGGTCATGGCGAATTTCATGGCTCACTTCATCACGGGAAATATCGCGGGCAACGTCATCGGCGCCGGCTCCGCCGTGCAATCCCTTGGAGGGCTGCTCACCGCGATGGCATTCGCCATTTTGACATTCGGTGCAGTTGCGGCCTACTACATCCCGCTAATCCCCTACATCAACGGCACCATTGCTTTCGTGAAATGGCTGACGCTGGCGATCGAGTCGATCATCGCCGGCCCCATCTTCGCTGCGGCCCACGCCTTCCCCGAGGGACACGATGTGTCGGGCAGCGCCGGCCCAGGCTACCGCCTCCTGTTGGGCCTCATCCTGCGTCCAGCGCTGACCGTGATCGGCTTCTTCCTCGCGATCATCGTCGCCCAGCCTGTTGCGGACTACATCAATGTCACCTTCGGTAACGCGATCATGGGCGCTGAGGCCGGTAGCATGACCGGTCTTACCTCCCTGGTGGCCTACATCGCGATCTACGTCACGATGATGACCACCGTCATGCATTCGGTGTTTTCGCTGATCAACTGGGTGCCCGACAATGTGCTGCGCTGGGTCGGTGCCGGTCTCCAGGCCCATGGCGTGGGTGATCAGGAAAGCGGCGAGATGAAGGGCAACGTGCTGGCCGCCTTCCGGGGTGGTACGCACATAACCTCCAGCGCCAAACCCAAGAGGCCGAAGATCGACAAGCCGAAAGGCGATAAGGAAAAAAAAGGCAAAGAGGACGATTTTGGGGATGACGAAGTGCGGTGATTGTCGCCACCGAAGCCGCCCAATAAGGGTGTAGAANACGAAGAGGGGCGACTG
>ADIG01001050.1_pt1 | contig 44054 bp, 36 predicted proteins | sample 268288 | NCBI WGS metagenome assembly ADIG01 (sample SAMN02954299, study PRJNA39533) | groundwater metagenome | biome: aquatic; feature: FW106 well; material: groundwater; isolation source: FW106 well in Area 3 of the Oak Ridge Field Research Center (FRC) near the... | place: USA: Oak Ridge, TN ...
TGCCATCGTTTAGCAGGGCAGCGGCTGGCGCTGTTCGCACCATCGAATCCGTGGATGGCGCAGCGCATGTTGCTGATCCCTGCGATAGACGTGTGTCCATGCTCGGAAAAATCTCCCCGACATAGCGCCAAAAGCGCCATGTACGGCGGTATGCAAGCCGGTTCGACGAGATTTTTCACTCGGCGCGATCACCATTCAAGTTTGTCGGCCATCTGGATGGTTATTCGATGAGAGCTTGTCCAGACGTTTCCCAGGACACATTTGCAAGAATATGAATCTCTCATCGACCTCTCCAAGTGAGTTCTCGGCAATCGCCGACGCTCCGCGTTTGCAATGCGGATGGCCCGTAAAGTAGCAAGTCAACTGCGAACAATTACAGACGATGAAACTGCAACGCGCCGTGCTGCTGGCGTGGCGAGTACCTTGTTCACGCTGTCGAGTTCGGGCATGGAAGTCTCCGCTCAGAAGGTAAGGTTGGCGCCAAGCAGCCAGGTGCGATCGGGGCCAGGCTCGTAATAGCGTCCGTTGCCATCGTTGACGATCACCGTACCGGTGTAGCGCCGATTGGCCAGGTTGTCCAGCCGCGCGCTCAACTGCAGCCGCGTGATGGCGCCCAACGCAAAGGTGTAACTGGTGTCCAGCCCGATCAAGCCATAGCCGGCCGCATGCTGCGTGTTGGTGTCATTGACCGTGACGGCACCGACGCCGGTAAGCGTCAGTCCCTCGCGCCAACCCAGATCGCGGCCATGCTCGATGCGCAACGAGCCGTAGTTGTCCGGTACGCCGGGAATCCGCGCACCGGCGGCCACTGGCGTGGCTGCAGCGGCGCAGGGCCTGCCCGTGCACTCACTGAAGGCGCTGCGGAAGCGCGCCTGTAGGTGGGTGAAGCCAGCCGACGTGCGCCAGTTGTCGGCCAGCTCGCCGGTCAGCGAAAACTCCAGCCCCTGCCGACGCGCACTGCCCACGTTCTGGTAAGTGGCCCTGCCGTTCTGGTTGATGGCCACGGCCAGCTCGTTGCTGGTGTCCGCACGGAACGCGGCGCTGTCGAACTCCAGCGTCGGGGTGATCTCCCACTTGGCACCCACTTCCAGGTTGCGGCTGCGCGACGCGCGCAGGTTGAAGGCAAGCCCGGCCTGGCCGTCGCTGCGGTAACCCAGCTCGCTGTAGCTCGGCGTTTCGAAGCCCTGACCGAAGCTGGCGTACAAGCGCAGGTTGGCCGCCGGGCGGAACAGCAGCCCGGCCACCGGGGTGGTGGCAAAGTAGTTGACGTGACCGCTGTCGTTGGGGTTGCGCGCGGTTATGTAGAAATCGTGTTCCGCAAAGCGCACTTCGTCATGCCGCAGTCCCAGCAACAGTGACCAGCGCGGGCTGAAGTGCCAGTACCACTGCGCGTACTGCGCCACGTTGTTGACGTTGTCGTTCTCATTGCGGCGCACCGCGCCGATCACACCCAGCGTGCTGCCGACGAAGTTCTCGTAGCCCAGGCGATGCTGGCGCTGATAATCGGCGCTGGCGCCGAGCACGAATTCGTACGCACGTGATGCCAGCTCGCCACGATGCGTCCAGCGCAGATCTGTACCGCCATAGCTGGTGTCAGGCGCAATCACGCCGCCCGCCTGCAACGGATTTTTCTGCGCCCCCGGAGGAATCGACAGGAACTGCATGATGCTGCGCTGGCCGTAGTAGGCCATGACGCGCAGCTGGTTGGCATGATCGATTTGCTGCTGGTAGATGATACCGAGCTGGTTCTGGCGCGTGCTCTTGCGCGTGTTGTACTGACTGGCCACGGCGGTCGCCTGGCGCGGATTGGCATCGACCTGGGCGCGGGTCAGCCCCAACGGATCCTGCGCAATCGGCTGGTCAAACCGGTTCAGCACCAAGGTGAGCTTGCGCTGCTTGCCCAGATCAATATTGAACTTGGCATTGGCGGACTGCCGCCGCACGCGGCTGTGTTGGCGGTAGCCGCCGGAGAGGAATTGCGAGGCAGCGATGTTGTAGTCCACCCGGCCCACCGTGCCGCGCGTGTCGACGCCGAAGCGGAAGGCGTCGTAGCTGCCAGCGTACACGCCCACGGTGGTCACTGGAGTGGGCGTGCCGTCCGCACTCCACAGCTGCACCACACCGCCGGCGGCATTGCCGTACAGCACGGAGAACGGCCCGCGCAGTACCTCGACCCGATCGGCGCTGTCGAGGTTGAACTGCGACACCTGGCCCTGGCCGTCCGGCAACGTGGCCGGAATGCCGTCCATGAACACGCGGATGTTGCGCACACCGAAGGTAGCCCGTGCGCCAAAGCCGCGGATCGAGATCTGCTCATCCTGTGCGTAGTTCTGGCGGTCGCGGGCGAGGATGCCCGGTACGCCAACCAGCGTTTCGGACAAGTTCACGCCGGCCTGGCCTGATTCCGCTGGCGCCACGCTGACCACGCTGAGCGCGGCCGGGATGTCGAATGGTGGAATATCCAACCGGCTCGCATTCACCTGTACCGTCGGCAATAATACCGGCGTGCCTTGTGGGCCTGCGGGCGGAGCAACACCCGGCGCCACGGTCGCGTGGATCGGAGCTGTCCCGCAGAAGACCAGGACGACGACTGCCTGACCAAGCAGCAGCCCCGCTCTCGTGCCGCGTGTGTAGTACTCGGACATGGGTATCACATCTAACTCCCGTGGATTCAGGAAAAACCAACGACGCGAAAACTTCACGCCGTTGACTGGATCGTGGTACTGCAGTCGAGCCAGCGCCGTATGGCGTGCAGCCGCGCGTCTATTTTCCTTGGTAGACAAACGACACTTTCGATTGCTTCCCCTCGTCGTACGTCAGCGCTTTCTTGCCGGCAGGGTATCCGTTTTGCTGCATCAGAAACGCCATGATTTCCACATAATCCGGGTGGGACAGACTACCCGGCGCGGTGGATGGCATGTTTTGTGTGATGATGGCGAAGATATCGCTCACGCTGAACTTGGACTTGGGTGACGCAAAGTTGGCACCCGTCAACGCTGGGCCGGCCCTCCCTTCCAGGTCAGGACCGTGGCACCTTGCGCAGTTCTCCTTGTACTTTTGCTTGCCGCTGTCAGCCTGTACTGCAGTGAACAACGCCGGCAAGGCCTTCCGCTCGTGGACCGACTTTCGCGCGCTGCAGCAGTGTCCATTCCGCTTGCTGCTGTTCGAACTCCGCGCCATTGCCGCGGCACTCCGTTGGAGCGGCTTCGCTTCGCCCGCCTGGGCATACGGTGCCAGCAGCTGAGCCAGTTCACCGGAATCGGACATCGTGACGATGGTCCGCTGGAACGCCGCAGCTGCCGCTGCGTGGTCGCTGTCGTAGAGCGCGACCAGGTTGAAACGTGCATGCGGCTCATCCAGCTCGTGATAGCTGAAGCGAGCGGTCTCGTGCCGACTGGCAAGATAGTGGATCACGGTTGGCTGCCAGAGCATGGCTGCACTTACCTGGTGCTTCTCCAGGGCACTGAAGGCATCGTTATCGCTCAGATGGACATCCGCCTGCACGTTGGGGTGGTCGGCGAAGTAGAGATTCGGCGGGGTCAGGTAGGTGATCGCCACATCGCTGCCGTTGGGCAGTTGCGCCAGTGAGCTGGCCTTGCTGCCGTGAGGTGTGACCAGCACGAAACCGGTGTGGCCATAAGGTGAGGTAGCCAACAATCCGGGGGGTACGGTACCGCTATCGGTATCGACGGGAAACCCCAGCACCAGCGAGCAACTGCTGTGTGCCAGCTTGTTGAACCCCTTCAAGGCGAACCCTTCGTCGCCACCGCTGCCGTCGAAGACGTGTATGTGGAGCACGACGCCCTCATGTTGGGCGACAGCATGCGCCAAGCTTGTGTCCACCGCCGCGATCGGACTGCTTTTGTCGATGCAGACCGACAGATCCGTAGCTGCCACGGTACCACCGTACAGAAGTACAGTAGCGATCGTCACCAGCCATGCATGACGGGCGGGTTTGAATGAATGCTTTTTCATACACGTCTTCATCATTGCACTCCAAATTACAGCGAGAACACATACAGGTGGCCACCTACGGGGATATTGGCAACATCCGGTTCGGATGCCATATCACCACCCCAGATAGGAAGTCCGCCGCCCCAGCCGGCATAGATGCCGACGTACTGCTTGCCATCGACCTTCCAGGTGCTGGGTACGCCGATGACGCCGGAACTCATCTGTGGGCTCTTCCACAGGACCTTGCCCGTCTTGGCATCGAACGCGTACAGATGGCCGTCAGCGCTGCCGGAGAACACCAGCCCACCTGACGTGCTCAACATGCCGCTGTCCCAGGGCAGCTTGGAGGGGAAGTTCCAAACCTGCTTGCCGGTGTTGACATCGATCGCCTGCACCGCGCCCCAGGTACCCTTGAACGCCGGATCGGCCATCACCTTGAAGCTCTCGCCCAGGAATGGCAGGCCCGCCTTGTAGCTCACCGTGGTGCCCTTGATGGTCATGCAGGTGTGCAATGTCGGGACATAGACCAAATGGGTCTGCGTATCCACCGAGATCGGCCACCAGTTCTTGCCGCCCAGGAAGCTCGGGCAGGTGAACACCTGCTTGTCGATGGTCGGGCGCATGGCCGGATCGGTCACTGGCTTGCCGTCCTTGAAGCCACTGACCGAGGTGGCGGTGGCAAACTTCTTGGCGTAGATCAACTTGCCGTTGATGCGGTCAATCGCGTAGAACCAGCCGTTGCGGCTGGCGCTGACGATGGCCTCGTAGGACTTGCCCTGGTAATCGATGTTAGTCAACACCGTTTCGTTGACGCCGTCATAATCCCAGGTGTCGTTGGGGGTGTACTGATAGTGCCACTTGATCTTGCCGGTGGCCGGGTTCATCGCGATCACCGAATCGGTGTACAGGTTGTCGCCGGGACGCAGCGTGGCCAGCCAGGGGCCGGGATTGCCGACGCCCCAGAACAGCGTATCGGTAGCCACGTCGTAGCTCCCTGTCAGCCACGCGCCACCGCCACCCGTCTTGTACGCGCCCTTGGGCCAGGTCTTGCCGCCGGGCTGGTCGGGCGCTGGAACGGTGTACTGCTTCCATACCTGCTTGCCGGTCTTTGCATCAAGCGCCACGATGAAACCACGGATACCGTACTCGCCCCCGGATTCGCCGACGATCACCTTGCCCTTGACGACTAGCGGGGCAAGGTTCATGGCATAGCCCATGTCAGCGGGAACCAGCTGCTTTTTCCATACCGTCTTGCCAGTACGCGCATCCAGCGCCACCACGTAGTTGTCCAGCGTGGCCATGTAAACATTGTCGCCATACAGTGCCACGCCACGATTGACCACGTCGCAGCAGACCGTCTTCAGGCCGACGTGGGAGAGATCCTGCTGGTATTTCCACAGCAGCTTGCCGGTGCTGGCCTGGAACGCGAGCAGTTCGTCCTTTGGCGTGGTGATGAACATGTAGTCGCCGTTGACGATCGGCGGCGCCTCATGTCCCTGGTTGAAGCCGGTCTTGTAGTCCCAGACTTGCTTGAGCCCCGTCACGTTGGCTGTGTTGATGTTGTTGAACGGGGCATACCCCGTGCTGGCGTAATCGCGGCGGTACATCAGCCAGCCGTTGTCTGTCGCTGCGGCGTCAAGACGGGCATTGGTTACCGGTGTGTAGTCGGCGGCGAGTGCGCCGCCAGCGATGACCAGCATCGCCACGAACAGGCTGGTTTGGTGCAGCGTGGTAAGACGTTTCATGGAATTCTCCCTGGTGGTGGTTGGTGTCGGTTAGAAAAACAGGATACCGCCAAGAGCCACGCCATTCATGTGCGCGGTGTTCCCTGCGAAACCCTTCGAGCGGGTCTGGCTGAGCTCCAGGTCCAGCGTCACGCTCCTGGTCAGCGCGTAGTAGGCGCCGGCGGTGACGTTGCTGTTGGACTTGAAATGGGCCGTGCTGGCCAGGTTGTCCTGGTTACGGCTGACACCTCCGCTCAGACCGAGCTTGACCGTGCCGAAGTCCGGTGTGCCAAGGGTGAAGAATGCCTGACGCACGTCGATGCCGTTGTTCGCCGACAATCCATCGGCGGTGGCGATGTGCACCATCAGTCCCATCTGCGCGGCAATGTCGATGCCTTCCTGCTGGGTGCTGAACTTGGTGGTCAGCCCATTCGGCAGCCAACCGTTGCCGATGGTGGTGCGGTTCTGCTCGCCACCGCAGCCCAGCGTCTTGCCCGCCAGCGCGGTGCCACCTATCGTTGCGCCGTTGCAGGCCACCGTCGTGTAGTACGCGTTGGCGAAACCACTGATGTCCACCGTCCAGTTGTCGCTGCTGAATGAAGCGGCGCTGGCTGCCAACGGACACATGGCCAGACCAAGTACGGCCAGCCCGCCAGAAAGTGTCTTGAAACCGGTCAGACGATGTTTGCCTGCCGTAACACTCATTGTCGATGTTCTCATACCTTTACTTACTCCCCATGGTTGATAAGTTGCGGCGCAGCCCCCTGCGTTGGCTCCACAACGGTGGTGAATGTCTCGTTATTTTCCGAACCGGCGGTCACACCGGTCCGCCGCACGTGCGTCCCAACGTGCGTTGCGTGCGTCAACCCGTTGTTGGTGTCGCCGACGCGCCTGATGGCGACAGCCTTCCATGGGCCAGCCCCACCCACAGCCAGGACAACGGGTTGCCCTGACTGCGTCAGGTGACCCGATCAGAAGAAGCCGAGCTTCTTCGGCGAGGTGTGCTCCGCTCGATGATCAAAGTCGTGACGGCACAAGGATCGTTTTCCGCCAACCTCAGATGCTGCCCAGATCAAGGACGACACGCGAGGGCACATCGCCCTTTTGCAAACGCTCGAAGACGTCGTTAATCGCCGACAGCGGCTGCACCTCGATATCCGCCTTGACCTTGCCCTGCGCTGCAAACGCCAGGCATTCGGCCATGTCCGCGCGAGTGCCGACGAACGAGCCGCGCACGGTGATGCAGTTGGCCACCACATTGAACAACGGCAGGGGAAATTCGCCAGGCGGCAGCCCGACCAGTACGCAGGTGCCATGCTTGCGCGTCATGCCCACGCCCTGCTTGAACGCGCCCAGCGATGGCGCAGTAATCAGCACGCCATGCGCGCCCCCGTCGGTCGCGACTCGCACCGCCTCGATCGGATCGCCGTCCCGGACATTGACGACGGCGTCGGCACCCAACCTGGTGGCATGTGCCAGCTTGCTATTATCGATATCGACGGCACAGACCTTCAGTCCCATTGCTTTTGCATACTGGACGGCCAGATGGCCGAGGCCGCCGATACCGGAGATGGCGATCCATTGCCCCGGGCGCACGTCAGCCACCTTGATGCCCTTGTAGGTGGTGACCCCGGCGCAGATGATTGGTGCCGCTTCCTTGGCGGGGAGGTCGCGCGGCACACGCGCCACATAGTCGGAATCGGCCACGATGTATTCGGCGAAGCCGCCATTTTTGGTATAGCCGCCGAACTCGGCTTTCTCGCAAACGGTTTCCCAAGCGGTAAGACAATACTCGCAGTGACCACACGCGGAGTAGAGCCACGGCACGCCCACGCGCTCGCCTTCCTTCACGCCGGTAACGCCCGCGCCCAACGCCACCACGATGCCGATACCCTCGTGTCCGGGAATGAAAGGCAATGACGGTTTCAGCGGCCAGTCGCCGTCTGCAGCATGCAGGTCGGTATGGCAGACGCCGCAAGCCTCCGTCTTGATCAGAATCTGGCCGGGGCCCGGTGTGGGGATATCCCACTCGCGCAGAACCAAGGGCTTACCGAAGGCTTCGACGACGGCAGCATGCATTTGACGGGTCATGATGGGGTCCTTGAAAAGAGGGAATACGGGACGTTACGGGCGATGGTGCTCACCGAGGTATCGCGCAAGCTCAGCGCTGGTAGAGCGATGGTCGCTGTCGAGCGTTTCTTGTGGACGATCTGCATGTTCATAGCTCATTGCACAAGCAGCCACGCGCCGGCACCCCGGCGCCACGGCCACGACATCCACCGGCTGCAGCTCGGTAGCGATCATCCGCCCGTCCGCAGGCTCAGAAGAAGCCGAGCTTCTTCGGTGAGTAGCTGACCAGCAGGTTCTTGGTCTGCTGATAGTGGTCGAGCATCATCTTGTGGTTCTCGCGACCGATGCCGGACTGCTTGTAGCCGCCGAACGCGGCATGCGCCGGATAGGCGTGGTAGCAGTTGGTCCACACACGACCAGCCTGGATGCCACGACCAAAGCGATAGGCGCGGGTGCCATCGCGCGTCCACACGCCAGCACCCAGGCCATACAAGGTGTCGTTGGCAATCGCCAATGCCTCCGCGTCGTCCTTGAACGTGGTCACCGAGACCACCGGGCCGAAGATCTCCTCCTGAAATACCCGCATCTTGTTGTGGCCGAAGAGGACCGTCGGTTTCACGTAGTAGCCATTCTTGAACTCGCCATCGAGCATGTTGCGCTCACCACCGATCAGCACCTTGGCACCTTCCTGCTTGCCGATGTCGAAGTAGGAGAGGATTTTTTCCAACTGCTCGCTCGACGCCTGGGCACCGACCATGGTCGATGGATCCAGCGGATTGCCCTGCTTGATCGCGGCAACGCGCTCGAGTGCACGCTGCATGAACTTCTCGTAGATCGACTCATGGATCAGCGCCCGGCTGGGACAGGTGCACACTTCGCCCTGGTTGAAGGCGAACATCACGAAGCCCTCGATCGCCTTGTCGAAGAAATCGTCGTCCTCAGCGGCCACGTCGGCGAAGAAGATGTTCGGCGACTTGCCGCCAAGCTCCAGCGTGGCCGGGATCAGGTTTTGGCTGGCATACTGGCTGATCAGCCGACCGGTGGTGGTTTCGCCGGTGAAGGCGATCTTGGCGATGCGGTTGCTCGACGCCAGCGGCTTGCCGGCTTCCAGGCCGAAGCCATTGACGATGTTCAGCACGCCCGGCGGCAGCAGGTCACCGATCAGCTCGGCCCAGACCAAAATGCTGACCGGGGTCTGTTCGGCCGGCTTGAGCACCACGCAGTTGCCTGCCGCCAGCGCCGGCGCCATTTTCCAGCACGCCATCAGCAGCGGGAAATTCCACGGAATGATCTGGCCGACCACGCCGAGCGGCTCGTGGAACTGGTAGGACACCATGTCGTCGTCGATTTCACCGAGCGAACCTTCCTGCGCACGGATGCAGCCGGCGAAGTAGCGGAAGTGATCGATCGCCAGTGGCACGTCGGCGTTGCGCGTCTCGCGGATCGGCTTGCCGTTGTCCCAGGTCTCGGCGTGGGCAAGCAGTTCGAGGTTCTGCTCCATCCGGTCGGCAATCAGGTTGAGGATACGCGCGCGCACGGCGGTCGAGGTCTTGCCCCACGCTTCACGGGCCGCATGGGCCGCATCGAGTGCGGCCTCGACGTCCTCCTTGTCCGAGCGCGGGATCTCGCAGAATGGGTGGCCGGTGATCGGCGTGACATTCTCGAAGTACTTGCCGTTGATCGGCTCGATCCAGCGACCGCCGATGAAATTGCCGTAGCGCTGCTTGAAGGGGACCTGCACGGTGAGATGCTGCTGTTCGAGCTTGGTCATGGCTGTTTGTTCCTCGTGTCATGGAAGGTAATGACTTTAGAGCAGATGTCGTGCCAGATCCTTGCCCATGGTGGAATTGCTGCACTGTGTCAAGCCTTCCAATCCCGTGACAAAAAGATATTTGTATCCATTTGCGGCGACGCACCAACCACGATTCGGCGACCCCGTTGCATTTCGCCGTTCGTTGTGTTTTGTGTCGCAAAATGCGACACTCGAGGCCTCCCATGCCCCTACCCGGCTTGACCGATTCAATCCGTAGCGCACGCCGCAGCTTTTTCGACAGCGGTACCGAACCGCGCGGCCTGGTTCCCGAAAACATCCTCGCCTCATGGCGCCGCTGTCGACAGCAGGGTCTGCTGGCGGACGCGCGCCCGGATGTGGAACCGGTGGAGCGGCATGCACTGAACGAGATGCAGCAACAGCACGAAACGCTGCGCCGGTTATGCCGGTCGGAATTGCAGGCTCTGTACGCCAGCGCCAATCAGGCCGGCAGCATCGTGATACTGAGCGCCCCTGACGGCTTCATCCTCGATGCCTTGGGCAATGCCGATTTTCTCGACAAGGCGGCCCGTGTCTCGCTGCGAGTCGGCTCGCCGTGGAGCGAATCGGTGACCGGCACCAATGCCATCGGCACGGCATTGATCGAGCGCAGCGCGATCGAAGTGCGCGGCGGCGAACACTACTACGCGCCGCATCGGGTGCTCAGTTGTTCGGCCTCACCGATCTTCGATCCGCTGGGCAAAGTCGTCGGCGTACTCGATCTGTCGGGCGAGGCGTCGCTGCATCACCTGTACGCGTTGAGCATGGTGCAACTGGCGGTCGAGCAGATCGAACACCGCCTGTTCGAACATCACTTCGATGGCGCCGATATCGTGCGTATCCAGCCTGACCCCGACCTGCTCGGCACGGCGCGCGAGGGCATGCTGGTATTCGAGGCGCAGCGGCTGGTCGCCGCCAACCGGCATGCGTTGCGTCTGCTCGGTGTCGACTGGGAAGAATTGGGTCGACGCCGCTACGACGAATTGTTTGCTTCGGCATTGCCGCGTCCGGGCAGCTTGACCAGCATGCGCTGTCAGAGCGGCGAGATGCTGCATGCCAAGCGCGATGCACTCAGCCACAACAGTGTCTCCTCGCGCGTTCCGCGCAACCGGCAAACGCGTTCGATCCGATCGCCAGAGCCGGTTTTCTCGGCCGATCTGGAAACCGAGATCGATCGCAGCGTGCGCCTGCTGGATGCCGATATCCCGTTGCTGTTGCAAGGTGAGACCGGTACCGGCAAGGAAGTGGTGGCGAGGGCGCTCCACCAGCGCAGCCAGCGTGCGGCGGCGCCGTTCGTGGCAGTCAATTGCGCGGCACTGCCGGAACACCTTATCGAATCGGAATTGTTCGGCTACATGCCGGGTGCATTCACCGGCGCCCGCCGCGAAGGCGCCACCGGACTGTTGCGCGAGGCCGATGGCGGCACCTTGTTTCTGGATGAGCTGGGCGACATGCCGCTCGGCATGCAGAGTCGACTGCTGCGCGTGCTGCAGGAACGCGAGGTCACGCCACTGGGCGGGGGCCGCTCGCACGCGATCGACATCGCCGTGATCGCTGCCACCCATCGCGACCTTGCCGGTGCGGTTACCCGCGGCGAATTCCGCGCCGATCTGTACTACCGGATCGCACAAGCGACCCTGCGCCTGCCCACGCTGCGGGATCACCTGGATCCGGCCACCCTGATCCGGCAGCTCTGGCACGCCCTGGGTGCCGAGCAGATTCCACTGTGGCTGCACCCCGATCTGGTCGAGGAGCTGTCCGCCATGCCATGGCCCGGCAACCTGCGCCAGCTGGTCGGTCTGCTGCGCAGCTTGCTGGCGCTGGGAGAGCAGGGCACCGCCCTGACCCACGACGATTTGCCCGCCGACCTGAAGAGCTTGCAGGCACCCGTACCGGCGATTTTGTCGCCAGCAACGGGTGTGTCCGGCAGCCTCCAGTCGATCGAGCAGCAGGCGATCGACGTGGCCCTTGCCCGCTGCGATGGCAACGTCGCTGCCGCCGCGCGCAAACTGGGCGTGAGCCGAAGCACCATCTACCGGCGTCTCAGCGAACAGCGTCCAGCCGACTGCTCGGCGTCGCCTCCGGCGTAAAAGCCAGCCGTGGGCGGGGAGATGCTCGCAGATTGCCGTCTCGAAATGGATTTCCCCATGCAGATTCATTCATCCCTCGACGTAGCCTTTCAGGCAACACCGTGCGCCCAGGACCATGCGCTCAGTCCGGCGTCGCCCGTTCCTCACGGTGATGCCATATCCGCAGCACCACCAGGGCCGCATCGTGAACCGAGTACCGCACCACGTAATGGTGGCCAAACGCAAAATCGCGCACGGCGTCGCCGGTGGGTGCCTCCGGCACGCCGTGCCCCATCGCCGGAAAGGCGCACAGGCGATCGATCCGCGAAACCAGTTCTGCCGCGATGCGCCCGGTCGCCGCCGGATCATGCTCCGCGATGAAGGCCCGCAGACGTGCCAGATCGGCAACCGCCTCGGGCGAATACAGCAACCTCACTGGCCGGCCTTGGGTGGCATCAGCTCATCGGTCGTGCCCCACGATCCCAGCCACTCATGCACCGCCTGCCCCGATACCACCTGGCCCCGTGCGACCGACTCCATCGCCATCAGTGTGTCCTGCCAACGCGCCTGTCCCTGCTCCTGGCGCACCGGAAACTTCGGATCGACGCGGCGCGCGATCTCGGCGAACCGATGCAGTGCCAGGCCGACGAACGCGTGGCCTGCCATCGCAGTCAGATCGTGGGAAGATTGTCATGCGGTGTCCCCTGATTGACTTATCCAGCACCGATGATGACAGCCGCCAGTCGCAGCACGCGAGACCACCGCTGACACCGGCGCGCCGCTCAGGATACCTGCTCTTGTTGACCACCCAAAAATAAGGGCCCGGAGAAAAATCCGGGCCCTTTGGTTTGGTGGAGGTGGCGGGAGTCGAACCCGCGTCCGAGGACGTTCAATGCCCGGATCTACATGCTTAGCTCACCGTTCGATCTCGTTCCGCGACAAGTACGGTGGGCAAAACGCACCGCGGAACCAGCCTGATTGATTTGACCTAGAACCGCCAGGCGGCAGCGTTCGGCGATCTCATGATAATGACCCTACACCGACAAGCATGAGCACAAGTGGGTTCGGGGCTTACGCCTTAAGCGGCCAGAGCGTAGTTGTCGTCGTTGGCAACTATGAGTTTGCTGCTGGATTAACGAGGAAAGCTGCCCCCTCGGCATGCACCAAGTCATCTCACTGCCCCCGTCGAAGCCAGGACACCCCCGGGGAAAACGATCCGACCGCAACAGTATATGGGGACGCCACTCGCGACAGCAATGCCGCGTGGCCAAGCCGGCCCTATCGGATGTGTGCTGCGCAAACATTGACCAACGTCAAGCCGAGTGTTGTTAGGTCGTTAACGCAACGTCTATACTCGGTGACTTGCGTACTTCCCTATCCGTCGTACTCGTGGGAATGATCTCGATGACTCGATTGCCCTTGCTTGGCTTGGCCCTGGCCACAGCCCTCTTTGCCGCCACCAGCGTTCACGCCGAGGGCGACAAGGCTGCCGGACGCGCACTGATCTATACCTGTGCCGGTTGTCACGGCGTACCCGGCTACACCAACGCCTATCCGCAGTACCCGGTGCCGAAGATCGCCGGCCAGAACGAGCAATACATCATCAATGCCCTGCACGGTTACCAAAGCGGCGGCCGCAAGCACCCGACCATGGATGCCCAGGCGGAGAGCCTGTCCGACACGGACATCCAGAACATCGCCGCCTATCTTTCCAGCCTCGCCAAGTAGTCGCCAAGGAACTTCCGCATGAATCGCGCGCTTACCCTGATTTCGTTCGGCGCCTTGCTGGCGTTCGCATCCGCGCCGCTGCTGGCCGATGGCAATGCCGCTGCCGGCAAGACCAAGGCTGCTACCTGCTTCGCCTGCCATGGCGTGGACGGCAACGCGGTGGATCCGCAATACCCGCGCCTGGCCGGCCAGTACAATCTGTACCTGCAGCGTGCACTGCACGAGTACAAGGACGGCCAGCGCGACAATCCAATCATGAAAGGCATGGCAGCTACCCTGTCCGACCAGGACGTCGAGGATGTGGCGACATATTTTTCCAGCCTGCCGAGCAAGCTCGATACGCTCAAGGGGCACATCGGCGGCGACAAATAAGCCTGCCTGCGACGGGTGTTTCAAGAGGCCCGCGAAAGCGGGCCCTTTTATTTCAGCGACAGGCTCAGGCTATCGCGGATTTGCCCTCGGCCTTGGTGTAATAAGGCTTCTCGCCACCCGCATGATCGGTGGCATCACGCACCCCGGTAATTTCCGGTACGCGCTCGCGCAAGGTCTTTTCGACGCCCTGCTTCAGGGTCACGTCGACCATGCCGCAACCGTGGCAGCCGCCACCGAACTGCAGCACCACGGCATGTTCGGCATCAACCTCCAGCAAGGTGACCCGGCCACCGTGCGAGGCCAGCTTGGGATTGATCTCGGATTCGATCACAAAGCGCACACGCTCGACCACACCGGCATCGGCGCCGGGTATGTGGCCCTTGATCTTCGGCGCGCGGATGTTCAGCTGGCCGCCGGTGGCGTTCGGCTCGAAGTCGACGTTGGCCTGGTCCAGCCAACTGGCGCTATCACCATCGATATGGAACTCGAAACCGGCACACTCGATGGTCCATTCGTCGCCGGCCAGGTCGACCGGCTCGCAGAACTCCAGCTCGCAATTGGCCGCCGGCGTGCCCGGCGAGGTCACTCGCAGACGGATACCGAGGCCATCGATGCCTTGCTGGTCAAGCAGGCGCAGGAAGTGTTGCTGCGCGCGTTCGGAAATGTCGATCATGCTTGGGCTCCGCTGTCACTTACCGGGAGCCGGTGGGTCGCACCGGCGAATCAGCACCATTTTAGTCCGGTTTCACCGCGAATGCTCGGATGTGGCGAACGCGTTGACTTTTCCTCGTGCAACTTCGACCCTTCCTTTTTCAACCCGCAGGGAGTCGCTCATGAACCTCAACGATCTGTCCACCAGGCATTGCCAACCGCGTAAGGGCAAGGAACACGCGCTCGGTGCAGACGACGTGACTAACCTGTTGAGAGAGCTTCCGGGCTGGCAGTTGCACGATAACGGCAAGGCGATCGTCAAGGATTTCAAGTTTAAGGATTTCCACCACACGCTAGGCTTCATCAACGCCGTGGGTTTCATGGCCAACCACGAAGATCACCACCCCGATCTGGAAGCCGGCTACGGTCATTGCCGGCTGCTGTGGTCGACCCACGACGTGGGCGGCCTGTCGTTGAACGACTTCATTTGCGCTGCGCGAGTCGAGTCCCTGCTGGCGCGTTGATCAAAAGTCGGTGCGCGACTTCTCGCGCGTATAGACCAGCCGCTTGCCCTTGACGGCGAGCGTATCGAGAAAATCCTTCAGGTCATCCGGCAGCGGCGTGGAAAAACTGTAGGCGCGCCCGTCCAGATCGAAGCTCATGTGTGCGGCGTGCAGGAACATCCGGTGCAAGCCCATCTCGCGATAGCGCTTGTTCATTTCACGATCGCCGTATTTCGGGTCGCCGGCCAGCGGATGGCCGATATGCGCCGCATGCACGCGGATCTGGTGAGTGCGGCCGGTGCCCAGGGTGGCCTGCATCAGGCGCGCACTGGGGTATTGCTCCATCTCGCGAAAAAAGGTCAACGAGGGCTTGCCGCTGTCGGCCACGCGCACCATCCGCTCGCCCCCTTGCATCACTGATTTCAGCAGCGGCGCGTTGACGTCGAATTTGGCCTTGGATGGGTGGCCCAGCATCAGGCATAGGTACTGCTTGGTGACTTCACCAGCGCGGATCGCCGCCTGCAAGCCGGTCAGTCCAGCCCGGGTGCGGGCAAGTACCAACACGCCGCTGGTGTCGCGGTCGAGTCGGTGCACCAGTTCCAGGTGTTCTTGCGGTCGTGCCGCGCGCAGCAGCTCGATCGCCCCGTGGCTGACCCCGCTGCCGCCATGGCTGGCCACGCCGGCCGGCTTGTCGATCACCAGGAAGTGCTTGTCCTCGAAAATGACTGCGTCGGCCACCGACGCCACCAGGCCACTGGCCGGGGCTCGGCGTTCGGGCCGCTCAGCCACCCGCACCGGCGGGATTCGCAGCGTATCACCATCAACGAGACGCGTATCCGGCTTCGCCCGCTTGCCGTTCACACGCACCTGGCCGGTGCGCAACAGTCGATAAATCATGCTCTTGGGCACTCCCTTGAGCAGGGTCACCAAGGCATTGTCGATGCGCTGGCCGTCACGCTCCGGGCCGATCGCGAGTTGACGTACACCGTGAGGTGCGTCCGGGGAAGTTGCCGTCTGCATTGAAAAAAACCTGCTTAGATAGGATACTCGCCAAGCGCTGGGTTCCACCCATCTGCTGTCTGGACCGGGTGGAGTGCCCGCCCGTGACGTCGGCGAGGATTGCGCCGGTTGCCTTGAGGTGGCCGGTCGCGGCTCCCTTTCATCGTAACGGTTTGGGCTGGTGCTTGTCCGATACCATACGGGTGTCGCGGCAGCAGGCGCAGCTGACCGAATCATCCCCGACACCGGCAACGGTGTTGTTTTTTTGCTGCTTTACCGCAGCGGCGCGATCTCCGGCAGGCCGCCATCCAAGGCGCCACCGAGGCTCGCGACGCGCGGCCAAGCCGAGGATTACCACCATGAAACGTATGTTGATCAACGCGACTCAGCGTGAAGAGTTGCGCGTGGCCATTGTCGATGGCCAGAACCTGTACGACCTGGACATCGAAATCCCTTCGCGGGAACAGAAAAAGTCCAATATTTACAAGGGTCGAATCACCCGCGTAGAAGCATCACTCGAGGCCTGCTTCGTTGAATACGGCGCCGAACGCCACGGTTTCCTGCCGCTGAAGGAAATCTCCCGCGAGTACTTCACGCCAGGCCTCGACCACCACAAGTCGAGCATCCGCGAACTGGTCAAGGAAGGCCAGGAAGTAGTCGTGCAGGTGGAAAAAGAAGAGCGCGGCAACAAGGGCGCCGCCCTTACCACCTTCATCAGCCTGGCCGGCCGCTACATGGTGCTGATGCCGAACAACCCGAAGGCCGGCGGCGTCTCGCGTCGGATCGAGGGCGAGGATCGGCAGGCACTGAAGGAAGCGCTGGAGCACGTCACCGTGCCCGATGACGTCGGTCTGATCGTGCGCACCGCCGGCCTCGGCCGCGACGCCGAAGAGCTGCAGTGGGATCTGGATTACCTGCTGACCCTGTGGAAGTCGATCTCCGAAGCCGCCGGCAAGCAGAAGGCGCCCTTCCTGATCTACCAGGAATCGAAGCTGTTCATCCGTGCCCTGCGCGATTACCTGCGCAGCGACATCGGCGAGATCCTGATCGACGACGAGCCACTGTTCAACGACGCGCGCGAGTTCATGCAGCAAGTGATGCCGAACGCGCTGCGCAAGCTGAAGCTGTACCAGGACGACACCCCGTTGTTTACCCGCTACCAGATCGAAACGCAGATCGAGAGCGCGTTCGACCGCCAGGTGCGCTTGCCCTCGGGCGGTTCGATCGTAATCGACCAGACCGAGGCGCTGACCGCCATCGACGTCAACTCGGCGAAGGCGACCAAGGGTAGCGACATTGAGGAAACCGCATTCAACACCAACTGCGAAGCGGCAGTGGAAGTGGCACGCCAGGCCCGCATCCGCGATGCGGGCGGCCTGATCGTGATCGACTTCATCGACATGGACAGCCCGCGTCATCAGCGCGAAGTGGAAGATCGCCTGAAGGACGCGTTGAAGCTCGACCGCGCCCGCGTGCAGATCGGCCGCATCTCGCGCTTCGGCCTGCTTGAAATGTCGCGCCAGCGACTGCGCCCGAGCCTGGGCGAGGCGACCCAGATCACCTGCCCGCGTTGCGAAGGCCAGGGCCATATCCGCGGCGTAGAATCGCTGTCGCTGTCGACCCTGCGCCTGATCGAAGAACACGCAATGAAGGACAACACCGGCCAGGTGCTGGTGCAGGCGCCGACCACCGTGGTCAACTTCCTCCTCAACGAGAAGCGTGCCAGCGTGGTGGAGATCGAACTGCGCCACAAGGTGCACGTGATGATCGTCGCCGACGAAAAGCTTGAAACTCCGCACATCGAGATCCAGCGCATCCGCGAAGCGGACATGGGCGAGCACAGCAAGCCCAGCTACGAGATGCTGACCGCGGTGGAAACCACCGAACTGCCGAAGATGGGTCAGGCCCTGGGCAGCGGCGAACAGCCTGCGGTCAGCGGCATCGTACCGGGTAGCCCCGCGCCAGTGCGCGAGGAAGTAGCCGAGGAGCCCGTTGCTGCCGCCACGCCGCCCTTGCGCCGTCAGCCAGCCGCTCCGCGCAGCACCGCGCCGGCTCCGGCAACCGGGCTGCTCGCGCGCCTGTTCGGCTGGTTCCGTGCCGCTGAGGCCGCCGCGCCTGCGCCGGTCCGGAGTTCGACCACGGACAGGGACAGCAGCACTCGTGGCCGTCGTGACGAACACGGAGCCCGTAGCTCCAGCAGCGGTGCAAATGGCAGCTCGTCGCGCCAGCCGCGACGCGACTCCACTTCGCAGCAGACGCAAAGATCCAGCGCACAGCAGCAGGCGCGAAGCAACCGCCAGCGCAGCAACGAAAGCTCGTCGCGTCCGGCAACACCGCCTCAGACGCAGACTGCGCGGTCCGAGCGTCAACCGCGGCCGGTGCCTACCGGCGAGAACGCTACGCCACGACCGGAACGCAAGCCGCAGCCGCCCAAGGCTGAGCGTCCGCCGCGCAGCGAACGCCCCGAGCGTGCCGAGCGCGCGACTATCGAGCCGCAGGACGATGCTGCCAGGGAAGCTGCCCTGCTGGTGACGCCGCTGGTCGAGCCGGTAGCCGTGCCCACCAACCCCGAAGATGACGCGAGCGAAGCCGATGGTGGCCAGTCGCGCCGTCGTCGCGGTCGCCGCGGCGGTCGCCGCCGGCGCCGCCATGACGAAGGCACCCCGGGCAGCGACACCCCGGATACCGCGCAGGCACAGGCGCTGGACGACGAAGATCGCGATGACATCACAATCACGTCGGTCAGCAGCAGGCCGGCGGCAGCTTCCCCGACTGACGAGGTGGAGCAGTCTGCATCGCCGACACCGGGCGCCGTGACGGCGCCGGCTGCACCGAAACGCGATGTCGAGAGCACCGCAGCGGTAGCAGACCCGCAGCCCGTGATCGCGCCCCCCATGCCGGCTCAGGAGCAGACTCCATCCAGCGGGCAGACCAGCGCGACCGGCGACGCGATCGAGCCGACCGGAGCATCCGCTCCGGCCAGCACGGCGTTCAGTCTGCCGACGCTGCCGCCCATTCCTGAGCAGGCCCAGCAGCCGACAGCTGCGACCACCGGCGTTGTGCGCAAGGCGACCACGGCTGCGACGACACCCGCGAGCACCGAAGTGGCTCGCGCAGACGGTGCAGCCTCTGTCTCCCGGCCAGAGCCCTCGCGTCCAGCCACATCTGCCGCGGCATGTGCACCAGCAGCCACGCCGGCACCCGCACGCGCTCCGCTGTCAGCGCAACCAGGTCAGAGTGCAGCTCCCACAGCGGAAGCCAACATGCACCCGCCAAGCGCGGTTCCGATAACCCCCGTGGTGGCGGCGCCGGTCAAGCCGGTAACCGCTTCCGTCGGGGTCACGCCAAAACCCGTGCCCGCGATCACCCGGGCGGCAATCGATCGGCCTGTTGCCCACATTGCGTCCGCAGTCGCTTCCGCTTCGGCAACGACTCCGATCGCAGCCACGGCTCCGACTCCGGCCAACGCCGCTGCCAGCACGCCTGCCGTGGCAGCGCAGCCACCGCTTCCGAAGCAGGGCGATCTGCTGGCTCAATCCGGTTTTGCCGCAAGACCGGCGCACTCCGCACAGACCGCGAGCAAGCCAGCGGCGGACACGGCACCGGTGCACGCCAAGCCCGACCGTGACTCTCACGATTGAGTTCATGGCTCGTTGAAAACAAAGAAAACCGGACACTCGTCCGGTTTTTTTGTGCCTGTGCCAGCCTCGAAATCGCGCCACGGACCTTAATTGCCGACGTGGTGGCTCGGCGTGTCGATCAGCCCATGCACCGTCATCAGGTGGGCCAGGCTAAGCACGTGATCCACCTGCAATTTCTCCATCAGACGTTGCTTGTAGGTGGAGACGGTCTTCGGGCTCAGATTGAGTTGTTCGCCGATGATCGTCAGCGGCTTGCCGCGTACCAGCATCATCGCCACCTCCAGTTCGCGACTGGAGAGCGCGTCGAACGGCGATAGACTGCCGTCGAGCGTGGCAAGCGCAAGCTGCTGCGCCACCGCGGGGGCAAGGTAGCGCCGCCCGCCAGCGACCTGGCGCACCGCCGAGACCAGTTCACTGGCGCTGCAGCCCTTGGTCAGGTACCCGAGCGCGCCGGCATCAAGCAGGCGCTTGGGAAAGCGCGCGTCGTCGACCACGGTGACGATAACGATGCAAGTAGACAGTTTCGAGCGGCACACACGCTCGGTCAGCTCGATTCCGCTCATCCCGGGCATATGCACGTCAACCAGTGCGATATCCGGCACCAGCGTGCGAATGAGGTGCAGCCCTTCTTCGGCGCTGCCTGCCTCACCACTGATGTGGATGCCAGATTGCTGCAGGATCATCCTGAAGCCGGTGCGAACCAGCTCATGATCGTCCACCAGGACAACGTTGATCATTTAACTCCCCCTCGGCTGGACAGCTTGAAATTAGGCCGCGCGGCAAACCTTTGCAAGCGCATTGGTTCACGCACTCACATCAGGTCGCCTTGCATGGTGCGGCCAAGCCAGCCACGGCCACGCGCCGATGCACCACACGGTTGCCCCACGCGGAATTCAGCGTGCAATTCAGCCCCTCTGCGCGTTCATGGCGATAACGCAACGAACGAAGCCCAACCGCCGCCGCGCCCCAACTGCGAACAGGATGTCACGCTGGAAACGGCTGATATGTCGGCCAGGCCCTACAGTTGATGTACGGGAACCCGCGCCGACATCGATCCACGGCACGTCGTGGATCCAGTTCGAATCCCGCTCGGAACCTCACGCCGAAACGACACGGAACCATCGCCTCGACGGGAATAAATGAAAAAGCCGCCAGTTGGCGGCCTTTCCATCCTTCGACTTCGACGGGTACCCGTCGAAACCGTGCTTCTAATTGGTGCCCAAGAGGGGACTCGAACCCCTACGACTTGCGTCGCTACCACCTCAAGGTAGTGCGTCTACCAGTTCCGCCACCTGGGCAGGTGTGTTGCTTTAGTGCTTCTTTGTCGCTGGCGGTGGCACATCGCCCGGGCTTTTGGCCGGAGCGTTGTTGCCGGTTGCCGCCGGTGTCGTTGCCGGAACAGCCTTGCCAGCGCTGGCTGGCGTCGCCGAGGGTACTTCCGAGCCCGCTGGGGTAGTCGGTGGCGCCTGGACCGGTGCCGGCTTTTCAGTCGACCCGGCCATCACGCCAAGCCCGCTATTGGCGGTCTGCGGCGCACCGTGGCCGTGCAGGTAGATACCCATGCCAAGGCTGAGCACGAAAAACAATGCGCCCAGCACGCCGGTGGCGCGCGTAAGAAAGGTCGCGGAGCCGCGCGCGCCGAACACCGTGCCCGAGGCACCGCCACCGAAGCCGGAGCCGGCGTCGGCACCTGCCCCGTTCTGGAGCAGGATCAGCACGATCATCGCCGCAGCGATCAGGATGTAAAACACGCTGAAGATGACGAACATAGGTTTCTAGTCGAGCCTGTTTGCTAGCTGGCTTGAGGCGCCTGGTGTGCCGCGGCGCAGATAGCCAGAAAGTCGGAAGCCGTCAACGAGGCGCCACCGATCAACCCACCGTCCACGTCCGCCTGCGCGAACAATTCGGCAGCATTCGCCGCCTTGACACTACCGCCATAAAGCAGTCGAGTCAGACAGGAAAGTGTAGCATCTTCGCTTTCCAGTTGGCTACGAATGAAACCATGTACCTGCTGGACCTGCTGCGACGTCGCGGTCTGGCCGGTGCCGATGGCCCAGACCGGTTCGTAGGCGATCACCGCCGTGTCGAAACTGGCAATCCCGCAAACACGCAACACCGCCTGTAGCTGGCGCGCGATGACCGCTTCGGTCTCCTCATTCTCGCGTTGCTGCAAGGTCTCCCCCACGCACAGGATCGGGGTGAGTCCCGCAGCGCGGGCAGCCGCGAATTTGCGCGCCACCAGCTCGTCGTCCTCATGGTGATACTGCCGGCGCTCCGAATGGCCGGCCAGTACCCAGCGCGCACCCACATCCGCGAGCATCGCGCCGGATACTTCGCCGGTGTACGCGCCTTGTCCCTCGTGCTCGCTCAAGTCCTGCGCGCCGATACCCAGACCACTATCGCGATGTTGCGCTGCCAGCTCGGCCAGGTACGGGAACGGCGGGCACACGACGACATCGATTGAAGTCGACTTGGCCGCAGCGAGCTCGCCCAGCAGGGCGGCGGCCATCGTGCGACTGCCGTGCATTTTCCAGTTGCCGGCAACCAGTTTCTTGCGCATGGTGTGCATCCACAGCGATCAGTGTGCAAGCTTAGCGAGCCCCCGCGCCGGCGGCAAACCAAACCTGTCGCTGGCATGAACTGATCACCTTATTCGAGAATGCGGTGCGACCCAAGGAGCCTGTCGGACTTTGCCGGTTGAGGCCGACCGAGTAAAGTCCGACAGGCTCCTTGGAAACCCCATGTCCCTTGAACGTCCTCTCAGTCTGATCACCGGCGCCTCCTCCGGCATCGGTGCGGAGTTCGCGAGGCAACTCGCGTCACTGGGCCACGATCTGGTACTGACCGCCCGCCGCGTCGAACGCCTGGAGAACCTAGCCGCCACGCTGCGCACCCGGCATGATGCCCAGGTCACCGTGTTGCCGCATGACCTCGCCGAGCCGGCGGCGGTTCGGTGGCTGTGTGGTGAACTTGACCGACGCGGCCTGCAGGTGGACTGGTTGATCAACAATGCCGGCTACGGCGTGCCCGGCACGTTCGACGCCAACGACTGGGCCACTCACGCCGACTTCCTGCAGGTCCTGCTGCTGGCGCCGACTGAACTGGCGTGGCGCCTGCTGCCGGGCATGCGCCAGCGCAGACATGGCCGCATCATCAATGTCGCCTCACTGGCCGGGCATGTCCCGGCGCCGGCCGGGCATACTTTGTATGCGGCAAGCAAGGCGTATCTGATCAGGTTTTCGCAGGCGCTTGCCTTGGAGAATCAGCCGCGCGGCGTCCACGTGTGTGCGCTGTGCCCGGGCTTCACCTGGTCGGAATTCCACGACGTCACCCGCACCCGCGAGAAGATGGACAAGCTGCCCGGCTTCATGTGGCTGAGTGCCAGCGAAGTGGTTCGCCAAGGCATCGCGGCGGTCGAGCGTGGCGACGCGGTCTACATCCCGGGCCGGGTCAACCAATTCATCAAGACAATGCTGCAACTGATGCCAGATCGACTGGCACTACGGTTGTCCGCGCGGCAATCGAAGCGCTACCGGAATACGAAAACCGGCTGATCCACCCGGCGACAATATCGTGCTGTCGCCCGCCGCATCGCAACCTGGCCGAGGGGCTGGGCAACCGCTTGGCGCCAGCGAACTCGCTTGTCGAGGACTTGCTGCATGGCAGCAGGTCCCGTGTGCGTGCGGTCAATTTATCCGCCGCCGCCTGGGGCGGCACAGGTCGGGCCAATCCATGGCGACCTTGATATTGCTACAGGTTCATGAGCGTTCGGCTACCATTTTTACTATCGCGGCGAGCTTCTCCGCCAACTGTTGCACTTCCGCCGTCTCGGCGCCCTCGACGGTGACGCGCACCAGCGGCTCGGTGCCCGAAGCACGCAAGACCACCCGGCCGCGGCCATGCAGGGTCCGCTCGACCTCGCCCAAGGCCTGGCGTACCTCGTCGCTGTGCAGGGCCTCACGCGCGCCACCGGCGCACACGTTGAGCATGACCTGGGGAAATTTCTTCAGGCCCTGACGCGCCACGGCCAGATCCAGACCATCGTGCGCCAGCGCCTCCAGCACGGCCAGCGCGACAATGATGCCGTCGCCGGTGCTGGCACGATCCAGGCACAGGATATGCCCGGAGGTCTCGCCGCCCAGCATGCCCTGGTGCTGGCGCAACTGCTGCATCACGTAGCGGTCGCCCACGTTGGCCCGGATCAGCGGCACGTCGAGCGCGGCCAGCGCCTGCTGCAGCCCGAAGTTGCTCATCAAGGTGCCGACCACCGGGCCGCTCAGCAATCCGCGCGCATGCAGGTGCCGCGCCAGGATATAGAGGATGTCGTCACCGTCGGCCAGATCGCCATGCCGGTCGACCAGGATGACGCGGTCGCCGTCGCCGTCGAAGGCGATGCCGATGTCGGCGGCATGCGCCAGCACGGCCTGCTGCAACGCCCCCGGATGGGTCGAGCCCACACCTTGATTGATGTTGAAACCATCCGGCTTGTTGCCAATCGCGATCACCTCGGCACCCAGTTCGGTGAACACCTTGGGCGCGACCTGGTAAGTCGCGCCATGCGCGCAGTCCAGTACCAGCTTGAGCCCGCGCAGGCTGAAGTCCGCGGCCACGGTGGCCTTGCAGAATTCGGCATAACGCGCCACCGCATCGGCGACGCGCACGGCCTTGCCAAGCTGTTCGGAGGGCACCGTGGCGAACGCCGCATCAAGCTCCTCTTCTATCGCCAGTTCCACCGCGTCGGACAGTTTCTCGCCGGCGTCGGAAAAGAACTTGATGCCGTTGTCGCAATGCGGATTGTGCGAAGCGCTGATCACGATGCCGGCCTGGGCACGCATCGAACGGGTCAGGAACGCCACAGCGGGCGTCGGCATCGGGCCGAGCAAACCGACAGCAGCCCCGGCGGCGACCAGACCGGCCTCCAGCGCAGACTCGAACATGTAACCGGAAATGCGGGTGTCCTTGCCGATCAGCACTTGCGGGCGCGGGTCGCCCTCGCGCCGCAGTACCGCGCCGACCGCGCGGCCAAGCCGCAGCATGAAGTCGGCGCTGATCGGCCACTCGCCGACCAGTCCGCGGATGCCATCCGTGCCGAAATACTTGCGCTCAGTCATCTTGTCTTCCCGAAAAATAGGGCCGCTGCATGGCTACTCGACGGCGCGTCAAGCATCGTCCGGCCAACGTGGCACGGTGGGCTGAGCATCCCGGCGCGGCACCACGTCGGCGGCATGTACCGCCCGCCACACCGCCAACGCGTCCACCGTGGGCAGCACGTCATGCACGCGCACCATCCGTGCACCGCGCTGCACCGCAATCAACGCGGCCGCTGCGGAACCGGCCGCGCGATCAGCCGGCGTGGCACGTCCGGTCAGGGTACCGATCATGTGCTTGCGGGACAGGCCGGCATAGACGCCGCTGCCGAGATTGGCGAAGCGCTCCAACGCGCACAGCAAGGCAAGATTGTGTTCCAGCGTCTTGCCGAAACCGAAACCCGGATCGACCAGCACCTTGCGCCGGTCGATGCCGACCAGCTCGCAGGCAAACAGGCGCTCGGTGAGAAAACGGTGCACCTCGCCGACGACATCGTCGTAGTGCGGATCGTCCTGCATGCTGCGCGGCTCGCCCAGCATGTGCATCAGGCATACCGGCACGCCGAGCTCAGCGGCCGCATCCATGGCACCGTCGCGGCGCAGCGCATACACGTCGTTGATCATGCCAGCACCGGCGGCCACCGCTGCGCGCATCACTTCCGGCCGGTAAGTGTCGATCGAGATCGGCAAGGTGGTACGGGCAGCCAGCTGCTCGATCACCGGCAGCACGCGGCGCAGTTCTTCCTCGAGCGGAATCTCGTCGGCACCTGGACGGGTCGACGCGCCGCCGACATCGAGCATGTCGGCGCCCTCTTCAGCCATGCGCAAGCCGTGCGCCACCGCCTCGTCCGCGCCAACGTGGGCGCCGCCATCGGAGAACGAATCGGGGGTGGTGTTGAGAATGCCGACTACACGCGGGCGATCCAGCCGCAAAAGGCGGCCGGCGCAGTCAAGTACCGGCGCAAACAAATCGTTCGACATGCTCATATCCTCATGGGATCCCGCGCCAGGTTCGGCATCACGCCTCAACCTCGCCGCCGAGCTCGCCCATGTAGCGCCGGTAATGGCGCAACTCGGCGATGGAATCGCGGATATCGGACAGCGCCGTGTGCGCCGATTCCTTGCCCACGGCCATGGCGATCTCCGGTGCCCAGCGTCGAGCCAGTTCCTTGAGCGTGGAAACGTCGAGGTTGCGGTAGTGAAAATAATGCTCCAGCCGCGGCATCTGTCGGTGCATGAAACGACGATCCTGGCAGATGGAGTTGCCGCACATCGGCGATTTGCCCGGTGGCACCCAAGCGCGCAGAAAGTCGACCGTGGCCTGCTCGGCCATGGCGTGATCGGTTTGCGAGATCAGCACCTGCCGCCACAGGCCGGACTTGTGGTGCTGGTTGGTATTCCAGCCGTCCATCGATTCCAGCCGGTCAATCTCGTGACGTATTGCAAATACCGGCCCGTCGGCCAGCACGTTGAGGTTCTTGTCGGTGACCACCGTGGCGATCTCCAGGATCGAGTCGCTGTCGGTGTCGAGGCCGGTCATTTCCAGATCGATCCAGATCAGGTTGTCTTCGTGGGCTTGGCTCATGGAATCTCCTTGTAGCCGGGAGTTTATCAGCCTTGTCCGCGGGCGACGCCCGCATGCGATCATCACGGTCATGCAGACCTTTTTCTGGCACGACTACGAGACCTCCGGCACCGATCCGCGGCGCGACCGCCCACTGCAGTTCGCCGGTGTCCGCACAACCATGGAGCTGGACGTCATCGGCGAGCCGGTCATGTTCTACGGCAAGCCCTCGCGTGAGATGCCGCCCCATCCGGACGCCTGCCTGATCACCGGCATCACGCCACAGCAGGCCGAACGCGAAGGCATCGGCGAAGCCGAATTCGCCGCACGGGTGCACGAGCAACTGGCCACCCCGGGCACCTGCGGCGTCGGCTACAACTCGTTGCGTTTCGACGACGAGTTCACCCGGCAGATGCTCTATCGCAACTTCTACGAGCCATACGGGCGCGAGTGGGAGAACGGCAACTCGCGCTGGGATCTGATCGACCTGGTACGCCTGTGCCAGGCACTCCGCCCGGAGGGCATCGTGTGGCCGACCCGCGAGGATGGGACGCCCAGCTTCAAGCTGGAACATCTGGCCAGTGCCAATCACCTCCAGCAGGAACGCGCGCACGACGCGCTATCCGATGTCTACGCCTTGATCGATCTGGCCCGCCTGATCCGCGTGCGCCAACCGCGGTTGTGGGACTGGTACTACGCGCTGCGGCGCAAGCAGAAAGTGTTCGAGCTGCTCGATGTGGTGAACATGACGCCGCTGGTGCATGTCTCCTCGCGCTACCCCGCCAGCCACCATTGTCTGGCGCTGATCGCACCGCTGGCCGCGCATCCCGCTCGCAGCGGCGAGGTGATCGTCTACGACCTGGCCACTGACCCCGCCGAATGGCTGGCGCTGGACGAGGATGACATCGCCGATCGCATCTTCACCGCCCGCGCCGACCTGCCCGAAGGCATCGAGCGCATCCCGTTGCGCACGGTGCGCGCAAATCGTGCGCCGGCGCTGGCGCCGTTGTCGGTACTGCAGGGCGTGGATCTGGCGCGACTGCAGCTGGATCTGGAACGCTGCCAGCTGCACCGCGACACCTTGCGCGCGGTTGACGGGCTGGCGGAAAAGCTGCGCCGGGTATTCCAGCGTGCCGCCGCATTCCCCCCGCCGGAAGACCCGGAGCTTGCGCTGTACAGCGGCTTCCTGCCCGACACCGACAAGCGCCTGCTGGGGCAGGTTCGCGCCACGCCACCGCAGGAGCTCGGTACACGTGCGTTCCCGTTCCGCGACCCGCGTTATCCCGCGCTGCTGTTTCGCTATCGCGCGCGCAACTGGCCGGAGACTCTCACTGCGCAGGAGTACGCTCGCTGGACAGACTTCCGCCAGGCGCGACTGACCCGGCATGGCGCGCTGACCGCGCTCACCCTCGATGACTATTTCGCGCGCCTGGAAGCACTGCGCCACGACCCCGCCGCGCAGGACAGGCTACCCCTGCTCGATCAGCTGCAAGCCTGGGGTGAACAGCTCGCCGAGAGCATCGATGACTATCCGTCCAGGTAGGGCGGGCACCGCCCGCCTGCGCAGCGGGCCAAACATCCGGCGGGCAATGCCCGCCCTACCCTGTACTTCCACGAGCCACCATGTCGACAAGCTACTTCACTCTCGCCACTTTCCGTTTCCTGCGCGCACTCGGGCGCAACAATCGCCGCGAATGGTTCCACGCACACAAGGACGACTACGAGCGCCATGTGCGCGAACCGTTCCTGCAGCTGATCACCGACATGCAGGTGCCGCTGGCGCAGATCAGCGCGCACTACCGTGCCGACCCGCGCAAGAGTGGTGGCTCGCTCTATCGCATCTACCGCGATACCCGTTATTCCAACAACAAGCTGCCATACAAGGCCTGGCAAGGCTCACGCTTCACCCACGAGCGTCGCCGCGAAATCCAGGCGCCGGGCTTCTATCTGCACCTCGAACCCGCCGACTGCTTTGCCGGCGGCGGCATGTGGCATCCCGAACCGGATGCGCTCAAGCACATCCGCGAATTCCTGATCGATAATCCGGCTGCGTGGAAGCGCGCCACCCGGAGCAAACCGTTCCGCGAACACCTGCAGCTTGGCGGCGAGTCACTGGTGCGCGCGCCGCGTGGCTACGACCCCGCGCACGAGCTGATCGAGGATCTCAAGCGCAAGGATTTCGTCGCCACCACCCGGTTCGACGAAGCACTGGCCTGCTCGAGCGAACTGCTGCCGTGGACGGTGGCCACGTTCAAGCGTGTCGCCCCGCTGGTCGACTATCTGTGCGCGGCACAGGAACTTGAGTTCTAGCAGCAACACAGTCCGATCGACAGCCGCGCATGACGCGCAGTCAACGAGACCGGGCGGCGTGCGTCAGGCGTCGGCGAATGGGAACGCAAGCACATCGGCGATGGCATTGGTGCCGGCCAGGCACATCAGCAGGCGCTCGACACCGAGCGCCACACCGGCGCAGTCGGGCAACGCATCGAGCGTCGCGAGCAGGCGCTCGTCGATGGCAACCTCGCGCAGGCCTCGTTCACAGCGCACGCGGTTGTCACGCTCGAAGCGCATGCGCTGCTCGCGCGCATCATTGAGCTCGTGATAGCCGTTGGCGAGTTCGTACGGCCCCAGGTACAACTCGAAACGCTCGGCCAGCGGCGGCTCGCCCGGGCGAATCCGGGCCAGCGCACACTGGCTTGCCGGATAGTCGTGGATCACCGTGATCCGGTCGCGCGGAAACGCCGGTTGCAGCCGGTGGGTGATCAGCAAGTCGAGCCAGTCGTCGCGCCGCAGGCCCGCCGGATTGATGCCAAACTCTGCCAGCGGCGCCTGCAGCCGGGCTATCGGGTCACGCATCGGATCGATACCCAACTCGTCGAGGAAGCATTGCCGGTAGCTTCCAATCACCACTTCGGCGCGACGATCCACCATCGCCAGTGCGGCATCGACCAGTTCGATTGTCTCCTGCATCAAGCGACGGTGATCCCAGCCAACCCGGTACCACTCCAGCATGGTGAACTCGGGATTGTGCCGGCCGCCCGCCTCGCCGTTGCGGAACACCCGACCGAGCTCGTAGCAGTCGCCGATGCCATCCGCGAGCAGGCGCTTGAGCGGATACTCCGGTGAGGTACGCAGCCAGCGTTCGCGTGGACCCGCATCGACGTGGCCGCTGAAGACGGCGGTGAAACTGTCGATGTTCGGCTCGGTATTGCCGGCGGCGGAAAGGATCGGGGTTTCCACCTCCAGCACAGCGCGTTCGGCAAAGAACGTGCGAAACATTGCATTCAATCGCGCCCTCAACTGCAGCGACGCCAACAAGAACGGATGACTCACGCTGCCGCCCCGTGCTCGTCCAGCAACGTCAGCAGGCGCGCTTCATCCCATACCTCGACGCCAAGCTCGGCGGCCTTGTCGAGCTTGGAGCCTGCTTCGGCGCCAGCCACCACGAAACGGGTCTTCTTCGATACCGAACCGGATACCTTGGCGCCGAGCGCCTCAAGCTTTTGTTTCGCCGCCTCGCGTCCCAGCGACTGCAGGGTGCCGGTGAGCACGATGGTTTGCCCCTCAAGCGGCAGCATGCTGGCCGCAGCCGCCGCCGGGATCGCGTCGAGCAGGCGGTGCATGGCGGCCTCGACGCGATCGAGTTGCGCCAAAGCGCTGTCGTCGTGCAGGAACCTTTCCAGGTTGGTTGCCGCAGATTGTGGCAAGCCGGCGACGATCCACTGCGAGGCACCAGCGGCGCGCAATCGTTGCAAGGTAGGGAAGTGCCTGGCAAGCAAGCGTGTGCGCTTCGGTCCGAGCTGTCCGATCGGCACCATGTCGAGCAGGCTTGCCAGGTTGAGTTTCTCGCGCAGCTTGGGCGATGGCGCCGTCTCGTCGTCGAAGCGGATGCCCTCGGCCAGCAGATCGTCGACCACCCGCTGATTGCCCGCCTGCGCAAAAAAGCCCTCGATCGAGTCGGCCACTTCACTGCCGATGTCCGGCAACAAGCGCAACACCGACGCCGGCATGCTGCGCACGAAGTCGAGCCGGCCCAACCAGCTCGCCAGGGTCCTGGCCGTACTTTCGCCGATATGCATGATGCCCAGCGCGAACAGGAAACGCGCCAGCGTGGTGTGCTTGCTGGCCGCGATGCCGTCAATCAGGTTCTCGGCCCATTTGGTCGCGATCTTGCCGGTCTTCACCGTCTGCGGCGTGGTGTGGTCCCTTTCGTCGGCGCGTCGCTTCATGTCGACGAAGTCATCGACTGTGAGCCGGTACAGGTCGGCCGGCGTGTTCACCATGTCGAACTCGACCAGGTCTTCGGCAAAGCGCTCGCCCAGGCCCTCGATGTCCATCGCGCGGCGCGAGGCGAAATGGATCAGCGCCTCCTTGCGCTGGGCGGCACAGAACAGTCCGCCGGAGCAGCGCCATGCGGCAGCGCCCTCTGCACGCAGCAGGGCCGAGCCGCACACCGGGCAATGGGTTGGCATGTGCCACGGCACGGCCCCTTCGGGGCGCAGCTCTTCGACTACGCGCACCACTTCCGGAATCACGTCGCCGGCGCGGCGCACGATCACCGTGTCGCCGATGCGCACATCCAATCGCGCAACCTGGTCGGCGTTGTGCAAGGTGGCGTAGGTGACCGTGACACCGGCCACCTGTACCGGCTCCATCCGCGCCCGTGGCGTGGCGGCGCCGGTACGGCCGATCTGCACTTCGATGTCGAGCAGCTTCGTGGTCTGCTCCTGCGCCGGGAATTTGTGTGCCAGCGCCCAGCGTGGCGCACGCGAGACAAAGCCCATCTCACGCTGGCCTTCGTAGTCGTCGAGTTTGTAGACCACGCCATCAATGTCGTAGGGGAGGCTGTCGCGTTTCGCGCCGATCCGATGGAAGTACCCGAGCAGGCCATCGAAGCCGCGCGCGATATCCACATGCGGCGACACCGGAAAGCCCCAGTCGCGCAGCTGTTGCAGGGTGGCCGAATGCGTCGCCGGCAGCTCACCACCCTCGACCATGCCGATGGCATAGGCAAAAAAACTCAGGCAGCGTTTTGCGGTGATCGCCGGATCGAGCTGGCGCAGCGAACCGGCGGCGCCATTGCGTGGATTGGCCAGTGGCTTTTCACCATGAGTGCGTGCGTGCTCGTTGAACGCCTCGAAGTCCCGGTGCAGCATGATCACTTCGCCGCGCACTTCCAGCACCTCCGGCCAGCCCTTGCCGCGCAGCTTCAGCGGGATCGCCCGTACCGTGCGCAGGTTGGCCGTCACATCCTCACCGGTTTCGCCATCGCCGCGGGTGGCGCCCTGCACGAACACACCATGCTCGTAGCGCAGGCTGATCGCCAAACCGTCGAGCTTGGGCTCGACCGAGAACACCAGCTCGCCACGCTTCAGCGTCTGCTCGATGCGCCGCACGAACTCGGCTACTTCACGAAAGCGCTCGCGTTCGGTTTCGCCCTCCTGCTCGAACGCGTTGCCCAGCGACAACATCGGGATCGCATGACGCACCTCGGCGAAGCCGCCCTGCGCCCGCGCACCGACCTTGCGTGTGGGCGAATCGTCCGCGGCGAGCGTGGGGTAGTGCGCTTCCAGCGCCTCCAGCTCGCGCATCAGGTGGTCGTACGCGGCGTCGGTGAGGTCCGGGTCGTCGAGTACGTGGTAGCGATAGTTGGCCTGCTCGAGCTGTGTCCGCAGCGCGATGGCGCGGGTCAGGGCTTTGGCGGGGACGGTGGATTCGGCCATGCGGGTCTCCTGGTCCCCGCAGTTTAGCGAGACGGCCATGGTGGTGCTGTCGAAATGCGGCTCAGCGATGCAGGTGACCGGCAGCTTCCGGCTGATAGGTGACTTCCAGCACCTTCAGGCGACGCTTGTGCCCATCGGGCATCGGCCAGTCGATCTGCTGGCCGCGCGCCAGCCCGAGCAGGGCGCTGCCGACCGGGGCCAGGATCGAGACGGTGCCGCGCGCACCGGCCGCATTCGGATAGACCAAAGTGAGGGTCAGCTGCTCGCCGTTGTCTTCGTCTTCGAAGCTTACGGTGGAGTTCATCGTGACGATATGCGCAGGCATCGCCGCCGGCTCGAGCACCTCGGCACGATCAAGTTCGGCGCGCAGCGCCTCGAGCTTGTCGGCCTCGGCAGCCGGCAGGCGCTCCAGCAGCGCTTCAATGCGATCCAGATCAACGCGCGAAACGGTGATGCCTGACTTGCTCATGTCTTTTCCTGATGTACGCGGCTCCTGCCGCACAAAAACACGCGCCGGAACGAAAGCGTCCCGGCGCGTGGGTCGGTAATTGGCTCCCGCCCTTGATCGTTCCTGGGCGACAGATGAAAGTCGCCCGACTTTGCAAAAAACCGGGACGAATTGCAAGCTGTCACAACAGGTATTAGTCGGCAGATGTCGTCTCCAGCCGCTGCGGATGCCACGTTGCAGCCGCTGGAATGTGCTATTGCTGGCGCTGGTCACAGCCGCGGCGAGCGGCGTGTTCGGCCGCCTCCCGTGCAGTCGTCCGGACTGCGCGAGCGGAACAGAAATTCGGCGCCATTCTGCAGTGTATGTTGGGCTGTTACTCTAGCCCTCTCTGTCGCTCGACGCGATTGCCCCTCTCCAAGGAGTGCTCATGCGAAGGCTGTTTGCGCTGGCCGCCCTGTTCGCCTGCGTCCCGGCGCAAGCTTCTGAAAGCGGGGCCAACGTCAACTTCCACCTGACCGCGCATCCGGTTGGCTGGCTGGCGCTGGTGCTGTTCGTGCTGGCCTACGTGGCCGTGATCCTGGAAGAGCGCATCCACGTCGCCAAGTCCAAGCCCGTGGTACTGGCCGCGGCGCTGATCTGGGGCCTGATCGCCTGGCAGACCGGCGGCGTTGGCGGCGGTCAGGACGCCAGGCTCGCGTTCGAGGCGATGTTCCTGGAGTACTCGGAGATCTTCTTCTTCCTGGTGGTGGCGATGACCTATGTCACCGCAGTCGGCGAGCGCGGCGTATTCGATGCGCTGCGCAACCAGTTGACCCGGCGTCGCTTCAGCTACCGCTCGCTGTTCTGGATTACCGGCCTGATGGCCTTCTTCCTGTCACCCATGGTGGACAACCTGACCACTGCCCTGGTGATGTCGGCAGTGATCCTCGCCGTAGGCGCAGGCAACTCGCGTTTCACCACCCTCGCGCTGATCAACCTGGTGGTCGCGGCCAACGCCGGCGGCGCATGGAGTGCGTTCGGCGATATCACCACGCTGATGGTGTGGCAGGCGAACAAGGCGCAGTTCTTCGAGTTCTTTCACATCTTCCTGCCGTCGCTGGTCGACTGGCTGGTGCCGGCCGTGGCCATGTTCGTTGCGCTGCCCAAGGGCAGCCCCGAGCCGGCCGAAGGCAGCAACCCGATCAAGCCCGGCGGGATCAGTATCTGCCTTACTTTCGGTCTGACCATCGCGATCACCGTGATCGGCCGCCAATGGCTGGGCATGCCGGCCGCCTACGGCATGCTGACCGGGTTGGCCCTGCTCAACCTGCTAGCCACCCGCATCGACTACCGGCAACGCCACTATGCGCTGGCGCAGGGCCTGGAACCGCAGACTTATTCGATCTTCCGCATCATCGCCAACGCCGAGTGGGACACTCTGCTGTTCTTCTACGGTGTGTTCGCCTGTGTTGGCGGGCTGGCCGCGCTGGGTTACCTCGAACTAGCCTCCACCCACATGTATGGCAAACTCGGCTTCACCCTGGCCAACTCGCTGATGGGCCTGCTCTCGGCGATCGTGGACAATATCCCGATCATGTTCGCCGTGCTGAAGATGAACCCGCCGATGGATCACGGCCAGTGGTTGCTGATCACGCTCACTGCCGGGGTCGGCGGCAGCCTGCTGTCGGTGGGCTCGGCCGCCGGGGTGGCGCTGATGGGTGCTTCGCGGGGGCAGTACACATTCATGGGCCATCTGCGCTGGACCTGGGCGATTGCGCTGGGCTACGTCGCCAGTATCGCGCTGCACATGTGGATGAACGCACACCTTTTCGGCGGCAGCTGACCACGCCAGCGCCATCACCTGGCTCAAACGGAATCCAACTCGCCGATGCATCATGCCAGCGACATCCTGCTCACCCTGTTCATCATCTTCATCGCGGCCCAGATCGGCGCCGAGATCGCGCAGCGACTGAAGCTGCCTGGCGTGGTCGGCGAGATCGCCGCCGGCTGCGTGGTGGGCCCTTCCCTGCTCGGCTGGCTCACGCCCGCGCAGATTCTGCCTGGTACGCCGGTGGACGTGCTGGCCGAAATAGGCGTGGTACTGCTGTTGTTTGCGGTGGGACTGGAGACCCGGCTGGACGACCTGAAGAAAGTCGGCAAGAGTGCCTTCCTGGTCGGCGTGCTGGGCGTGATCATTCCTTTCGCCGCCGGCACGCTGTGGGCACACGGCGAGGGTTTCGAATGGGTCAAATCGCTGTTCGTGGCGGCCGCCTTCGTGGCCACCTCGGCCGGTATCACGGCGCGCGTACTGCAGGAACTTGGCGTACTGCAGCGTACCGAAAGCCGGGTCATTCTTGGCGCCGCGGTGATCGATGACATCCTCGCGATGCTGCTGCTGGGCATTGTCTCGTCGCTGCAAGGTGGCGGCTCGTTGAACCTGCAATCGCTGTTGCTGACCCTGGCCAGCACGATCGGCTTCGTAGCGATCATCGGCTGGGGCGGTACCCGGGTCATGCGGCGCCAGTCGGGCTGGCTGGAGGCCCCGATCAGCCCGCATTCGGCGCTGACCCTGATGCTGGCTCTGTGCCTGGGGCTGGCCTGGCTGTCCACTCGCTTCGGACTGGCCGCGATCATCGGCGCCTTCCTTGCCGGCATGATCGCGTCGGAAACTCCCCAGCGCGACGAACTCGAACATCAGACCCTGCCGCTGCTCTCCTTCATTACGCCGTTCTTCTTCGTGGTCACCGGCGCCAAGATCAACCTGGCCGAACTGGCCAGCGCCAGCGCGTTGTGGATGCTGGCCGTGGTTACGCTCATCGCGATTGCCTCCAAACTGGCCGGCGGCTTTCTCGGGGCGTTGTCACTGGGCAAACGCAGCGCAGCCATCGTCGGTTTCGGCATGGTGCCGCGCGGTGAGGTCGGTGTGGTGATCGCCAGCCTGGGGCTGGCCGCGGGCGTGTTCAGCGAACAGATCTACGCGATCATCGTGGCAATGTCCCTGCTCACCGCGATGGTGACACCGCCGGTGCTGGCATGGCTGCTGCGAAACCCACGCGACGACAACGGCAACAACCAGGCGCTGAGGCCCCACAGGCTCCTGGCGCGGGAAAGGCCCGGGCAAACTTCACGGACGCACAAATGAAGACCGTACTCATCGTCGACGACGACGCGCTGGTGCTGGAAGCGATCGACCTGCTGCTGTCGCAGACCGAGGGTTTCCGCAGCATCCGTGCGTTGGGCGTAGCCAGCGCGCGCAGCGATCTGCAGCAAGCGCGCGTCGACGTGCTCGTCGCCGACGTCATACTGGCCGGCAGCACAACCGGTATCGAACTCTGCGAACGCGCTATCGAGCGCCACCCGGCAATCGCCATCGTCGTGATCACCGCCGACAGTGAAGTGACGCGCGACGAGATACCCGGGCGCGGCATCTTTCTGCGCAAGCCATTCGGCGGGCAACAATTGCTCGAGGCCATCGACGCTGCACTCAAGCGAGCCGGCGAGAAGCGACACGACAGGACCCACACCGAATAGAAACGCCGCTGGCCATCCCTGCGCATGGGCCAGCGGGCCAGCGGGCCAGCGGGCCAGCGGGCCAGCGGGCGATCGGACAGTCGGCTTCAGGGCTTCTTTTTGCAGGAGTGAGGCTTGCCGTGACCGGAGCCACGCGTGCCGTTCTTCGGCTTGCAGTCGGGTTTGGGCGGCGGCGGCGGGATGCCGCCACTGCCGCTCGCAGCACCCGACGAGCCACCGGAGCCGCGAGTACCACCACCCGAGCCTCCACCTGCCGGCGTAGCGCCAAGATTGCCGCCGGACGCGGGAGGATGGCCGGGCGAGCCGCCACTGCCACCCCCACTGCCACCCGGTGCCGGGCCCGATCCACCAGTACCACCTGTCGGCCCACCGCCCGCGGGTCCACCCTGGGAACCGCCCGACCTGCCCGGCGAACCACCGCCCGAAGGCGTGCCGCCGCCAGAATGCCTTGTTCCGGCGGATGAGAAGTACGGTTTTCAGTCGAGGTGCCGCTCAGCGGCCACTATCCACGGCGAGTGGCAGGCGGGGCCTTTCAGACGCCGAGCTCCGAATCCGGCTCGACAAGCCTTCGGCAGCCAAATAAAAAGACGGGCCAACCCACGCCGACCCGTCTTTTTCGCTGCGCCCCCGAACCTGCCATCCCTGCCAGGTTCGGGTAACCGTCAATCCGACTTTACCTGGGCAGTTCTACTTGGCGAAGAGGTGCTCCACGCCGGCACGTTCTTCGCGTAGTTCCTTGTTGGTCGCGTCCATCCGGGCACGCGAGAACGCGTTGATCGCCAGGCCTTGCACGATCTCGTACTTGCCGTTCTTCACCGTTACCGGATAACCGTAGATCACGCCCGGCGCGATGTCATAGGAGCCATCGGAAGGGATGCCCATCGAGACCCAGTCGCCGTCGGCGGTGCCTTGTGCCCAGTAGCGCAGGTGATCGATCGCAGCCGAAGCGGCGGAGGCGGCGGAAGATGCGCCACGCGCCTTGATGATCGCCGCGCCACGCTGCTGCACGGTAGGAATGAAATCGTTCTCATACCAGGCCTGATCGATCAGCGACATCGCCGCCTTGCCGTTCACGGTGGCATGGTGGATGTCGGGATACTGAGTCGAGCTGTGGTTGCCCCAGATCGTCATCCTGCGGATGTCGGTAGTGTGACTGCCAGTCTTTTCCGCCAACTGCGACAGCGCGCGATTGTGATCGAGCCGGACCATCGCGGTGAAGCACTTCGGGTCCAGATCGGGCGCGTTCTGCTGGGCGATCAGCGCATTGGTATTGGCCGGGTTACCCACCACCAGCACCCTTACGTCACGCTTGGCATGGGCATTCAGCGCCTTGCCTTGCGGGGCGAAGATCGCGCCGTTGGCCTCCAGCAGGTCCTTGCGCTCCATGCCGGGGCCGCGCGGACGTGCACCAACCAGCAGGACATAATCCACATCCTTGAAGGCGACATTCGCGTCATCGGTGGCCACCACGCCGGCCAGGGTCGGGAACGCGCAGTCGTTCAGTTCCATCCCCACGCCATGCAGTGCCGGCAGCGCCGGGGTGATTTCCAGCAAGTGCAGGATCACCGGCTGATCCGGGCCCAGCATGTCGCCGGCGGCAATGCGGAACAGCAAGGCGTAGCCGATCTGGCCAGCGGCACCGGTGACGGCAACTCGAACGGGGGCTTTCATGAACGTTGACTCCTTCTGGGGGTATTCGATCTAGGCTTGGCGCGATCGACACGTTGGGCGAGTTGGGGCATGCGTTTCTCGACGCCGCGGGACTAAAGACATTGATTTTATCACGCTGCAGCCAGTACGCGCGTCCGGGGTCACAGTCCCAGGCTGCGGCAGCGAGACCAGAGGCGCAGATGGAGCCGTCCGACTGGCGGACGGCGCCGCATCACCTGCACAGGAGCACTCCGTATGCATTGGCTTTGGGTATTCGTGATCGGCTTGATTGTCGGGGTGGTGCTGCTGCTAATCTACCACCTGGTCAGGCGCAGGTTGGCCTGAACGCCCTCACGGCAATGTCACCAGTCGGTAATTTCAGACCACGCCTGATTCAACGCAGTCCGTCAGGCCTGTCTCGTGCCACGACATGTCAGGACGAGAAGATCAGCCGCGCTGATCGAGTACCACGTTCCAGTCCTTGACGCGATCGGACTGAGCCGCCAGCAAGGCATCGACATCGCCGTCCACGCTGACTTTCTCGATCGTGTCGCCCTGTTTGATCACGTTGACCACGTCCATGTCGGCGGCATCGACCACTTCGCCGAACACGCTGTGCTTGTCGTCCAGCCACGGCGTGGGGCCGTGCGTGATGAAGAACTGGCTGCCATTGGTGCGCGGGCCGGCATTGGCCATCGACAGCACGCCGGGCTTGTCGTGGCGCAGCGAGGGATTGAACTCATCCTCGAACTTGTAGCCCGGGCCACCGCGGCCACTACCCTCGGGGCAGCCGCCCTGGATCATGAAATCGGCGATCACGCGATGGAACGAAAGCCCGTCGTAGTAACCGCGCTGCGCCAGATTGACGAAATTGGCCACCGTGACCGGCGCCTTGTCTTCGTGCAGGCGCAGGTGGATCGGGCCACGGTTGGTGGTGAAGGTGACGTTGATGGTCATCGCAAATCCTTGGGGTTCGAAAGCGGCACCGTGCCATCTTGCGGGCACGAAGGCCACCAAGAATACCGCACGGCGCGCCGTGCCGCGTTAGCGCAACCCCAGTGCCCGCTGCTCCAGCGCATCCGGGCCGCGCAGCCGTGCCACCGGTGTCGACACCTCGCGTGGCCACGCCGCACCCTCGTAATCCGGTAGCATCGTGCGAAAGTCCAGTCATGCCGACAGGGCCGGGACCGGCAAAAACGCGTTGCCGCAACTCGACGTCGGCGCCGCAGCCGGCTAACTTGAGGCATATGACGAGCCTGCTGATTGCCGACGACCACCCGCTGTTCCGTGCTGCACTGCGCCAGGCGGCCGAGCACAGCCTGCCTGACTGCTGCGTTCGTGAGGCCGCCGACCTGGCAGCTGTGCTCGCGGCACTGGGAGCCGAACCCGACATCGATCTGGTGCTGCTCGACCTGCACATGCCCGGCAGCCAGGGGCTGGCCGGGCTGGCCGCGCTGCGCGGCCAGCATCCGGGCGTGGCCGTGCTGGTGGTATCCGCCCACGATGAGCCGCGCGTGGTGCGCCGCGTGCTCGATCACGGGGCTGCCGGCTTCATCTCCAAGAGCGCCAGCCCCGCGGAAATCGGCAGGGCGATCCGACAGGTGCTCGACTGTGGCAACTGGCTGCCGCCTGCGCTGGCCGATGCCGTCACCGCACTTCCTGCCGATCCTGCTGACACGGACCTGGCCTGTCGCCTGGCCCGGCTCACCGAACAACAATCGCGCGTACTTGCCTTGCTGGCAGAGGGATTGTTGAACAAGCAGATCGCCGACCGCCTGTCGATCGGGGAGCGCACCGTGAAGGCACACATCACGGCGATCTTCGAGAAGCTCGGCGTGCGGAACCGGACACAGGCAGGCATGGCCCTGAAATCGCTGGAGCTGGGCGAGCCCGGGTGGGTCGCCTGATCCAGGCACCTGTCGGTGGCCCTGCCTCAGGCGACCCTGCTTCCTCAGGCGAAATGGGTGGCCCCGATTTCGGTAATTGGCACGGAGGTATTTCTCCCGCGTCGTCGCAGAATATCGTGACCTCAGTTTTAGGTTAAGGGAAGCTCTTGCGGATGCGCCGCGCCGCCAGCACGTACGCACCGGAAAGGGGACCGCACGAAGGCATCGGAAACGCGGCTGCCCGGCAACTGGGCCAGGATCTTCGCTCCCAAGACCTCGCGGTTCACGCTCCCTTCCGACTGCCCGATACCGACGTGAACCGAGTCCCTATGTCAGCCACCCTCGCACGAGTGCTGCATCACGTCCAGCGCCAGCGTCGAATGCGCGTAGGCGCCGCCCGCGCGCATTTCGGCCGCCACCCAAATCGCCTCCATGATCTGCTGTTCGGTCGCACCCTGTTTAAGGGCCTCGGCGGTATGGCCCTTGATACAATAAGGACATTGCGTCGTGTGTGCCACAGCTACCGCGATTAATTGCTTGGTGACATTGGGCAGGGCGCCGTCGGCAAACACGGCAGCACTGAATGCCTTGAAGGCCTTCAGCGGCTCGGGTGCCAGTTCGCGACGCTTGCGTGCCAGATCGACCGTGGATTGGGGGTACATCGACGTTTCCATGTTGTTCTCCTTGATGATCAGTGGGAAACCCGCACGATTTCGCCACAGGCGATCGGCAAGGTGACTTGGGCTGGAATAGTTCCCAACGAAGCGACGGTGCCCGGCTATTTCGTGCTCGGCGGGACGCCGTGAATGAATACGACGCGCCGATCAAGATCCGGCGCCGTGCGGTGGAAGGCCTTTTCGAATGCCGGTCATCTTCCGCGCTTGCCGCTGAATGATCTGCTGCGACACTTGCCTGCATCGTGCCATCCCGTTGTCCCAGGTACGGCGTCCACCCGGGCGTCGAGCCCTTTAAACATAGGCTCGACGAGCGTGCATGGCATTGATCCAGATCAGGTGATGGCCGGCTTCGATCCGCGATCGAGCGAGCCAGGAGTCTGCTCGCTCCCGCGCACCAACCTTGCGCCAACGCGCTGCAGCGTCTGTCTGAGCGCCAGTGGCTTCAACGGCTTGTACAGCACGCTCACGCCCGCCTCGAGCAGTTGCCGGCGCAAGTCGCCGTCGCGGTCAGCGGTGAGCATCACGGTGGGCACGTCGACGTGCAATGCGGCCAATTGCCACCACACCGTCAATCCGGTCTGAACACCGTCGAGGTGAAAATCGAGGATGCTGATGTCCGGCCGCCACGGTACCGAAAGTGCCTGCAGCGCATTGCGCGCCGCATGCACCTGCCAGCCCCAACTCTCGAGCAACGTGGTCAACGCCGTCAGCGCCGTCGATTCGTTGTCCAACACCAGGGCGCGGCCGGCCGGCAGCGGCTGCATCGCATTCGGCACCAGCACGTAGTGCGGAGTGGCCACCGCCAGCGGTACGTCAAGATGAAAAACGCTGCCCTGACCCGGCCACGAGCGCAGCCCCAGCGGATGCCCAAGCAGGTCGGCCATCCGTTGCGCAATCGACAATCCCAGCCCAAGCCCCTGCCCGCCGGCCGTGCTGCCGCGCCGGAATTCCTGGAAGATCAGTTGCTGCTCTTCCAGCGCAACCCCGGCGCCGGTGTCCCACACTTCCAGGCGCAGCTGTTGGCCGCGCCGACGCACGCCAAGCAAAACACGACCCTGCCCGGCATAGCGCAAGGCGTTGGACAGGAAATTCTGCAGCACCCGCCGCAACAATTGCGGATCCGAACGCACCCACGCGCGCGTGTCCACCATATTCAGTCGCACATCGCGATCGATAGCCATGGCGCGAAACTCGGCGCCGAGCGGACCGAGCACCTCGGCCAGCGGAAACGCCCGCGGCTGCGGATGCAGGCGGCCGCCTTCGAGTCGTGCCACATCGAGCAGACCGCTGAGCAGACCCTCGGTGGCGGCGAGCGCACCGTTGAGATGCTGTGCAGTCTGCGCATGGCCGCCGTGCTCGATGAGCGAGTGGGCAAACAGCTGGGCCGCATGCAACGGCTGCATCAGGTCGTGCGAGACGGCGTTCAGAAACCGACTCTTGGCCTCATTGGCCGCCTGCGCTTGCGCCGAGACACGGGCAAGTTCGCGGGTGCGCTCGGCCACGCGCAGCTCCAGTGTCTCGTTGGCGCGCTTGAGTGCGGTCTCGGCCTGGCGGAACGCGGTGACGTCGGTGAACGTGGCGACGAAACCACCGCCGGGCATGGGGTTGCCGCGGATCTCCACCATCGTGCCGTCGGGGAACCTCCGCTCGGACAGGTAGCGGGTACCGGCGCGCATGTGTTGCAGTCGCCGCTGCACGCGAGCCTCGGCATTGCCAGCGCCGAGCAGGCCGGCGTCGACGTTGTAACGGGTCAGCTCGGCCACCGGACGGCCTACCCGGAGCATCTGCGGCGGGTAGTTGAACCGCCTCGCATACGGCGTGTTCCACGCCACCACGTGCAGCTCGGCATCGACCACGCAGATGCCCTGGCTCATGTTCTCCAGCGCGGTCTCCAACACACGCTGCTTGAAACGCAGGTCCTGCGCGGCCTCGCCGACGATGGCCACCACGGTGTCGAGGTCGTCGCCCCCCTGCCGGTGCACCACCTCCAGCAACAACCGCGCCGATGCGGTTCCGATCACCGCGGCCAGCTCGTGCTCCACTTGCGCGATGCGCATGGTTCCGGACGAGCCCTTGGCGGGCACGCCCTCGAACAGATGCCTGACCCGCTCCGGCGGCAGGAAGCGCGCGGCCAGCGCGCGCAGTTCGACGACGCCGACATGACCCACGCTGACCGCGCGCGTACTGTGTCCGAAACGCGAACCGGCCAGCGCCCGCATCACCGCCACGTTCGCCGCCAGGCTCAGCACCACCGCGCGGCCGAGACGGTTCCAGTCGCCCAACCCGAGCAAATCGTCCGGTGCCAGCCAGTTCACCCCAAACGGTCCCGCGCGCAGCCACGGCAACGACGCCGGCAGCAGCGTTGGCAGCACCGCGTACATCCACACCACGGTGCCTGCTGCCAGCCCGGCCATGACCGCGCGCGGACCCAGCTGCGGCCGGTACATCGCCGCGAGTACCGCGGGAGTCAGCCCTGCCAGGGCCGAAAACGAGATTGCACCGATATCGGCCAGGGCTTCATTACGCGCCAGCAGGCGGCTGTACGCCCACGCCAGCATGATCACCACCAGGATCGCCATGCGTCGGTGGTTGAGCAGTTCGCCGCGCAGATCGCCATGTTCATCACGGCCCCACCCGGCGCGCGCCCGCAGCGGCGCGATGAAGTGGTTGACCACCATCAAGCTCAAGGTCAGCGTGGCGATCACCACCATGCTGGTGGCGGCACTCAGGCCACCCAGGAACGCCACCAGGGCCAGCCCGTGCTCGCCGCGCGCCAAGGGCAGCGCCAGCATGTACATGTCGGAGGACACGCCGCTCGGCCCCAGCAGCGCATCGCCCAGGCGCGCCAGCGGCAGGATCGGCAGGGAAATAAGCAGCAGGTACAGCGGGAACAACCAGCGCGCCGTATGCAGGTTGCCATCGCTGCGACACTCCACGATGCCGGCATAGAACTGGTGCGGCATGGTAAACATCGCCAGCGCACCGAGCAGGATCAGCACTGGGAAGCCGCCACTGTCCGGCGGCGTCGGCACATGCGCGGGCAAACCTGCAGGCAGCGCGGTGAACAACAGGCTGCCCAGCGCCAGCATCGCGCCGAGCTTGAACAGCGACTCGAACGCCATCGCCAGTACCAGCCCGCGATTGTGCGCCATGGTCGAGGCACGACGCGTGCCGAACAGCATCGCGAACAGCGCCATCAGCAGCGCCACATAAAGTGAGCTGTCCTGCCACGGCGCCGACTCGGACAGCTGGCCGTGGCTAAGCATGCCATAGCTCATCGCCACCGCCTTCAGCTGCAACGCGATGTACGGCACGATGCCGATCACCACTACCGCCGTCACCAGCGCCGCCAGCCCCGCATGCCGGCCCAGCCGCACCGCGATCAGATCGGCCAGCGAGCCGGCGTTGTACTCGCGAACCAATTGCACCATCCGGCGCAGGAACTTCAGCGCAAACAGGTACATCAGGATCGCACCGACAAACGTTGGCGGCAGCCACCAACCGGAGCGACTGGCCTGCGTCACGGTGCCGTAAAACGTCCACGAGGTGCAGTGGATCGCCAGCGACAGCGCATACACGATCGCCCAGCGCTTCTCGAAAATGTGCGGTTGCCGCTCACCCAGCAAGGCCACGCCGAACAGCAGGCCGAGCCAGCACAACGCGGCGATCGCGATAACGCTGGCGCTCAGCATGGTCTGTGCGCCTGTGGCAGCCACGAGGCTTTTGTTATTTCGTTGCTGGTCCAGATCGAAGAGCTTTCACCCTCCTTCGGAGGGCGAGTTACTTTCTCTTTGCGTGGCCAAAGAGAAAGGTAACCAAAGAGAAAGGCCACCCCGCTTGGCGCTTGCCGGGCATCCTGCCCGGCAAGTCCGTGAGTCGAGGCCGGGCTTTTCGAACGGGCATCCTGCCCGTGCGAAAAGGAGCCGACATCCCTGTCGACTCCCGCTGCGCGGCCTGTCGACCCCGACTCACGCCGGCACAGGGGCCC
>ADIG01001052.1_pt1 | contig 40708 bp, 39 predicted proteins | sample 268288 | NCBI WGS metagenome assembly ADIG01 (sample SAMN02954299, study PRJNA39533) | groundwater metagenome | biome: aquatic; feature: FW106 well; material: groundwater; isolation source: FW106 well in Area 3 of the Oak Ridge Field Research Center (FRC) near the... | place: USA: Oak Ridge, TN ...
GGCTCGATGAAGTACGTTGCATGGCCTGTGACTGGCGCCAGCCGCGCGACGCATTCCAGCGACTGCTGATCGAGTGCAACCCGGCGTGGCAGCACCTCGACGCGGCAATCGCGCCCGATGGCGACGCGGACCTGGAAGGCCACGACTTCACCCAATTCGATATACCGTCGTGCCCGCATTGCGGCGGCATCATGAAGCCCGACGTGGTGTTCTTCGGCGAGGGCGTGCCGCGCGAGCGGGTGGATGCGGCCACGCAAGCCTGGCGCGTGGCCAACGCGGTGTTGGTGGTTGGTTCCTCACTGATGGTCTATTCCGGCTACCGCTTCGTGCAGGCGGCCGCGAAAGCCGGCAAACCGGTGGCGGCGCTGACCCTGGGCCGCACCCGCGCCGATGCATTACTCAGCCTGAAAATCGATGCCCCGTGCAGCGACGCACTGGCCTTCGTCCTGGCATCCGAGCGCTTGATCGCGAACTGATCAGATCGACGCGGCGATACGTCCGACCTCGGCCAGTACCGCGCTGCGCCCCGCGACCGCCCGTGCCGGTATCGAGCACGGCCATTCCACGGGAAAACCAGCACCTTTCCGACCTTCGCCGGTCCGGCGTGGCCCCATGATGCCCGCAGGCAACCTTGGCTCGACGCCAGCAAACCCCATGTATATCGCGTCAGCCACAATACGTGTCGAACGCTTCCGATCATCTCCTCGGAGACCCCCATGTCGAACTACCGCAAGACCCCCGAAGCCGTCGCCCGGCTCACGCCCGAGCAATTCCGCGTCACCCAGCAAGCTGCTACCGAGCGACCGTTCGACAATCTCTACAACGCCAACCAGGCGCCGGGCCTGTATGTCGACATCGTTTCCGGCGAGCCGCTGTTCACTTCGCTGGACAAATTCGAAAGCGCCTGCGGTTGGCCCAGCTTTACCCGTCCGGTACAGAACGAGCACGTCATCGAAAATCATGACGACAGCCTCGGCATGGCCCGTACCGAGGTGCGCTCGCGCGATGGCGACAGCCACCTCGGCCACGTCTTCCCGGATGGTCCGCGCGCGAGCGGCGGCCGGCGCTACTGCATCAACTCCGCCTCGCTGCGCTTCATCCGCGTCGACCAACTCGAAAGCGAGGGTTACGGGGAGTACCGCAAGCTGTTCGACGCCGATCAGCAGGAGTCAGCCTCGTGAGCAGTTCGAGCGAACGCGCCGTTCTCGCCGGCGGCTGCTTCTGGGGCATGCAGGAACTGATCCGCCAGCAACCGGGCGTCATCTCCACCCGTGTGGGCTATTCCGGCGGCGACGTGCCTAACGCCACCTACCGCCAGCATGGCACCCACGCCGAGGCTATCGAAATCAGCTTCGATCCGCAGCGGATCAGCTATCGCGCGCTGCTGGAGTTGTTCTTCCAGATCCACGACCCCAGCACGCCCAACCGGCAGGGCAACGATCGCGGCGCCAGCTACCGCTCAGCCATCTTCTACACCAGCGACGAGCAGAAGCGCATAGCCGAAGACACTATCGCCGACGTGGACGCCTCCGGCCTGTGGCCAGGCAAGGCGGTCACCGAACTGGCGCCGGTCGGCGACTTCTGGGAGGCTGAGCCCGAGCATCAGGATTACCTGCAGCACTACCCCGGCGGTTACACCTGCCACTTCATCCGGCCGGACTGGAAGTTGGAAAAAGGCCGGTTCGTTGCCACCGACAAACCAGCTGGCAGTAGTACCGGCCAGTGAAATCGATGGCCGCACGATGGGCGACGGCAGGTGCTGCCCGCTGCTCGACCGGCTGCAGCGACTCTACCTGGAGCTGGTGAAAACGGAGAACCGACCGGCTTGGTGCCATGGCGCGAGCACTGGCGGAGAGAGTGGGATTCGAACCCACGGTAGGTTTGCACCTACGGCAGTTTTCAAGACTGCTGCCTTAAACCACTCGGCCACCTCTCCATAAACTCGTCGTCCTGTGCAAGGCGCGCGTTGCGCGCCGCTACGGCAGTTTTGCTACGGGCATCCTGCCCTTCGCCCCTTCGGGGCCAGCGGCTGTGCCGCTGTCCGCTTCGGCTTCCTGCCTGCGCGTCAAGACTGCTGCCTTAAACCGCTCGGCCATCTCTCCATAAACTCGTCGCCCTGTGCAAGGCGCGCGTTGCGCGCCGCTACGGCAGTTTTGCTACGGGCATCCTGCCCTTCGCCCCTTCGGGGCCAGCGGCTGTGCCGCTGTCCGCTTCGGCTTCCTGCCTGCGCGTCAAGACTGCTGCCTTAAACCACTCGGCCACCTCTCCATAAACTCGTCGTCCTGTGCAAGGCGCGCGTTGCGCGCCACTACGGCAGTTTTGCTACGGGCATCCTGCCCTTCGCCCCTTCGGGGCCAGCGGCTGCGAAGTCTATCAGGAACCTTGCGTCGACTGAGGGCGGCTGCCCTTCTTCGACAACGCCAGCAGGCAGCCGAACAAGATAGTGAGCGGAATCAAGGCACCGAGCAGCGGCAACAGCAAGGCCGGCTCGCGCATCACCATCGGCACCAGCTGGGTGGCGCTGGCGTAGGCGACCACGGCGATGCGCCAGTTGCGGCGACGGGCGGCAAACCGGAAGCTGACGATGAGCAGGATCACGGCGATCGTCGAGATGACGAAATCGACGGGATGCAGTGGCCACCACACGGCGAAGAACAGCCGGCTGCCGATGAAGGCCAGTAGGCAGGCAATCAAGGTAACGCTGGTGACGCGTTCTACCTTGTTCCACGAACGTGTCGGCGAGACTTGCGCGTTCATGCGATGCGCTCGACACCATTCATGTAGGGCCGCAATGCCGCAGGCACGGTGATCGAGCCGTCGACGTTCTGGTTGTTCTCCATGACGGCGATCAGGGTACGGCCGATCGCCAGACCGGAGCCGTTCAAGGTGTGCACCAGTTCTGGCTTGCCGCTATCAAGGTTGCGCACGCGCGCCTGCAGGCGTCGCGCCTGGAAGTCCTCGCAATTGGAGCAACTGGAGATTTCGCGGTAGGTCTGCTGGCTGGGCAGCCACACTTCGAGATCATAGGTCTTGACCGCGGTGAAGCCCATGTCACCGGAGCACAACAGCATCTTGCGGTACGGCAAGCCAAGCTTTTGCAGCACGCTTTCGGCGTGACCGACCATCTCCTCCAGTTGCGCGTGCGACTGGTCCGCACGTGCGATCTGCACCATCTCCACTTTCTCGAACTGATGCTGGCGGATCATGCCGCGGGTATCGCGGCCGTAGCTGCCAGCCTCGGCGCGGAAGCACAATGTGAGCGCCGTCAGGCGCAGTGGCAACGCGTCGGCTTCCTGGATGGTGTCGCGTACCAGGTTGGTCAGCGACACTTCGGCGGTGGGAATCAGGTAGCGCTTCGTCTCGCCGACTTCGGTGGCAAACAGGTCCTCCTCGAACTTGGGCAGCTGGCCGGTACCCTGCATGCTGTCGGCGTTGACGACTACCGGCACGTTGCATTCGAGGTAGCCGTGCTCGGTAGTGTGCAGGTCAAGCATGAACTGGCCCAGCGCCCGGTGCAGGCGCGCCAGCTGGCCACGCAGCACGGTGAACCGTGCACCGGACAGCTTGGCACCGGCGTCGCCATCGAGCCAGCCGTGGCGTTCGCCCAGCTCGACGTGGTCCTTCACACTGAATTCGAACTCGCGAGGTCTACCCCAACGACTGACTTCGATGTTGTCGGCCTCGTCCTTGCCGACTGGCACGGAGTCGTGCGGTAGGTTGGGAATGCCCAGCGCGATCTGTGCGAGTTTCACCTGAGCCTCGGCCAGTGCCTGTTCGTTGGCCTTCAACTGGTCCCCGAGACCGGCGACTTCGGCCAGCAGCGGCGCCACGTCTTCACCCCTGCCCTTGGCCTGGCCGATCGCCCTGGAGCGCGTGTTGCGTCGGTTCTGCAGCTCCTGCGTCTGCATCGCCAGTTGCTTGCGCGAACTCTCCAGCGCCTCGATCGTGGCAACGTCGAGCGCGTAGCCGCGGGTCTGCCTGAGACGCGCGGCAGTATCGGCAAGGTGCGAACGCAGCAGGGCGGGATCGAGCATGAGCGGGTCCAGATGAAGGCTTGAACGGCTGATTATCGCTGCCGTGCGGCAATTGCCGCAACGAATACCCGGTGGCGAGAAGCCGCCACCGGATACATCCGTCGGTTCAACCGGCCGGCTTGCGCCCGCCACGACCGAGCCACCAGGCCGTCGCGGCACCGGCAAGCAGCCAGCCGATCAGTTGCTCGGCCAGCGCGGTGTCAGACGCCCAGTGCCGCCCGACCCGCTCAGTGCCACGTTTTCATTTACCGGCAGCCTTGACCTGACCTCGCCGAAGCCCGCGTCATGTGCACTGCCATACGGGCTCTACAGGTTGCGGGCTTTTTGGCGGGCGGCGCGCAGGGCCAGCAGTTTTTCGCGCAACTGCAGTTCCAGGCCACGCTCGACCGGCTCGTAGAACACGGTGCCTGCGAGCGCTTCGGGCAGGCATTGCTGATTCAGTGCGATGCCCCCTTCGGCGTCGTGGTCATACTGGTAGCCCTTGCCGTAACCCAAGCCCTTCATCAGTTTGGTCGGCGCATTGCGCAGGTGCATCGGCACCTCCAGCGTGCCACCTTCGCGGACTGCGGCGCGGGCCTTGTTATAGGCCATGTAGGCTGCGTTGCTCTTGGGCGCGATCGCCAGCCAGATCGCCAGTTGGGCCAGACCCAGTTCGCCTTCGGGGCTGCCCAGTCGCTCGTAGGTATCCCACGCATCCAGCGCCATGCGCCAGGCGCGCGGTTCGGCCAGGCCCACGTCCTCCACGGCCATGCGAGTCATTCGCCGCGCCAGATACTTTGGGTCGACGCCGCCATCGAGCATGCGGCACAGCCAGTACACGGCGGCATCCGGGTCCGACGAACGCACGGATTTGTGCAGCGCCGAGATCTGGTCGTAGAACTGCTCGCCCTGCTTGTCGAAGCGGCGGGTGCGATCGGCCAGTACCTGGTTCAGCGTGGCTGCGTCGATCGTGCGGCCGTCGGCAAGTTCGGCGGCGATTTCCAGCAGGGTCAGCGCGCGGCGCACATCGCCATCAGCGGCCTGGGCGATCAGGCCCAGCGCGTCGTCGTCGACCTGCAATTGCAGCTTGCCGAGGCCGCGCTCGGTATCGGTCAGCGCGCGCTTCAGCGCAGCGACAATGTCGTCGGTCGACACCGGCTCCAGCACGTGCACGCGGCAGCGCGACAGCAAGGCGGAGTTCAGCTCGAACGACGGGTTCTCGGTGGTGGCCCCGATAAAGATGATCACGCCGCGTTCGATATGCGGCAGGAACGCATCCTGCTGGGTCTTGTTGAAGCGGTGTACCTCGTCGACGAACAGCACGGTGCGACGACCCTGAGCGAAATTCAGCTCGGCCTCGGCCAGTGCCTTGCGCACATCGGGCAGGCCGGACAGCACCGCGGAGATCGCCCGGAAATCCGCGTCGGCATAGCGTGCCACCAGCAGCGCCAGGGTGGTCTTGCCGCAGCCGGGCGGCCCCCACAGCACCATCGAGTGGATCTTGCCGGCTTCCAGCGCGCGACGCAACGCCCGCTCCGGGCCGACCAGGCGCTGCTGACCGACGATCTCGTCGATACGGCGCGGACGCATGCGCTCGGCCAGCGGTTTGAGGGCATCTGGCTCGGCGAACAGGCCGGGGGCGGACGAGGGAACAGAACGGGACATACCGGCATGATAAGGCATGCGCCGGCAGCGACCAGCACGCCCGGGGTTCGACAAGGTAGCCAGCGCCGAAGGGCAGCTACCTGCGATCGTCACCGCACTGGCGCGCGATCGTCATCGACTCAGTCCTTGATCGGCTGGATCGCGATATCCGGTACATCGCCGATCACGTCAGCACCTTTCGGCGGCACGAAGGTGAAAGAACCCAGCGCTAGCGACGGGTTGCGCTTCCAGTCCGAGAAACGAATCTCGGTAGTCGAACCAAGCTGGTCGCGGAAAGCCATGCGGGCGAGTCCCTTGTCATCGAAACCGAGATCGACATAGGCGAACTGCGGGTCCTTGCTGGTCGAGGTCAGCCGCAGCCAGACCAGGCCATCATGCTCGCCGGCTTCGGTGGCCTTGAACTCCTTGTCGAGCTGCTTCAGATCGGTGAGCACGGTCAACGGGCTGTGCGCTTCCTCGGTGCTCTGCTTGCGCACGGTGACCTGCTCGAGCTCGGGATCGTACATCCAGACCCTGCCACCGTCGGCCACGATGGTCTGCTTGTATGGCGCCAGCGTGTCCCAGCGAAACTCCCGCGGCGCTTCCAGGGCGAGCGTGCCGGAACTGGTCTTGCTCGCCTGGCCGTTGACGTTGGTCAGGGTCTGGCTGAAATGCCCGGTCAGCGAGTGCAGGTCGGTAGCGAACGCATCCAGTCGCGCGCGCGCCGGGCCGGTGGCGGCATACGTGGCCGCCGAAACCATCAGCAGCAAGGTGGCCAGGACAAGCATAGGGCGTTTCATCAGGTGTTCCGCAATGACGAAGATGTGGATTGTGGACAGCCGCGGCTTAACAGATCGGTAGGAGCCCGCTCGCGGGCGATGCTCTTGTTCTGATTTCCGCGCCTGCATCACGACGAAAAGCATCGCCCACCAGCGGTATCTACCGGCGTTTCATCTCAATCCCGCGGCGGCGGTGGCGCCAGCACTTCGCGGTTGCCGTTGTGCTGCGGCGCGCTGACCACGCCATCGTGTTCCATCTGCTCGACCAGCCGCGCGGCACGGTTGTAGCCGATGCGCAGATGGCGCTGCACGCCGGAGATCGAGGCGCGCCGGGTCTGCGTGACCACGGCCACCGCCTTGTCGTACAACTGGGTGTCCGCATCGCCGCCCTCGTCGCCTTCCTGCGGCAGGCCGGCGTCGTTGATGAACTTGCCGTCGCTGGTGGCCTGCACTTCCTCCAGCACACCCTCGACGTAATTCGGCTCCCCCTGCGATCTCAGCCACTTGACCACGCCATGCACCTCGTGATCATCGACGAAGGCACCGTGCACGCGCTCCGGCGTGGCGGTGCCTGGCGGCAGATACAGCATGTCGCCATAGCCGAGCAGCGCCTCGGCGCCCGATTGATCGAGGATGGTGCGCGAGTCGATCTTGCTCGATACCTGGAAGGCAATGCGGGTGGGAATGTTTGCCTTGATCAGCCCGGTGATCACATCCACCGAGGGGCGCTGGGTGGCCAGGATCAGGTGCACGCCGGCAGCGCGTGCCTTCTGCGCCAGGCGGGCGATCAGCTCCTCGACCTTCTTGCCGACGATCATCATCATGTCAGCGAATTCGTCGATGACCACCACGATGTTCGGCAGCGGCTCCAGCGGATCGGCGGCCAGGTCCGGCATCTCCGGATTGGGCCGGAACAGCGGATCGAGCAGCGGCTGGCCGGCGTTCTCTGCCTCCTTCACCTTCTTGTTGAAGCCGGCCAGATTGCGCACGCCGACGGCCGCCATCAGTTTGTAGCGACGCTCCATCTCGGCCACGCACCAGCGCAGCGCGTTGGCGGCCTCCTTCATGTCGGTAACCACCGGCGCCAGCAGGTGCGGGATACCCTCGTAGACCGAGAGTTCCAGCATCTTCGGGTCGATCATGATCATCCGCACGTCTTTCGGGCTGGCCTTGTACAGCAGGCTCAGCACCATCGCATTGACCGCCACCGACTTGCCCGAGCCGGTGGTGCCGGCCACCAGCAGATGCGGCATCTTGCCCAGGTCCACTACCACCGGCTTGCCGCCGATGTCCTTGCCCAACGCCAGCGCCAGCGGTGATTTCATCTGGTCGTACTTGTCCGAACGCAGGATCTCGGACAGGTAGACGATCTGCTTGCGGGTGTTGGGAATCTCCAGCCCGATCACGTTCTTGCCCGGGATCACGTCGACCACGCGCACGCTCACCACCGACAGGCCGCGCGCGATGTCCTTGTCCAGGCTCGACACCTGCGAGCCGCGCACGCCCGGAGCGGGCTCCATCTCGAAACGGGTGATCACCGGGCCCGGATAGGCACCGACCACCTTGACGTCGATCTTGAAGTCCTTGAGCTTGAACTCAACCTGGCGCGACAGGATCTCCAGGGTTTCCTCGGTGCAACTCGGACCCTGCTCAGGCGCCTCGTCCAGCAGCGACAACGGCGGCAGCTCGCCCGGCGCGGCGGCGCCGGTGAACAGCGGTATCTGCGTCTCCAGATGCGCGCGCTCGCTCTTGGTCACCGGAGTGGGCGCCGCCTCGATGCGCACCGGCTCCCTCCGCGCCTGTTTCACCGCGTCGGCCTTCTTGATCACCTCGCGTTCGCTGCGCGCCTGACGCGCTGCCAGTACCTGAGGCGCCTGGCTCAGCTTGTCCTTGAACCAGGTTGCCAGTTGCAACACGTTGCGTCCGGTCCAGTCCATCAGTCCGAACCAGGACAGTCCCGTGGCCAGCGTCACCGCGATCAGGAACAGCGCCAGCAACAGTAGTGGCGCACCGGTGGTGCCGAACGCAGAAAGCACTGCGTGACCAACCCACACGCCGATGATGCCGCCGACACCTTGCGGCTGCACTGACTCTTGCGCGAAATTGAGATAGAGCAGCGCCGGCCCGGTGATGAAGAAGAACACGAAGCCGACCAGGCGCAGCGCCGGCTCCCACGGATGCACCGCTCGCTGGCCGCGCTGGCGCAAGACCTGTACGCCCAGCAACAGCAGCAGCAACGGGAAGCAGTACGCCACCAGACCGAAGATCCAGCGCAGCAGATCGGCGATGTACGCCCCCACGGTACCGCCGAAATTGCGCGCATGCTCCAGCTGGCCGGCATTCGTCCAGCTGGGGTCATGCGGGTTGTAGCTGAGCAGGCACACCAGCAGGTACAAGGCCAGCGGCAGCAACAGCAAGGCACCCGCCTCGCGCAGCCGGCGCTTCACCTCATCGCTGAGACCTTCCTTCGGCCGTTGTCTGGCGTTCGCGCTGTGCGCCACCTTGGAGAGCTTCCTTCGGGTACGGACCTGGCTCAGAGCATACCCCGCAACGCCGGATGCACCAGCTTTCCGCCGTCCACGTTGATGCCGACCTTGAGCGGCTCGAACTCGCGCCACTGGTTGCCGCCGGCCAGACGCAGCACGTACGGCAGGATCGCGGCGGAAATCGCCACCGACGAAGTCTGCGGTACCGCGCCGGGCATGTTGGTGACGCAGAAGTGGGTCACGCCATGCACGTCATAGGTGGGTTCCTTCCAGCTGGTCGGCTTCGAGGTCTCAAAGCAGCCGCCCTGGTCGATCGCGATGTCGACCAGCACGCTGCCTGGCTCCATCGTACTGACCATCGCCGCGGTGACCACATGCGGCGCCTTGGCGCTGGGAATCAGTACCGCGCCGACGATGAGGTCCGCATCACGCACTTCCTCGGCCACCGCGGACTCGTAGGCATACAGTGCGGTAACGTTCGGACCCAGCGCCATCATCTCGGCCATGCGATCTTGGCGCTTGTCGAATACCACCACATTGGCGCCCGCGGAAGCGGCCAGTGCCGCGGCATTGCCACCGGCGGCGCCGGCGCCAAGCACCACCACCTTGCCGCGTGGGGTCGAGGCCATACCGCCCAGCAGCACGCCCTTGCCACCTTGCGGGCGATGCAGCAATGTGGTGCCAACCTGGGTCGCAATGCGCCCGGCAATCACCGACATCGGATGCAGCAGCGGCAGGCCACCATGATCTTCCACCGACTCGAACGCCACGGCGGTCAGGCCGATGCCAAGCAGGCTCCTGGTCAACGCCGGTTCGGCTGCCAGATGCAGGTAGCAGAACAGCAGGTGGTGCTTCTTCAGCAAGGCCAGGTCACCGGCGATCGGCTCTTTTACCTTGACGATCAGCTCGCCTGATTCGTACAGCGCCGCAGCATCGGGCACGATCTTGATGCCCGCCTGCACATAGTTCTCGTCGGAGAACCCGCTCTTCAATCCGGCACCGGACTGAATGAATACTTCGTGCCCATGACGCACCAGGTCGGCGGCGGCGGCGGGGACGAGAGAAACACGACCTTCGAGGGTCTTGGTTTCGGAAGGGATACCGATACGCATGGCAAGAGAATCCTATTTCAAGCACGTTGTAAACCCATCGCGCAGCTGCCGCGGTGGTACCGTTGATCTGCCGCTGACTTGAATCGGCCGGGCGGATTCCCCATTCTCACAGGGTCGCCCGCGCCGTTGCCTACGGCCGACGCTGTTTCGGCGAGGCCCCGGTCGCAGGGGCACCGAACTGCCACCCAAGTCCCCAGCAAACTCAAGGATTATACCCGCCATGCCCACACCCAAGCACAGCCGCCTGTTGATCCTTGGCTCCGGTCCCGCCGGCTACACCGCCGCGGTATACGCGGCCCGCGCCAACCTCAAGCCGACCATGATTACCGGCCTGGAACAGGGCGGCCAGCTGATGACCACCACCGATGTCGACAACTGGCCGGGCGATGTCGAAGGCCTGCAGGGTCCGGCACTGATGCAGCGCATGGCCGAGCACGCCGAGCGCTTCCATACCGAGATGATCTTCGACCACATCCACACGGCCGACCTGAAGCAGCGCCCGTTCCGGCTCACCGGCGACTCCGGCGAATACACCGCCGACGCACTGATCATCAGCACCGGGGCTACCGCCAGGTACCTCGGCATCGCCAGCGAGGAGAAGTTCAAGGGCAAGGGCGTGTCGGCCTGCGCCACCTGCGACGGCTTCTTCTTCCGCGACCAGGACGTAGTGGTGATCGGCGGCGGCAATACCGCGGTCGAGGAAGCGCTGTACCTGGCCAACATTACCCGCAAGGTCACGCTGGTGCATCGCCGCGACAAGCTGCGTGCCGAGAAGATCATGCAGGACAAGCTGTTCGAAAAGGCAGCCGCGGGCAAGATCGAACTGATCTGGAACCACACCGTCGACGAAGTGCTGGGCGACGACACCGGCGTCACCGGCGTGCGCGTAAAGGATGTCAACTCCGGCGTCACCCGCCAAATTGCGGCGACCGGCTTCTTCGTGGCCATCGGGCACACCCCGAACACCGGCATCTTCGAAAGCCAGCTCGACATGCGTGACGGCTACATCCGGATCAAGACCGGCCTGGATGGCATGGCGACCATGACCTCGGTGCCCGGCGTGTTCGCCGCCGGCGACGTGGCCGACCACGTCTATCGCCAGGCCGTCACCTCGGCAGGCTTCGGCTGCATGGCCGCGCTGGACGCCGAGCGCTGGCTGGACCAGCAGACCCCGGCTGGCTGATGAAACCGTAGGAGCCCGCTCGCGGGCGATGCTGTTGCTCTGATCCACGTCCGGCATCAGCGCAAGGGCATCGCCCGCGAGCGGGCTCCTACCAGAGGCACACCGCACGCATCATGTACGAGATCCGCTTCCATGCCGCAATCGCCAAACTGCCCGCCGCGGCATGGGACAGCCTGCGCGCGGATGACAACCCGTTCGTTTCGCATGCCTTCCTGCGCGCGCTGGAAGACACCGGTTGCGTTCGCGCGCAATGGGGCTGGCAGGCGCATCACCTGGCCCTGTACGATGACAATCGCCTGGTTGCTGCCGCGCCGTTGTACCTGAAAGGCAACTCGCACGGCGAGTTCGTGTTCGACTGGGGCTGGGCGCGCGCATGGGAACACGCTGGCGGCGAGTACTACCCGAAGTTGCTCAACGCCGTGCCCTACTCGCCGGTACCCGGCCCACGCTTGCTGGCCGGCCACGACGAGCACACTGCCCTTCTGCAGCGCGCGCTTGTGGACGCCATGCGCGATGAGGCGAGGCGACTCGGGCTGTCTTCGGTGCACGCGAACTTCCTGCTGTTGCCCGAACTCGATGCCTTCGATGAAGGCTGGCTGGCCCGCTCGGACGTGCAATTTCACTGGCACAACCGCGGTTATCGGCACTTCCCGGATTTTCTGGCGGCGTTGAGCCACAAGAAGCGCAAGAACATCCTGCGCGAGCGCGCCCGCATCGCCACCAGCGGACTGCTCATCGAATGGCGCAGCGGCGACACGCTCGATCGCCACGAATGGGATCGCATCCACGCGTTGTACGAAGCCACCTTCGACGCCAAGGGCAACCATGCCGTGCTGACCGCGGCGTTCTTCCGCCGGCTCGGTGAACTGGGCACGCTGGCACAGGTTGCGCTGGCGCGCCAGGACGCAGAGATCGTGGCGATGGCGCTGTTCGTACAAGGCGACGGCGTGCTGTACGGGCGCTACTGGGGCGCATCGCTGGAGATGCCGGGCCTGCATTTCGAACTGTGCTATTACCAAGGCATCGACTACGCCATCACCAGGCAACTGCGCCGCTTCGAGCCCGGGGCCCAAGGTGAGCACAAGCTAGCGCGAGGCTTCCTGCCAGTGCGCACATATTCACGGCACTGGCTGGCAAACAAGGACTTTCGTGCCGCCGTGGCAGCATCGCTCACGCACGAAGGCCCGGCGGTCGATGACTACGCCACCGAGCTGTTGCAGCACAGCCCGTACGCGCAGCATGAGGACAGTACGCGATGATTCGCCTGCCGCTGCTCGACCCGGACGCACCGGAGCGGTTCCCCGAGCAGGCGTTGGCCCTGGCCGAACCGAACGGCCTGCTGGCCTTCGGCGGTGATCTGTCGCCCCCGCGATTGCTCGCCGCCTACCGGCGCGGCATTTTCCCCTGGTTCGGCGAAAGTGAGCCGATCCTGTGGTGGTCGCCCGACCCGCGTTGCGTGTTCCGCACCGAGGAGATGCGGCCCCACCGCAGCTTGCGCCGGCAGCTTGCCGGCAAGCACTGGCGGGTCACCATCGACCAGGCATTCGAGGCCGTGATCCGTGGCTGCGCCGCGCCACGGGACAACCATAGTGCCAGCTGGATCGTGCCGGCCATGATCGATGCCTATGTGCTGGTGCACCAGCAAGGCCATGCGCACAGCGTGGAAACCTGGGACGGCGAACGCCTGGTCGGCGGCGTCTACGGCATCGCGGTCGGCAAGTTGTTCTGCGGCGAGTCGATGTTCAGCGCCGAGAGCGGCGGTTCCAAGGCCGCGCTGATGGCGCTGGGGCGACTGCTGCACGAAGAGGGTTACCCATTGCTCGACGCGCAGGTTGCCAACCACCACACGCTGGGGCTGGGCGCCATCGAGATCCCGCGTGCCGAGTATCTCGCGCAGGCTCGACAGCTCGCCGCACAACCTGGAAAGATCGGCAGCTGGGCCAACCTCGGCCCGACGCTGCAACAACCCTGAGCCGGATCAACTTGCCCGGGCCGCGTATTTGCGCGCCACGTAGTCATCCAGGATGCCGATGAATTCGCTGGCGATGTTCTCGCCGCGCAGCGTCATCGTCTTCTCGCCGTCGATGAACACCGGCGCCGCCGGCGCCTCGCCGTTGCCGGGCAGCGAGATGCCGATGTTGGCGTGTTTGGATTCGCCCGGACCGTTGACGATGCAGCCCATCACCGCGAGCGTGAGATTTTCCACGCCGTCGTATTTCACCCGCCACAACGGCATCTGCTCGCGCACGTGGGCCTGTACCGTCTGCGCGAGCTCCTGGAAGAACTCGCTGGTAGTGCGGCCGCAGCCCGGGCAGGCAGTGACCAGCGGCGAGAACGCGCGCAGGCCCATGGTTTGCAGCAGCTCCTGCGCCACGATCACCTCGCCGCTGCGCGAGGCGCCGGGCTCGGGGGTGAGCGAGATGCGGATGGTGTCGCCGATGCCTTCCTGCAGTAGCACCGCCAGCGCCGCGGCCGACGCGGTGATGCCCTTGGAGCCCATGCCGGCCTCGGTCAGGCCCAGGTGCAGCGCATAGTCGCAGCGCACCGCGAGGTCGCGGTACACCGCGATCAGCTCCTGCACACCGGAAACCTTGCACGACAGGATGATGCGCTCGCGCGGCAAGCCGAGTTCCTCGGCGCGTGTGGCCGAATCCAGCGCCGAGCGCAGCAGCGCCTCGCGCGCCACGTGCGCAGCGTCCCAGGGTTCGGCACGACGCGCGTTCTCGTCCATCAGGGCGGTCACCATCGACTGGTCGAGCGAACCCCAGTTGGCACCGATGCGCACCGGCTTGTCATGGCGCAGCGCCTTCTCGATGATCGAGGCGAACTGACTCTCGTGCTTCTTGCCGAAACCCACGTTGCCGGGGTTGATACGGTACTTGGCCAGCACCGCGGCACAGGCCGGTTCGCGCTCCAGCAATTGATGGCCGTTGTAGTGGAAATCGCCGATGATCGGCACGTCCACACCCATCATCGCCAGCCGTTCGGCGATGCGCGGCACCGCCGCGGCGGCGGCCGGCGTGTTGACCGTGATGCGCACCAGCTCGGAACCGGCGCGGGCCAGCTCGGCGATCTGCCTGGCGGTGCTGACCGGGTCTTCGGTATCGGTATTGGTCATCGACTGCACCACGATCGGTGCGCCACCGCCGACCTTCACCTTTCCGACATGTACCCCTACACTTGCCCGGCGTGAGTGCGGCTCGGCCGAACGTGGTTTCCGCGTAACAAGTTCACTCATGGGATCAACCAAAGTACACTGCGCGAGTTTGCGCGACGACAACGACTAGGATACCCGATCGGGTGTTCTGACCCATGGCGAATCATTCCGTGCTGGTGCGGTACCGGCTGGTGCGGTAACGGGATGCATGCCGTACCAGCTTGATCGCGGTCAAGGCAGGGTGGGTCGTCCGCAACCATATTTGAAAGCTTGATCGGGAATCCTGCATGCCTAACACCGAGTACTACAACGACAAAGTGGTGCGTCAGTTTCTGCTGGCGGCCGCGGTCTGGGGCATCATCGGCATGTCGGTCGGCGTGTACATCGCCGCCGAGCTGATGTGGCCGACGCTGAATTTCAATATTCCGTTCATCACCTTCAGCCGGCTGCGCCCGGATCACACCTTTGGCGTGATCTTCGCGTTCGGCGGTTCGGCGTTGATGGGCACCTGTTACTACGTGGTGCAACGCACCGGCCATGCGCGACTGGCGTTCGACAAGTTGGCCGGGTTTACCTTCTGGGGCTGGCAACTGGTCTGCGTGCTGGCGATGACCACGGTGCCACTGGGGATCACCCAGAGCAAGGAATACGCCGAGCCGGAGTGGTTCGTCGACATCCTGATCGCCATCGTCTGGGTAAGCTTCGGCGTGGTGTTCTTCGGCAGCCTGGCGCGCCGGCGCATCAAGCACATCTACGTGGCGAACTGGTACTACGGTGCCTTCATCATCGCGGTCGGCCTGCTGCACATCGTCAACAACCTCGCCTTGCCGGTGTCCTGGACCAAGTCCTACCCGATCTATTCGGGCGTGGTCGACGCGATGGTGCAGTGGTGGTACGGCCACAACGCGGTGGCGTTCTTCCTCACCGCCGGCTTCCTCGGCATGATGTATTACTTCGTGCCCCGGCAGGCCAAGCAGCCGCTGTGGAGCTATCGCTTCTCGATCGTCAATTTCTGGGCGTTGATCTCGGTCTACATGTGGGCCGGCGCGCATCACCTGATGTACACCGCCCTGCCCGACTGGGTGCAGTCGGTCGGCATGGCGTTCTCGCTGGTGCTGCTGATGCCGAGCCTGGGTTCGGCCGCGAACGGCCTGCTTACCTTCAACGGCACCTGGCATCGACTGAGGAACGATCCGGCCGCCAAGTTCATGGTGATGTCGCTGGTGTTCTACGGTGCGGCCACATTCGAAGGCTCGATGATGGCGATCAAGACGGTGAACTCACTGTCGCATTACACCGACTGGACCATCGCCCACGTGCATTCGGGCTCGCTCGGCTGGGTGGCAATGATCACCATCGGTTCGCTGTACGCCATGGCCCCGCGCGCGCTCGGTCGCCCGGAGATGCACTCGCGCAACGGCATGGAGCTGCACTTCTGGCTACATATAATCGGCACCTTGCTGTACGTCGGCTCGATGTGGACCGCCGGCGTCACCGAGGGCTTGATGTGGCGCGCCACCCAGCCGGATGGTGCCCTCACCTACGGCTTCCTCGACAGCCTGATCGCGATCAAGCCGATGTACCTGATCCGTTGGGCCGGCGGTGTCTGCATCCTGTCCGGCATGTGGGTGATGGCGTGGAACCTGTGGCATACCGCCGCCGACGCGCGTGCCCACCTGATCAAGCCGATCCCGGTGCCGATTCCCGAGCCGGTGCGGCATCAGGTCCCCGCCCCAGTACCTGCGGCCGGCTGAGGAAATCCAGACATGGCTTACAAGCACTTTGAATTCATCGAGAAACACGCCGGTCTGCTCGCCGTCCTGACCGCGATCATGGTCTCGCTGGGCGGCCTGGCCGAAATCACCCCGCTGTTCATGGAGGCGCATTCGGTCAAGGCGGCGCCGGGCGTGCAACCGTATGACCCGCTGCGCCTGATCGGCAAGGACGTGTATGTGGCGAACGGCTGCTACCTGTGCCATTCGCAGATGATTCGCGCCCTGCGTTTCGAAACCGAGCGCTACGGCCACTACTCCACGGCCGAAGAATCGGTCTACGACCGCCCGTTCCAGTGGGGCTCCAAGCGCACCGGGCCGGACCTGGCCCGCGTCGGCGGCAAGTACTCCGATGAGTGGCAGCGCCTGCACCTGATGGATCCGCGCCAGGTGGTGCCGCAGTCGAACATGCCCGGTTATCCCTGGCTGGCGCACAACAAGATCGACGCCGCCGACGTGCAGGCGCGCATGCGCACGCTGCGCAAGCTGGGCGATCCGTACACCGACGCGCAGATCGCGGCGGCACCGGCGGCGGTGAAGGACAAGACCGAGATGGATGCGCTGATCGCCTACCTGCAGGGCCTGGGCATCGACAACGAACCCAGGCCAACCGCCAGCAAGACCGCCAGTGCGAGTGAAGCCCCGGGCGCTTCGGGAGCCACGCCATGACTCCGATGAATCCCATCTGGGGTCATATCGCCGGCGTATTCATCGTGCTGATGCTGATCACCTTCATCGGCATATGGATCTGGGCGTGGCGCAAGAAGCACAAGCGCGTCTTCGACCAGATGGCCAAGTTGCCGCTCGAACTCGACGAAAAACCCGACACTGACGTCGACACGAAGGAGGATCGCCCATGAGCACGGGCTGGTCGCTGTGGGTAATGTTCCTGGTGACGCTCAATATGGGCATCACGTTCTTCCTGTACCTGTGGGCGCCACGGGCGAAAATCCCCACCCGCCCCGACGGCACCACCGGCCACGTATGGGCGCACGGCACGATCCTCGAGGGCCTGAAGCAATTGCCCGGCTGGTGGGTCTGGTTCTCCGGCGCGATGTTCGCATCCGCCTTTGTCTACCTGTACCTGTACCCGGGCTTCGGCAACCACAAGGGTGCCCTGAACTGGACCTCGCACGGCGAACTCGCGCGCGACGTGGCCGCGAACGAGGCGAAGCTCGACCCGTTGCTGGAGCGCTTCCGGCTGTATCCGGTAGAGCAGCTGGCAGGCGACCCGCAAGCCAGAGAGTTGGGCAAGGTGCTGTTCGAGGACAACTGCGCCGCCTGCCACCAGCGCAGCGGCAAGGGCAACATCCTGCTCGGTGCCCCCAACCTTACCGACAACGACTGGCTTTACGGTGGCACCGGCAACGACATCACCACCTCGATCCATGATGGCCGGGGCGGCGTGATGCCGCCGTGGGCCAGCCTGGGCGAGGACAACGTCAACAACCTGGTGCAATACGTACTGAGCCTGTCCGGCGCGAAACACGACGCGGCCAAGGCCGCTGCCGCCAAACCATTGTTCGCCACCTGCGCCGCCTGCCACGGTGCCGGGGGCAAGGGCAACCCCGCCCTCGGTGCGCCCAACCTCACCGACCACATCTGGCTTTACGGCGGAACCGAGGCCGACATCCACCACACCATCCACGACGGGCGCCAGGGCCACATGCCGACCTGGGCACCGCGCCTGACCAACGACCAGATCCACGTGCTCGCTGCGTACGTCTATCACTGGTCGCACCCGACTGATGAAGACAAGCCATGACAACACCCTCCACGCCGGCTCGGCGTGGTACCACCAGCCGGTGCTGTGGCTGGGCATCGCGGTCTTTCTCGCATCGCTGGCTGGCTGCGGGTGGCTCATCGTGGTCAGCGTCCGCTACGCCGACACTCCGCTGAGCACGTCGCAAGCGGTGTTCGGGGTGCCGGCCAGCGCAGCGCAACCGCCACCTGATCGGACGCCATGACCATCGCGGCGGCATGGGCGGATCCCCGGCTGGCCGCCCAGGTGCTGCGCACGCGTCGTGATGGCTGCAGCGAAATCGCGCTGCACGTCGAGGCTCTGCATGACGCGCGCCAGGTGCTGTGGCTCGAGCAACGCATCAATGCGCTGGAGGGAGTGCGACGGGTCGCGATCGACCGTGCCGCCCGCCGCGTGCGGGTAGTGTGGCAGACGCAGCGCACCTCGCTGCCGACCTTGCTCGAAAACTTCGCGGCTGCCGGCTGCCCGGCGCGGCCACTGCGCCACGACGAGATCGAGGACGCCCGCGCCGCCGAGATGCATGACGCACTGAAACGCATGCTGGTCGCCGGCATGTGTGCGATGCAGGTGATGACATACGCCTTCGTGATCTATATCGGCGTGGTCGACTTCGTGGATTTCAGCACGCGCAACCTATTCCGCTGGCTGGGCCTGCTCACCACGATTCCGCTGGTGTTCTATTCGGCGCGGTCGTTCTTCAGTGGTGCGGCACGCGAACTGCGTGCCCGCCAGCTCGGCATCAACCTGCCGGTGGCGCTGGCCGTGGCGCTGGTATTCATCGCCAGCGTGATCAATACCCTGCGCGGCAGCGGCGAGGTCTATTTCGACTCGGTCAGCATGTTCGTGTTCCTGTTGCTTGGCGCCCGCTACCTGGAGCTGCGTTCGCGTCATCGCGGCGGTGCGCAGGGCGACGCCCTGATCGACGCCACCCCGTTGCTGGCGCAGCGGCGGCGTGCCGATGGCGAGCTGGAAATGGTGGCCGCACTGAACCTCGCCAGCGGCGACCGCGTGCATATCGAAGACGGCGGCACGGTGCCCGCCGACGGCGTGCTGGAAAGCGCCGCGGTGCAGGTCGACGAGGCGCTGCTTTCCGGCGAATCGCGTCCGCAACAACGCCAACGCGGTGAACGGCTGGTGGCCGGCAGCGTGCTGCTGACCGGGCCGGCGGAACTGCGCGTCGAGCACGCTGGCGCCGACACCGGCGTGGCGCGGCTCGGCGCACTGGCCGGTCGCGTGCGCCAGGCACGCACATCGATCGTTGGCAGCGACCGGGATGTCAGCCACTTCGTGCGCCGCGTCTTGCTGCTGACCGTACTGACCGCGCTGGGCTGGTTGCTGGTCGATCCTTCGCGCGCCTTCGACGCCGCCATCGCGGTGCTGGTGGTGGCCTGCCCCTGCGCGTTCGCCCTGACCGTGCCGGTCACGCTGACCCGTGCGCTGGGCCAGCTGGCCCGTCACCATGTGCTGGTCACCGATGGCAACGCCCTGCTGGCGTTGGCACGCGTCGACCGCGCGCTGTTCGACAAGACCGGCACGCTCACCGTGCCGCGACTTGACGCGGGCACCACTGAACCGCTACGCGGCGACTCCCGCGAGCAGGTACTGGCCTGGGCCATGGCACTGGCCAGTCAGAGTTCACATCCGCTGGCACGTGCGTTGACTGACGCCGTACGCGGGAACGTCGCGCCCGCGCAGGCGCAGGACGTGCGAGTGACGCTGGCGGCGGGCATCGAGGGCACGGTGGATGGTCGCACCTTGCGTCTGGGCCGCGCCCATTTCGCCCTCAACGGCAAGCCGACTGCTGCGAGCCTGGCCGAAGAGGCGATGGTGCTCGCGGACGAACAGGGGCCACTGGCACGCTTCCACTTCCACGAGCAGCCACGTGCGGACGCGTCCGCAACCCTGCAGCAACTACGCGGTGAGGGCGTCAGCCTGTGCATCGCTAGCGGCGACAGTGCCGACCGTGTCGCCGCGCTCGCGGCCCCGCTCGACATCAATGACTGGCACGCGCGCCAACTGCCTGCCGACAAACTGGCATTGTTGCGATCGATGCAGGCCGCTGGGCACACCGTGCTGGCGGTGGGCGATGGCAGCAACGATGCACCACTGCTGGCCGCCGCCGAGGTATCCGCTGCGCTGACCAGTGGCACCGATCTGGCCCAGGCACAGGCTGACCTACTGTTGCTGGATGGTCGCCTGGACGGACTGCTACAGGCCCGCGCGATCGCCGTGCGCATGCACGAAGTGGTGGGCCAGAGCCGGCGCTGGGCGCTGCTGTACAACCTGATCGCCGTGCCGTTCGCCGCCTTCGGGCTGGTGCCGCCGTGGCTGGCCGCCATCGGCATGTCGCTGAGCTCGCTGGTGGTGGTGTTGAATGCGCTGCGGGTGGGCCGCGAGCGCGCCACCGACACGGACCCGAGGCACAGCGGGCCCACGCGGGCCGGCGAGGTGTCGGCGTGAACATTTTGCTGGTATTGATTCCGGTGACTTTACTGGTGATCGTGGTGGCGGTTGCGCTGTTCTTCTGGGCGGTGAACCACCAGCAATTCGACGATCTCGACAGCCCGGCGGTGCTGCCGTTGATGGACGAGCCGCCGACCCCCACGGCCGAACCTGAAACCCCGGCGGAACCGATCGCGAAAGAAACCGATCAACCAGGAACCCACCTCTGATCCTCGCGCGCCCGGCGCCGTAACGCCGCCTGCAACAATCGGCGTTGCACGTGCTCACGCGTTGATTTCCGCACACCCGATCATGCCAGAAGCTGCCACGACGGCGCATCGACTGACCATCGCCTACACTCCCTCCATATGCCCACTCCACTGCTGCCCTCCACTTCGTCGAGTCGCCTGCTGGCCCAGCAGGCGCTCAGTCGTGCCGCTGGAGCGCCGCTGCTAAGCGGCAACGCGGTGGAGCTGCTGATCGATGCGGCCGCCAACTACGCAGCATGGCTCGAAGCGATTCGTGGCGCGCGGCAACGCGTGCTGCTGGAGAACTACATCATTCGCGACGATGTCGTCGGCCGCGAGTTCCGTGACGCACTGGTAGAACGTGCGCAGGCCGGGGTGTTCGTGGCAGTGGTGGCCGACTGGATGGGCTGCCTTGGCCAGTCGCGCAGCGGGTTCTGGGCGCCATTGCGTGCTGCTGGTGGCGCGGTGCGCGTGTACAACCCGCCGCAACTGGGCCATCCACTCGGCTGGCTCAGCCGCAACCATCGCAAGTCGCTCGTGATCGACGGGATCACCGGCTTCCTGTCCGGCGTCTGCATCAGCGAAAAATGGCTGGGTGATCCTGCACGCAACGTGCCGCCCTGGCGCGACACCGGCGTGGCGCTTCGCGGGGCGGTAGTCAGCGAGCTGGAAGCCGCGTTCGCACAAAGCTGGGGCGAGACTGGCATCGCCCTGCCCGAGTTTTCAGCGCCGCCAGGCCCGGCCACAGCGCCGGGCGACGTATCGCTGCGCCTGATCGCGACCCAGCCCTCCACTGCAGGCATGTACCGACTCGACCAGTTGATCGCCTCGCTCGCGCGCCAGACCCTGTGGCTCACCGACGCCTACTTCGTTGGCATCTCGCCCTACGTGCAGGCATTGGTGGCGGCGGCCCGCGACGGCGTCGACGTACGCCTGCTGGTGCCCGGCAGCAGCGACATCCCGGTAGTGGCGGGCCTGTCCCGCTCGGGTTACCGGCCCCTGCTGAAGGCCGGCATCCGCGTGTTCGAATGGAACGGCTCGATGTTGCACGCCAAGACCGCGGTAGCCGACGGTCAATGGGCGCGGGTGGGGTCGTCCAATCTCAACATCGCCAGCTGGCTGAGTAATCAGGAACTGGACGTGGCCATCGAGGACGCCGGTTTCGCCGGTCAGCTCGCCGCCCAGTACGAACGCGATTTGGCCAACGCCACGGAGATCGTACTGGCACCGCACCGTCACCCCGGCCACCGCGAGCAGGTCCGCAGCAGCGAAACCCGACCGTCACGGGTGCGCCATGGCGGCGGCAGTTCCAGCCGCGCCGCCGCCGGTGCGCTGCGCCTGGCCAACACTGTCGGCGCAGCGCTGAGCCACCGGCGCGTACTGGGTGACACCTCGACGATGCCGTTGTTCGTGGCCACCCTGGTGCTCGCGGCGCTGGCTGTGGTGGCCATCCTGTGGCCGGCCTGGATCGGCTGGCCGTTCGCGCTGCTGTCAGCGTGGTTTGCACTCAATCTCGGTATTCGTGGCTGGCATGTGTACCGTGAGCATCAACGACACCAGGATAATTCCTAGCCGCCTGATTGCTGGCGCACTACCTCAGGAGCTTCCTGCGCTTATTGTTCCAAGCGGATGTTTTTTCAACACTTGAAATGCCCCCGCATGCTAGGCTCGCAGCCCTATGCCAGCACCTTCTGACGATACGACGCCACGACATGTCCTGACCCCCAGCTCGCTCAACCGGCTGGTGCGCGACCTGCTGGGCGATGCACTGCCGCAGGTCTGGATCGAGGGCGAGTTGTCGAACGTGGCCAAGCCCGCCTCGGGGCACCTCTACTTCACCCTGAAAGACAACACCGCGCAGGTGCGCTGCGCCATGTTCAAGATGAAGGCCTCGACGCTGCGCTTTCGTCCAGCCGACGGCATGCAGGTTTTGCTGCGCGCCAAGGTGGGGCTGTACGAGCCGCGCGGCGAATTTCAGCTGGTGGCCGAGTACATGGAGCCGGCCGGCGAAGGCGCCCTGCAGCGCGAGTTCGAGCAGCTGAAAGCACGGCTCGACGCCGAAGGCCTGTTCGACCCGGCGCGCAAGCGTGCACTGCCCACCTTTGCGCGGCGTATCGGCGTCATCACCTCGGCCACCGGCGCGGCGGTACGCGACGTGCTGAGCGTGCTGGCCCGGCGCTGGCCGCTGGCCGACGTCGAGGTACTGCCGGTGCCGGTGCAGGGCCGCGAGGCGCCGCCGGCGATCGTCACGATGCTGCGCAAGGCCTCGGCCAGCGGCCGCTATGACGTGCTGCTGCTGACCCGCGGCGGCGGCTCGCTGGAGGATCTGTGGGCGTTCAACGACGAAACGGTGGCACGCACGATCCACGCGAGCAAGGTGCCGGTCGTCTCCGCCGTAGGCCATGAGATCGACTTCAGCATTGCCGACTTCGTCGCCGACCTGCGCGCCCCCACGCCCTCCGCCGCGGCCGAACTGCTGGTGCCCGACGCAGTCGCGCTCGGGCGGCAGTTGCGCCAGTTGCAGCAGCGTTTGCTGACCCTGCAACAAGGCCAGTTGCAGGCGCATGCGCAGCGCCTCGACCACTTGCTGGCACGGCTGCAGACGCAGCGGCCGCGGGCGCGCCTGGCGCGCGATCACGAACGCTTGTCGCACCTGCAGCGACGCCTGGCGGCAGCGCTGCGCGAACAGAACCAGCTCCGCCAGAGTCGGCTGGACCGCCTGCACAGTCGCCTGCTGGGGCAGCATCCGCGCACCCGACTGGCACTGCTCGCGCGCCGGCTGACAGAACAGGATCAGCGTCTGCGCCGCGCCGTGATGCAGACCCTGGAGCGTCGCGGCATGCGCGTGCAACACGCCGGCCATGCCTTGCACGCAGTCAGCCCGCTGGCCACGCTGGAGCGCGGTTACGCAATCATCTTCGACGCCGATGGTCAGGTGCTGCGCTCGGTGAAGAACGTGGCTGCGGGCACCCCGCTGCGCGCCCGCCTGGCCGATGGCGAACTGCCACTCAAGGTCGCCAAGGAGTGATCGAACACATGCGCTGAACACACCGCTCGTCTATGCTTGAGGCATTTCAATGGACGATGCACGCGATGCTCAACAAGACCTACCCCTACTACCTGGCCAACCAGGCGCAACAACCCAACTCCCAGCTGGCCGTGCTGGACAAGTTCAGCGGCAAGCTCGCCACGCGGGTCGCCGTGCCTGATGCAAAAGCCGTGGAGAAGGCCATTGCCGCGGCCGTGAAGGCCACCGGGCCGATGCGAAAGTTCAAACCGTGGGCACGCCAGGCCGTGTTGCAGCACTGCGCAAGGCGCTTTGTGGAACGTCGCGACGAGCTGGCCGAAGCGCTATGCATCGAGGCTGGCAAGCCGATCAAGGATGCCGCCGGTGAAGTCACCCGCCTGATCGAGACGTTCCAGATCGCCGCCGAAGAAGCCGTGCGCATCAATGGCGAGACGCTCAACCTCGAACTGGCCAGCCGTCTGGACGGCTATCACGGTTACACCCGGCGGGTGCCGCTGGGACCGGTGTCGTTCATCACGCCGTTCAATTTTCCGCTGAACCTGGTGGCGCACAAGGTGGCGCCGGCGATTGCCGCCGGCTGCCCGTTCGTGCTCAAGCCTTCGGAAAAGACGCCGATCGGCGCGTTGATCATCGGCAAAGTGCTGGCCGAGACCGACTTGCCGAAGGGGGCGTTCTCGATCCTCCCGCTGGACGGCAACCATGCCGCGCCGCTGGTCGAGGACGAGCGGCTCAAGCTGCTCTCATTCACCGGCGGCCAGATCGGCTGGGAGCTGAAGGCTCGCGCCGGGCGCAAGAAGGTGGTGCTGGAGCTCGGTGGCAACGCGGCGTGCATCGTCGATGCGGACCAGGGTCAGCATCTGGATCGCGTAGTCGAGCGCATGGTGTTCGGGGCGTTCTACCAGTCCGGCCAGAGCTGCATCGGCGTGCAGCGCATCTACGCCCATGTCGACATCTATGAAGCGCTGAAGCGCAAGCTGGTTGCCGCCACGAAGAAGCTCAAGGCCGGCGACCCGAAGGACGCGAATGTGTTCCTCGGCCCGATGATCGACGAGGCCGCCGCCGAACGCCTGCATGGCTGGATCCTGGAGGCGAAGCAGGCCGGCGGCAAGATTCTCTGCGGCGGCAAGCGCGACGGCAATATGCTCGAAGCAACCCTGATGGAGAACGTGTCAGTCGACGCGAAGCTCAACCGGATGGAGGCGTTCGGACCCTTCGCCCTGCTCGCTCCGTTTGAAAAATTCGACGACGCCATCGCGGCGGTCAACGATTCCGACTACGGCCTGCAAGCCGGCATCTTCACCGACAGCCTCGACCACGCGATGCGTGCCTGGAACGAACTTGAACAAGGCGGCGTGATCGTCAATGACATCCCCAGCTTCCGCGTCGACAACATGCCCTACGGCGGCATCAAGCTCTCCGGCCTGGGCCGCGAGGGGCTGCGCTACGCGATCGAGGACATGACCGAGATACGGCTGATGGTCATGCGCGAATCCTGAAACCAAGCTGAGGTGACATGCGCTATCGCTTCGTGATCGACCTGGCCCCACTGGGCGAAGAGACCTGCGGCAACCGTGGCAACGACGGCCAGGGATCCGAGCCAGACCTGCAGCGCAAGCACGGTGAGTATCATGTTCGGCACAACCGCGACGGTGAGTGCAGGGTCGCCCATGTGATGCGTCGAGCACTTCCTCGCACCTCACCCGAGGCTTCCCTGGCGGCGCCAAGTGCGCGAGGATCGGAGCTGCCTGCAGCAAGATAGCTGGCCGCCAGCCAACCGACGCTGGCCACGCCGCCGCGCTCAACCGTGGCCTGCAAGGAGCAAAGTCATGACTACCCTCGTGTTCGTCCACGGCTGGAGCGTCACCAACACCGCGACCTACGGCCAGATGCCGCAGCAGTTGCAGCAGCAGGCAGCGGCGGCCGGCATGGCGCTGACCCTGGCCGACATCTGGCTGTCCGAATACGTCAGCTTCGACGACGCGGTAACCATGGCCGACCTGGTGCGCGCCTTCGACCACGCGCTGCGTGACCTGCACCTGCTCGACACCAGCTTCGCTTGCATCACCCATTCCACGGGAGGTCCGGTGGTGCGCGAATGGCTGCGCGCGCAACGCGACAAACCGACTGTGTACAGCACGATCCGGCTCAGCCACCTAGTGATGCTGGCGCCGCCGAACTTCGGTTCTGCGCTGGCGCAACTTGGCAAGAGCGTGTTCGGCCGACTCAAGGCGTGGTTCTCCGGGGTGGAGCCTGGCCAGCGTATCCTCGACTGGCTGGAGCTGGGCAGCGCCGCATCGCTGGCGCTCAATCTGGACTATATCCACAGCGAAGACCCGCTGGCGCGCGGACAATTCCAGTTCGTACTGATCGGCGACCGCCCTGACCGCGCACTGTACGACCACCTCAACAGCTACACCTGCGAGGACGGCTCCGACGGCGTGGTGCGCCTTGCCGCCGCCAACCTCAATGCCCGACATGCCGTGCTCTCGCCACAGGGCGACGGTGCCAGCAACTTGCTGATGCTCAACCTCAACCGCGGCCCGCGCTGCGCGTTCAAGATGATTCCGGGCGTGGCGCACTCCGGTGACGCGCACGGCATCATGGCACATGCGGCACCGGATACCGTGCAGGCGATCCTGCGTTGCCTGTCGATTCGCGATGCGGCCAGCTACACCGCGCTGTGCGATGCGTTCGATGCCGAAAACGCCGCGCGTGACACCGACAAGGTGGAGCTCGAACCGGCCGGCCCGTTTGCACCGCGCGTGCACATCCACGACCCCTGCAGCATGCTGATCGTGCGGCTCACCGACGCGGCCGGCGAGCCGTTGACAGACGCCGGCTTCCTGTTGACCGCAGGCACCCCGGCCAGTGCCGACCTGATGCCAGCGGGCTTCATGCTCGATCGCCAGGCCAATTCGAAACAGCACACCACGTTTTCGTTGTTTCTCAACTACAGTCTGCTGGCCGGCGACGCTCGCGTGGCCGATCCGCGTAATAGTCGCAAGACGCTGCGCCCGGCCGTGGTCAGCCACCGCCCCTACGGCGCCAACGTGCAACCGGTCGACCTGACCGGCCTGGTGCATCATGCGATTGCGCAGAGCCAGGCCGGCGACGACCTGTTCAGCATGCTGGGCGCCCACCAGACCACGGTGCTCGACGTGGTGCTGTCGCGCAAGATCCACGAAGGCGTGTTCCGCCTGACCCAGACGCTGACCCCGCAGGACTTCCGCAAACCGGTGCCTGGACCGGTCATCCGTTGAGCAGCATCGACAATGGTGCGGCCCTGCCGCATCGCGCGCAGCAACAAGTGTTCACGACACCCCGCGCACCCGCATCGTCAGCCCTTTCAGGAAATTCCGCAGCAGCTGATCACCGCACAGGCGGAAATTCTTGTGGTCGGGCTGGCGGAACAGTGCGCTGAGTTCAGGCTTGGTCACCGGGAAGTTGGCGGCTTCCATGATCTCGTGCATGTCGACGTCCTTGAGCTCGAACGCCACGCGCAACTTTTTCAACACCACGTTGTTGTTGACGCGCTTTTCCGGCGGCCGTGGCGGGCGGGTGTCGTCTTTGCCGCGCAGGTGGAATACCAGGCCGTCGAGAAACAGCACCAACTGCTTGTTGCTGCACTCGACGTAGCCAGCTTCGTCGTCTTTCTTCAGCATCGCCTGTACGTTTTCCTTCGTGACAGGCACGCCGGCATCGGCCAGATGAATGAGCTCGACCACCTTGCCGTCGCTCAGATCGAGCATGTAGCGAATGGCGCGCAGTACGTCGTTGTTGATCATATTGTTCCACGGAATGGTGCACAGGGGCGCCATGCTACCGCGACACCACGATGGATTCGGTATCCGGCCGACGCCGGGTGCGCACTATTTGCCCGGTCAGCGGCAATTTGCCTTACCCTCGTACCCCATGGATGCCGCGGTGGACCCCGATGCGACGCTGCTGCTGGCCTACGCGCACGGCGACGCTGCCGCGTTCGAGATGCTATACGCCAGATCCAGCAGTTGTTCATGCAAGGCCATGACGACGAGGCGCGCCAACGCCTGCATGATTTGCGCCTGGCGCATCCGCGATGGCCGCTGCCAACGGCGCCGCAGGCCCCACTGCCCAAGCCATGAATGACACGTTGTTCACCCTCGCGCAGCGCTGCCACTACCAGCAGGAGATCAGGAAGAGCCGCTTCCTTGCCATCGCCGAAGCCGTGAGCGCGAGCGAACAGGCATTGGCGTTCCTGCGTGCGATCGCCGACCCCACCGCCACCCACAACTGCTGGGCGTACCGCATCGGCCAGGACTACCGCTTCAACGATGACGGTGAACCCGGCGGCACGGCCGGGCGGCCGATCCTGCAGGCGATCGACGGCCAGGGCATGGACGGCGTGATGGTGGTGGTCACACGCTGGTACGGCGGTATCAAACTCGGTGCTGGCGGACTGGTGCGCGCCTATGGCGGCACCGCCGCCGAATGCCTGCGCGTAGCCCGGCGCGTGCCGATCGTGGCAATGGTGCGACTCGGCCTGCACGTCGAGTTCACCGAACTGGCGTTGCTCAAGGCGCGGCTGAAGGAGCTTGATGCCAAAATCGAAAATGAGCAATTCGACGCCAACGGCGTGGAACTGCACTTGCATCTGCCGGACACCCGAGCCGCCGATACCGAACGGCTGATCCGCGACCTCACGCGCGGACGCAGCATCGCGAAACGACTCGACTGACCCGCCACCAAGCCACTCTCCACCGCCGGTAGGAGCCCGCTCGCGGGCGATGTTTTTGCTCTGATGTAACCCTCGTGCATTAAAAGCACAAGCATCGCCCGCTAGCGCGTTCCTACCGTTCCTACGACAGCGGGACAGGATCGCTGGCGGCGCCGAATCGATTGAATCTGCCCCGACACACCCCAATTTCAGGACAGCGTGTCGCTGCGCGCGTTTTTCCAGGTCATCCTGCGAGAGTCCATGAGCAACGCCACGGCCGAAACACCCCGCCCTTCCCGCCACCTCGGCGCCCTGCGCGGCCTGTGGCCGTTCGTCAAACCGCATCGCAAACTTGCGATCGGCTGGCTGGTGTTTCTCGGGCTGTCCTCCGGCGCCTCGCTGACCCTGCCACTGGCGTTTCGCTACATCATCGACAAGGGCTTCGGCCACGCCAGCCAGACGGTAATCAACGAGACCTTCATCGCCCTGTTCGGCGTGGCCCTGGTACTCGCCATCGCAACCGCGGCACGCTACTTCTGCATCACCCTCCTGGGCGAGCGCGCGCTGGCCTCGCTGCGACAGACACTCTACGCGCAGGTGATCCGCCTCGACGTGAGCTTCTTCGAGCGCAGTCGCGTGGGCGAACTGCTGTCGCGCCTGAGCGCCGATACCGAGGTGGTGCAGGCGCTGATCGGCTCGGGCGTGTCGGTGGCGCTGCGCAGCGCGGTGATGTTGATCGGCGCCGGCGCCATGATGGTCTGGACCGCACCCTCGCTGGCCGGGCTCACCGCGCTGGTGATTCCCGCGGTGATGCTGCCGATCCTGGTGTTCGGCCGCCGCGTACAGAAACTCTCACGCGCAAGCCAGGACCGCCTCGCCGACGCCGCCGCGATCGCCAACGAAACGCTCAATGCCTCTACCGCGGTGAAGGCCTATGCACGCGAAGACTTCGAGAGCACGCGCTACAGCAGCGCAATCATCCGCGCGCTGGCCACCGCGCGGCGACGCATCGGCATGCGTGCGCTACTGACCATGGCAGTGATCGTGCTGGTGTTTGGCGCGATCACCCTGGTGCTGTGGGCCGGCGCCCGTCATGTGCTGGCCGGCACGCTGGACCCCGGCGTACTGGGCCAGTTTGTGCTGTACGCCGTGTTCGCTGCCGGCTCAGTCGCCGGCCTGTCCGAAGTATGGGGCGACGTGCTGCGCGCGGCCGGCGCGATGGAACGCCTGGGCGAACTGCTGCACGAACGCGCCGAGATCGTCGACCCGATCCGGCCCCGCGCCCTGCCTCGTCCGCTCAGCGGCGCGTTGCATTTCGACCAGGTCAGTTTCCACTACCCCACCCGCCCCGACACCGCGGCGCTGCATGACTTCACCCTCGAGGTGCGCCCCGGCGAAACGGTGGCCCTGGTCGGTCCCTCCGGCGCCGGCAAGAGCACGGTGTTCTCGCTGCTGCTGCGCTTTTACGATCCGCAGCGCGGCAGCATCAGCCTCGACGGCATCGACCTGCGCGCGGTGACCCTGGCCGACCTGCGCGGCGCGATCGCGTTGGTGCCACAGGAGACCGTGATCTTCAGCGGCAGGGCCGCCGACAACATCCGCTTCGGCCGCGAAGGCGCCAGCGACGAGGAAGTGCGTGACGCCGCCCGCGCAGCCGAAGCGCACGACTTCATCAGCGCGCTCGGCGCGGGCTACGCCGCGGAAATGGGTGAACGCGGCGTACGCCTGTCCGGTGGCCAACGCCAGCGCATCGCGATCGCTCGCGCGATCCTGCGCGATGCGCCGCTGCTGTTGCTGGATGAAGCCACCTCGGCGCTGGATGCACAGTCCGAAGCGGCGATCCAGCAGGCGCTGGAACGCCTGGAGAAAGGTCGCACGACACTCGTCATCGCCCACCGCCTGGCTACCGTGCAGCGCGCTGATCGGATCGTGGTATTGGATGGCGGTCGCATCGTGGCGCAGGGCACGCACGAGAGTCTGCTGGCCGAGGGTGGCTTGTATGCGGAGTTGGCGCGGTTGCAGTTTGTGGCTTGAGGAACGCGTCGGACCAGTAACGACCATACGCGTTAATCCCTTGCTTTGCACGTGCGCCGCAACTGGACCAGCACGCGCTGCACCAGAAGAGAAGTACACCCCCGAAGGACCGGCTCGCATCGTGTCAGCCCGCCGCTTCGCGCAGCAGTGCGAGCATCTCGCGCAGCCTGAAGCAGGAGCCGCAACAAGTCTGACGTGGGATCGTTGACGTAGCTGCGGGCCTCGGCCATGAATAAGTGGACGGGTTGAGATTCCCGTTGCAGCTCCTTCGCCTCGCGTTTTCACCCGGAAATCACGTTCGCGTTCACGCCGCCATGCGGCACATGGTGTTTTCATGCGAAGCGTAAGAGCCCACGCCAAGCTGCGTGCGCCCAGACCCGTTCGGACAGCGCCCACATATTGGCGCGACCTCGTCCGGTCCTCCACCACCCCAAGGAGTTCCCCATGATCAAGCGCACCCTTCCCCTGTTGATTGGCCTGTCGGTTTGCAGCGTGGCCTTTGCCCAGGACATACCCGCCAGCGCGCAGTCGGTCACCACGACCACACAGACCACCACCACGGTTTCCTCCTGGACCACACAGCCGCCCGCGGGGGCGTTGACGGAAGAACGCATCAAGACGGCGATTGCAAACGCCGGGTTCAAGGAAGTAAAGGGCCTGAAGTTCAAGGACGGCGTCTGGCGCAGCAAGGCCCGGGGCGGCAACAAGCAGTGGGTGGAGCTTGCCGTGGGGCCGGTCAATGGCAAGGTGTATGTCGATGACGCACCGTCGAAGCTCAACAAGGATGAGGTCAGCGCCAAGCTGGCCGCAGCCGGCTACCAGAACGTCCATGACGTGGAGTACGAACACGGGCTGTGGAGCGCTGATGCCAAGACCGCCCACGGCCACGATGTCGACCTGCTGGTCGACCCGGATGACGGCAGCGTGGTCGCCAAATCACGCGATTGATGCCTGGCGGCTGATGCTGTCCCGACGAACCCGACCAACCCGTTGGCGCGGACTCATGACCCCGCGAGTCGCGCGAGCGTACACGAGACGGTATGGCGAAGTACCGCAACCTGGTTTGTGACTTTCGACAGACCGCATCCGCCACCGCCCGGCAGGAGGTCGGAAAGCGCCCGTGCCGATGCGCGCCATGGATGGTCGGCCACCAGGCAACACGACGGGATCGACGCGAGGAAGAGGCTACGAAGCCCGTTCCGTGGGTCGACTAATCCTCCAGCAGATCGAGATCACGCACCGCGCCCTTGTCGGCACTCGTTACCAGCTTGGCGTAGGCCTTCAGTGCCGCACTGACCTTGCGCTTGCGCGGCAAGGCAGGACGCCAACCCTTGGCTGCCTGGGCGGCGCGGCGGCATTTGAGTTCCTCGTCGCCCACCTCGAAGCGCGCAATGCGGTTGGGGATATCGATCACGATGGTGTCACCGGTCTGGACCAGGGCGATGTTGCCACCCTCGGCCGCTTCGGGCGAAACATGGCCGATCGACAGGCCAGCCGTACCGCCGGAGAAGCGGCCATCGGTGATCAGCGCGCAGACCTTGCCCAGCCCCTTGGACTTCAGATAGCTGGTTGGATACAGCATCTCCTGCATGCCCGGGCCGCCACGCGGGCCTTCGTAACGGATGATGACGACATCGCCGGCCTTCACCATGCCACTCAAGATGGCCGCAACCGCCGCGTCCTGGCTTTCGAGCACGACGGCGGGACCGCTGAAACTCAGGATGCTCTCGTCAACGCCGGCGGTCTTCACGATGCAACCGCGCTCGGCGAGGTTGCCGTAGAGTACGGCGAGGCCACCATCCTGGCTGTAGGCCGACTCGCGCGAGCGGATGCAGCCCGCCGTACGGTCGAGGTCAAGATCGTCATACCGGCAGCTTTGCGAGAACGCCGTCTGGGTACGGATACCCGCCGGGCCGGCACGGAAGAACTCGGGTACTGCGGCATCTTTCGTGCGCATCACATCCCAGGTTTCGAGTGCTTCCGCCAGCGAGGCGCTGTGAACCACCGGAACGGAGGTATCGAGCAGTCCTGCACGATCCATCTCGCCGAGTATCGCCATCACGCCACCGGCGCGATGTACATCCTCGAGGTGATAATTGCTCGACGGCGCCACCTTGCACAGGTTGGGTACCTTGCGCGACAACCGGTCGATGTCGCTCATCGTGAAGTCGACCCCGCCCTCCTGCGCGGCGGCCAGCAGGTGCAGCACGGTATTGGTCGAGCCGCCCATGGCGATGTCCAGCGACATCGCATTCTCGAACGCCGCCTTGCTCGCGATGTTGCGCGGTAGCGCCCGCACATCGTCTTCCTCGTAATAGCGCCGGGCCAGTTCGACGACCGTGCGCCCCGCCTTGCGGAACAACTGCTCGCGATCCGCATGCGTGGCCACCAGCGAACCGTTGCCGGGCAGCGACAAGCCCAGCGCCTCGGTCAGGCAATTCATCGAATTGGCGGTGAACATGCCGGAACACGAACCGCAGGTCGGACAGGCGGAACTCTCGATAGCCTGCACCTCGGCATCGGACACGTTCTCGTCCGCGGCGGCCACCATCGCGTCGATCAGGTCCAGCGCGACCTCCTTGCCGGCCAACCGGGTCTTGCCTGCTTCCATCGGGCCACCGGAAACGAACACCACCGGAATGTTCAGGCGCAACGCGGCCATCAGCATGCCCGGCGTGATCTTGTCGCAATTGGAAATGCACACCAGCGCGTCGGCGGTGTGGGCATTGCACATGTACTCGACGCTGTCGGCAATGATGTCGCGCGACGGCAGGCTGTACAGCATGCCGTCATGGCCCATGGCAATGCCGTCATCCACCGCAATGGTGTTGAACTCCTTGCCGACGCCGCCTGCGCGCTCGATCTCCTCGATCACCAACTGCCCCATGTCCTTCAGGTGCACGTGGCCGGGCACGAACTGGGTAAACGAGTTGGCCACCGCGATGATCGGCTTCTTGAAATCGCCATCCTTCATGCCGGTGGCACGCCAGAGCGCGCGGGCGCCGGCCATGTTGCGGCCGGCGGTGCTGGTACGGGAGCGATGGACAGGCATGAGATTTCCCCGGTGACTCTGGCTGGTGGCTGCATCCATTCTGGCTGGCGCTCACCATATCGTCCAATACAATAACGCTAGCGTGGCCATATGGCCGGCGAATAGTGGAATTCAGGCAGCTACGCTACTTTGTGGCCATCGTCGAGGAAGGCGGTTTTTCGCGTGCGGCCGAACGCCTGCACATCTCTCGCAGCCGCTGCTGTCGACCCAGATCAAGAGCCTGGAAAGCGAACTCGGCGTGCGACTTCTCGAACGCAGCAAGCGCGGCGTCCGTTATCGACAACTGCGCGGAAAACCGGCACTGATCGAACTCGGCATCGTGCAATCGCGAAACCTCGCCAGCCCGCACGCAAGCAGGACACTTCATCAAGGCACTCGAGCGCGCCACACGCGGCGCAACCGACCGAAACACATGAATCTTCCGATATCGACGGATGCCGCGGTCGGCTGGTGGTTCAGCGTAGTGGCAATTCCGAGGATGCCTGGCCGTGCGCACTCGACTCCGTAGCAGTCCACCCCTTGTCCTGGATTGGATTTGACTTCTTCCGTCCCGGTTTCGCATCTCCAGCCGCGCTACCATCGCGCTTTCCCGAATTCACGGAACCTCATGGTCACAAAACTGTTCAGCCTGCTCGCCGCGGCCATCATCGACCTGATCACGCGCAGCGGCTACCTCGGCATCGTGCTACTGATGGGCATCGAGAGCGCCTGCATTCCGTTGCCGTCGGAAGTGATCATGCCGTTCTCCGGCTACCTCGTTTTCAAGGGCACCCTGGTGCTGTGGGGGGTGGTGCTGGCCGGAGCCATCGGCTGCGTGCTCGGCTCACTGCTGGCCTATGCAGTCGGCGCGTGGGGTGGTCGAAGACTGGTGGAGCGCTACGGCAAGTACGTGCTGGTTTCGCGCAAGGATCTGGATCTGGCCGACCGCTGGTTTCGCGAGCATGGCAACAGCATCATCTTCGTGGGTCGATTGTTGCCGGTGGTGCGCACCTTCATCGCCTTTCCCGCCGGGGTAGCGCGTATGCCGATCTGGCGGTTCTGCCTCTACACCTTCCTGGGTTCGCTCATCTGGTGTGCACTGCTGGCCTGGATCGGGGTGAAGCTCGGTCAGCACTGGGACACCCTGGGCAGCTGGTTCCATCGCTTCGATGCGGTGATCCTTGCCGCTCTGCTGATCGCCTTCGGCTTGTATGTCTGGCGGCACGTGCGGCATCTGCGCGAGGAGTGATTCGCTGCTGACACCTTTTCGAGCTCTGCGGGCGGCTTCAACCCCCAACATCACGCAAGGCCTCGCCCAGCACCTTGTCGGACACGCCGCGCTTTTTCAGCTCACGCGTCAGCCGCCCGAGTTGATCGAAACCGATGACGGCATCACGTGCCTCGTCGTGGCGCGATGCATCGGTCAGCACCAGCAATGGATCCATGAATACGCTGGCGGCATCCTCAAAGCGGATACCGCGTCGGCGCCACGTACTGGCCGCCTTCTCCATGTTCCATACGAAATCAGTACCGCCGATAGCTTGCGGAAGCCGCCCCGCCAAATTGTCCCTGACACCTTTCCCGATTTAATTCCCTCCGTCCCCTTGTCGATCAGGCACTAGCGCCAATCGATAGCCGAGCGCCTTCGCCACCTTCATGGTATTGGCCAGGCTGGGGTTGCCTGCACCCGACAGCGCCTTGTACAGTCCGGCCCGGGTCATGCCGGCGGCTTCAGCCAGCTGGCTCATGTTGCGTGCGCGCGCCACCGTGCCAAGGGCTTTCAGCATGAACACGGGATCGTTGGGCGCTTCCTCGGCGCAAGCCTCAAGATAGGCAGCCATGTCCGCCTCGGTCTTGAGGTAGTCGGCACTGTCGTAACGGGAAAAGGTCTCTCGCACGCCTTTCATGATCCACGCTCCCACTCGGCTGCAACGCGCTGAGACGCCTTGATGTCGATCTGCTGGGTACGCTTGTCGCCACCTGCCAGCACCACCACGAGCACCGAACCGCGCTGCATGAAGTACACCCGGTAACCGGGTCCATAGTCGATCCGTAGTTCGCTGATTTCGCCACCTACCCGCTTGAAGTCGCCAAAGTTTCCATCGGCAACACGATCAAGTCGTGCAGCGATCCGTGCCTTGGCGCGGATATCGCGCAGGCTGGCAAACCAGGCATCGAAAGTCGCGGATTTGACCAGTTCGAACACGAACGGAGTGTAAACCACAGTTTTCACTCGATCAAGCCAGCACGAACTGCTGTGCAGCCAGCCAGCATGCCCAGCACTTTACCTGCCGTTGTTAGAGCGTAGAGCGCCCACCAGCGAGCGGCCCCATCCCTACCCCACCCACCATCACCCAGCCAACGCCTGAAGAACATTCTTCGGGTCTCTGCTGATGGCGCGCAGCAACGCTTTGGCCGGCCCGGTTGGCTCGCGCCGCACTGGTTCCCAATTCCGCAGCTCGAATTCACGCACGTCCGGCGGCTCGCCCTTCAGCGCCTTGGCCGGGCCAGCCAGGTTATCCAGCGCAGAGATCACTTTCGCCCCCCATCACCCATAATTTGGGCTGCTCCAGCACACGCGCCACGAAGGCGTTGCCCTGTTTGATCCGCTTGGCGAGTTCGGTACGCGAATACAGCGTGGGATGGATCTCACGGCCCACTTGCTCGATCGCCGGATGCAAGGCGCCGACGATATCGGCGTAGGTGAACGAGTCGGAGAGAATCAGCAAGTCGATGTCGCTACTGGCGGTGTCACTGCGCTTGGCGACGGAGCCATAAACGAAAGCTGCCGTGATCTTGCCTGCCAACGGCACCAGGGCTTTGCGCAGCGGTTCGGCCAGCCCGATGGTCTTGCGGATGATGCCGACCAGTTCAGCATGAATCGGCGCCTCGGCGTTGGCCTGGTAATGCCTCTGGTTGCCCACGGGGCGCACGGTCACCAAGCCGCTGGCGAGCAATTTGGCGACCTCGCGCTGGGCAGCACCGGAACCGGCGCCAGTAGCGGCAATGATGTCACTGACGGTAAAGCTGCGCTGCGGCTGGCCGAACAACAAGCCGAGCACGCGTTGCTGACCGGTGGTGAACAACGCATCGGCCAAGCCAACGGATGGCTCCGCATGCACAGCATATTGCGTGAGCGCTTCGCCCACGTGATGCAGTGATGTGTGCGTGGCTGGCTTCTTCGACATACCCATATTGGGCATAGTAATACCCTTTATGGGCATGTTCAACGCATGGGCAAAACGATCGCGCCCCACGATTTGCTTAAAGGCTGGGCAAACTCCTACAACCGCTCAAGGTCGGCCAACGCCTCCTCCGGGAAGCGAACCTTGAAGGTCATACTCGAGCCGGTTCCACACGCAACGAAGGAATGGTCGCGGTTTTCATGGCACCTCCTGTTGCGATGCAATGGCGCTACATGTTGGCGCAATTCAGTGACGGGGGTAAATCGCGGGTAAAGATGCCCTGGGCGGCCCCGAGACGCAGTTCGCCCAGCGATGCGTTTTTTGGGAAAACCGGGACACGCCTTCCCGGTTCCTTCCAAATTCAAACAGCTGCACGTGAACCTGACACTGTTTTTGTTCAATCGGGGCACCGACCACGGCGCCCCTGCGTAACACACGGGCTGGCGAGCGATCGCCATGACTCCCGGCTACTGACATATCCGGTGCTGCGGCACGACATGCAATGCGCCTCCCATGGCCAAGCGCGCAGGTAGTGCGAGGTAGGTGGCCCATTCTTCGCGCACGCCGATTTTAGTACCGTGCGGTGGCTGCAGCCGCTGCTCGTCATAGATGTCGCTGATGATGTCGCGCAGCTTCTCCGTGTCGCGGACGATGGCATCCCCCATGATCGACAGCGTGACGTCGGATAACTCGGCGTGATCGCTGCAGGTCACCACATTGCCAAGAGCTCGGAGGCTGCTCAGCAGCAGGTTGATCTCATCGATTTGATCCAGGGTGACGCCGGCCACGTAGCGCTCGCCTGCCGCATCCATCACCGGCTCGGCGGCATCCGGTTCCGCAGCCTCCGTGTCAGCCTCCACTTTCGCAGCGGCCTCGCATGCTGCCGTCCGATTGCGACGCGCTGCCGGCCAGGAGAGTTCGCCCAGCACCTGCCCGATTTGTTCCTCCAAGTGCTCCAGGCAGATCGCCACCTCGCCCGGGCGAATTTTCGCGTACCACTCCTTCGTCTCGTCCGCGATGCGCGGTCGCGCCAAGTTCGCCAGGAACTCCACATACTCGCGCAGCTTCTTCAGCCGCAGCTGACTGTCCTCCGGCAGGAAATAGCCCATCGTTTCCAGATCTTCCGATTTGATCGTCGACATGCTCGCCTCCTCATTCCGTGAAATGCCCGTCCGCGCCACAACGGCGGACGGGAAGTCGGGAGGTTAGAAACCGCGTGCAGACGGCGGGCGTATTTTCCTGAAGGGTATTGTATTCGACGCAGGTATCGCATCGATCCATGCCCGCAGCAACCTCAGCGCATCTCCCAGGCTCGATCCTAATACGTGTCACCGTATTTGTCACTCATAGAGAGTGTTCTTATAAGACGTGGCCTCATAGCGCCGCCCTCCTTAGGCTGGTCTACGACGAACGAGGACGGCGCACGATGGCCATAGATCCCAGAACAATCTTCGGCCAGCGCTTGGCAGAAGTCCGCAAGGCAAAGGGTTTCTCCCAGGAGAGCCTTGCACTCGAAAGCGGGCTCGCCCGCAGCTATCTCGGGGGCGTCGAGCGCGGTCAGCGCAACATTGCGCTACTGAACATTTATAGGCTTGCAAAAGCCCTGAAGGTGAGTCCTGCGCACCTGCTGGAGCCGGCTTCCGGGCTCAAGCGAGCACAGGATAAAGTCTAGCTTTGTAGCACTAGATCGCCTTCTGCCACGGCCTTGGATGCTACGAAGCTAGACCTGACCCCTTGCTCGTGTGCTCGTGCGCACAAGCTTCGAGATAAGCGGTGATGTCCGCCTCGGTCTTGAGGTAGTCGGAACTGTCGTAACGTGAAAAAGTCTCGCGCACGCCTTTCATGATCCACGCTCCCACTCAGCTGCAACGCGCTGGGCGATCTTGATGTCGATACGCTGGCTGCGCTTGTCGCCACCCGCCATGCAATCAGGTGAACCCGCAATAAGTGAACCTGACCCACTTCCTGCATCGGCCTCTGCATCGTGTCGTTGTACTGACGGAAGTTCACCTGCGTATTGAAGGGTGGGTCAATGTAGACGAGCCGAATTCCACCGTTTAGGACCGTCGTTTGTGTTGTCAGCGCATCTAGGACGTCCAACCCATCTCCGATAGCGAGCACATTTGATCGGCTGTTCAGCGGGCGCGCCGTGAGTTGCTCAAACTTAAGTGGCTTGAGCAGTCGACGATCAGTCAGCTGCACCCACTCGTAACCCGCTCCACCTGATGCCCGTAGCGACAAATCCTTATTCGGCCACACCAGTTGAACGTCAGACATATGAACCTCGAAGCCGGAAACGGAAGCGGCGAGCCGCGAGCATCGGCTATTCTAGTCTCATATCATGCGTCATCGAAGACGCCGGACGAAGGACAAGAAGATCAAGAAGATTCTGACGCTAGCCGCTCTGGACATGCCCTCTGGCTCGCGGTGCGCTGCAACGACCACCTCGACACCGATCAAACCTTTCATCAGGTGGGCGGGTGGCAAGTCGCGATTGCTTCCGCGCATCCTTCCACACGTGCCCATCAACATCGAGAACTACTATGAGCCGTTCCTCGGTGGGGGCGCAGTTTTCCTTGCTTGTGCTGCTCGCACATCCGGCCGCTTGCACGTGGCGGATCTCAATGAGCATCTTATTGCGGCTTGGGTTGCGATGAGGGACCACCAGTCGGAGCTTCGCCCGCTGCTGGACTGGTATCTGTCAAACGACTCGAAGGAGTTCTACTACGAGGTTCGCTCAACCATTCCGCTCGGCCTCGTTGAGAGGGCGGCACGCTTCCTCTACCTGAATGGAGTGTCCTGGAACCACTTGTGGCGGGAAAACTCTCGAACCGGCGCCATGAACGTACCTTGGGGAGATCGTCGATTCAAAATCATTGATGACGCCACTATGAAGACCATTGGGAGTGTATTGGCCCGAGCCGACATTGTTGCGGCAGATTTTCGCGAAGTGCTTGTTGGAACGAAACGCGGAGACTTCGTCTACCTCGACCCACCGTACCTACCTATATATACACAGCCAGGCGTGGAGAAGGAGCCCACCGCAAAGTTCAACAAGTACACGGCTAAGACCTTTGAGATGGTCGATCTCATTGAGCTCGCTGAGATCTGTGCCGACATGTCTCGGCGAGGCGTTCGATGGGTGATGTCCAATCGTGACACCGAATCGGTTCGCGATCTGTTTCCAGACGCCGAGATCATCCGGTTTACGGCTCAACGGTCGCTGGCGGCGCAGAGTCGACGAGAGGTCGAAGCACACCAGTCACCCGAAGCGATCATCGTTGGGAAGGTATGAATGGTTATGCAGCATGTCGAATGGGTGTTGGTTGTTTACTACGGTCCTGCCGCACACCAAGCCACGTATGGCCGTCAGGTCCGGGAAGGTGGCTATACGAAGGACTACATCCAGCTCTCTCGCAGGGAGGAGTTCTTGGAAGCAATGACCAATCTCTTCTCGGTCACAGGGAATGCGACAGGTTCGATACCGCTTACTTACCAATGGCCGGACGGAACCGCTCCTGGCTCATTCGTGTTCAGGTCCTCAGACCGGCCGCACCTCAAATGGGAAACAAGCAGGGGTGCGCCGCCGGTCTGGAAAATGACACTCTCTCCGAGAGATATCACGCCGGAGACCATCCCTGGCGACCCGTCCCATCTGGATTTCGCGGATGCTTGAGCACGAGCAGTCTGTTTGAGGGTCAGACCGGGTGTCTTGATCGGATTGGTTGATGGGGGCAAGGTGTGGTGCCCTCGGGGATTTTGACGAATCCCCGAGGGCTGTCGCCACAACCGCCGCACGATCAAGGAGACCGTTCAAGTGTGCCATACCCTCCTGCACGACCCCAAGCGTCATACCCTGCTGACCGAAGCTGACGAGGAACGTGCCGCGCACGTTCGCGCCGCCGGCTGCTTCTGTGGAGGGCGGCTGCACAGCGCCCGCTACCCGCGCAAGCCGCGTGGCATTCCCCGTGAAGTGCGCCAAGTCAGCTACCGGCGCCACAGCTTCTGCTGCGATCTTGACGGTTGCCGTCGCCGGCACACACCGCCGTCCGTGTTCTATCTCGGTCGGCGCGTCTACCTCGGCGCAGTGATGCTGCTCGCCACCGCCATGCGTTGCGCCGTATCCGGTCGCGCCCTGC
>ADIG01001040.1_pt1 | contig 34271 bp, 30 predicted proteins | sample 268288 | NCBI WGS metagenome assembly ADIG01 (sample SAMN02954299, study PRJNA39533) | groundwater metagenome | biome: aquatic; feature: FW106 well; material: groundwater; isolation source: FW106 well in Area 3 of the Oak Ridge Field Research Center (FRC) near the... | place: USA: Oak Ridge, TN ...
GTACGCATCATGCGCATCGCGCGCTCGCGGTTGTAGCCGTCGATCTCCAGCGACACGTTCATCACGCCACCGGCGTTCACCGCGTAGTCCGGCGCATACAGCACGCCGCGCTTCTGCAGCTCGTCGCCGATCGCGTCGGTGGCCAGCTGGTTGTTGGCCGGGCCGCAGATGATCCTGGCCTTGATCCGGTCGATGGTCTGCTCGTTGATGGTGCCGCCCAGGGCGCACGGCGAGTACACATCGGCATCGACATCGTAGATCTCATCCAGGCCCACCGCCTCGCAGCCCAGCTCATCGACACAGCGCTGTACCGCTTCCTTGTTGATGTCGGTGACGAACACCTTGGCGCCCTGTTCGCGCAGCAGCTTGATGAACTCGCTGCCGACATGGCCCGCGCCCTGCACGGCGTAGCTGTACTTGCCCACGTCCTCGTTGCCGTGCTTGAACTGCAGCGTGGCCATCAGGCCCTGCAGGGTGCCATAGGCGGTGAACGGCGCGGGATCGCCCGAGCCGCCGTGCACCTGGTGCACGCCGGTGACGTATTCGGTTTCGCGGAACACGTATTCCATGTCGTTGACGTCGATACCGACGTCCTCGGCGGTGATGTAGCGCCCGTTCAACGAGTTGACGAAGCGACCGAACGCGCGGAACAGCGCCTCGGACTTGTCCTTGCTCGGATCGCCGATGATCACCGCCTTGCCGCCGCCCAGGTTCAGGCCGGCGACCGCGTTCTTGTAGGTCATGCCGCGCGACAGCCGCAGCACGTCGTTCACCGCTTCGGCCTCGGTCTTGTACGGCCACATGCGCAGACCGCCGAGCGCGGGGCCCAGTACCGTGTTGTGGATTGCAATGATGGCCTTCAGGCCGGCGTCCTTGTTGTGGCAGAACACGACTTCTTCGTGACCGGTCTTGGCGATGGTTTCAAAGATCATTGCAGCGGCGACTCCATGGATTGGCGTTGCCCGGAGGGAGCGCCGATGGGCGGCGGGGACGGTGGTGGCGGGCCCGCCAGTAGTGGGAAACGAGCGAAACTCATCGCCCCGGTCGTGGCCGGGGCGATGAGTCAAAACGCTAAGTTTAGTACCTCGCCCCGCGACGCGATGGTGCACCGCGTCAAGACGGGAGCGTATGGGGCCGGGAAAACGACGAGGCCAAGGCGGCGTTGACGATACGCGGCCCATTCGTTCAAGGGGGGATTGGTCGATCGCCACTACATACGGCAGCCCGGCGCCCGCCCGCTGGCACGCGCCTGCTCGTACACCGGCAGCAGTTGCTGCGCCTGCCGACCCAGGGTCTGCGCCCGCCCGCCCGGAGATGGATGGGTGGACAAGAACGCTGGCGGTTTGCTGCCGCCTTGCGCGTCCATCTTCTGCCACAGCGTCACCGCCGCACGGGGGTCGAAGCCAGCCTGCGCCATGTAGCGCTGGCCCAGTGTGTCGGCCTCGCTTTCCTGGGTGCGCGAGAATGGCAGCAGGATGCCGAGCTGGGCGCCGGCACCGAGCAGGGCGGCAACACTGTTGGTATCGCCACCGCGGCTGCCGGCGTAGACCGTGCCCGCCGTCACCGCCGCCTGCGTGGCCAGGTTGTCCGAGACGCGTTCGGCACCGTGCCGCGATACCACGTGCGCGAGCTCGTGCCCCAGCACCACGGCCAGCTGGTCCTGGTTGCTGGCGAGCTTGAACATGCCCTTGTTCACGCCGATCCGGCCGCCGGGCAGGGCGAATGCGTTGGCGCTGTCGTCACCCACGATCTGCACTTCCCACTGTTGCGTATTCCACGGCGGCGGCAGCACCGCGACCAGCGCGTTGGCGACGCAGGTCGCGTAGGCGCGCTCGCGCGGCGCGTTGACGAACTTGCCCTGCTTGCGCATGTCGTTGAACGCCGACAGGCCCATCTGGCTCATCTGGCTGTCCGACACCATCATCAATTGCTGGCGGCCGGTCGGTGAAGTGGCACAGCCGGACAGTACGGTGGCGGCGAGGGCGATCAGCAGATAGCAAAATTTCATGGGTCATTCCCCGGTGGTGGTCGTGACGAAGGTCCGAACCTGTCGCAGCACAGCATGACAGCAGTCAAGAGGGCGTCGAGGCGTCGCCGTCGTGAACGATGCCACCGTGCCCACGCGAACGGCGGTGCACGGGGTGCCTGGAGGCCGGGCGCCGTACGCCTTCGTGCGCGGTTTTACCGCGGGCTTGCCCTCGATCCACTAGAATCGAGCGGTTCAAACGAAGATGCCGGAGTTGCCATGAGTTCCCCCGCCAAACACATCCCCGCCAGCACCGCCCTGGCCGAAACCGCCCCGCTGCGCTTCGTCACCGCCGCCAGCCTGTTCGATGGCCACGACGCGGCCATCAACATCATGCGGCGGATCATCCAGAGCCAGGGTGCCGAGGTGATTCATCTGGGCCACAACCGTTCGGTCGAGGATGTGGTGCGTGCGGCCTTGCAGGAAGACGCCGACGCGATCGCGCTCAGTTCCTACCAGGGCGGTCACCTCGAGTACTTCAAGTACATGATCGACATGCTGAAGGAACATGGCGCCGGCCATATCCGCGTGTTCGGCGGCGGCGGCGGCACCATCACGCCGGAGGAGATCAAGCAGCTGGAAGCCTACGGCGTCGAGCGCATCTACCATCCCAACGACGGCATGTATCTGGGCCTGGTGCACATGATCGAGGACGTGATGCAGCGGGCGCGTGCGGCGCGGGACGCGAGAATAGGGGATGGGGAATCGCAAAAGCTGGCCAGTGTCGATATCAACGACGAAATCAGCATCGGTCGCATGCTGAGCGCACTCGAAGACGGCGTTTTTTCTGAAGCCGAACTCGACAAGTTGCGCAAACGGTGGGCGAGCGGCTCTTCCGAAACTCCCACAAGGGGACTTCCTCAGGGTCGCCGATTCCCGATTCCCGATTCCCGGCCGGGTACGCCCGTGCTCGGCCTCACCGGTACCGGCGGCGCCGGCAAGTCGTCTGTGGTGGACGAGCTCCTGCTGCGCTTCCTGCACGCCTTCCCGCACATGCGCATCGCGGTGTTGGCGGTCGATCCGACCCGAAGGCGCTCAGGAGGAGCCTTGTTGGGCGACCGCATCCGCATGAATTCGTTGAGGTCCCATCGCGTCTACATGCGCTCGATGGCCACCCGCCGCCAGCACGCCGCCACCAGCATCGTGCTGCACGACTGCATCAATTTCCTGAAGAGCCAGCCCTACGACCTGGTGATCGTCGAGACCGCCGGCATCGGCCAGAGCGATTCGGAAATCGTCGACCTGGTCGACTTCCCCGCCTACGTGATGACCAGCGACTACGGCGCCGCCAGCCAGCTGGAGAAGATCGACATGATCGACTTCGCCGAGTTGATCATCCTCAACAAGTTCGACAAGCGCGGTGCCGAAGACGCGTTGCGCGACGTGCGCAAGCAGTGGAAGCGCAACCGCACCGCGTTCACCGTCGAGGACGAGGAGGTGCCGGCGTACCCCACCATCGCCAGCCAGTTCAACGACCCGGGCATCAGCTGGATGTTTGTGAATTTGTGCCGCCTGATGCGGGAGAAAGCAAAAAGGGGTCAGAGTCATTTTTCGGGCAAGAACGCAGAAGGGCATAGTGGTGCAGGGTCGAAAAATGACTCTGACCCCTTTTTGCTTTCCTCCCCTGGTTGCGACTGGCAGCCCAACCTCGACACCACACTGAAGGAACCGCGCGCCACTGTGCTGATCCCCGGCGCCCGCGTGCGCTACCTGGCCGAGATCGCCGAGCAGGGCCGCGCCATCAACAAGAGCCTCGAAACCCAGGCCGAATACGCCAGCAAGGCACAGCACTACTACGAGGCGTTGAAGGAACTGGGTGACGCCAAGCTCCCCCCCGCACTCGACCTCTACCATTCCGCCGACACCCTCAACGCCTCCCTTTCCCCGCAAGCGGGGGAAGGTGCCCAACGGGTGGATGGGGGCGCCGCTTCCCTCGACCGCTCCATGCTCCTGCTGCGCCAGCGCTACAACGCCGCCCTGAAGGAACTCAGCCACGAGACGATCCACCAGCTGCGCAAGTGGCCGGCCCTGTACGAATCGGTCACCGCCGACGTCAACGAATACAAGGTTCGCGACAAGCTCATCCGCGTCGACAACTACCGCGACACGATGAGTCACCAGAAGGTGCCCAAGGTGGCCCCGCCCAAGTCCAGGGACTGGGGCGAACTGGTCACCTTCCTCGGCAAGGAAAACCTGCCGGGCCACTACCCGTACACCGGCGGCGTGTATCCGTACCGGCGCAGCGGCGAAGACCCCACCCGCATGTTCGCCGGCGAAGGCACGCCCGAGCGCACCAACCGGCGCTTCCATTACCTCAGCCAGGGCGGCGCCGCCACGCGGCTGTCCACCGCGTTCGACTCGGTCACCCTGTACGGCGAAGACCCGGCCCCGCGCCCGGACATCTACGGCAAGATCGGCAACTCCGGCGTCAACATCGCCACCCTGGACGACATGAAGAAGCTGTACTCCGGCTTCGACCTCAGCGCGCCCAGCACCTCGGTGTCGATGACCATCAACGGCCCCGCGCCGATGATCCTGGCGATGTTCATGAACACCGCGATCGACCAGAACGTGGAGAAATACCTGCGCGAGGACGATGCCCGCTGGGGGGCGGCGCAAAAGAAGATCGACAAGCTCTACGAAGGCAAGCAACCCCCGCAATACCACGGCGAGTTGCCCCCCGGTAACGACGGCCTGGGCCTGGGCCTGCTCGGCGTTTGCGGCGACGAACTGGTGGATGCGCCAACCTACGCGAAGATCAAGGCCGACACCCTGACCAAGGTACGCGGCACCGTGCAGGCCGATATCCTGAAGGAGGACCAGGCGCAGAACACCTGCATCTTCAGCACCGAATTCGCGCTGCGCATGATGGGCGACATCCAGCAGTACTTCGTCGACCACAAGGTGCGCAACTTCTATTCGGTCAGCATCAGCGGGTATCACATCGCCGAAGCTGGGGCCAACCCGATCAGCCAGCTCGCCTTCACCCTCTCCAACGGCTTCACCATCGTCGAGTACTACCTCGCCCGCGGCATGCAGGTGGACGACTTCGCGCCAAACCTGAGCTTCTTCTTCTCCAACGGCATGGACCCGGAGTACACCGTCATCGGCCGCGTCGCCCGCCGCATCTGGGCCCGCGCCATGCGCGAGCGCTACGGCGCCAGCGCCCGCAGCCAGATGATGAAGTACCACATCCAGACCTCCGGCCGCTCGTTGCACGCGCAGGAGATCCAGTTCAACGACATCCGCACCACGCTGCAGGCGATGTACGCACTGTTCGACAACTGCAACTCACTGCACACCAACGCCTACGACGAGGCGATCACCACGCCCACCGAAGAAAGCGTGCGCCGCGCGGTGGCGATCCAGATGATCATCAACAAGGAGCTAGGGCTGAACTTCAACGAGAATCCGTGGCAGGGGAGTTATGTGGTCGACACGCTGACTGACCTGGTTGAGGAGGCGGTGTACAAGGAGTTTGAGGCGATCAGCGAGCGGGGCGGGGTACTTGGCGCGATGGATACGATGTATCAGCGTGGCAAGATCCAGGATGAGTCGATGTATTACGAGCACAAGAAGCACGATGGGTCGTTGCCGTTGATTGGGGTGAATACGTTCTTGCCGAAGGAGCATGCGGGGGAGATTGCTACCGAGATCGAGTTGATTCGGTCTACGGAGGAGGAGAAGGGGGTGCAGATTGCTAATGTGAAGCGGTTTGGGGAGGCGCGGAATGCGCTGGCTAGCGACAGTCTCAAGGTGTTGCAGGGGACGGCGCGGGAGCGGAGGAATGTGTTTGAGCAGCTTATCGAAGCCGTGAAGTACAACTCGTTGGGGCAGATTAGTCATGCGCTTTACGAAGTCGGCGGTGAATACCGGCGCAATATGTAATTGGCAGGATAGGCGGTGAAAACCACGCGGTACTTCCAGGCCACACGGACACGTCCCGATCGGGCAGGAATTGCTGACGCCTGGATTGAGCGAACTATCGCCCACCCCGAAAAGCGTTTCGTACAGGAGGATGGGCGTATCCGGTGCTGGGCAGCCGTCCCCGAGGCCGAGGGGCGCTATCTGCGGGTCGTGCTACTGTCCGACGAAGAGACGGTACACAACGCCTTCTTTGATCGAGGTTTCGTGCCATGAAAATCAAGTACTTCCAGGACACCGACACGCTCTACATCGAGTTCCGCGGCGATAAAATCGTCGAGACCCGCGACCTGGACGAAAACACCTTGCTCGAACTGGATGATCGGGGGCGGGTGTGCGCCATGACCATGGAGCATGCCAGTCAGCGGACCGACATACCCGCGTTCTCTTATGAGCAGATTGCGGCTTAGGGGGGCCTTCACGTGCGCGTGATCTGGACGACATCGCGCGTTGTTGCGCGCACAGCGTGGCCGGCTCGACATGACCGAAGTGCAGGACTACTCCGCGCTGTTCGATCGCAAGGAAATGCGGAATGAATGACTCGCCGAAATCGCCAACGACAAAGCATGAAGGTGCCCGCGGGCGGCTGGTCGGTGGCGACGTGCTGGATGTCGTGCAGGTGGGCACGGGTGATCTTTCGGACTGGATGGAGTTAATGGAGGCGGTGGAGGCGTTGTGCCCGGTGTGGCCGGTGGTGGAGGTTCAGAGGGTGGGAGCGGGCAAGCTCAAGCTTTGAAGAGCGTGGCGATGAGATTTAACTTCCTCCGTCGCGGTTTCGGCGCAACATGTAGCCCAAACTTGAACCCTCTCCCCGGCGGGGAGAGGGCAGGGTGAGGGGCCGGGGGCTAGCGCGATCCTGCAATGACACAGTTTGGGCTGTTCCGACTTTGGCCGTACTATCAACGCAACGCCGAGGTAACCCCATGACCGAAATCGTGTTCCTTGTTGAAGATGCAGCCGAAGGGGGCCTTGTGGCCCGCGCACTCGGGCATTCCATCCACACCGATGCCGACAGCTACGATGAATTGCGCCAACAGGTGCGCGATGCGGTGCAGTGCCATTTCGACGCCGGCGAACGCCCGACCCTGATCCGGCTGCACTACGTCAAGGATGAAGTCCTCGCCGCATGAAACTTCCGCGCGACATGGATGCTGCGCAACTGATCAAGGCCTTGGCGCAGCTCGGCTACCGAGCCGTGCGACAGACCGGTAGTCATATACGGCTCCAGTGCGATGATCCGGCGCATGCCATCACCATCCCCAATCATCGCCCGCTGCGTGTGGGTACGCTGGCCGCGATCATTACGGACGTGGCCGAAAAGCATGAGATGGAGCGCGACGCGCTGATCAGGCGGCTACTGGCATGAAAACCTTGCATGAGAAATCAGAAACGGCAGAAACGGGGTCAGGTTCACTTACGGACAGAAACGGGGTCAGGTTCACTTACAGCCGTTTGAATTGTCGCGGGGCGGACGATGCGCGGGCCTGGTGTCGGCGAAGCGTTGGGTCTTGGCCTCGACCATCGCCCGGAAGTCGTCGCGGCCCAGTGCGCGTTGTTGCTGTACGCAGAAACGGGGTCAGGTTCACTTACGGACAGAAACGGGGTCAGGTTCACTTACAGCCGTTTGAATTGTCGCGGGGCGGACGATGCGCGGGCCTGGTGCCGGCGAAGCGTTGGGTCTTGGCCTCGACCATCGCCCGGAAGTCGTCGCGGCCCAGTGCGCGTTGTTGCTGGAGATAGGTCCGGATAGCTTTCAGGTCGTCGTCGGATAGGGTTTCGCGCAACAGCTGGCGGTAGGCTTCGGCGCGTGCTTCCGGAGTGGCGGCGAGTGCGGTGTATTCGGCGTGCGGTGAGAGAAGGGCCTCTTGGCGAAGGTCGCAATGGCTGGTGCAGCTTGACCACGGGTACGTTGTCGGATCATCCGTCATGCGGGCTCGGACGGGGTTGAGCTCGATGTAGCGATGGCAGTGCAGCACATAGCTTTCGCTGTCGACCAGGCTGGCCTTGTAGCGGCCTTCCCATAATGTTCCGGTGCGCCGGTGACGCGAGTTGAACTGGCCGACGTAGCGGCGTCCGAGTTTTTGCATGAGACGCGCGACTGCCCCGATCTTTGGCGGCGTGGTCAGCAGGTGAACATGGTTGTCCATCAGTACGTAGGCGTGCAGCTTGCAACCGGTGTCGAGCAACGCTTCGCGCAGCAGCGTCAGGTAGCGTCGCCGATCGGCATCATCGAGAAAACAGGGTAGACGGTTGTTGCCTCGCTGGACCACGTGTTGCGGAATGCCGGGCAAGTCGAGTCGTGGTTGTCTGGCCATTGCCTGAGGATTGGCGTTGGCGCGCCTCGCCGGTAGCGTCGACGGTCACCGCGCCTCGTCGGTGCCAACCTCCCATACTTGTAGGAAGTGAACCTGACCCCGTTCTCGCGCGTCGGTGCCAACCTCCCATACTTGTAGGAAGTGAACCTGACCCCGTTCTCGCGTTCCGGTGTGGCCACCGCCAGCTCATAGAGTGCCCGGCACGGGACCCACCCAGCCGGCGTATCCGCTGCATCGGCAGGCTTAACCAGAGTCCGATGGCGCAGACGTCCCAGCCAGTGCCAGCCCATTGCTTCCACGGCACGGAACCATGGCGCACGAAACCCAGCGTCGGTCACCAAGATGGGCTGCACGCCTTCGGGAATCACCGTCGCCAAGCGCTGCAGGAACTGCTTCTCCGCAGCCGGTGAACCTTGCTGTCCATCAGGAAAGACCATGTCCAGGATCGTCAGTGTGCGACCACCCACCGGCACGGCCGCTCGCAGCAGATGCCAGCGCCGATCCGCCTTGAGATCGCACCAATCCAACACGATTACCGGATGCTGGCCGCGCAGCAGCCAGCGCGCCATGGCCGCATGCAGATGCTCGCGCTCCGCGTGCAGATGCCGGTTGCCGAGCAGCCGATCCAGCGCTTTCAGCGGGGCGCGGATACGCTCTGCTCCCGGCCATGCGCGGGCGACATCGATCAGCGTCAAACGACGGCCCTGGATCAACGCTTCCACGGCCCGCAACAACACGCATCGGCGTAGCGCATGCATCGGCTGGAGTGCATCGCCCAAGCATTTTTGCAATACTTTGGTCGCGCGCATGGTGTGGTCTCCTCTGGCTTCGTAACCCGTGAGGAATGACCACATCATGCGCGCACTGTTCCTTCAATCAGAACGCAAGCTCCTGATTGATCTAGAAGATTCGTGGGGAAACCTCAGGGACGGGGAGAATTAAGCTCCCGCTCCGCCCAGTTGACTATCCCGGCTTTGCGCTCTGCCGCGTTTCCTGAGCTTAACGCGGCGTCCGAGCGCCTTTTCCACCATCACGGAAAGCAGGGGTCCGGGTGCACTTTCCTGAAAAGTCGGCTTAAATCCCTGTTTTGGGTGGTGATGGAAAGCGTCAAGCTTTGTGCGTACCACCCGTGGGGTGCTTGCGCCGACGCCCTGCCAAGCCCAGGCCCAGCAGCGCCAGCAGTCCGATGCTGAAAATGCCGATACTCGAAGGCTCCGGGACGGGTATGCCCGTTCCGGCGATGACGGTGGAGTTTACCGACGCAAGCTGCTGGCCTGCGCAATTACCGGTATTGCATGTAACCGAGAACAGGAATTTGTACGCGTTGTTCTGGTTCATGCTGTATCCGGAATCGCCCAACGCACTGGCGATCGAACTGAAGGAGAGTGCTTCGGCGTTCTGAAACCCATAGTCCTTCGTGGCGTCCAGCGGATTTGAAGAGGAGCCGCCATCCCTGCCGGAACTGCTATAGCCGTAGTTGTCGGAGAGGAGCAGGGCATCGAAGCTGCCGGTCGTACCGTTCGCCATGTCCTGCATCTGCAGCGATGTAGTGACGTCGTTGAGTACCAGGCCGGCGCCGTTCAGGTTGAGCGAAAACGCGAATCCCCAAGCCGAGCCGCTCTTGCCCGTCACCGTGGTCGCTCCGGTCGGGACGTAGTAGACGTTGCTGTTGGTTGGCGTTGGTACGACGGAACCGGTATAGCGGATCAGTGTTTGGAGGCCGATTTCCACGCCGTTCGCGTTATCGACGACCCAGTGTGTGTTGGGGTTGCCGGAGCCGTAATAGGTCCCCGGTGCCGCCAGGCCTGAGTCGTAGGTCATGGTGGCTTGGGCCGGTCCCGCAATGAGCAGGAGGGCCGCAACGGCCAGGCTCGCCATCCCCAGGCGTCCCGAGTGCACTCGTTGCCAGACAAAAAGGGCCCGAGGGCTATGAACTGAAAAGATCTTCATCTTTTACTTCCTCTTGGTGATGGTGAACTTCCCGTGGGTGCGGTTTCGCACGTCCGACTAGTCGAAGCAAAATTGATGCCATATCCAATAAGTCATTGATATCCAGTTAGTTACGCCGCAATGCGAGGCGTCCATTCAGCGCATGTGTAAGGACAGCTTTACAACTGAGCTTGACCTCACATCAGGAATTTCAGACTTTTCAGTCTGAAATCAGCTAGTTAGTGGCATTCTTGTTGATGTAAAGAATTTCGACATCATCAAAGAGGGACATTAAAGAGGGGACGGAGGGATTAAGCTCCGCCCGGTCGACTGTCCCGACTTTGCGGTCTGCCGCGGCTCCTGAGCTTAACGGGGCGTCCGAGCGCCTTTTCCACCATGGCTTGGAACGTGGTGTCGCCGAGCGCGCGTTCCTGTTGCAGGTGCGCGTGGATGTTTTCCAGTTCGTCGTCGCCGACGCCTTCGCGCAGCCAGGTGCGATAGGCGTGCGTACGTATTTGTGGGTCGATGTCTTGGGCGAGGAAGGACGGGTGAGGGGTTACGAGCGGGTCGTCAATCAACCGAAGGTTCGCAATTCCCTCCGTCCCCTTTGCGCGTCGGCCTGGCGCCGTTGTCGCGCTGTTGCTGATGCTGATGCAGATGCAGTGCCGTGCAACGCACTCGCCGCAGCAATAGTCATAGTCAATGGCTATTGACTCAATCAGAACAATTCATTTCCATCAATGGCGATACTGCCGTAACGTCATCCATGCACAGCGCACCAGCGCGTCATCCGCCCGCATGCCCCTCGCACAGAGTTCCGCTCATGAAACATCCAACCACTCCACCTTGACGATCGACCGGCGGCGCTCGTGTACACGATGACGCCAACCACCCTGCGCCGGACAATGCCGGCACCGAGCCGACAAACCACCACGCTGCTGACGCATCACCTGGCGTCATTGGCAAGCACGATTTCAGATAGCACCGCCCGGACGCCACAGCGGACCGAGCCGTTGAATCCAAACGACCAGAGGTAGCTGACACATGTCAACCGAATCGAAATGCCCGTTCAATCACGGCGCCGCCAGCGGCCCCTCAAACCGCGACCGGTGGCCGAACCAGCTCAGCCTGAAAATCCTCCACCAGAACTCGCCCGTGTCCGATCCCATGGGCAAGGACTTCGACTACGCCGCGGAATTCAAGAAGCTCGACCTGGCCGCGGTGAAGAAAGACCTCCATGCGCTGATGACCGACTCGCAGGACTGGTGGCCGGCCGATTACGGTCACTATGGACCGTTTTTCATCCGCATGGCCTGGCACGGTGCAGGCACCTACCGCATTGGCGACGGTCGTGGCGGAGCCAGCTCGGGCCAGCAACGTTTCGCGCCGCTCAACAGCTGGCCCGACAACGTCAACCTGGACAAGGCGCGCCGTCTGCTGTGGCCGATCAAGCAGAAATACGGCAGGCGCATTTCCTGGGCCGACCTGTACATCCTCACCGGCAATGTCGCGCTGGAATCGATGGGCTTCAAGACGTTCGGCTTCGGCGGCGGCCGCGCCGATGTCTATGAGCCTGAAGAAGATACGTACTGGGGCTCCGAGACCACCTGGCTGGACGGCGATAAACGCTACTCCGGCGACCGCGATCTGGAAAATCCGCTCGCCGCCGTGCAGATGGGTCTGATCTACGTCAATCCCGAAGGCCCGAACGGCAAACCGGATCCGCTTGCGTCGGCCCGGGATGTTCGAGAAACGTTCGCGCGTATGGCCATGAACGACGAGGAGACCCTCGCGCTCACCGCTGGCGGTCATACTTTCGGAAAATGCCATGGCGCTGGCAGTGCCGCACTGGTCGGGCCCGCGCCCGAAGCTGCCGGCATCGAAGAGCAGGGCCTCGGCTGGAAGAGTAGCTATCGCAGCGGCAAAGGCGGCGATCAGACCGGCAGCGGCCTGGAAGGCTCGTGGACGCCGACGCCAACGAGGTGGGACAACAGCTATCTGGACGTGCTGTTCGGTAACGAGTGGGAGCTGACCAAGAGCCCGGCCGGGGCCAATCAGTGGACGCCGAAGCAAGCGACCGACGACAACCTTGCGCCGGCCGCCGACGATCCGTCCAGGCGGGTTCCCATCATCATGACCGATGCCGACATGGCCATGCGCATGGACCCCATCTACGAACCGATCGCACGGCGTTTTCATCAAAACCCGGATGAGTTTGCCGACGCCTTCGCCAGAGCATGGTTCAAGCTGACCCACCGCGACATGGGCCCGCGTGCACGCTATCTCGGCCCGGAAGTGCCGGCCGAAGAGTTGCTCTGGCAAGATCCCGTCCCCGCCATCGACCACGCGCTGGTGGATGATCAGGACATCGCCGCCCTGAAGGGCAAGATTCTGGCGTCGGGCCTGACCGTCGCGCAGTTGGTGTCGACCGCCTGGGCCTCCGCGTCGACCTTCCGTGGCTCGGACAAACGCGGCGGTGCGAACGGTGCGCGCATCCGTCTGGCCCCGCAGAAGGATTGGCAGGTCAACCAGCCGGCGCAACTGGCCCAGGTGTTGAAAACCCTTGAAGGCATCCAGAACGACTTCAACGGCGCGCAGTCGGGTGGCAAGGAGGTCTCGCTCGCCGACCTGATCGTGCTTGGCGGTTGTGCCGGCATCGAGCAGGCGGCAAAAAATGCCGGCCATGCGATGACGGTCCCGTTCACCCCCGGCCGCATGGACGCCTCGCAGGCGCAAACCGATGTCGAAGCCTTCGCCCCGCTCGAACCGCTCGCCGACGGCTTCCGCAACTACCTCAAGGGTAACTACAGCATGTCAGCCGAGGCGTTGCTGGTGGACAAGGCGCAGCTGCTGACCCTGAGCGCCCCTGAAATGACGGTACTAGTAGGCGGCATGCGCGTGCTCAACACCAATGCAGGCCAGACCGGGCACGGCGTCTTTACCGGGCGCGCGGAGGCATTGAGCAACGACTTCTTCGTCAACCTGCTCGACATGGGCACGGTGTGGAAACCGGTGTCGGAAACCAACGACGTCTTCGAAGGGCACGAGCGCAACACCGGCAAGCTCAAGTGGACCGGCACTCGCGTTGATCTCATCTTCGGCTCACACTCCCAGCTCCGGGCGCTGGCGGAGGTCTACGGCAGTTCGGACGCACAGGCGAAGTTCGTCCACGATTTCGTGGCCGCCTGGGACAAGGTGATGAATCTCGACCGCTTCGACCTCGCGTGATACGGCAACCCGGAGCTGGTATGGCATAAGGCCGAACCGGCGGCCCGGGTAACCCCGATGGCGGACATTCCCCTGCAGCGTATGCAGTTGCGGGTGGGATGTTCGCCTTCGTGTCGCTGAGGCTCCGCAAACGCGACACGCCGGTCGCCGGCTCACGTTCACCACAGCAACTGACTGCCATCGCCAGTAGAACGGGCTTGGCTCGCCAGCAGCGCTGAGCAGCGAATTGAACCGGACGACGACTTCGGCCAGGGGCTGCCCCGCAACAAGTTCACTCTGCCCGCGTTTCCTCGAATTACCTGCCTCCATCTTGTCATCTCTGCGAAGGTGGGGATCCAGGGACTGCGTCACCTAGAGGCTGCGTGAGGTCTTTGGGGCCAGAGCTTTCACCCTCCTGCGGAGGGCGAGGCACTTCTCTTTTGCTTGTCCAAAAACCGGGGCAACACATCCCGCAAATGATGCGCGAACTCGCGCGCCGACCACGCTAGGTGCTCGATGACCTGAAATTGACCGCAAACTCAGCGGGCGTCGCCGGCTCGGCAGGGTGAGAACAAATTTGCCTTGGCCCATCTGCGGATTGACGCTTGATAGCGATTGAAGAGTGCTACAATCGCGCGGTGGATAGTTCGATTGAGAGTACGATCATGAACGAAGTGACCGCCAACGACCTGAAGACCAAGGGCGTTTCGTCTCTGGAAACCGCACTGAGCGGCAAGGATGAGGTTTTGATCAGCGTTCGCGGCAAGGCGCGCTATGTGGTGATGGACATCGCGCACTACGAGCGTTTGCGCGAAGCGGAACTGTTCTCTGCCTGGCAGGAGGCGCGTGCTGCAGTATCGAGCGGAGAGTGTTCGACCGAGACCGCCGAGGGGCACATCGCCCGCCTGAAAGAGGAACTGGCGTCCGATGCCGTTTAGGCTGATTTTTCCCGAGCCGTACAGGAAGCGGGAGAAAAGGTTTCTCGGCAAACACCCCGACGTGCGGCAACGCTATTTCAAGACACTTCTGCTGCTGGAGCAGGACCCTTCGCACCCGTCGTTGCGCCTGCATGCCTTGCAGGGACGGCTTGCCGGACTGCATTCCGTTTCAATCTCGATGCGCTATCGCATCACCCTGGAGCTGGAACTGCGGGAACAGGAAATTGTCTTCGTCCATGTCGGCAGCCACGGCGACGTATATTAGGGGTCTTCAATTTTTCGGCTCCTCCGCAGAGTTTGTGGGTAAAAAAGTGGCGCCGGAGCGACCGATGGCGGTGATGCTGGGTCTGCGGGGGGCGGATACAGGAGCATTCCGGCCCCGCGTCTGAGAAGATGAAATCTGCGACAACCCATCTCTCAGGGCGGAGGCCGGAATGCAGTTCAAGTCTATCCTCAACCGCGTGCAGAAGTTTCGGTCGTTTGTCTACGACAAGGTGTCGTGGGTAGGCGATGATCAGGCGCCAGAGTTGGAGGTCGAGGTGGTTGAACGTGCCAACGGCCGGCCGATCTGTTCGGGCTGCGGCCGGGTTCGACCGGGCTACGACCGGCTTGCGCGCCGGCGCTTCGAGTATGTGCCGCTGTGGGGCATCAAGGTGTTTCTGGTGTACGCGCCGCGGCGTGTACATGCTCGGCGTGCGGTGTACGGGTCGAAGCCCTGCCGTGGGCGGTGGGCAAGCATCGGCTGACCCAAGCGTACGCGTGGTTTCTGGCGCGCTGGGCGCGGCGCCTGTCGTGGAAGGAAGTGGCAAGTGTGTTTCACTCCTCGTGGGACAGCGTGTTTCGTTTGGTGGAGATGGCGGTGGCGTGGGGCCGCGCGCATCAGGACTTGGGCCGTATTCGCGCCATCGGCATCGACGAGATCGCCTGGAAGAAGGATCACAAGTACCTGACGCTGGTCTACCAGATCGACAGCGGCTGCAAACGGCTGCTATCGATCGGCGCAAACCGCAAGATCAAGACGCTACTGGGCTTTTTCCGCTGGTTGGGTTCCGAGCGCAGTCAGGCGTTTGCCTTCATCTGCTCGGGCATGTGGCGGCCCTACCTGAAGGTCATTGCCAAGAAAGCTGGCCAGGCGCTGCACGTGCTCGACCGGTTCCACATCATGACCTACCTGAGCAAGGCGATCGACGTGGTGCGTGCCGAGGAGACGCGGGCTCTGAAAGCCAAGGGTTACGAGCCGATGTTGACCCGGACCCGCTGGCTGCTGCTCAAGCGGCCCGACAAGCAGGCACCGAAGTTGGCCGACTTGCTGCGCTACAACCTGCGCACGATCCGCGCCTACCTGAATGCTCAGGCGCCACCGCTCGCTCCTGCTCAACGGGTTCCATGCCAAAGGGCAGTTTTCCAGCGGTGTTGTGGAGGACTTCAACACCAAGGCAAAACTGACCTCCAGAAAATCCTTCGGCTTCCGGACCTACCATGGCGCTAAAATCGCCTTGTACCACGCGCTTGGCACCCTACCTGAGTCAGAATCTACCCACAGATTTTGCTGACGAGCCTGCTGAACAGAGAATGGTTGGACAAGAAGAGCCGTATGAGGCGAGAGTCTCACGTAGGGTTTTGTGAGAGCTTTTGGGAGCGGTTCCCGAGAGCTACTCGACTTCGTATCTAACCCTTTTTCTGGAGCGAAATCGGAAGACAAATACCTGCTCATTTCATTTGGTGCGACGATTGGCACGGTAATGAGACGGATCAACTCCATAAAATTCCTTGAAAGCACGCCAGAAGTAGCTGCGGCTACGGAACCCGGAAGCGGCTGCCAGCACCTTCACCGAAAGATCCGTGGCCTCCAGCTGACGAGCGGCCCGTCGAAGCCGAATTTCACGGAGAAAGGCAATTGCCGGGCAACCGAAGGCAGTCGTGAATCGCTCGGCGAAAGCGGATCGGCTCATTCCGGCCGTCTGAGCCAGACTTTTTAGTGTATGGCAGGCCTCAGGCCGCTCAAGCATGGCAGCGATCGCTTTTCCAAGCTTTGGGTTCTCCAGCGCGGAAAGCCACGGAAGACGACATTGACCAGTTACACAGTGGCGTCGCAACAACATCACGAGACATTGCTGCAGGAGAGACTCGATGATCATGCTTGAACCTGACTGTGGTTCGGTCATTTCTCGGAGAAGCGTAGCGAATATACGGTTGATCTCCAGGCTGCCCGAAAAGTCTTCAAGGATAGGTTCACGCAGGTATTCGAAAAGACTTGTAGCGCGCTGGTAGGTAACGCGAATAAGGCCACAAACGACGGTCACACCGTTGTTTCCCCACCCATCCCGCACATGACACCATCCCTGAGACAGGTCGTGGCACGATGTGGCAGCTACCACTGTTCGCTCTGCAACAATGTCAGGCTCTATCCAAAGCCGAACACCAGGAGGGCTTATGACCATGTTGCCTTGCTTCAACGACAGCCTGGCGCCACCGTGAACGCTCATGGCTCCCTGCCCCTCGAGAACGTAGTGGAGCACAGGGGTCAGGTCTAGCTTCGTAGCATTTGTCGGAATAGGCTCCGCGCCATGGCCCGACCCGTTCGCCTCGAATTCGGTGGTGGGCTGTACGACGTGACGGCGCGTGGTGATCGTCGTGAGGCGGTCCATGAAGATGAGGTGGACCGCGAGCACTTCCTGGAAGTGCTCGGCCAGGTGGTCGGGCAGTTCAATTGGTGTTGCCATGCGTACTGCCTGATGGGCAATCACTATCATTTGGGAAGACCGATGGACTCCTTGCGCAGTTTGGGGCGCGCCACGCGCGGGCCGTGGTGGCTTACAAGCGGTTTGTGCATAAGGGTATGGAAGGTGGGTCGATCTGGAGGCATCTGAACCGCCAGGTGTTCCTCGGTGACGATGCATTTGTCGCCGGTGCGCAGCAACGAGCTGCGCGGCGGTCGGATGACATCAACATTCCGCGTGCTCAGCGCCGACCTCCAGCGCAACCGCTGGAGGCGATTGCGAAAGCCCACCCGGATCGCGATGGGATGTCCCGTTTCTCGCGTTTTTCGAGTAATGTCAGAAATTGGCGGCAGCGTTCGTCGTGCCTGACGGGCAGTTCTGCGGCATTACCGAAAAAACGGATACCGGAACAAGGCGAGAACCATGCATATATCCCAATCAGCTGGTGTTGATCCGAATGGTCTGCGAGAATACTCGGTGGTCTTCACTGATCGTTCGCTCAACCACATGTCGCAACGCTTTCAACAGGTCATGCGCGACTTGTCGAAGAATCTTGAAACGGTCTACCACGCCCATGCCGTCGCGCTCGTCCCCGGCGGAGGTACCGCCGGCATGGAATCCGTGGTGCGCCAGTTCGCGCACGACAAGAACGTGTTGATCATCCGCAACGGCTGGTTCAGCTACCGCTGGAGCCAGATCTTCGAGATCGGCCAGATTCCCGCGCGCACGAGCGTCCTCAAGGCACGCCCGACCGGCAGTGCACACCAGGCCCCGTTTGTGCCGCCGCCGATCGATGAAGTCGTCGCCACGATTGCCGAGCGCAAGCCCGACCTGGTATTCGCGCCGCATGTTGAAACTTCATCCGGCATTCTGCTGCCTGATAACTATCTTCAGAGCGTGGCAACGGCTGTCCACGAACACGGCGGTCTGTTCGTGCTCGACTGCATCGCCAGCGGCGCGCTTTGGGTCGACATGCAGCAGATCGGTGTGGATATCCTGCTGTCCGCACCGCAAAAGACGTGGAGCGCGACGCCCGGCGCCGCCCTGGTCATGCTTTCGGCGGGCGCCGAGGCACGCCTCAAGACCACGCGGAGCTCCAGCTTCACGCTGGATCTGGCCAAATGGCGTGCGGTCATGGCTGCCTACGAAAATGGTGGGCACGCCTACCATTCCACCATGCCCACCGATGCGCTGGTGCAACTACGCGACGCGATGGGCGAAACCATCGATATGGGCCTGGAAAATGCCCGCGGCGCGCAATGTGCACTCGGCCAAAAAGTGCGTGCCTTGCTGGCTCGCCGTGGTCTGCCCAGCGTCGCGGCCGAGGGCTTCCAGGCCCCGGGCGTGGTGGTGAGCTACACCGACAACGCCGCCATCCACGATGGCAGTGCGTTTGCTGCGCACGGGCTGCAAATTGCTGCCGGTACGCCGCTGGCCTGTGACGAGCCCGACGACTTCAAAACGTTTCGGCTTGGCCTGTTCGGGATCGACAAGCTCAGGGATGTCGACGGCACCGTGCTACGACTGGACGATGCGCTTGCCCGCATCATGGGGTGAACGCCAACTCAGTGGTTCAGAGCCGCCAGCTCGCATGGTATGGGAAGAAAAAGGTGTCAGGGACAATTTCTGACGGCGGATTGACTCCTTGAAATGAAGGTGAGGCGCGGCTTGCGCTTATCGTCGCGGGAAGGGCAGTGCGTGATCGTGTCAGACATGGCCCGACTCTCGTGTTGTGGATGAATTGTCCCGGACACCATTCCGGTTCGTGTTTTTGGCATCCAGTCGTAGCTGCGCTCTGCCACGCAAACCTGTCACGGTAGTGCGGATTGATCCGGGGGCTTCGGCTCCTGGCCCTCATTGCCAAAGTCGAGACTGCCCGCCAGGTTGACATTTTCGACCAGATCACCCCAGGTCACCACGCCCAGTACGCTGTCTGGTCCCGCGAGCGTGCCATCCCTGGTCATCAAGGCGTTGCGGGCGCGCTGCCGCCGCAGTACTGAAACCAGATCGAAAACCTGGATCGCCGATTCCACCACTACCGGCTTGAGGTCGGCGAGTTCCCGCAGCGGGGTTGAACCAGGGCTGCCGCTGTCGAACGCGGCGTGCAGGGTGCGCGCCGGAACCACCCCGACCAGAGTCCCGTCGTCCTCGAGCAGCACGACGCGCGGCGCCTTGCGCAGCCGATGGCGGCGCGGCAACGCATCGTCGAGGATCGCCCCGGCATCCAGGCACAGGAACGGCGCGTTGATGAACTCCAGTGCGCGCCGGGTCAGGTACAACTGGCTCTGGATCGCGGTGGTGATGCGCTGCCCGCGTCGGGTCAACTTCATGGTGTACACGGTGTCGGCCAGCAACAGCCGGCGCATCGCATAGGCCACCGACACGCTGATGATCAGGGGAATGATTAGGTGATAATCGCGCGTCATCTCGAAGATCATCACCACCCCGGTCACCGCCGCGCCGGTGCTGGCGCCGACCATGCAGGCCATGCCGATCACCGCCGCCGTACCGATGCTGATGCTGGCGCCCGGGAGCAGCGCGTGGACGCCGGCCGCGTATGCCGCGCCGAGCATGGCGCCGATGAACAGCGAGGGAGAAAACACACCGCCGGATGCGCCCGAGCCAAGGGTCAGCGAGGTCGCCAGTACCTTGAGCACCGCCAGCAACAGCGCCAGCCAGCCCACGGTCAAAGTGCCGTCGAGGGCATCCTGCACTGTGGCGTAGCCCACGCCTTCGGTGTAGTAGTGGCCGGTATAGCGCAGCATCAGGTACATCAGCACGCCGATCAGCAACATGCCCAGCGCGTGCCGCAGGTAACCCTTGCCGGGTATGTGCTTGAACAGGTCCTCGAACCAGTAGATGGAGCGGATGTAGAGCATGCCCGCGATGCCGGTCAGCAACCCCATGAAGATGTAACTGCCCAGTTCCAGCCCCGGTAGGGCAGCCGGATGCGAGAGCATCAATGGTGGCATCACGAACGACGCGTTGTCGCCGAAAAACGCCCGCCCGATCAGGCTGGCGGTGCCGCTGGCGATCATCACCGGGATCAGCGTACGCGCGCTGATTTCCACCAGTAGCAGTTCGGCGGCGAACAACACCCCGCCGAGCGGGGTGTTGAAGGTCGCGGCGATGCCGGCGCCGCCGCCGCAGGCGATCAGCACCAGGCGCTGCCATTCCGGAATCTTCATCCACAGTGCCAGCCGCGAGCCGAACGTCGCGCCGATCTGCACGATCGGTCCCTCGCGGCCTACCGAGCCGCCGGAACCGATCGAGATCGACGAAGCCAGCGCCTTGATCAGCGCCACCGGCGCGCGGATCACGCCGCGTTTGAAATACACCGCATCGATGACTTCGGGTACGCCGTGGCCCTTGGCTTCCGGCGCGAAATGATTGACCAGAAAGGTCACGATCAGCGCACCCACCGCCGGCACCAGGATGACAAAGGCGCCCCAGGTGCTGGGAAGGCTGTGCTGCAGGTTGTCGTAGACCGCGGTGAAGCGAGCGTAGAAGAACAGGTTGTGGAATATCGCGATCAGCTTGCGAAAACCCACCGCGCCCAGGCCGGCGATTACTCCCACCGCCACGGCCAGCGCCGCGGTGGCGATCTCGGCCCGCGTCTCACGCAACAAGTTGGCCCGCCCCGCGCCGAAGCCCTTGTTCACCTGCCCGCCCTTGCAGAAAAGGACAGTCTACCTGCATGGGCGACCGCAGACTTCAAGGTCTGGTCTCAAATTTCATGATCAGCACTTCAGGATCAGGTCGTGTCTTGCTACATCTGAAAACGTGGGCAAACCTCAGGCTCTGCCCCAGGCTTCGCTCAGAGTGGATGCTGCCGGTAAAACTGTGCGAGCTGCCGATAGACGTCCGGCAAATGTTGCCGCAAGGTTGCCGGCTCCTCGAAAAAATGCTCACTGGCTACCGCAAAGAACTCGGCCGGACTTTCAAGCGCATACGGATCTAGCGGCAAGTCGGCGCCGGTGCGTTGCTCATCGCGCAGGCGATCCCACGCACTCGAGAAGACCCGCGACCACACGCGGCGATCCATGCGCCGGTGCAGTGGCGGAAAGCCGTTGGCATCCCCGTTGAGCATATCGAGCTTGTGTGCCATTTCGTGGATGACCACGTTGTGCGCCGGTTTCTTCGCGATATTCAACACATGCGCCCACGACAGGATCACCGGCCCCCGCCCCCATGCCTCACCGGCCATCACGGTGTTGGTCTGGTGAACTACCCCCGCTGCATCCATGTGTTCGCGACGTGGTATGAACGCGTCCGGGTACACGATGACGCTGTGCCAGCCGTCATACCAGTCGTAGCCGAGTTTCAGGATCGGTACGCAGGCATGGGTCGCGAGCAGGACACGGTCGGCTTCGTCGAGATGCAACCCCGTGGTCGGCTCCAGCGACTTGCGGTCCAGGAACAATGTCGCCAACACGCGCAGCGTGGCCTGATCAGATGCGCCCAGCCGATGCGCTGGGACACAGTGCTTGAGTGCGTCTTGCCAGAGCTGCTCGGCGATCGGGCGCCGAGCGACTAGGCGCCGTATGCGCCAGTTTCTGATTTTGTTGAACATGGCCACATGCCGGCGAGAGTCGTAGAGTCAAGAGCATCAGGGCTGAAGTGCACTTTCTCAAGCAAGAAACCCCGGGTCACCTCGTGGTCGACGAAGGTGCCTATCGGGCTGTTGGTAACCAGGGCGACCTTGCCGATCTTGTCGTGCACGGTGTTGACGAACTTCCGGTGTGCGAACAGGGCGCCGAACGCCCTGCCAACCGGGGAATCGCCGGCTGTGGATCAAGATGCCGCGAAGCCGTTCATGGGCCTCGAGATAGTCGCCGATCGTTTTCCGACCGCCTCAAAATCGTTTTCGCCCAGCGCCTTGTCCGCGACTGGCCCTGGCGCCAGGATACCGGCGTCGGCATCCAGCGTGATGCCGATCACGTGGTCCGGAAGTCCCTCGATCATGGTCAACATGGTGCTGGATGACTCGGACTGCCGGACGGTCAGTGTACTGCGGCACCCGGGTCGATCCATGCAGGTCCCATCGGGCAGGCCACTACGAGGCCGAAGCACGCGCCCGGTGGAGCAGCCGGGGCGAGGACGGTGAAACCGGACGGCGTGAAACCGGGACGGAGGGAGTCAAGTGTCTGATCTGTCGATGCTGCACTGAGCGCTTGTCATCGACAGACTCCTAACTCTGCTGTGTTACTAAATATGGCATGATGACGCCATCTTCGAGCAACAGGCAAGGAGGTGGGTCATGGGCACGAGTCTGGAAGCACGCTTTGCGCGGTATGGCGAGACGATCGTGGCCGCCTTGGGCCACGCGGATCGGGCGGCGCCAGCAACCTGGTACCTGCAAGGGTTGATGCTGCCCGGCGGGCGCAAGAGCGTGGAACCGATGGCGGCGCGCGTGCGGCCGCAGGCTGTGCGTTCGGCCCATCAGTCGATGCATCACCTGGTATCGACCTCGGCATGGAGCGATGAAGCCGTGCTGGCCACAGTCGCTGAGCAGGTGCTACCGGTTCTCACGCGCGGCGGAGTCGAGCCTTGCTTCTGGATTATCGATGACACCGGTTTTCCGAAGAAGGGCACGTATTCGGTGGGCGTAGCGCGCCAATACTGCGGGCAGACCGGCAAGACCGACAACTGCCGGGTGGCGGTGAGTCTGTCGCTGGCGACGGACTCGGCCAGCCTGCCCCTGGCCTGGCAGCTCTACCTGCCGGCCGAGTGGACCGACGATCCGCAGCGGTGCGCCGAGGCCGGCGTGCCCGCGTCGGTGGGCTGCATGACCAAGAGCCAGATCGCCGCCGCGCAGATCCGGGCCGTCGTCGCCGCCCACGTGCCGTGGGGCGTGGTGCTGGGCGATACCGCCTATGGCGATGACTGCGCGCTGCGCGCTGAGCTGAGTGCGCAGGAGCTGATCTATGCGCTGGGTATCCGGCCACTCACCGCGGTGTGGTGGGGTGCGCATCAACCGGCCACCCCTCCGTCGCCTGCGGCCAGCGATCACCGTCGCGTGCGGGTACGGCGCGATGCGGCACATCAACCGATCGGCGTGCGTGCGCTGGCGCAGGCACTGCCGGCACGGGCGTATCGCACCATCGCCTGGCGGCAGGGCTCAGCGGAAACATTGTCCGGTCGCTTTGCCCGTGTGCGCGTGGTCGCCGCCCACAACGACCGCGCCAGAGACCCTGAATGGCTGGTCATCGAATGGCCCCGCGGCGACGTTGAGCCGCTGCGCTACTGGCTGTCGACGCTGCCTGAAGAAACCACCTTCAAGACACTCGTGGGCACCATCAAAGGCCGTTGGCGCATCGAGCGGGACTACCTGGAACTCAAACAGGAACTCGGCCTGGGCCACTACGAAGGACGCAACTGGCGCGGCGTTCATCACCATGCCAGCTTGTGCATCGCCGCCCATGGCTTTTTGACGCTGGAGCGCTTGCGCGGCAGTAAAACGAACCGTGCTCGATTCAAAGCACCTGTCGTACCCGAAGACTTCCGCCCGCGCGGGGCTGGGGCCGATGCAGCGCCATCAGCCGTCCTCGATCGCGACGTCTCGCCCGCGTGATCGCGCGGCAACTGTCACGCTGCCTCTGCTGCGGCAGGGTGTACCGAAGGATTAGGCATGTTTAGTAACACAATAGAAGTAGAAGTAGCGAGTGGCGTCGAGTCCAGCGCCACGGCGCGTGGACACACGCAAGCACGAACCGTCGGTGGCGACCACGCGCCATCCGTGCCAGCGATGCGTGTCAATGAGCGGCCGGGCCAGCTCCAGCAGCGTCATCTTGAGCGGCTTGAATACTTCGGTGGAAAAGTCGCGGCGCATCTTCGCGAAACTGACCAGCAGGTGCATGTAGTTGCCCATCGGAACGCCGGCGTGCATCTGCGAGGTCGTGGCTCGCGGTGCTCTCGCCCGGCAGCGTGAGATAGTGGCGGCGGTTGTCGGCATCCAGAAAGATGGCGCATCGATTGACTCCGCGTCGGGTGATGTGCAGAGGTGCCCGAAAAATTTCCAGGCGAGCTTGGCGGGCATAGGCGGAGCCGATGGCCGGAGTGTTCGGTGTCCTGGCGCATGGCTGCGCGTAGCATGGGTGGTGCGAGGCGGTGCAGGCAGGCGCCAGCCCGGTTGCAAGGGCAATCAACTCCCTCCGTCCGGTTTTTGGTTTTTGGAGTTGTCAGGTACGCAATGAACGGCATGTTCCACTCGCTCAGGAGCTACAACTACCGGCTGTGGGCGGCTGGCGCGCTGGTGTCGAACGTGGGCACCTGGATGCAACGCATCGGGCAGGACTGGCTGGTGCTTACCGTGCTCACCCAGCACAACGCGACGGCGGTGGGTATGGTGATGGCGCTGCAGTTCGGGCCGCCGCTGCTGCTGTTGCCGCTGTCCGGTCTTGCCGCCGACCATCTGGACCGTCGCAAGCTGTTGCTGTTCACCCAGGGCGCCGCCGGTCTGCTGGCGCTGGGCCTTGGCCTGGTCACCATCACCGGCGTGGTGCAGCTGTGGCAGGTGTATGGCTTTGCGTTGCTGCTTGGCTGCGTCACCGCGTTCGACGCGCCGGCCCGGCAGGCGTTTGTGTCGGACCTGGTCAGTGACGACGGGCTGGCCAACGCCGTGGCGCTGAACTCCGCCTCCTTCAACGCCGCACGCATGCTCGGCCCGGCGGTGGCCGGCGTGTTGATTGCTGCGGTCGGTGAGGCCTGGCTGTTCCTGATCAATGCGGGTTCCTACGCCGCGGTACTGGTGTCGCTGTGGTTTCTGCGGGTGCACGAACTGCATACCGAAGCGCGGCCTGTACGCACGCGGGGCAGTGTGCTGGCGGGGTTCCGCTACGTGTGGCAGCGCCCCGATCTGATCGCGGTGTTGGTGATGCTTTTGCTGCTCGGGACTTTTGGCTTCAACTTCGCCATCTTCATTTCCACCATGTCGGTCACCGTGTTTCACGGCGACGCCAGCCAGTATGGCCTGCTGACCTCGGCGATGGCTGCGGGCACCATGACCGGGGCGTTGCTTTCGGCCCGCCGTCAGTTCCCCGGCATGGTGCTGATGGGCGCCGCCGCGGCGGCGTTTGGTGTCACCCTCGCGCTGGCGGCGGCGATGCCCAGCCCACTCCTGTTCGCTGCCGTGCTGTTCTTCGTCGGCCTGGCGGCGCTCACCTTCATGACCGCCAGCAACTCCATGATGCAGCTCACTACCGAGCGCGCCATGCGCGGCCGGGTGCTGGCCCTGCGCATTGCCGTGGTCATGGGCGGTACCCCGATCGGTGCACCGCTGGTCGGTTGGGTGGTCGATCGTTTCGGCGCGCGCTGGGCGCTGGGCGTAGGCGCGCTGGCGGGCCTTGCGGCAGCCGCGGTAGCGGTGGTCTATCTGGTCAGGCACCGCCATCTGCGTCTGTTCCGGGATGGTGGGCGCCTGCGCCTGGTCATCCACCCCGAGCGGACGGACATGGTGGCCGTTCGGGTGGCGGCCGGCGAGCGTGTGACCTGAACCGCGGAAATCGGGGCGGAGCAAGTTGAATGGGTCGGAGTGCACTTTCTGCGGAAGTCATCCCGGCGCCATGCTGCCGGTCGCACCATGTGCGGTTCATCAAGCCGGGCGGTTTCGAGGCTGCCTGGTTTTCAGGTAGCCATGGCCACTGTCAGGGCGATGAGTCGCGACAGATTGTGGGCCAGGCCTGTCGGACTTTGGCTGGCCGGTCTGCGAATCCGTCTGTGCGGTCCATACCTCCGCCGATTCCTGGCCGATGGAACTGCCATGGGCCAGCGAACCGTCGAAAGTCTGTCCTCGCACAGCCGAATTCTCGCCTCGACCAGCAAAGCCCGACACACTCCTAGGCGGAAACCTCAGCCTCTGTTTCCTCCTCCTCCTCCTCTTCCTGGTACTCGCCGTCTGCCTGCGCAAGCAACCACGCCGCGTCGAGCTGCGTGCCGGTCGGCGTCTGTTCCGCGTCGCGTTGTGCCCACAGCTTGGCAATGAAGTCCCAGGCCATCAGCAAGGCACCCAGCGCGAACACGATGTCACCCGGCATGCGCATCCATTGCCAGAAGGTCGTGGTGTTGTAGAACTGCATGCTGCGCGCATAGGCATAGCCATGCGTATATACCGCTTCCAGTTGGGGCCAGCCGATCGGGTAGAAGTTCATCACGATCCACATCACCACGCCGGTGTTGTAGAGCCAGAATGCCCACACGCCCAGCCGGTCGCTCCACGGACGCTCGCCATTGAGGTAGCGCAACACCATGTAAAGCAGGCCGATCGCCAACAGACCGAAGGCACCAAACAGGGATGTGTGCGCGTGGTTGAGGGTGAGGAAGGTGCCGTGTTCGTAGTAATTGACCAGCGGCGCGTTGAGCGTGCCGCCGCCGAACACGCCGGCGCCGACAAAGTTCCAGAAGGCCGCGCCGAGGATGTAGAGGTAGGCAAGCTTGTATTGGAAGCCCTTCTTCGTCTGGACATGCTTGTGCTGATCGATTGCTTCGAGAACCAGCAGCACCAGCGGCAGCACTTCGATGAACGAGAACATGCTGCCGACACCCACCCACAGGCCGGGTTCGCCGGCCCAGTACAAGTGATGACCGGTACCCAGCACGCCGCCGATCACGATCAGGATCCACTCAAACAACACCGCGCGCTCGACCATCTGGCGCGAGACCAGGCCCAACGCCATCAGGAAGTAACCGGTCACTGCCGCGGCAAACAGCTCGAATGCCAGCTCAACCCACAGATGCACTACCCACCAGCGCCAGAAATCGGTGATCGCGAACGACGGATTCGGCGTGGCCAGCGGAATCATGCCGAAGACATAGAACAGCGTCACGGTCAGTGTGCTGATCCACAGCAGGTGCTCGATCCGGAAAACACCATAGACCGAGCCGCCACTTTGCCGGAACAGCGTACGCAAGGTGGGCAGGAAGGCACGCAGCAGCACCAGGCACCACACCGCAAGCCCGACAAAGAACAGGATCTGCCAGAACCGGCCGAGCTCGAGATAGGACAAGCCCTGGTTGCCAAACCAGAACCAGTGCTTGTCCACCATGCCCATGATGCCGAGATAGTCACCGATCAGGGCACCGGCCACGATGGTCACCAGCACCCAGAAGATCAGGTTGACCAGTCCGCGCTGCCCGGCAGGCTCACGCTTGCCGATCAGCGGAGCCAGGAACAGCCCGGCGCCAATCCAGCTCACGCCGATCCATACGATCGGAGCCTGCAGATGTACGCTGCGCAGGAATGCGAACGGCAACCAGCGATCGACATCGATGCCGTAGAAGCCGGCGCGGTCGGTGTAGTAATGCGCCATGATCGAACCGGCGAGGATCTGCACCAGCAGTACGCCGGCAACCACCAGGAAGTATTTCCACAGCGCCTTCTGGCTTGGCGTGGGCTTCATGAAGCCCTGCAACACCGGCTCGAAGGTTTCGTTGGCAGCCTTCGGCTCGATCCACAAGCGGAAGACCACCAGTACCGCACCGATGGCAAAGAACACCATCGTGAAGGAGGCCCAGGTCCACACAAAGGTGGACGGCGTGGGAGCATTGCCCACCAGTGGCTCGGCCGGCCAGTTGCTGGTCCAGGAGTAATCCTTGCCCGGGCGGTGCGCGACCGTGGTCAGCGACGAATACAGCAGAAAATCGGCGGTTTGACCCGCAGTTTCCTGATTCAGGCTGTGTGCCCGAGTGTAGCCTTTGGCAAAGTCATCGGTCAGCAGCGAAGTGGCGATCTGGCCGCGCAGGCTGGTCAGCGCATCGGCCACTGCATCGGACAGCTTCACGCTGGACTGGGTCAGGTCGATGCCATGCAACTGGGTGCGCATGTCGCGGGTAATGCCCGCCTGCCGGTCTGCATCGATGGCAGCGAACGGCTTGCCATAACGCGCCTGGGCCAGATTGTCCTGCACCTGGTGCGCCAACTGCACGAGATACTGGGCGGTGTAGTCGATGCCGAAGGCCGAACCCATGCCATACAGGCTTCCATAGTCCATCAGATCCGCTTGCTGGAAGCCCGCCTTGCCAGCCACGATGTCGGCGCGCGCCATCACGACCTGGCCCTGCTGGCCCAGCATTTGTTCAGGCAGGGGGGCAACTTGCTGGTAGGTGGTTTTCGTGGCCCACAGCATGCCGGCACCACATAGCACGGTGACCAGCAGCAGGATCCAGATCAATACCTTGCTGGTCCCATCTTGGGGACCGGCCTGCCCTGCATAGGGCACGGTTGTATTCATTCCAACTCTCCTTTAGGTGCGTCGACACAGGACGCGCATGATGTCGCCTGCGCCGGGCATTCCGGCTGATGTAGATCAGGAACCACGCGCGGCAAACTGTCGCATCCGGTGTTCGGTGCTGGAGCGGCGCTGCCGAGCGGCACGTGCTCAAACTGCCCGGGACGCCTGCCTCGGCTTCGTGCCGGATGACGCGGGCCTGCGCCCCCGCGCGACGACGTGTGGAAGTTGGTTAACGAGCCAGGTGACGGAAAGGAAGTTGGAAGCCAACATTAACCAGACTGTCTGACGTGTCCGGCGTGGCGGGTTCGTCAGGGCGCTTCAGATCGCTTCGGCGCGAACCAGCCATACCTCGCCGCGGCGCGAGGATGGCAGGCCGCTGAGCAGGGCAAAGCAGGGTGCGAGCAGCCGCACACCCCATCCCAGCCGGCGTATGCGGCGAAACGGGTTGGATATCGCGCGTTCGGCGCGAATCGCAAAGCCCGCCTCCAGCAAGGCCTTCTCCAGTACCCAAGGGCTCAGCGGGGTGATGTGACCCTGCTCGCGGTAGTCGATATCGCGGAACCACTGGAACTGGCCACGGCGCAGGAACAGCGCCTGTGACACTGGGTTGGCGATGTTCGGGGTCGACAGCACCAGCTGCCCGCCGACCGGCAACAGCGCACGAATTTGCCGCAGCACGTCGCGCGGATTCTCCAGATGCTCGACGATTTCCAGTGCCATCACCGCATCGAAACCCTGCGGCCATTGTGCGGCAAAAGCGCCATTGAGGTCGGCAGCGACAAACGGTATGCGCGTCGGTTTGAAACTCTCGGGAAACAGGTCGCTGGCGGTGACGTCAAAACCCCGGTCGGCCAGGCGCAGCGACATCGCGCCGCTGCCAGCGCCGAATTCCAGCACGTGCGCACCGGCGGTCACCGCGTCGGCAAGCATCTGCGCCGCGACTTCATGTAGCCCGGGGGCGGCATAGATGGGCAGGCCCTTGTACTCGCGCATGGGACGGCCGCCGAAGCCGGTGCGGAAGCTTTCCGCGCGGGCATTGGCCTGGTCGCTGACCGCTGGAGTAGATGTGGGCATCGTCATCGACAGGGTGAGGTGGCGGCCGGGGACAAGCGGTGAGCGTAGCAGGCAGGCCCGGAACGGAGCCTCCTTCCGAGTGCTACGGCTTGCGTGGGGCCGAGGGCAAGGCAGGTGTCGCCAGGTTGATGTGCTGGCCCATATCGCGCTTGCCGCCGCCGACTCAGACGTGCCCCGTGACCGGTATCAGAGCGCCCGTGATGGCGCAGGACTGGGGTGACAGCAGGAACAGGATCACGTCGGCGAGTTGCTCAGGTTTGACCCAGCGGGCAAAGTCCGCCTTGGGCATGTCGGCGCGGTTGGCCGCTGTGTCGAGGATGCTGGGCAACACCGCGTTGACGGTGATGTCGCGCTGCTTGAGTTCCTCGGCCAGGGCCTCGGTGAGGCGCATCACGCCGGATTTCGACGCGGTATACGCGCCAATCCCGGCGCCGGCCTTCAAGGCGGAAGCCGCGCCGATATTGATGATGCGAGCGCCTGCTTGCAGATGCTCGAGCGCCGCCTGGCTGGCTGCCACCGCCGTGCGCAGGTTGACCCGATAGAGCAGGTCCCAGGTGTCTACAGTGCCGTCGGCCAGCGCTTCGTAGCGGAAGGTACCGGCGATGTTTACCAAAGCATCGAGCCCGCCCATTGCCTGTGCTGCCGCTGCCAGCGCCTCTTTCGCCGCTTTCGGGTCGGCCAGATCCACGCCGCCCAGGCAGAGGGCTTGCCCGAGCCCGCCAGTAGGTGCAGCGGTGCGGTCGATCGCTACCACACGGGCACCCGCACTGAGCGCTGCATGTACGGTGGCGGCACCCAGCGCGCCGAAACCGCCGGTTACCGCGATGCGTCGATTGTCCAGTTGCATGGTGATCTCCAGTGCTGTTGGAGGGGCAGCATAGCCCGCACGAGCACTTTGATGGGGACAGGCGGCGCAGCGGTTCGTGCTGATGGGCGACTCGCTGCTGCTAGGCTCGAAATCCGCCATCGCTTTGCGAGAGAGGACGTGCAATGAGCATGCGCTGCTGGTTTTCGATACTGACTGTTGCCTTGTCGCTCGGCATCGCCGGCGCAAGCGCTGCAGCCGAAGCGCCGCTTCGGGTGATGACGTTCAACGTCCGCGTGCCGGTGGACACCGGCATGAACGCCTGGGCGAACCGGCGCGAGCTGATGGTGCAGGTGATCAAGGCGGAGCACCCGGACGTGCTCGGTACGCAGGAGCTGACCGAAGAGCAGGGTGAGTACCTCGCCGCGCATCTTCCCGGCTACGCCTGGTTCGGGCAGGGCCGGGAAGGCGGCAGCAAGGGCGAGCACATGGGCGTGTTTTATCGCACGGATCGTCTGGCCGTGTTGCGCTCCGGCGATTTCTGGCTCTCCGCTACGCCGCAGGTGCCCGGCAGCAAGACCTGGGGCCAGCCGTATCCGCGCATGGTGACCTGGGCGCGGTTTCGCCTGCGCGATGGCGGCGGCACGTTCGATTACTTCAACACCCACTTTCCCTACCTGCCCGAAGACGTTCGCGCGCGCATGCTCAGCGCGAACGAGATCGTGCAGCGGATCGGCAAGCTGCCGCCTGGGGCGCACGTGATCCTGGCCGGGGACTTCAATTGCAGTCCCGACACGTCGGTCCACGCGAAGCTGACCACGAGCCTGCATGATGCGTGGGTGGAAGCGGCGTCGCGATCCGGTCCGGCCAGGACGTTCCACAATTTCACCGGCAAGCCCGACCAGCGTATCGACTGGATCCTGACGCGCGGTTTCCAGGCGTTCGCCGTGCGTACCGTCACCACCCACGAAGGTGCGCGTTACCCGTCAGACCATTTTCCGGTCGTGGTCGATCTGGTTCGGAAATAGATTTGTCGACAGCCCAGCAAAGGCTGGCGGGCGATGCCCGCCCTACGGTGCCGCCGACATACGCATCACGTAGGGCGGGCAATGCCCGCCGCCTTCGCGCTTCCGACACCCGGCGCGGAGGTTTCCAGGCAACGACGTCAACCCGTACGTGCTGCCGGTATGCTCTCATGCCCCGGCGGGCGCACGTCGGGAAGGAACACCGCGAGCAATCCAAGCAGCGGCAGGAACGCGCAGATCTGGTACACGAACACGATGCCGAAATGGTCCGCCACCACGCCGAGCACGGCCGCGCCGAGTCCGCCCAGGCCGAACGACAGGCCGTAGAACATGCCCGAAATCATGCCTACGCGATACGGCATCATGTCTTGCGCGTACACGATGATCGCCGGGAACGCCGAGGCCAGCACCACGCCGATCACGATGCTGAGCCCGACTGTCCACGCCAGCCCGACGTGCGGCAGCAGCAAGGTGAACGGCGCAATGCCGAGGATCGAGAACCAGATCACCTGCTTGCGGCCGATGCGATCGCCAATTGGCCCACCGATCAGGGTCCCGGCGGCGACTGCCATCAGGAACACCGCCAGCAGGTGGGTCGCGGCGGTCATCGACAAACCGAAATGATGGATCAGGTAGAACTCGTAGTAGCTGCTGATGCTGGCCAGATAGAAAAACTTCGAGAACATCAGCACCATCAACACACTGATCGTGCGCCGCACGACGGCAGCGGAAAACATCGGCTGATCCGACGGCAGGCGTTTCCGCACACGCTCTTTGATGTGGTGGCTGTACCAGCGGCTGACCTGCAACAGCACCACGATGCCGAGTAGTGCCGCCAGGCCGAACCAGCCCACGTGCGAGCGCCCCAGCGTCAGCACGACGCCGGCCGCCAGCAGCGGACCCAGCGCCTGGCCCACGTTGCCGCCGATCTGGAATACCGACTGGGCCATGCCGTATCTGCCGCCCGAAGCCATGCGGGCAACACGCGACGATTCGGGGTGGAACACCGATGAGCCGCAACCGATCAGGCCGACCGACAGCAACAGGATCGGATAGCTGGGCGCGACCGACAACAGCAGCAGACCCGCCAGGGTGAAGCACATGCCGATCGGCAGCGAGTACGGTAGCGGATGCTTGTCGGTGACGATGCCGACCACCGGTTGCAACAGCGAGGCGGTCATCTGGAAGGTCAGCGTGATCGCGCCGATCTGGAAAAAGCTCAGCTCGAACTCGCCTTTCAGCAGCGGGTAGATCGCCAGGATCACCGATTGCATCATGTCGTTGAGGACATGCACGAAGCTGACCGCGCCGAGCACGCTGTAACGTGTGCGCGAGATCGCCGCGACCGGTGCTGTCGAGCTCAGTGGTGGGACGGTGCCGGCTTCGGCATTGGTGACCAGGGGTTGCGCGCTGGAGGCGATTTCGTTCATGCGGGTGGGGTCACTGCCAGGTGGTGCTGCGTAGATCGATTGAGCTCTTCAGGATACCCTGTCAGGGTCTTGTTCGTCCAAGAGAAAACGCACTTTCCTGGTTGCCTTCAGCGGTGGGTGAGGCCGACGAGTGCGACGGCAGCGACACCGGTGGCAGCGGCCTGTCCGCCACGCTTGCCGATTACGCCCGCATCGGCCAGTTCATGCTCGATGGCGGGCGCATCGACGACAAGCCGGTGATCGCGCAGGTATGGATGCATGCCGCCGCATCAATCAACGTCGCGTGGCCAGCACCCCGTCCAGCGCCAGCTGGGCCTCGAATCCGGCCTTCTCCAGCCGCCTCGCCACCTCGCGCGGTACATCGCGACCGCTGGTGAGCCTGTTCGGGCGGCCGGTGTAGTGGAACAGGCGCCCGCCACGGCGCAGCACGCGCGCGAGCTGGTCGTAGAACGTCTGCGAGTACAGCTCGCCGGCGATGCCGAAACGCGGCGGATCGTGCAGCAGCGCGTCGATCGACGCGTCGGCAATCCGCAGGATCGCCTGTGACACGTCGGCGTGCTCCAGTTGCAGCCGACCGCTGCTGAGGCCGTCATCGGGATCGGGCGACCAGGGATTGAGCGTGCGCAGCCACAGCACGTCGGCGTTCTTCTCGAACGAATGGATGCACGCGGCGTCGGCCGCCAGGCAACACGCGGCAAAATAGCCCAGACCGCCGCAGGTATCGAGCACCACCTTGCCGCGCGGCTCGACCAACGCCACCTTGCGTCGTGCATCCTCGAATGGGGATTCCTTCGAGGTGGGCAGCATCTTGATGCCATCGATCTCGAACGTGGGCGCGCCCCATGCGGTCGGCACCAGCTTGATCAGCGCGCCGCAATAGCGTGCCACCGGCGCGAATGCATCTTTGTCCAGGAAATAGATGGTGCGGTCTTTCAGTTTGCCGGGGTATGCATAGCTCGCATCTCGCCACATCCAGCGGTCGGATCGCAGCGCGACGGTGCTGCCTGAGCAACCTAAGTCCAGTGAGCCGCACCATTGGTCGGCGCCAGCCTCGCGCGCGGCCAACAGGGCATCGCCGACGGGGCGCGTAAGCAGAGGGCCGGAGTAATGCGACACGAAAGGAGATTCCTGCTATGGCGGTAAAAAGGCCAGCTTGGCCGGATGCCTCTGCGAACCCTTCGTCGAGTGTACAAGCAGGCGTCGAGGTGCAATGTGGTGGTGTATGACGCCAGCTGTGGTGTCGCCGCGCACGAACATCGAGATTGTGAAACACGTGGGCGTAGACTGGGTCGATGCGGGCAACATTTTCCGTCTTCCGAGGTATGCATCAGCATGGGCATGTTCAATCCAAGCTGGTTTCGAGGCCGAGGCGATACGGTTTCGCCCACGGCCATCGGGAACGTTGTCTCGATACCAGGTGAGGCTACCCGGCAGGAGGTGCTGCCGCCTGCCTCAGTGGCGATGACGCACGCTCCGATCCGGGTGATCTACGCCAGCGAAACGGGTGTCGCCGAGCATCTCGCGCACGAGACATTGCGGGCGCTGCAACAGGCTGGCGTCGCAGCCAGGTTGCTGCCGTTCGATGAACTCGACCTCGACACACTGAAGGCTGTCGGCCACGCCTTGTTCGTGGACAGCACCTGCTATGAC
>ADIG01001049.1_pt1 | contig 33899 bp, 29 predicted proteins | sample 268288 | NCBI WGS metagenome assembly ADIG01 (sample SAMN02954299, study PRJNA39533) | groundwater metagenome | biome: aquatic; feature: FW106 well; material: groundwater; isolation source: FW106 well in Area 3 of the Oak Ridge Field Research Center (FRC) near the... | place: USA: Oak Ridge, TN ...
ACAGCATGGCGACCGACAATAGCGGACCTGCCAGCCGGCGCAACACCATCGCGCGCTGGCTCGGTGCGGCGGCCAGCGCATCTGCGACGGCCGGCACCTGCTCGATCTCAACCTGCTTCACGCGACGTACGACTCCCGATGCGGATCACTCAACCCATGGTCGTGCTCGAAACCAACGCTCATGACGACGCCACGACGCGTCTCACGAGCCGACGACCGACCGTCCCATCCGCATGATCCAGCGATACAGCACGGCTACAGTCGCCGCAAACACCACGCCGCCCATCCAGATCGCCGGGGTCTGGAAACCGTTGCCGACCAGTGCGATCGGCGCATCCTCGCCGCTGAATGCCACCACGCCGGCGAAGATCACCGCCAGCAGGCTTTCGCCGACGATCAGGCCGGACGCCAGCAGCACGCCGAGTTGCCGGGTTGCGGCGGCCTCCTCGACGGGGCGACGTGCCGCGCGGCGGTCGAACCAGGCGCCGACCAGGGCGCCGACGACGACCATCAGCGTGGTCGAGGTCGGCAGGTAGATGCCGAGCCCCACGGCCAGCGGTGGCAGGCGCGGGCCTTTCCTGGCCAGGCCAAGCGCCTCGTCGACAATGATGATGGCCACGCCGATACCGGCACCCAGACCGATCATGTCCCACGGCACGTCGCCGGTGATCACGCCCTGCGCCAGCGCGGAAATCAGACCCGCCTGCGGCGCGGGCAAGGCACGCGATGGATCGGCACCGGGCGCGCCGAGGAAGCCATAGGTGTGTTGCAGCAAGTCCATCACCGGCGGGATCACCAGCGCGCCGACCAGCACGCCGATCACCAGCGCCCACTGCTGCAGCGCTGGCGTGGCATCGACCAGCTGGCCGGTTTTCAGATCCTGCAGGTTGTTGTTGGCGATCGACGCGACCGCGAACACGATCGAGGTGATGAACAGGGCAAAGCCCACCAGGGCCTTGTCCGCGCCCGGCGGCAGGAACGGCTTGACCCCGACCACCAACAGCAGCGCCGCGATCACCACCACCAGGATGCCGATGCCCGACAACGGGCTGTTGGAGGAACCGATCAGGCCGGCCATGTAGCCGGTTACCGCCGATACCACGAAACTCAGCAGTACTACGAACGCCACGCCACCGAGCACCAGCGTCCAGCTGGCGCCGCCGAGCCCGTTGTTGACGCTGAAATGCCACAACAGGTAGCCGATCGGAAGCAGGCACAGCAGCGAAATGATGCCGACCAGGCCGATCGGCATGTCGTGCTCGGTGCGCGGCAGCTCATCCAGCGTGCCGGATTTGCGTGCGCGTGATGCCTTCATTGCACCGGCCAGACCGCTGACCAGCGGCTTCATCAGCTTGGCCAGTGTCCAGATCGCAGCCACGCCGATGGCGCCGGCGCCGATGAAGCGCACATAGTGGCTCCAGCCAGCCTGCGCCACCGTCGCGGCATCACCCGCCACCCAATGCAGGTGGGTGAAATACGGCACTGCCCAGGCCCAGCCGATCGCCGCACCCACCAGCATGGCGATGCCCACCCATAAACCAACCAGGTGCCCGATCGCAAACAACGCGAAGGAAAGACCGAAATCGAAGCCGGTCGTGCCGGCCCTGTCGCTACCGACCCGGAAGTAGTGCGTGACGCTGCCGGCAAAGATGCGCGTCTGCACGATCACGTAGAAGATCGCCGACACGATCGAGCCCCACAGCACCGCCTTGAGCCCCGCGCCGCCGGTTTCGACGGCGGCGGCGCCATCGACGGCAGGTGCCTCGCCGGCACCCACTTTCAATACCTCGGCGCAGGCGACTCCCTCCGGGTAAGGCAGCTCGGAGTCCGTCACCAATGCACGCCGCAGCGGGATCGTGTACATCACGCCGAGGATGCCGCCGGTGGCGCAGATGCCCGCCGAGATCCAGAACGGAAAGCCGGTCCAGTAACCGACAATCACCAAGCCGGGCAACACGAAGATGATCGCCGACAGCGTGCCGGCCGCCGAGGCCACCGTCTGCACGATGTTGTTTTCCTGGATCGTGGCGTCACGCATCGCCTTCAGGATCGCCATCGAGATCACTGCGGCGGGGATCGAGGTGGAGAACGTCAGGCCTGCCTTCAACCCGAAATAGACGTTCGCCGCGGTGAACACGATCGTGATCGCGATGCCGATGATCACGCCACGGACGGTCAGTTCACGGCGCGGCGAGCTGGGCAAGGCTGGCTGGTTCACAGGACGATCTCCCCCGATGAAAACTGCTGCGCACGATAACGCGGAATGGCGGCCATGGATATTCCACGCCCGCCGGGCATCTGGCTCGCCGCAGCCTCACCCGGGCGAGTGCGCCCGTTCCAACGCGGCAACATGCTGGTTCAGACGCGGCCCCAAATAGCAGTGGGAGCCACATGGCAACAGCCCAACGCGGGCGAACTCGCGCAGGTACCAGGACGGTGGCCGCGACACGAAACCCTGCCGGTCACCGGCTACGTCGTCGCGACTGGTGAACACCTCCAGGAACGCCAGCCCTTCGAGCATCTCGCCGATGCCGTGCAGGCCTGCACGGATCTCGGCGGACTTCAGGTAGTGCAGCACATCGGTACACACGATCAGGTCGAAGCGGGTGTCGAAACGCAGCTGTTCCAGCTGAGCGAAGCGCGCCAGGCCCACATGGCGGCTGCGCCCGTAGCGCGTCACCACGTACTCACTGGGATCCAGGCCACGGTAGGCGATGCCGGGGCGCAGCTTGCGCAACGCGGCACGCCAGGTCGCCTCACCGCAGCCGACGTCGAGCACGTTGCGGATGGGCCGCCCGAGGTAATACTCGGTTTGCGCCATCACCATCGTCACTTTGCGCCGCAGCTCGGCCGGCGAGCCTACCGCGTGCTGCAGATCGCGGTACCACTTGTCGAAATAATCGCGGTCGTAGGTTTTGGACATGGGCCATTGTGCACGTTCCGGCGGGGCGCCATGGTAGCGCGCCGGTACCGATCGTCGGTGTCTGCCAGATCACGTTCCACATGCGCCGCGCTTGCCATAATTAGCACCCTTGCTACTGCTGGAGGAACTTGAAGCCATGCCCATGATCCGCTTTCGTCTGATCGGCAGCCGCGCTGACGCCGATGCCGTCATCGTCGGCCTGCACGGCACCGACGGAATCGAACATGTCGAGGAGCTCGACGACCCGACCCTTGGCATGCGCGACGACTCCAGCTCCAGCGACGCGGCGGGTGACAGCGAGGCCCACGTGTACTGCATCGAGGTGGAGGTAACCGACGACAGCCAGTTCGACGACGTGCGCGTCAGCGCCGAGACACTCGCCAGCGACTGTGGGGCCGGGATCGAGTTTGTCGACGAATTCTGAACGAGACAATCTTTTCGCGCAACCCGTCATCCGCAAAGCACCTGCTCGATGCGCAGCGCCATCGGCATGATGCGTTCTACAAGGTGTCGTCAGGCAAGGGCGGGCTGTGCAGCATCGACGTACCCGTGCGCGAGCCAAAGCCGACCGCATCAATCCCCTGAGTTGCTCGATCGTTCACGCGATACCGTGCAAGCCGCACTCGCGCTTGAGGCCGAAAAAGCGGGTATCTTCCGGATCCATGCCCGGCTCCCAGCGGCGGCTGGTATGGCGGTCGCCAACCGAGACGTAACCCTGCTCCCATAAGGGGTGGTACGGCAGGCGATGACGCTTGAGGTAATGACCGATATCGCGGTCGCTCCAGTCGGCCAGCGGATGCAGTTTCCAGCGCCCCTGACGGTGTTCGAGAAAGTCGATCGCGGCGCGGCTGCGCGACTGTTGCCGACGCAGCCCGGCAATCCAGCTGCCCGCACCCAGTTCGTCCAGCGCACGCTGCATCGGCTCGACCTTGCGCAGGTGGTTGTAACGATCGATGCCGGGCACACCTTGCTCCCACAAGCGCCCGTCGCGCGCTTCCATATGGGCCGGGCTGAGCGGCGCCTGATAGACCTTGAGGTTCAGGCCCAGTCGCTCGGTGAGCGCGTCGACAAAGCGGTAGGTCTCGACGAACAGGTAGCCGGTATCGATCAGCACCACCGGGATATCCGCTCGCAACTGCGTCACCAGATGCAACGACACGGCGGCCTGCACGCCGAAGCTGGACGACAGCACGTGGGTGCCGGGCAGATGTTCGAACGCCCACGCCACGCGTTGTTCGGCGCTCAGTGACGCCAGCGCCGCGTTCAAGGCGGCGAGTTGCTGCGGCTGCACCTGCGCCTTGCCGGACAGCGGCTTCATGCCCGCACCGTGGCAGCGATGCGCCGTGAGGGCGGCGGCGCGAGGATGGCTGCGCGCAGCAGGAAGTCGCCAAAACCCTCGCCGACATCACGCTCACCTGCATAGCGTGCGAACAGCGGATCGAGCGCATCGAGTATGGCCGTCTCGTCGACATTCTCGCGGTAGACCTGGTTCAGTCGCTGGCCACGAAAATCGGCGCCCAGGCGCAGGTCGTAGCGTCCCGGACCGCGACCGACCAGGGCGATCTCGCCCAGATACGACCGCGAGCATCCGTTCGGGCAACCAGACAGGCGCAGCAGGATCGGCGTATCGATCAGGCCGTGGCGATCGAGCAAGGCCTCCAGCTTCGGCAGCAATTGCGGCAGGTAGCGCTCGCTTTCGGCCATCGCCAGGCCGCAGGTCGGCAGCGCCACGCAGGCGATCGCATGCTGGCGGATTGCACTGTGTTTGCGGTAGCCGTCCATGCCATGGCGGGCGACGATCCCGTCGATCAACGCACGCTGGTCAGCCTCGACGTTGGCGATGATCAGGTTCTGATTGCAGGTGAGGCGGATGTCGCCGGTGTGTACACCAGCCAGTTCGCGCATGCCGCTGAGCCAGGTATGTGCATCGGTGTCGAGCAGGCGACCGGCTTCCACCTGCAAGGTGAGGTGCCAGCGTCCGGCGTGCCCCTGGACCCAGCCGTAGCGATCGCCGTTGTGGTCGAAGCGGAACTCGCGCGCGGGTTCCAGCGCGAAACCCAGACGCTTTTCCAGTTCGGCCTTGACCGCGTCGAGTCCATGCGTGTCGATGGTGTATTTCAGACGTGCGTGCTTGCGCTCCTCACGGTCACCCCAGTCACGCTGCACGCCGATCACGTTCTCGGCCACCGCCAGCAACTGCCCGGGGCGCACGAAGCCGATCACGTCACCGAGGCGCGGATACGTGGTCGAGTCGCCGTGGCTCGCCCCCATGCCGCCACCGATCGCCGCGTTGAAACCGGCCAGCTTGCCGTGCTCGATGATTGCGATCAGGCCGAGATCATGCGAAAACACGTCGACATCGTTGAGCGGGGGAATCGCCAGAGCGATCTTGAACTTGCGCGGCAGATAGGTCGGACCGTACAGCGGTTCGGACTCCGCCGCGGCCGCCTCACCCACCAGCTTCTCGCCGTCGAGCCACAGCTCATGGTAGGCATGGGTCTTCGGCTTGAAATAATCCGACAGTCGCACTGCCCACGCGTACGCCTCTTCGTGCGCCGTCGACTCGACCGGGTTGGTGTTGCACACCACGTTGCGGTTGACGTCGCCGCAGGCGGCGATAGTGCTGGCCAGGGCGGCATTGATCGCGGCAATGGTCGGCTTCAGGTTTTGCTTGGTGATGCCGTGCCACTGGAAGGTCTGCCGCGTGGTGATGCGTAGTCCGCTGCTGGCGTAGTCGCTGGCGATCTTGTCGAACGCCAGCCACTGTGCCGGCGTCATCACGCCGCCCGGGAGGCGTGCGCGCACCATGAAGGCGTACGCCGGCTCCAGCTTCTGCCGGCGCCGCTCTTCGCGGATGTCACGGTCGTCCTGCTGATAGCTGCCGTGGAACTTCAGCAGCTTGGTGTCGTCGTCGCTGATCGCGCCGGTGACCGGATCGGCAAGGCCCTCGGCGATGCTGCCGCGCAGGAAGCGGCTGGCGCTCTTGATGTGTTCGAGATGGGAAGGCATGGATCGGACTCGTTTCAGTAGACGTCGCGGGCATAACGCCCTTGTTGCAGCAGCTCGGCCAGCCAGGCCTTCGCCTCGTCGGGCGGCAGCTGGCCATGGGTCGCGGCGATTTCCAGCAAGACCTCGTGCACGTCGCGCGCCATGTGCGCGGCGTCGCCGCAGACGTAGACATGCGCGCCATCGCGCAACCACGCATACACTTCGCGGCCGTGCTCGCGCAGTCGCTGCTGCACGTAGGTTCTGCCGCCGGTATCCCTGGAGAAGGCCAGGTCGAGGCGATCGAGGGCACCGCTGCGCAGTGCCTCCTGCCACTCGACCTGGTAGAGAAAGTCGTGCCGGGAGTGGCGGTTGCCGAAGAACAACCAGTTGCGACCGCTGGCGCCGATAGCCTGGCGCTCCTGCACGAAGGCGCGAAATGGCGCGACCCCGGTACCCGGACCGATCATGATCACGTCGTGGCTGCCATCGGTCGGCAGGCGGAAGCGCTCGTTCGGTTCGATGAATATCGGCACCGGAGTGTCATCACCGGCTGCAGCCAGAAAAGCCGATGCCGCCCCGAGATGGGCGCTTCCATGCGCGGTGTACTCCACAACCGAGACCGTCAAGTGCACCTCGTCGCTGCCGACCAGCGCCGGGCTGGACGCAATCGAATACAGCCGCGGCGTCAATGGACGCAGTGCGGCCACCAGCGCGGCTGCCTCCCAGTGCGCCGGGAACCGTCGCAGCAGGTCCAGCGGCTGATGCGTGGCAAGCAAGTCGGAGAACGCAGCCTGTTCACCTGGTGCGAGTACGCGGCGCAACTCATCATGCCCGCCGGCTTCGGCCTGGGCCACCACCAGCGGGCGGGTCAGCCGGGTAAGTTCGCGATTCTCGCTGAGCCAGCGGGCCAGCGGCTGGCGTCGGCCGTCGTGCTCGACTTCGCTGGCGCCATCGAGTTTCAGCACCGCCAGCCACTGTTCAACCAGTTGAGCCGGATTGCGTGGCCACACGCCGACCGCATCGCCTGCCTCGTAGCGAAGGCCGGAACCCTCCAGCGACAACTCGATATGCCGCACTTCGCGCTCGCAGTCGCGCGAGACGATACGTTGGTTTTCCAGCACGGCGGCGGCAAAGGGGCTTGCGCGCCCGTGCAACGGACGCACCGGCGCCTCGTTCACCGCGTGCAGTGTACGGCCCGGCTGCGCTCCGGTCGCTGACTCACCCAGTGCCTGCCGCGCCGTATCCAATGCCCGCGCCGACCATGCCGAAGCCGCCTCCTCGAAATCCACGTCCGCCTCGCCCAGCCCGACGAGACGTCGGCCACCCAGCTCCGCGAGCCGTGCGTCGAGGGCACGGCTCACAGCGCAATACTTCGGGTAGCTCGAATCGCCCAGGCCCAGCACCGCGAACTTCAGTTGATGAAGTTTCGGTGCACGCTTGCCGAGAAGAAACTCGCAGAAGCCAATCGCGTCGTCCGGCGGTTCACCATCGCCCTGGCTGCTGATCACGACCAGCAAGTGGCGCTCCTGGGCCAGTTCGCGCAAGGGATAGGCTCCGGCGCGCAGCAGGCGCACCGGCAAGCCTGCTGCTTCGGCACTGGCCGACAGTTGCTCGGCCAGTCGGCGCGAATTGCCGGTCTGGCTGCCGTGGACGATGGTCAGGCGCTGCGCCGGATCGTTCGACGTCCCGGCGGGTGCCTGAGCAACCACGGTCAGTTCAGCATGCGTCGGCAGGCGCGCCGCCGTGGCCGCACTATAAGCGGCGATCCAGTACAGGTCAGCCGGCGCCAGCCCCTGTGTCAGCCGGGCCAACAGCGCGAGCCTGTCTGCGTCGAGCGAAGGGGCTGGCAGCAATGATTTCAGGGCAGCATTCACGACATGTCCTTGTGGACGTTTTTACGTCTGGACGTCCATCCTATTCGTACTGGCGATGTGGGGGAAAACACATGTCGGCATGAAGTTATGCCCGCGCTTCATTTATGCGTCCTGCGGCCGAAGGCTTATACTTCGCACCCCATCCGCGGATTACCGGCCTGCTTGAACGAGTTGCTTGTATTTATCGCCGTCGGCGCGCTCGCCCAGCTTGTGGATGGCGCGCTGGGCATGGCGTTTGGCGTGACCTCGTCCGGCCTGCTGCTGGCGCTCGGCATGCCCCCGGTAGCGGCCAGCGCCAGCGTGCACTACGCGGAAGCGTTTACTAGCGGCGCTTCCGGCCTCAGCCACCTGTTGGCTGGCAACGTGCGCCGCAGCATGTTTCTTGCGCTGGTCATCCCCGGCGTGCTGGGCGCCCTGCTCGGGGTCCTGGTTGCCGTCCACGTTCCGCCGACCTGGATGCGTGCGTTGCTGGCGCCGTACCTGCTTGGCATGGGGGCATTCCTGTTGTTCAGAAGCACCCGACCGGCCGGCCAGCGCGTCGACGTGCCGCGCGGCACCGGCCTGACCGGCTTGCTCGCCGGTTTCATCGACGCGATCGGCGGTGGCGGCTGGAGTGCGATCACCGTCACTATGCTGCTGGCGCGCGGCCTGCCGCCGCGTGCCGTGATCGGCAGCGTGCATCTGGCCAAATGCGTGGTAAGCATCGCCGCCAGCGTGAGCTTCCTGCTCTCGGTGGGCCTCAGTCATGCCTCGTCGGTGTTGGGCCTGATCATCGGCGGCAGCGCGGCCGCGCCATTCGGCGCACTGTTCGTGCGGTGGGTGCCGACGCGGGTCGCCACTGCGGTGGCCGGTGCCGCGGTGCTGATGCTGGGGCTCAACAATTCGGTGCGCCTGTTCTCCTGAAGGCACCATTACAATAGGTGGATGAAAACCATCCAGCCCTACCCGATCGAGGTGCGCGGCAGCGCCAGCCGCCCACTCGGCATGAGCCTCGCCCGATTCCTGCGCGATTACTGGCAGAAACGCGCGCTGCTGATCCGCAACGCCTTCGCCGATTTCCAGCCGCCGCTGCAACCAGATGATCTGGCCGGGCTGGCCTGCGAGCCGGCTGCGCTGGCGCGCTTGATCGTGCACGACGAGAAGCGCGAGCACTGGCAGGTCAACTCCGGGCCGTTGAACGAAGCCGACTTCGCGCGCGTGCCCGACCGCAACTGGACCTTGCTGGTACAGGACGTCGACAAGTGGGATGCCGACGTCGCCGACCTGCTGCCGCACTTCAGCTTCCTGCCGAGCTGGCGGGTCGACGATGTCATGGTCTCCTACGCCGAGCCCGGTGGTGGCGTCGGCGCCCATGTCGACCAGTACGATGTATTCCTGCTGCAGGGCCTTGGCCAGCGCCACTGGGCAATCAGCGACGATCCGTTGGCGCCGAAGGCATTCCGCGCCGACGTCGAGCTGAAACAACTGGTGCAATTCGAGCCCACCCACGAATGGTTGCTCGACCCGGGCGACATGCTGTACCTGCCGCCTGGCGTGCCACACGACGGCGTGGCCTTTGGTGGCCCGTGCATGACCTTCTCGATCGGCATGCGTGCGCCCTCACAGGCGGAATTGACCGGCGACCTCGCTGACTACATCGCCGAACAGCTGCCTGAGGAGCTGCGCTATACGGACCCTGACCTCAAGCCAGCCACGACTACCGGTGAGATCGACCGCGCCGTGCTTGAACGCCTGAAGCGCGCGTTGCCATTTGCGGCGGCGCTACGAGACGAGTTGCTGCACGACTGGTTCGGCCGTTTCATCACGAGATACCGCAACGCCCAGGCACCTGCACCGCTGGAAAAGCCCCTGACCGCGGACAAGCTGGCGACGAAGCTGATCGCCGGGGCGCAGCTGTTGCGCCATCCCTGGTCACGCCTGGCGTGGAGCCGGGGCAGGGCCGGGAGCACGCTTTACGTCAGCGGCCAGGCGTATGCGACTACGCCGGCATTGGCACAACAGTTATGCGAGCAGCGGGATTTGGCGCTCAATCGCAAACTGCTCGCGGCCGAGCACAGCTTGCTGCTGGCCCTGGTCAATGACGGCCACCTGCTGCTGCGCACGTCGCGCCGTCGCCGATGAAGCTGCAGAACTTCCACGTCGAGGACGCTGGCCTGGTCCATCGGGCCATGCACCTGGAACTGGGCGCAGACGACCGGCTGGAGCTGCCATTGCCGGCTACCGATACGCTGCCTGCCGGTACGCGCGACGAAGTTGCGGCCGCGCGGCTGCAGCTACTCGGCGATGCGCGCCATCGGGTGGCGATGCGGCTGCCCGTCCTCAGTAGCGAGGGCTATGCGAGCATCAAGGAGCTGGACGAGCTGCGGCGCATCGCCACCTCCGGCCGCAGCGCGCTGATCCGCATCCTGCTGCATGATCCGCAAGCCACCCTGCGCAACGACCACCGATTGATCGCGCTGGCACAGCGCCTGCCCAGCTCGATCCAGATCCGTGTGCCGGTGGATGAGGTCGACCTGACCTGGGCTTCGGCCTGCCTGCTCAACGACGTGGGTGGTTACCTGTTTCTGCCGGAGGCGGAACGTCCGCGGGGACGCGCCGCCCGCAGTCATCGCGCCAACGCCGTGCCGCTGCAACAGCATTTTGACGAAGTTTGGGATCGATCCGAGTACGCCAGCATGCTGCACACGCTGGATATCTGACGACGCGACCACGCCGTATGAATCGCAGCTGGCCGGCGGCAGCTGGCCCGTTTCCATCAAAGAATCGACGAAAACCCCATTCGCCATGCAATCGGGGCCGGCGAAGCCATGCCACGATCCGTTTCCGGCCGGCCCATGGGTTGCCACATTGCGGCAGGCAAAGGGTATAATTCGCCGGATTATCTCCAGTCTTTCGCATGAGCGGTCGGTCGCACTTGAAAACCGGCTGGAAGTCGCGACGTTCTTGCTCACACGGATGGCTGCAAGCCTCCCTTCCCTGCTGGTAGTGACGTGAGTACAAACCTGATCCATGAGTTTTCCGATTCTTCCCAACTCGCTGGCGGCAACGCCGATTACGTGGAAGCGCTGTACGACGCCTGGCTGAGCGACGCTTCGGCTGTTCCCGCCGAATGGGCGAGTTATTTCGAGACATTCAAGGGGCGCGAGTCGGGCGATGTCCCGCACGGCGCCGCCATCGCGCGGATCGAGACGGCGCAGAAGCAGCGCCACAACGGCGCGGTCGCGGTCCCGATGAGCGACGAGTACGCGCGCAAGCAGGCCGGCGTGCTGCGCCTGTTGACCGCCTACCGCTCGCGTGGCCACCTGGCCGCCGACCTCGACCCGCTTGGCCTGGCCGAGAAGATGCCGGCGCCCGATCTGGGCCTGCCGTTCCACGGTCTCAGCGAAGCCGATCTCGACACCGAGTTCGACACCGGCAACTACGCCGGCGACGGCAAGCGACTGAAACTGCGCGACCTGCTGGAACGACTGAAGAAGACTTACGCCAGCACGATCGGCGCCGAGTTCATGCACATCAGCAACCATGAGCAGCGCAACTGGATCTACAGTCGCCTGGAAAAAGCCGCCGGCAACAGCGGCCTGGACCAGGCCGGCAAGCAGCGGGTGCTGGACGGCCTCACCGCCGCCGAAGGCCTCGAGCGCTACCTGCACACCAAGTACGTCGGCCAGAAGCGTTTCTCGCTGGAAGGCGGCGACAGCCTGATTCCGCTGATCGACGACGTGGTGCGTGCCGCCGGCGACAACGGCGTCAAGGAACTGGTCATCGGCATGGCTCACCGCGGCCGCCTCAACATGCTGGTCAACATCCTGGGCAAGCCACCCAGAACCCTGTTCGACGAATTCGAGGGCAAGTTCGACAACGCCGACGATCCGGCCTATTCCGGCGACGTGAAGTATCACATGGGCTTCTCGGCCGACGTCAAGACGCCCAAGGGCGGCGTGCACGTGGCACTGGCGTTCAACCCGTCGCACCTGGAAGTCGTGAATCCGGTGGTCTGCGGCTCGGTGCACGCGCGCCAGACCCGCCGCCGCGACACCTTGTACACGCAGTCGATGGCGGTGCTGATCCATGGCGACGCCGCGCTTGCCGGCCAGGGCGTGAACATGGAACTGTTCAACATGTCGCAAGCCCGCGGCTTCAAGGTCGGTGGCAGTCTACACGTCGTGGTCAACAACCAGGTCGGTTTCACCATCTCCAACCCGCAGGACGCGCGCTCCACCATGTACTGCACCGACCTGGCCAAGATGGTCAACGCGCCGGTGCTGCACGTCAATGGCGACGACCCCGAGGCGGTCATCCTGGTGACGCGGCTAGCCTACGATTTCCGCAAGCAGTTCCGCCGCGACGTAGTGATCGATCTGATCTGCTACCGCCGCCACGGCCACAACGAGGCCGATGAGCCGGCGGCTACCCAGCCGATAATGTACCAGATCATCCGCAAGCGCCCGACGGCGCGCGATCTGTACCAGCAGCAATTGGTCAAGCAAGGCCTGCTGGCCGAGGGTGAGGCAAAAAAGCAGTTCGACGCCTACCGCGAGCGCTTGGAAGCCGGCGCCCCGATGACCGATCTGGACCCGTCGCCAACGCGCGACGGCCACGTCGACTGGGCCCGTTTCCTCGGTGGCAAGCTGTCGATGCCCGCCGATACCACGGTGCCGAAGAAGAAACTGCTGGAGCTGGCGAACAAGATCCTCACCATGCCGGCCGACATCACCCTGCAGGCCCGCGTTGCCAAAATCTACGACGATCGACGCAAGATGGCCGCCGGCGAGCATCCCGCCGACTGGGGTTTCGCCGAGAACCTGGCCTACGCCACCCTGATCGACGCCGGCTACGACATGCGCCTGGTCGGCCAGGACACGGCGCGCGGTACCTTCTTCCACCGGCATGCGGTGCTGCACGACCAGAAGGACGGGCATACCTACATGCCGCTGGCCACGGTGCGTGACGGTGCCGACGTGGAAGTGATCGATTCGCTGCTCAGTGAACTGGCCGTGATGGCCTTCGAGTACGGCCACTCCACCACCGACCCGGACACGCTCAACATCTGGGAAGCCCAGTTCGGCGATTTCGCCAACGGCTCCCAAGTGGTGATCGACCAGTTCATCAGTTCCGGCGAGGCGAAGTGGAACCGGCTGTGCGGCTTGGTGCTGCTGCTGCCGCATGGCTACGAGGGCCAGGGCCCGGAGCACTCCTCCGCACGCCTCGAACGTTTCCTGCAGCTGTGCGCGATGGACAACATGCAGGTGTGCGTGCCGACCACGCCGGCGCAGGATTTCCACATGATCCGCCGGCAGATGTTGCGCGACGTGCGCAAGCCGCTGATCGTGATGACACCGAAGTCGCTGCTGCGCCACAAGCTGGCCGTGTCGTCGCTGGACGAACTCGCCGACGGCAGCTTCCAGCTGGTGATCGGCGAGCATCGCGAGCTGGCGGCGAAGAAGGTCAAACGCGTGGTGCTGTGCTCGGGCAAGGTTTATTACGATCTGCTGGAGAACGCCGAGAAGCGCGAGCTGAAGGATGTCGCCATCATCCGCGTCGAGCAGCTGTACCCGTTCCCGCGCCCCGAAGTCACGGCCGAACTGGACAAGTATCCTTCGGCGAAGGAAGTGATCTGGTGCCAGGAGGAACCGATGAACCAGGGTGCCTGGTTCCAGATTCGCCACCACCTGCAAGCCTGCACCGCGGCGAAACACAGCCTTTCGTATGCAGGCCGTGCGCGCTCACCGGCACCGGCTGCCGGACACCACAACACCCACGTGGCCGAACAGGACGCGCTGGTCGAACAGGCCCTGGTCGGGCCGGTCGGCACGGACTATTCCGCAGAGTAGGCTCCCACGCACCGCGCGGCAAGGAAGGCCGCCTCGTTAGATTTTCGCGCCCACGCGCGAGCACACCAACCCCAAGGGCCGTTATGTCCATCGAACTCAAAGTCCCCGTCCTGCCCGAATCCATCTCCGACGCCACCATCGCCAGTTGGCACAAGAAAGCAGGTGATGCCGTCACGCGCGACGAGAACCTGGTCGATCTCGAAACCGACAAGGTGGTGCTCGAAGTCCCCTCGCCCGTCGACGGCGTGCTGAAAGAAATCAAGCACCAGGTCGGCGACACGGTAAACGGCGAACAGGTCATTGCGATCATCGAGGAAGGCGCGGCTGCTCCAGCTCCTGCGCCCGCTGCGGCTGCACCGCAACCGGCTGCGCCCGCTGCGGTATCCGCCGCGCCGAAATCCACCGCCAAGGGTACCGAGGACCTCTCCCCGGCCGGCCTGCGCGTGGCCACCGAAGAAAAGATCGACCCGTCCAAGGTTGCCGGCACCGGCCGTGACGGCCGCGTCACCAAGGAAGACCTCGTCAACTATGGCAAGGGCGGCGCTGCCGCACCGGCCGCAACACCAGCTGCGGCACCGACTGCGAAGCCGACGCCCGGCGCGCGCCCGGAAGAGCGCGTGCCGATGACTCGTATGCGCACCCGCATCGCCGAGCGCCTGATGCAGTCGAAGAACTCGATTGCCATGCTCACCTCGTTCAACGAGGTAAACTTGGCCGAGGTGGTGAAGATGCGCAAGGCGCTGGGCGAGGCGTTCCAGAAGGAACACGGCGTCAAGCTCGGTTTCATGAGCTTCTTCGTCAAGGCCGCCGCCGAGGCGCTCAAGCGCTACCCGTATGTCAATGCGTCGGTCGATGGCAACGACGTGATCTACCACGGCTACCAGGACATCTCGATCGCGGTGTCGACCGACCGGGGCCTGGTTACGCCGGTGCTGCGCGACGTGCAGGACATGAGCTTCGCCGATGTCGAGAAGGGCATCGCCGACTACGCCACCAAGGCGCGCGCCAACAAGCTGTCGCTGGACGACCTGCAGGGCGGCACCTTCACCATCACCAACGGCGGCACCTTCGGCTCATTGCTCTCCACGCCGATCGTCAACCCGCCGCAGAGCGCGATCCTGGGCATGCACACGATCAAGCAGCGCGCCATCGTCGAAAACGGCCAGATCATCGCCGCCCCGATGATGTACATCGCGATCAGCTACGACCATCGCATCATCGACGGCAAGGACGCGGTGCTGTTCCTGGTCGACATCAAGAACCAGCTGGAAAATCCGCAGCGAATGCTTCTTGGCCTGTAGGCCTCGAAGCATTCGGGAATCGGGAATGGAGAACCGGGACTGGTTGAAAGCGCCGCCCGTTCCGCTCTTCCGATTCCCTACTCCCCATTCCCTATTCTCGCGAGCAAACGAAATGAGCGACAAATTCGACGTCATCGTCATCGGCGGCGGTCCTGCCGGCTATCACGCCGCAATCCGTGCCGCGCAGCTCGGTCTCAAGACGGCGTGCATCGACGCTTGGTCCGGCAAGGACGGCAAGCAGGCGCTCGGCGGCACCTGTCTCAATGTCGGCTGCATTCCGTCCAAGGCGCTGCTCGATTCGTCCAAGCAGTTCTACAACATCGCGCACAATTTGCCGGTGCACGGCATCATGGTGGAAAACGCCAAGGTCGACATGGCAACGTTCATCGGCCGCAAGGATAAGATCGTCAAGCAGTTCACCGGTGGCATCGAACAGCTGTTCAAGGCCAACAAGATCACCAGCTTCTTCGGCACGGGCAAGCTGCTGAAAGGAAACCAGGTCGAGATCAGTGGCAACGATGGCGCCAAGCAGACCATCACCGCCACCAATGTGATCCTCGCTTCCGGCTCGGTACCGATCGAGCTGCCGTTTGCGAAGTTCGACGGCAAGCACATCATCGACAATGCCGGCGCACTGGACATCGCGGCCGTGCCCAGGCGCCTGGGCGTGATCGGTGCCGGCGTGATCGGACTGGAGCTGGGCAGCGTGTGGAACCGGCTCGGCGCCAAGGTCACCATCATCGAAGCGCTGCCTGATTTCCTCGGCACCGCCGATGCGGACATTGCCAAGGTGGCCCAGCGCGAGTTCAAGAAGCAGGGCCTGGACATCAAGCTCAATGCCAAGCTCAGCAAGGCCGAGGTGAAGAAGGACGGCGTGCATCTGACCTACGCCGACAAGGACGGCGAGCAGCAACTCATCGTCGACAAGCTGCTGGTGGCGGTGGGCCGCCGCGCCTACACCGCCGGCCTGCTGGCCGACGACACGGGCGTAAAGCTGGATGAGCGCGGTCGCATCGTCGTCGACGAGCATTGCCACACCGGCGTTGATGGCGTGTGGGCCGTGGGCGATGCGGTACGCGGCCCGATGCTGGCACACAAGGGTTTCGAGGAAGGCATGGCCGTGGCCGAGTGGATCGCCGGCAAGGCCGGCCATGTCAACTACGACACCATCCCCTGGGTGATCTACACCGAGCCGGAGATCGCCTGGGCGGGCAAGACCGAAAAACAATTGAAGGAAGAAGGCGTGCCGTACAAGGTGGGCAGCTTCCCGTTCGCCGCTATCGGCCGCGCCGTGGCGATGAACGAAGCCGTCGGTCAGGTGAAGATGATTGCGCACGCCGAGACTGATCGTATCCTCGGTGTGCACATGGTCGGTCCGGGCGTCTCCGAGCTGATTGCCGAGTGCGTGGTGGCGATGGAGTTCAAGGGTTCGTCCGAAGATATGGCACGTATTATCCACGCCCATCCGACCCTGTCCGAAGCGGTGCACGAAGCGGCCTTGTCGGTCGACAAGCGTGCCATCCACAAGGGCAATTGATCGCCCAGGTGCCACCCGACGGCCCGCTCGTGACGACATGGGCGGGCCGTCGCATTCTCGCTCTCGCGCAGGAGCCCGCAAGCGGGCTCCTGCCGGTCACGCATTCAACCAAGACAAGTCGATGCCCCAACCCACTGCCATTTGTGTCTACTGCGGCTCCAACACTGGCAGGCATCCCGAATTTGCCGAACAGGCGCGTGCCTTTGGTGCCGAGATGGCCCGGCGCGACATCACGCTGATCTATGGCGGCGGCAAGGTAGGCTTGATGGGAGTCGTTGCCGACGCCGTACTGGCTGGCGGCGGCAAGGCGATCGGCGTGATCCCGCGCCAGCTGGTGGAGCTGGAAGCCGCCCACCCGCACTTGAGCGAACTGGTGGTGGTCGAAACCATGCATCAGCGCAAGACGCGCATGTACCAGCTTTCCCACGCCTTCGTCGCCCTGCCCGGCGGCTTCGGCACGATGGACGAGATGTTCGAAATGCTGACCTGGGCCCAGCTTGGCCTGCACCGCTGCCCGTGCGCCTTCCTCGACGTGTGCGGCTACTACCGCGACTTGCGCGCGATGATGGGGCACATGGTCGACGAAGCGTTTGTGCGGACGGAGCAGCGCGACAGTGTATGGTTCGGTGACGACATCACGGCGCTGTTCGAATGGATGCAAGACTATGAGGGCGACTACAGCTCCAAGTGGATCGACCCCAGCAGCGTAAGTGCCTGAACACCATGGGAGATCAAGATGACCTGTTTCCAAGCCTTCCGTATCCACAACGACGATACCGGCTATCGCGCCGACATCGAGACCATCGCGACCGATGCGCTCTCGCCCGGCGAAGTGCTGATCAAGGTCGCGTACTCGTCGGTCAACTACAAGGACGCGCTGGCCGGCACCGGCAAGGGCCGCATCCTGCGCCGGTATCCGCTCAACGGCGGTATCGACGTCGCCGGCCACGTGGCGGCCTCCACCGACCCGGCATTCAAGGAAGGCGACGCGGTGCTGTGCACAGGTAGCGGGCTGTCGGAAACCCGCGACGGTGGCTTTGCGGAATACGCACGGCTGGATGCGCGCTGGACGATTCCGCTGCCGCCAGGCCTGAGCCTGCGTGAGAGCATGATCCTGGGCACTGCCGGTTTCACCGCCGCGCTGGCCTTGCTGCGCATGCAGGACAACCGGCAGACGCCGGCACTGGGTCCGATCGCGATCACTGGCGCCAGCGGCGGCGTGGGCCAGCTCGCGATCGATATCTTCAGCCGCGCCGGCTACGAAGTACACGCGATCAGCGGCAAGACCGACCATTTCGACTTTCTGCGCGAACTCGGGGCCAGCGCATGCATTGACCGCCACCAGCTCGCCTTCAGCGGCAAGCCGATCGACTCGGCGCGCTTCGGTGGTGCGCTGGACAATGTCGGCGACGGCATGCTCGCCGGACTACTGCCACTGGTCAGCCCGTACGGCAACGTGGCCATCTGCGGCAATGCCGGCGGTGTCGCCTTCGACAGCACGGTGATGCCGTTCATCATCCGCGGCGTGAGTGTGCTCGGGGTGGCCTCGGCGGGTACCGCGCGGGACATCCGTGGGGACCTCTGGCAGCACCTCGCCAGCGACTGGAAGCCGCAGCGGCTGGAGCGCATCGCCACCCGTGAGATCGGCCTGGATGAGCTGCCGGGCGTATTCGAGCGCATGCTCGCCGGCGACTCGTTCGGGCGCACCCTGGTGCGCGTCGATCGCACGCCTTGATTCCGGCCCGCTTGGAAGTACCATCGTCACGCCTTAGAATCTTCGAATCTCGCAGAGAACCTTCAACTAATGGCACGCATCCTGATCGTCGACGATTCCCCCTCGCAGCTGCTGGGCATCAAGCGGATCGTCGAGAAACTCGGGCATGAGACGCTCTGTGCCGAAGACGGCGCCGCTGGCGTGGAAGTGGCCAAGGCGGAAAAGCCCGACCTGATCCTGATGGACGTCGTGATGCCGAACCTCAACGGCTTCCAGGCGACCCGCACGATCAGCAAGAACCCCGATACCGCTCACATCCCGATCATCCTGGTGACCACCAAGGACCAGGAAACCGACAAGGTCTGGGGTATGCGCCAAGGTGCCAAGGCCTACGTGACCAAGCCGATCAGGGAAGAGGAACTGATCAAGGCGCTGAAGGAATTCCTTCCCCACTGAGCCGGCGACGCCGAAAGCAAAAGGAACGGCACCCGTGGGCGCCGTTCCTTTTGCCATTTCGAGTGAGACAATCTATCCGGCGCGGTAGTCCTGGTACGACTTTTCCTCGATCAGCTGCGAGCCCAGCTTGAGGTTGATCGCGCGCTTGAATGCCGCGCGCTCGTCGTTGCGAAAATATACCGCGCGGGCCAGCTCGATGAACTCGTGGTCGAACGCCTGGGCACGCTCCTTCAGGCGGATCTTGTCCTCGATGTCCCACAACAGCTCGTTGACCGCCAGCAGGCCGGCGCGTTCGTCGCGGATGTCGGTCTGCGCGGCCGCGTCGTCGGCCCATGTGCCGTTGAGCAGATCCAACTCGTTGCGTACATTGGCCAGCTTGGCCTCGTCGGTCATCCGTCGCGACTTGATCTCGAGGATGGTGATCTTGTCGATCAACTCGCCATAGGACACGGGGGTCTGGATCAGACTCATGCTTTGCTCCCTTGAAGTGTTCGTCAAAATACCGGGCGAAACGCACCCTGCTGCACCAGTGCGCAAGCGCTGGCCACATCGGCATCCAGCGCGCGATCGCGGTGCATGAAATCGATGTGTCGACGCAGGATCGCATGCGCCTCGCGTACCCGGGTGCCGGCATGGAAATCGCCGGCACTGGCCAGTGCGGCGGCCAGCTGCTGCACCTCGACCACAAACTGCTGGTAATGCGGCTGGCCTTCACGCGGCGCGTTGGCAATCTTCGCGGCCAAGGCCTGCCATCCGCCGCGACTGGCCAGCCGGCGTGCGGCATTGAGCATTTCCTGACGATAGTCCAGCGCCTGCGCGGCGGTGTACAACTCCAGCGCGAGCACGTGGCCCAGGTCGTCCATCATCTCCAGCACGTGGCGTGCCTCGTTGGCACCCATCGAAACGTGATCCTCCGCGTTCGCGCTGGTCGGCACCGAGTACACGCTGGCCGGATGCGCGCGGGTGGCCAGGTCGTTGATCAGGGCGGCGGCGGTGTACTGCACGATCATGAAGCCGGAATCGGTGCCGTCCTCGTTGCCGGTGAGAAATGCGGGAAGACCATCGCTGGTTGCGGCATCGACCAGTTTGTTGAGGCGCCGCTCGGAAATCGATGCCAGCACCGGCAGCGCCGCCTTCACGTAGCTCATCGCCAGCGCCAGCGGCATACCGTGGAAGTGGCCGGCGGAAATGACCTGTTCCTCGATGAACTGCGCGCCCTCGTTGTCGGGGAAGATCAACGGATTGTCGGTGACCGAGTTCAACTCGATGTCGAACACGCGGCACGCCTGGCAGCAGGCGTCGCGCACGGCACCATGCACCTGCGGCATGCAGCGCAGGCTGTAGGCATCCTGCGGCTGGTGTTTCTTGCCGCCCCTGAACGGAAGGAAGCGGCTGTAGAAGGCCTCGCGGCCATGGCGCTGGTTGGCCGGCACCCAGTCCCAGCTGATATCGAAGCTGAGCGACTGGTCATCCGGCTTGCTCCACGCGTCGGCGCGCCACGGCTTGAAGCGCGGCACCAGGTGATAGGGAATGTCCATCAGGGTCGAACCGGCCAGCAGATCGCGCACGTGCGCCGCCGTGTCGACCTGCCCCGGGTGCGGGCGCAGAGCATGCACCTCGGCGCGCAGGGCACCGCTGCGACCGGCGAAGGCATCCAGCGACATCGCTGCGGCCAGGTCGGCGAGATCCAGCAACTGTTCCAGGGCATCCAGCGCCAGTACACCGGTCGCCAGCATTTGCGCGGTACCGTTGTTGAGTGCCAGGCCCTCCTTGAAGGAGAGCCGGATCGGCGCCAGCCCGGCGCGCTGCAGGGCCTCGGCGCCTGACATCCGCTCACCCCGGTGGAACGCCTCGCCACCACCGAGCAGCACGATCGCCAGATGCGACAGCGGGGCCAGGTCGCCACTGGCGCCGACCGAGCCCTTCTCGGGCACCACCGGCACCACGTCGGCGTTGAGCATCGCGGCCAGCGCTTCAAGCGTGCTCACGCGGATGCCGGAATGACCACGCATCAACGTATTGATGCGGATCACCAACATCGCCCGCACCACTTCTGCGGCGAACGGCTTGCCCACGCAAACCGCGTGGGTGATGATCAGATTGTGCTGCAGCTCATCCGGCAACGTACCTTCGGGCTGGTGCGGGTTGCCCCCCGGCAATTCATCACGTAGCCGATGCGCACCGAGCAACTTGTCTGCATTGCTGCCGAAGCCGGTGGTGACGCCATAGATAGGTTCGCCGCAGCTGACCTTGTCTGCCAGGAAATCCGCGGCCCGCTGCACGCGTTCAAGCCCGGTCGGATCCAGCGAAACCTTGCCGCCGTTGCACGCCACTGCCACCACCTGCGCACGGGTGAGGCTGTTGCCGTCAAGAACCAACGTCTCGCTCACTGCAAATACCCCGTTTGGTCAGCGTCGTTTCTGCGTGCACGAAAATGTGGTGATGAAAACGCTGTTGCTCAGCCCATCGCCGCAGCCTGCTCCAGCTCTACGCGCAGCGTCTTGATCAATTCGCCACGCACGACTTCGAACTGGTCCGCGCGGCGCAGATCCTTCACCGTCACAATGTCCTTGGCCATCTCGTCCTCGCCCAGCACGATCACGAAGCGGATACCGGCGCGGTCCGCATATTTGAACTGTTTGCCCAGCTTGCCGCCTTCGAGCACCACCTCGGTGGCAATACCAGCGTCGCGCAATTCGCTGGCCAGGGCCAGGTAGGCCGGCAACTGTGCCTCGTCCATCTGGGTCACCAATACGTCGACCGTGCTGGTCGCGGTATTGATCAAACCGGCGTCGCGCAACTGCCAATACAGCCGGGTCAGGCCAATCGAGATGCCGACGCCGGGCAAGTGCGACTTGGTGTACTGGCCGGCCAGGTTCTCGTAACGGCCACCCGAGCAGATCGAGCCGATCTGCGGGTGCTCGTTGAGCGTGGTCTCGTAGACCGTGCCGGTGTAGTAGTCCAGGCCGCGCGCGATCGACAGGTTCAAGGCGTAATGGGTTTCCGGTACGCCGAAGGCATGGATCAGGCCAAGTACTTCCTTCAACTCGTCGCGGCCCTGTTCCATGGTCGCCGGGCCGGCGCCCAGGGCATCGAGCTTCCCGAGCGCATCGCGCAGCGAAGTCGAGCGCACCTGCACGAAAGCCAGGATCTTCGCGGCTATCTCGGCACCGAGTCCGAAGGCGTCGCCCGCCAAGGTGTCACGCACGTAATCCGCACCGCGCTTGTCGAGCTTGTCCACCTCGCGCAGCACCAGCATCTGCTGTTCGGCGTCGACGATGCCGAGGCTCTCGAAATAGCCGCGCATCAGCTTGCGATTGTTGAGCTGGATGGTAAACGGGCCGATTGCCAGCTCGCGGAACACGCTGTAGATGACCGCCGGGATCTCGGCGTCGTAGCGCACCGACAGCGAGTCCTTGCCGATCACGTCGATGTCGCACTGGTAGAACTCGCGGAAGCGCCCGCGTTGGGCGCGTTCGCCGCGGTAGACCTTCTGCATCTGGTAACGGCGAAACGGGAAGCTCAGGTCGCGCTCGTGCTCGGCCACATAGCGTGCCAGCGGCACGGTGAGGTCGAAGCGCAACGCCAGCTCCGGCGTCCCCTCGCCCGCCTTGCCGAGCGCACCGGTCGACTGCACAAAGTACACCTGCCGCTCGGTCTCGCCGCCAGTCTTGGTAAGCAGCACGTCGGCATACTCGATCGCCGGCGTTTCCACCGCGAGAAAGCCGAAACGCTCGTAGTTGCGGCGGATCACGTCGAGCATGCGCTGGAACGCGATCTGGTCGAGCGGCAGCAGCTCGAGCACGCCGGGCATGGTGCGGGCCGGGGTAAGCGCCATGGAATCCTCTGCTGACGGTGGAAACGTTCTGCCACGCGGCAAGCCGCGCGACGGCAGCCATCAAGAATAGCAGAACAGCATGCGCCATCCGCAGTCGCGCGTCCGTCCTGGCGCCGCGCCCGACCCGCGTACTGGCCGGCGGAAACACTTGGCGAATCGCCCCGCACGCTGCTAACATCCGCAGCTCACGTGGGGCGGTAGCTCAGCTGGGAGAGCGCTACGTTCGCATCGTAGAGGTCGTGGGTTCGATCCCCATCCGCTCCACCACGGGATGTTTCATCAGTGTCACGCAATACCCCCGAAACCGCGCTCCGGCGCGGTTTTTCTTTGTCTGACGTACCGCAAGGCGCCCTGTACTTCCCTTGCCGTCACCCAATCTTGGGGGTAGTTTTAGGGGGCGCCGGTTTGGCGCGCCGGGTGTTACCCCATGCCGAAGCGTGTTGACCCGCTTTCCCCGTCTGCCGTGGCGAACGCGAAACCGCAGGCCAAGCCGTACAAGCTGGCCGATGGAGGCGGTTTGTTCCTCCTGGTGCAGCCATCCGGCGCCAAGTGGTGGCGCTGGAAATATCGGCGCCCCGACACGCGCAAAGAGAACGCGCTTTCGCTGGGCACCTTCCCCGACGTGAGCCTGCGCAAGGCACGCGACCGCCGCGATGAAGCCCGCAAGCAGCTCGCAGACGGTATCGACCCCGGCGACCAGCGCAAGGCGACCCGTGCCGCCGATGTCGATACGTTCGAGGCCGTGGCGCGCGAGTGGTTCGCAAGGCATGCGCCCAAGTGGGCACCCAGCCACGCCGACAAGGTTATCCGCCGGCTTGAGCGTGACGTGTTCCCGTGGATCGGCAGCAAGAACATCGGCACGCTTGAGGCACCGGACGTGCTGGCCGTGCTGCGCCGGGTCGAGTCGCGCAACGCCGTGGAAACCGCCCACCGCGTGCACCAGAACTGCGGGCAGGTGTTCCGCTATGCCGTCGCCACCGGACGCGCCAAAGGCGACGTGACACGCGACCTGCGCGGCGCACTGACCCCGTGGAAGCCCCAGCACTACGCCAGCATCACCGAACCGGAAAAGGTGGGCGAATTGCTGCGCGCGATGGATGCCTTCACCGGCTCCTACACGCTGGCCGCGATTCTGAAACTGTCGCCGCTGGTGTTCACCCGACCGGGCGAACTGCGCGAGGCCGCATGGGCGGAAATCGACCTTGATGCCGGCGAGTGGAATATCCCCGCCGAACGGATGAAGCTGCGCCTGCCCCACCTTGTACCGCTGGCGCCTCAAGCCGTGGCGATCCTGCGCGACCTGTACCCGCTGACTGGCGCAGGCCGCTACGTGTTCCCCGGCGCGCGCACCGACAAGCGCCCACTGAGCAACATGGCCGTGAATGCTGCCCTGCGCCGCATGGGCTATGACAAAGACACCATGACCGCCCACGGCTTCCGCGCCATCGCCCGCACCATCCTTGATGAAGTGCTGGGCTTTCGCGTGGACATCATCGAACACCAGCTTGCGCATGCCGTGAAGGATGCGAACGGACGCGCGTACAACCGCACGTCATTCCTGCCCCAGCGCCGCAAGATGATGGATACATGGGCGGAATATCTGGACGGGTTGCGCGTGGCACCCGGCAAGGTGGTCGCGATCAAGCGAAAGGCTGGCTGATTTTTCAACGTCGCGCCTAGCCCGACGGGGCGAAAACCGGGCACCTTCCCCGGCTGGCGCGGCACCTATTGAAGGGCGCAGGGGTGTGCGCATGGTTGAACCAATTTATACGATAAGCGGATTCTCGCTTTCGGTCTCTCGCAACTCGGACACTGCCACTATCTGCTGCACAGGCGGACGGGCCCATCTATCAAGTGGCTTCAACGTCAACTATGCGGCTCACAGCGCGACTCTCGCGACTGATGAAAAAGCAAAGCGCGTGCGGGTCTACATCTTTGACGAATGGATGGATGCCCATGGCCATGCGGACCTAGCACTCGGATTGCTCGCAATCGACGACGATTTGAATACGCCGCGTGGTGTTTACCCAGGAGGACTAATAGTGGTGGGACAACTAGAAATTCCCGCGTGGGTTCCTTCGACCCTATCAACGCCAAGCGAAAGGCCATTGCGAGAGCGCGAGCGCACATCATTGCTGGCGATCATTCGCGCTCTATCGGTCATGGCGAAGGCTGACGGTCGCAGCGCTACTGGCGCCGTCGAAAAGCAGTTGCAGGAACTAGGTTTTGATTCGCCCAAGGAGGCCACCATTCGAGGGGTGTTAAAGGAAGCAAGCGATCTGCAGCCCTAGGACAAACCGCAATTGAGGATGGCAAAACCTCATTTGCCTCATGGCCGCTCGCCATTTTGCAAACATTCCCAGCACGCCCCGCAACATCCGGGGGCCTCACTGAGGATGCTGCAATGCCCATCAACACCCTGCCTTCCCCCGGCGAGCTTGTAGACGAACACGAAGCCGCCGCGATCCTGTCCACTGCTGTCCGCACCCTGCGCAACTGGCGGGCACTGCGCAAAGGCCCGCGCTATCGCAAGATCGGCGCCCGCTTGGTTCGCTATCACCGCGCCGACCTCGCCGCGTTTCAACACGTCATGGCCGGCGACGCCGACAAGGCGGGCGCGGCATGAAGCGGCACCACGAAAACGAAACGCCCCGCGCGATCAGGCGCAGGGCGTGGAACAACACCGGGACTTGGGCAAGCGCCAGCGGTTGCAATCCTACCGCCGACGCACGCGACACGCTATGCCTGGCACTCGCTGCCATCGACGCCGCACGCCAGCAATTGAACCGCTACGCCACCGCGACCGATGCGCCCGCATGGCAGGTGGTGGACGCCGCCGACGTGCTGGACATGGTGGCCGCTGGCGTGGCCGATGCCGTGACGGGAGGGACACGCCATGTCTGCCCGTGAACCGCTCAAACTGACCGGACGCCGCTGCCAGTGCTGCGGCTGCGGCGAATACTTCAATGGCGAGCGCGGCTTTGATCGGCACCGCGTCGGCGTGTATGGCGTCAACCGTCGCTGCCTGACCGTCCCCGAGATGCTGGCCTTGGGTTGGTTTTGCAATCCGGCCGGCTTCTGGGCAGTGACCCGGTTGGATGGCGCAGGCAGGGAACGTATCAGGCCCGCGCAGGCAAGCCCCGCACCCATGCCCTTGCGTGATGCGCTCGCCCCTGATTCGCGCAAGCCGGCAGGCGCACCATGAGCCTGTCACGACGCAAGACGACCGGACGCGCCGAAGGTGGCGGCTATTTCAAGCTGCCGCATGCCGTGATGGAATCGCCAAACTATCGCGCCCTGTCTCCGCATGCCCGCATGCTTCTAAACGATCTGGGCTTGCAGTTTCGCGGCGCCAACAATGGCGACCTGTCCGCCGCATGGAGGCTCATGCAGCCGCGTGGCTGGCGCTCGCGCGACACCTTGGGCCGAGCACTGGCCGAGCTGCTGCACTTCGGCATAATCGAAAAAACCCGGCAAGGCGGATTGAACCATTGCAGCCTGTTCGCGCTGACATGGCTTGCCATCGACGAATGCCGCAACAAGCTGGACGTGCCAGCGACGCGGGTTGCGTCCGGGCTTTGGAATTCACCACAGCCACCGATGCCGGCGCGGAAGCGGAAAAACGCAACGCCCAACACGGCCAGCGTGTCAGACCGACACGGCACGCGTGACAGCGCGACACGGCAGGCGTGTCAATGAGGATTCCACCGACACGACCGGCGTGCCAGTCAGGGCGGTTTTCATGGACTCACTGACACGACCGGCGTGCACCTTTATATATTACCAATGGAGGGTGTTGTGATCTGCTTTGCTTTGAAGGCTTTCAAGGGCACTCGCCCTGCCCGCGTCCCTTTCGACTTCGATGACTTTTGCGTGCTGGTGACGCATGAGTAACTACGGCTGGCGCCCGCATATCGAATCTGCGCTGTCGTTGAACCTGGGCAGCCTGTTCAAGGCAGGAGCGCTGCAGGCTGGCGCTACAACGTCTGGCGGCTGGCAGTGGAATCGTGACGGCAAGCAAGTGGCAGGCATCGGCTACCGCGCCAGCTTGCGCGCTGAGGATGGCGAACTGCGCCTGTCCTACACCATCAAACACGACGGCGAGTCGCAAGACATCATCTGCACTATCCGGCTGTCATCGCTGCCCCTGCACTACGGTGGCCGGCGTTGGTACATGCACTGCCCGTACACCGGGCAGCGCGTGCTCAAGCTGTACAAGTTCGGCAGCATCGAACAATTCTGCAGCCGCACCGCCATCCGTCCGCTGCCCACCTACGCCAGCCAGCGCGTGAGCGGCAGTGATCGCATCATCGGGCAACGGTGGGCGATCCGCCGCAAGCTGGGCGACACCATCACTGACCTGTTCGGCGAGCCGTGGAAGCCCAAGCGGATGCACTGGCGCACCTTTGAACGCTACGCCGCGCGTGATGCAGAGCTGGCCGAGCGGGAAAACGGCTACTTGCTGCGGCTGATTGGACGATTGCAGCGGTACGAATAAAAGGCCGGTTAGCCTATGGATTTAGGTATGCCGGCGCGTTCTACGTTGCTTTGTACTCGCAAAGTCGGCTCGGCGAAGAACCCACGCCAAAACTGACCGTCGAGGAACGGTCAGACGATTGGGCGGAAGACAGTTAAGTCACACTGGAATCCATAATGAAAGGAATTTCCAACGTAGCCCCTTTTTTCGGCAAAACCTGATCTACCGTTTTCACAAAACGATTCCAACCGTGGCCATTTGAAATGGCCAGACGCTGAAACATAACAAGCGTGTGCATGTGCTGAGCGAGCATTGGATTCCCAATGTCTTGCGTCAGCCATTGATGTAGTTTCGAGGGCCGTTGCCCCTTTTCATTCTTCGGACTTTTCTTCTCTAGCTCCGGCAGCAGGCCAGGAGCAAGGCGTTCGAACACAAGATCACGCGTGTATTTGCCGACAACGCTGTAGCGATTCTTCCCCATACCCGGCCAAGTCCATCCCTTGAGTTTGTAAATATTCTCGTAGAACTCATCCGGAAACTTCTTGACCCAAGCAGCCAGTTCTTTGCTGACCAGCAATTCCAAATATTTTTGCAGTGCATCAGCCGGCCGGTCGGCTTGGAACCCGGTCGCTTCATCGACTAAGGCGACAATGCCAACACGCGCAAACGAGCGAATAAGCATGTCCGCAAATTGGGCATAGCGAATTTCATGCTCAGTTTTTAGCAACTGGGCGTCGCGGGCCTGAAGCAGCGCTTCGCTCAAGTCTTGCAAGACGGTCGCCTCGAATCCGTCGCTTGGAACGCCAACTTTTGGAGATCCGCCTAAGAACTGGATAGGCTTTTGGATGGCCAGAGACAACTCCTTATTTTCGAAAGAGTTGACGACCCGTAGACCGCTGATCCGGGCGATACCTTGGCCACGTCCCTTCATGCCAATAGCGTTGGTCATACCTCGACCCGAGATGACTCGACGACCATCGTCTAGAACGAAACAAGGAATCTCCAAGTCAGCAATTTTCAGGACACCCTTGTGTGTAGCCGTTGGAAGACTTGGCCGCTCTTTGTTTGCATGCATTGCCAAAGCCCCCATTCGTGAAATTTCACTTCGCTGCTCCTGAGAAAGCTTCGCAGCCCTTGCCTTACCGCCAATAGACTTATTGCTTTGATCTAACTTTTTCTCATTCATGCAAGCATGTCCTTTGTTTTGTGCTTGCATTGTAGAATGATTGCCTGAAGTTACGCAAGCATACTATTTCAGTATGTGCTTGCATCGAGGGATAGGTAAAAAGGGGCTTTCGAGTGGTTTCGTCACGCCTAAGGCGGGCAGTCAATTGCGCTACATTGATCTTGGCCAACCCGGCCAGTCTCGCTGGCCATCTGCCCCCAGCCGACACGCATGCCGCGCCAATTCCCAAGCTACACACCTGCGTACGCGTGAGCGTCGCACCAAGTTGGGGGTAACTTTGGGGGTAACCTGAAAATCGCATTTCCCGAAACCTTTGCAGCGCAACGCTTGCCGGCGAAAGTTATAGGGACATCCGCCCACCAATAACCAACGAAGAGCCTCCGCCGATCCCGGGGGCTTTTTGTTGCCCGTGGACTTCACGCGCGCAGGAAATACGGTATCGCCATCAACGCCACGCCGATGATGAGCAACCACGCCGTGCCACTCACGAAGTACGGGAACGCCATCAGTGCGACGCCGCAAACCAGTGGCACGATCGCGCGCTGTTTCCTGCCATAGACGAAGAAGCCCAGCCCGATCGAGCCGAACAGTAATCCCCACCACAACGTCGATCCGTTCAAGGCAACCTCATCAGCGTCGCACCTGGATCGGCACAGCGTACGCCAACCGCGGCGGCGGTACGCAGTTCTCCGGGCTATCGGCGTTAAAGTAACCCGGTCTCATCATGTCCGCGCCCGAATCCGCTCGCCGGCGCAATCACCATCGACAAGCATAGGGGGTCCCATGAAGGTCATCCGCGTTGTCGCGTTCGCTTTTTGCTGCCTGTTTGTCCTGCCGCTTTCCTCGATTGCTGCCACCGCGTCCCCGGCATTCCAGTTGAGCGACCTGCACAAGATCGTGCGCCTCAGCGAACCGCAGATCTCGCCCGACGGCAAGCGCATCGCGGTGATCGTTTCCACGCCGGATTTCAAGACCGACAAGCACCAGCAGGAGATCGACCTGGTGGATGTCGCCCATGGCACGCGGCGAGCGCTGACCTGGAAGCGCGAGAAGCTCGGCTCGCCGCGTTGGTCGCCGGACGGCGGTCGACTGGCTTTCATCGCCAAGGACGACAAGACCAAGCAAGGCCAGCTGTATGTCATGCCGATGGACGGCGGCGACGCGATCCGCATCACCGAAGCCAAGCACGGCGTGGACTCCTTCAGTTGGAGCCCCGATGGCAAGCAGCTCGCCTTCGTCAGCACCGACGAAGCGGCCAACGCCAAGGCGATCAAGGCGCATGACGATGCGTTCCAGGTCACCGACAACCACTTTCTCACCCGCGCAGCACTGGCCCCATCGCATCTGTGGGTGGTACCCAGCGCCGGCGGTGCCGCCAAACGGCTGACCGAGGGCAGCTTCAGCCTGCAGACTGACCAGCAAGACAACGCGCCGGAGCCGGCATGGAGCCGCGACGGCCAGCACATCGCCTTCGTACGCTTCCCCGGTCCATACTGGGGACCATCATTTCATTCGGTGATCGGCGTGGTCGATGCCGCCGGCGGCGCGCCACGCACGCTGGTCGCCGCGCAAACCACGATGGATCCACGCTACGCGCCCAGCGGCAGCGCCCTCGCCTTCTCGCGCCCGCGCGGCGGCGACCAGAACAACGGCAATGCCGTTTACGTTTCCGTCGACGGCCGCAACCGCGACGTGACCGAAGCGCTAGCCCGCAACTTCAACAATTACACTTGGCTGCCAAACGGCAAGGCGCTGCTGCTGGCCGGCGACGACGGCACCCACGCGGTGCTGTGGCGCCAGTCGCTGTCGGGCCAGGCCAGCAAGCTCGAGCTGGGCGACGTCGAAGCCGGCGCGGAGGTCAGCGTCGCGAAGACCGGCGCGTTGGCCTTCATCGGCAGCACCACCAGCCACCCCGGCGAGCTGTACGTGATGAACTCGACGAGCGCCAAACCACGCCGCCTGACCAACCTCAACGCGTTCGTTGACAAACTTGCGCTTGGCCGCACCGAATCGATCGACTGGCAGGGACCGGACGGCTTCCACGAGGACGGCGTGCTGACCTACCCGGTCGGCTATCAGCGCGGGCAGAAATATCCGCTGGTGCTGGTGATCCACGGCGGCCCCGAGGCTGGCTCCACCGTGCAATTCGCGCCGCTACCGCAATTGCTGGCCGCGGCCGGTTTCGTGGTGTTCCAGCCGAACTATCGCGGCAGCACCAATCTCGGCGACGCGTACCAGCACGCCATCTACCGCGACACCGGCGAAGGTCCGGGCAAGGACGTGATGGCTGGCCTCGCGGCGGTGCAGAAGCTGGGCATCGTCGACGGCAGCCGGATCGGCGTAAGTGGTTGGTCGTACGGCGGCTACATGACCACCTGGCTGAGCGGGCATTACCCATCCACGTGGAAGGCCGCGGTGGCTGGCGCGGCGCTGACCGACTGGGTGATGGACTACACCATCTCGTATTACCAGAGCGGCGACCTGTACTTCTTCGGCGGCTCGCCGTGGACGGCCAAGGACCACGATATCTGGCGCGAACAGTCACCGATCGCCTACGCCCACAACGTCACCGCCCCGACCCTGATCATGGGCGACGTGGGCGACCCCAACGTACCGCTGGTGAACAGCTACGAGTGGTACCACGCGCTGCGCGACAACGGTGTGCTGGTGGAGTTCTATGCCTATCCCGTGAATACGCATTTCCCCAGGGACATCGTGCGCACCACTGATGTGTATCGGCGCTGGGTCGGCTGGATGATGCAGCATCTGAAATAGGTGGGAACCTATCGGGCGCTTCGTTCAGAAGCGTCCTTCGCGGGTCAGTTGTTCGATCTCGTCGTCGGTGAACAGCCGAGAGCGGGTGAGAAAGCGGACCCCCTCGCCGTTCTCCAGCGAGAACATGCCGCCGCGGCCCTCGACCACGTCGATGATCAGCTGGGTGTGCTTCCAGTATTCGTATTGCGACGGGCTCATGTAGAACGGCGCGCCGGCGATCTCGCCCAGCTGCACGTCACGATCGCCGACGATGAAATCGTCCTGCGGGTAGCACATCGGCGAGGAGCCATCGCAGCAGCCGCCGGACTGATGAAACAGCAGCGCACCATGCTGCTGGCGCAGGCGCTCGATCAGCGCCTGCGCCACCGGCGTGGCGAGCACCTTGTCCACGCTGTTGAGTTCGGGCATGACGGTCTCCGGTTACGGGTAGCTACTACTACTATTATGTTACCAATGATGTGCTGCGAAGCGACTGTGGCCGCAGCACGGGCACTGGATCAGGGTTCTGGCGATGACGCACGCTAACAGTACTGCCGGACTGAGTGCGGCAATGCCTAATTGTCGTCGGCCACACCATAGGCGTAGCGCAGGCCCACCAGCCACGCGCGCGGCGCGCCCGGCGCCACGAACAGGGTCGAGCTGCCGGGGCCGTTGAGGTCGATCAGCCGATTCGGCGTATCGAACACATTGGTGCCAAGCTGGCCGCTGATGGCGTAGCGGCGGTCGAGCGCGTTGTCGACGCGGGCGAACAGCGCGAGCCGCCGCGTGACCTGGTAGTGCACGTCCAGCGCCAGCACCGCGTAGCCGGCCAGCGCGCCATGGCGGTCGCGGTTGTTCTCGTCGCCCACGGCGAATTGGCCCGAACTGGCGCGCAGGTTGCCGCCGACCGACCACTGCGCGTCGAGCTGGTATTCACCGGAAAAATTGAACAGCTGGCGCGGCACGCCGGGCAGCCGGTCGCCGCGGCGCACGTGGATCACGCCGCCGGCATCGGCGCTGGAGTTGGCGCCGCTCTGCGCGTCGAAGGCGCTGCCGTAGGTGGCGCTGACCAGGCTGTAGTTGGCCTGCCACTCGAACCGGCCGAGCTTGCCGCCAAGACCCATGTCCACGCCCTGGCGCAGCGTGCGCGGCACATTGGCGAAATAACCCTGGCCGCTGCCGCCGGTGTAGATGGTCAGGATGTCGTGACTGACCTGGCTGTAGTACGGCGCGATGTTCCAGTGCAGGTCGCCGCCGGCGAACGTGCCGCGCAGGCCGCCGCTGAGGGTTTTCACCACCACCGGCTTGAGCGGCGGATCGCCGGTGAAGTCGTTCGGCAGCGCGCACGGTGCGGCCGGATCGGCGCACTCGAACTCGATCGGGGTCGGCGTGCGCATGCCCTCGCCGTAATTCAGATAGCTGCCGAGCTGCGGCGTGATCGCCCAGGTCACGCCCACGCTGGGATTGAAGCGGTGGAAGCCCTGCCGGCCGTTGATCTGCGGCTTCGTGCCGGAGCGGTCGCGCACGGCCAGCTCACTGTGGTTGTAGCGGCCGCCGAAACTCAGATGCACGCCGTGCGGCAGCGCCAGCACATCCAGAAAGTACACGCCGTAGCTGCGGTTGGAGGTGCCCGCCCAGGTGATCGGCGGCATGCCGAACGGCAGCAGCCCCACGGCTTCGCCGCGCTGCGCGGGACTGTAGGGAAAATAGGCCGGCTGGCCGTACTGGCTGAATACGCTGGCGCCGGCGTCCAGGCTCACGCCGCCGGTGAACTGGTTGTCGCGTCCCCACACGCTGCCGTCATCCACCGCCTGCAGCGAGCCGCCGTAGCCGCGGGTGTGCAGGTTGCCGAGCACGCTCCACGCGGGCAGGTTGTTGAGGGTCGCCGCGGGCTGCAGCGGATCGTAGGCCGGGCTGACTCCGACAAAGTAGAACTGGCCGAGCGAGCCGGGGTCGAACGGGCCGTTGACGGCATAGCCCAGCGGCCCATCGGTGGCCGTGCTGTAGCTGTTGAAGTTGGCTGTGTTGCTGTTGAAGCCGCGGCTCTGCGAGATGCGCAGGTAGGCGTTTGCCTGCAGCGCCCAGCCCGCGTCGAGCTGGCGCGAGCCCTGCAGGTTGAACTGGCTGAGGTGGTTGATCGAGTAGTCCGGCCAAGTGTATGCGACGGTCGGCGTACGTATCCATGCCACCGGAATGGTCTGGGTGCCGAACAGCCGGCTGCGCGCGCCGGTGTAACTCAGCATGACGCGGGTGTCCTCGTCCGGCCGCCAGTCGCCGCGCACGAAGCCCTGTTGCACCCGGCTCGGCGCGTAGTCGCGCCAGCCGCTCTCATAGTCGCTGCTGGCTCCGGCGTAGATGCCGAAGTGCTGGCCGTGGGCGCCAAAATCCACGTCGGTCTGTAGCCGCCCCCACGAGCCGCCGGACACATCCAGCGATCCGCCCGGGTCGCTGAAGCCACTCTTGCTGGTCAGCAGCAGCGCGCCGGCCAGCGTGTTCAGGCCATACAGCGGATCGGAGCCAGGCACCAGCTCGACGTCGCGCAGGGCGAAGTCGGGAATGAAATCCCAGTTCAGGGTTTCGGCAAACGGTTCATTCTGGCGTACGCCGTCCATGTAGACGGAAATCCCGGATGGCGAGCCCAGCAGCGGGGACAGCGTGAAGCCGTGAAAATACAGGTTGCCCTGCCACGGGTTGCCCTGCGACTGGGTCAGGCTGATGCCCTGGAAGTTCTGCTGCAGCAGTTCGGTCAGTGACTGCCCATGCAGCTGGCGGATATCGTCGGCCTGGGCGCTTTGCACGTTCAGCGGAATCTGCTGCACCGGCACGTCGAAGCCTGGCAGCGGTGCCACCCCGACCACCTTCACCTCATGCAGCTGCTGCACCGGCGGATCGGCCCGCGCCGGCAGCGGTATCGCCATGCCAAGCAGAACCAGCAGCGCCGCGCATGCAGGAGCGCGGCGGCGTGAGCGGACGACGAATGGCAGGCGGCTTCCAGGACTGGCACGCAGGTCGTGCCATCG
>ADIG01000331.1_pt1 | contig 33520 bp, 37 predicted proteins | sample 268288 | NCBI WGS metagenome assembly ADIG01 (sample SAMN02954299, study PRJNA39533) | groundwater metagenome | biome: aquatic; feature: FW106 well; material: groundwater; isolation source: FW106 well in Area 3 of the Oak Ridge Field Research Center (FRC) near the... | place: USA: Oak Ridge, TN ...
ATCATAGTATNTCGTATTGACTCCGCTCTCATTTTTGCTTGGATGGACGGCGTTTGTGAGCCACGGTCATCTGGTTCTCTGCGGCCACTGCGCGGGCTTCCGCTGATTGAAGTGCAGCCGTCAAGCCACTGACCTGTCCTCGTGCGGCAGCCAGCTCCAAGGCAAGTTGGTCACGCTCGCCGGTGACGCTGGCCATCGCCGCCAAGCGCGCTTCGCCATCGGCCAATTCTCGACGAATGCGCGCCATGTCCAGTCGCAATTCCGTGAGGCTGGTCTGCTGGTCTTCGCTACGTTGCCGCAGCTTGGCCAATTGCTGCTCTGCATGACGCTGTCCTTCCCGTGCTGCATCGGTTTCTTGCAGCATTCGGGCTTGAGCGGCCTCTACTCGCTCGTTGGCTTTGTCCCGTTCCACCTGAAAGGCAGCATCGCGGGCTGCAATGGTCGCCTGGAATTCGGTGGTCAATCGGTCGTGAGCATGCCGTGCAGTCTCTTGTTGCTGAGCCATGTCGGTGCGAACGGCCTCCATCTCGTGCTGCAAGGCTTGGACCTGGCTAAGCGCTTCGCGCTTGGCTTCGATTTCCCGACCGAGCTGCTGCTGCAGCTCGGCACTCTGCGCACGGAGTTGGCTGATTTCCTGTTGTAGCAGTTGCACCGTGGCGTGGGCGGTGTCTCGTTCGGCGGTGGTGTCGTCGTGCGCACGCTGTAGCGCCGCTAGGTCCGATTCCATAGCTTGGCGTTGCTCGCCGAAGAGCTGCTCCCCCTGTTCCACGGCCGCCACCCAGAGTGAGCGCATCGCATCCGCGATCACCGGCGGTAGATCGGCGCCGAGGGCATCGGCCTTGGCCCGCTCATCCTTCCACAGCTTCAGTTCGTCGTTGATGGTGGTTCGGCTGCCTTGCTGGATGGCGGCGTAGATCAGGTCGACGGTGAGCTCGTGGGGGCGTCTCCCGTCCGCGACCAAGGCGGCGGCGGCTTCACGGGTGCGTTGACGGGTATCGCTGACTCGGCTCATGGCTGCTCCAGTCGCTCGGAGGGTCAAATTTGCAGAACTCTCAGTGTGTATATCACAGTATTACGTTATATATGTAACGATTAATCTAAGAAATTTACGATAACTCCCATAATCAAAAGTCTTTTGGGTGTACGCTTGAAGTCCATACCCCTTCCGACATCGGAAAGCCTGTGAGCGAACTTGCCCTCAGCACCGTCGTCCCCGCGACACTACCCACTCACCTCTCCGGGATGGCGGGCACCAACCGGGCGCCTGCCAGCGCATCACGACAGATCGCGGCCAACGACGATGTCGCGGCCATCGGGTTGTGGCTGGCCGAATACCACGGCTCACCGCACACGTTTCGCAGTTACCGAAAAGAGGCCGAGCGTCTGTTGCTGTGGGCAACTCAGATTCGTGGCAAAGCCGTATCCAGCCTGACGCGAGAGGATGTCCTGGCCTACGAGGCGTTCTTGGCTCAACCGCTACCAACGTGGTGCGATGAAAGCCTGGCGCGCCGTGGCGATCACCGACGGTTGTTTGCCGGCCCACTATCGGAACGGAGCCAGCGCCAGGCGCTGGGCATCTTGTCGGGCCTGTTCAACTACCTAGTGCGCGCCGGGTATCTCGCCGGCACACCGTTCGCGTTGCAGCCGCGTAGCCGGCGTGGCCGTCAAGGTCGACGGACCATCGAGCGCTACTTGGATCGTGCGCTGTGGCAGGACGTTCTTGTTCACGTGGAGCAATGGCCGCAGGCGAGCGGACGAGACCGACAGCGTTACGAGCGCGCACGTTGGGTGCTGCGATTGCTCTACGAGACCGCCCTGCGCGCCTCGGAAGCCGCCCAGGCGCGCGAAAGCGACTTGTTCCATCGTCGCGGCTGTTGGTGGTTGCGCGTGACCGGCAAAGGTGGCGTGGAGGGTGACGTGCCGATCAGCGAGGCCCTGATGGCCGACTTTGCCAGCTACCGTGCCTTTCACGGCTTGCCCGTCGTTCCAGGCAGCGACAGCCCGCGCCCGCTGATCCTTGGCATTGCAGGGCGCGATGCCCCTCTCACCGCGACAGCGGTGTACCTGATCGTAAAAGAAGCGCTCGGGCGCGTCGCCGAAGTTGTTGCGCCCACCGATCCGGTGCGGGCCGCACGATTGCGGCGAGCCTCCACGCATTGGCTACGGCATACGGCCGCGACACACCAGGCCGAGGCCGGCAACCCGGTGCATCATATCCAGCACAATCTCCGGCACAGCTCGATCGCCACTACGTCCATCTATTTGCACGCCGAAGAAGACGCGCGGCATGCCAGCACGACGCAAGCGCGCGCCACGATCCCCTTGCCCAAGGAGCGCCCATGACACCGTCCCCCGATGATCGCTTTGGCATGCCCGACAGCGCGTTCGCGGCGGCCCGCGAAAGCCATGGCCGGGACAATCCGGTGCTGCGTATGGGGATGTATGTGCCGACGCGCGGTGAAGTAGCTTCCCTGCCGGCGGCGGAGCTGTACTCGATCATGGTCGACTGGATGTGGGAAAGCCCGTCGGAGCTCATCCCGAACAATACGCAGATCGCCGAGCTGCGTGCCATCCTGCTAGCACGGCCGGACGCCGACGATCTGGAGGTGCAACGCCTGATCGCCGAGTGCGATGGATATCTGAAGGACTGACCGCCCTTACGCTGCCTGCTCCAGCGCGGCAATCAGCGGGCACTGCACTTGACCGGTGTTGCAATGGCATTGATCGACCAAAGCAGCCAGTGCCTGCTCGACACGCTGCAATTGCACGATGCGCTCACGTACCATGGCCAACTTGTTTGCGCCCAGCTCTTCGGCCTCACGACAATGACGGCCGTCCTCCAATGCCAGTAGGTCGGCGACCTCATCCAGGCTGAAGCCCAGCGTCTGCGCATGCTTGATGAATCGCAGACGGCGCGCATGGATGTCCTCATAGCGGCGGATGCCGCCGAGTGGCTTGGCCGGCTCCGGTACTAGGCCGCGCCGCTGGTAATAGCGGATCGTTTCGACGTGGACCTCGGTGGCCTTGGCCAAGGCGCCAATCGTGTAACCCATGGAAGGTTGACTCCGTAGTTCACTACGGAAGTAAGGTTACGCCGAATCGCCCATCCATCCCAGCAGGACGTCTCGTGGCCCGAAACAGCGAAAAAAGCACCCTGGTCATCGGAGGCCTGGCCGCCGTCCTGGCCTCCGCCTGCTGCCTAGGGCCGCTGATTCTGGTCAGCATTGGGCTAAGCGGTGCCTGGATCGGTCAATTGACCCGGCTGGAGCCGTTTCGGCCATGGTTCCTGGCCGTTTCGGTGATTGCCTTGGTGTTCGCCTATCGCCGGATCTTCCGTCCGGTAGCCGCCTGCGCGCCGGGTGAGGTGTGCGCAGTCCCCTCGGTTCGTCGCGCTTACCGCCGGCTGTTCTGGATCGTCGTCACCCTGGTGCTCGTCGCTTTCGGTTTTCCCTATGTCGCCCCCTGGTTTTACTGAGACTTCCCTATGAAAAAAGCCACGCTCGCGTTTGCCCTGATACTGGCCGGTGTCTCCACCGCCGGCTTGGCCACCACCCGCACGGTCACGCTCGATGTGCCCGGCATGACGTGCCCGACCTGTCCGATCACCATCAAGAAGGCCCTGCAAAAGATCGACGGCGTGGGTGGCATCACCGCCAATGTCGATAAGAAAACCGTGACCGTCACCTACGACGACGCCAAGACGCAGCCGACCACGCTGACCCACGCGACGGCGGATGCCGGCTATCCCTCCACCGTGCAACACTGAAGGCCCCGCTTATGTCGTTGAAAGCCATCGACCCCGTGCTCGACCTGATGGGCGATTTCGCCAAGGTGACTCATGGGGTGACCCGTCATATCCAGCAGATGCGGCAGGCCGCGATCTTCACGGACGGCGCCTTGCCCGCGCGTCAGAAGGCCCTCGCCGCGATGCTCTGGTCAATCTCGGCACGCTGCGAGCCGTGCATCGTGTTCTACGTGCAACAGGCTGTGACTTTCGGTGCGACCGAGGCAGAACTGGGTGACGTGCTGGCTGTCGCCTCGACCATGGGCGGCTGCGTCGGTGAAATGTGGGCCCTGAAAGCCTATAAGGCTTACAAGGATGTCGTCAGCGGGCAGGCCACGACGCAAACTGAGCCCAGTTGCTGCGCTTGACCACACATTATGCACGAGGCCTAGATGACCTGGCGCCCCCAACGGATTGACTATACCTACTGCGATAAAGCGTTCATACACTATCTAAACCCACCTCCAGAGTTGAGAGGGCGAAAGCGCCCCAGTAAGCTCGCGTCATGAGACTCTCCCTGCGCCAACTGGCTCGTTCACGTCGCCTCCGCGCGATGAGCGTGCTGGCGTGGCTGGTGCTCGTGATCCAATCCGTGGCGGCTGCTCCCATGAGCATGCCAATCGAATCCCACGCCCAGCCCGCGCATGCGACGGTCACTGCGATCGCGGGACACGGCATGCACTGCCACCACTCGGCAACGTTCAGCACAACTGATTCCTGTTGCCAACACACAGCAAATTGCTGCGGCGGTTCGGTTGGCCAGTGTGCCTGCGCCGCACTGTGTGCCACGGCGCTCCTGCCGAGGGCGACGGTAGTGCTGGTTTCGACGGCGTTGACGGCAAGCTACGCAGTGCCTTCGCGCACGGCGCCCCCTTCAGGGACAAGCGCGCCCCCACTCCGACCCCCGGCGGTCTGATTCTCCCCTCGTTTCGATGAGCTTGGCGCATGACGGTCGCGTGCCGACCTTCGTGGCCATTGGCTGTGATCGGCATCACCACGAGGATGCCGCTTGCCTTGGAGAGGCCCCATGAAAATCCTTCCCCCACCCGCGATGGTCTGGTCGCGGCGTCGTTTCGTCCAAGGTGTCGCCTTCGGTGGCACCATCGCCGCGCTCGGCCTGCTGCGCCCGTCCAAAGCCTGGGCGCTGACCGGCGCAGGCCAACCCGCCATCCTCACTGGCACCGACTTCGCGCTCGACATCGCCGAAACGCCGGTGAACTACACCGGCCGGCCTCGCTTGGCCACGACCGTCAATGGCAGCCTTCCGGGGCCGACCCTGCGCTGGAAGGAAGGCACCACCGTTACGATGCGTGTGACCAACCGGTTGCGGGTGCCCACGTCCATTCACTGGCACGGCATCATCGTGCCGTTCCAAGAGGACGGCGTGCCTGGCATCAGTTTCCCCGGCATCGCACCGGGCGAGACCTTCACCTACCGTTTCCCGGTGCGCCAGAGCGGCACCTACTGGTACCACTCGCATTCGGGATTCCAGGAACAGACCGGATTGTACGGTTCGCTGGTGATCGATCCGGCTGGCCCGGAGCGCAACCCCAGCGACCGCGACTACGTGGTGATGCTCAACGACTGGAGCGACACCAGCCCCGAGCACATCTTCGCCACGCTGAAGCGGCAAAGCGACTACTACAACTTCGCCGAGCCGACCGTGCCGGAATTCTTCCACGACGTGCGCGAGTTGGGTCTGCAGAAAGCGTTGGCCAAGCGGCGCATGTGGAACCAGATGCGCATGAGCCCGGCGGATCTCAGCGACGTCTCCGGTTACACCTATACCTACCTGATGAACGGCACCGCCCCGGCCGGCAATTGGACGGGCCTGTTCAAGCCGGGCGAGAAGATCCGGCTGCGCTTCATCAACGGCTCGTCGATGACGATCTTCGACGTGCGCATTCCGGGTTTGAAGATGACGGTGATCTCCGCCGACGGCCAGGATGTGGCGCCGGTGCCGGTCGACGAGTTCCGCATCTCGGTGGCGGAGACCTACGATGTGCTCGTCGAGCCACAGGAAGATCGGGCGTTCACGATCTTCGCCCAATCGATCGACCGCACCGGTTATGCCCGCGGCACGCTCGCCCCGAGGCCCGGTATGGAAGCGGCGGTACCCGCGATGGATCCACGCATGCCCGTGAGCATGGTGGACATGATGGGCGCGATGGCACAGGGCACATCCGGACACGTCGACATGCAAGGGATGGCAGGCATGCCCGGGATGCAGGGCATGCCTGGCATGGGCATGGGGGGCATGGCGATGGCCGCTGCGCCCGTGGTGCGTCACGCCCGCACCGAATACCACAACCCGGGCGTCGACATGCACGTGGACATGCCGCGCACCAACCTCGACGATCCGGGCACGGGCCTGCGCGACAACGGACGCCGCGTGCTCACCTACGCCGACCTGCACACCCTCGGCGGCTCCATCGACAAACGGGAACCCAGCCGCGAGATCGAACTGCACCTCACTGGCAACATGGAGCGCTACATGTGGTCGTTCGACGGCGTGAAGTTCTCCGACGCGAAGCCCATCCATTTCCGTGCCGGAGAGCGGCTGCGTATCGTGCTCGTCAACGACACCATGATGAACCATCCGATCCACCTGCACGGTATGTGGAGCGAGCTGGAAAACCCCGACGGCCAGTTCCAGGTACGCAAGCACACCGTCAACGTGCAACCCGCGCAGCGCGTCGCCTACGGGGTGAGTGCGGACAACCTCGGTCGCTGGGCCTACCACTGCCACATGCTGTATCACATGGAGGCGGGCATGTTCCGCGAGGTGGTGGTGTCATGACGACCGTTCATTGCATCCGCCCACCGCGCGCGAATCCGCCGTTGCTATTGGCAGCGCTCCTGCTGGCGTTGCCCCTGGCGGCCACCGCGCAGAACACACCGGCGTCCAGCAGCACGTCGCCGATAAATATGAGCGCCATGCCAGGCATAGATCACGGCAGCATGCCCGGCATGACCATGCCGGCGCCGGCGAGCAGCACGACGCAGCCGGCGGCGAAAACGCCCGCCAAGAAAGCCAAGAAGAAACGCCGCACCGCGCCGTCGACTCCGCTCTCCCACCCCATGGATGGCATGAAGGGAATGGATCACAGCGCCATGAAGGGCATGTCGATGCCCACCCAACCGGCTTCGTCGGCGGCACCCGCCAGCGACATGCCGGGGTCGGACCACGCGTCGATGCCCGGCATGAGTCCGCAAGACATGTCGGGGATGGATCACGCCGGCATGAATCACGGCGCAATGCCGACGAAGGATCAAGGCGGAGCGGCAAGTATGGGCGCGATGCCGGGCATGACGATGGGCCCGATGCAAGGTGGCAACCCGCCGCCTAATGCACGCAGCCCCGATTATTCCGACGGTGTCGGCTACGGTTCCATGCAGGGCATGGACATGGCGGACGACACGCCACTGGGCATGTTGCTGATCGACCAGTTGGAAGCCTTCCACGGTCGCGACGGGAATGGCCAAACCTGGGAGGTCGAAGGTTGGTACGGCAACGACACGAACAAACTATGGGTTCGTACGGAGGGCGAAAGCCGTCGCGGCAAACTCGACGATGGCGATCTGGAGGCCCTCTGGAACCACGCCATCGCCACCTACTGGGGCACCCAGCTCGGCGTGCGCCAGGATCTTGGGGTAGGCCCGAAACGGACATGGGCTGCGTTCGGCTTGCAGGGCCTGGCGCCGTACTGGTTCGAGTTGGAGGCCACGGGTTACGTCGGCGCCAACGGCCGCACCGCCGCGCGCCTGCGTGCCGACTACGAACTGCTATTCACCCAGCGATTGATCCTGCAGCCCGAGGCCGAGGTCAACCTGTACGGCAAGGACGATCCGCAGCGCCGTATCGGCAGCGGCGTATCCGACGTGCAGTTCGGCCTGCGCCTGCGCTACGAGTTCCACCGCCAGTTCGCGCCCTACATCGGCGTGAATTGGGTACGCCGCGTCGGCACCACCGCCGATTACGCCCGGCAAGATCATCAACCCGTACTCGACCGGCAGATCGTGGCCGGTGTCCGCATCTGGTTCTGAGGGGGATTACCCATGAAAAAGCACACTGCACACGTCATCACGGTCGCCGTCACCTTGGGTGTCCTGGCCATCGGCGCCGGCGTCTTCGTCTATTCCGGTCTGTACAACATCGGCGCCGACGACCACCACACCAAGCCCGTGTTCGCTGTGCTGCAAACCCTGCGCAACCGCTCGATCCACCTGCGCTCGGAGGACCTGACCGTACCGAACCTCAACGATCCGCAGTTGATCCTGAAAGGCGCCGGCCAGTACGCGGCGATGTGCACCAGCTGCCATCTGTCGCCTGGCGTGAACGACTCCGAGCTGAGGGTCGGCATGTACCCGCAGCCACCCAACCTTTCCAAGGTGCATGTCGATCCAAAAGACGCCTTCTGGGTGATAAAGCACGGCATCAAGATGAGCGCGATGCCGGCCTGGGGCAAGGCGGGCCACGACGATCCCACGATCTGGAGCATGGTGGCCTTCCTGGAGAAGCTGCACGGCATGACACCGGCCGAATACAAGGCCATCGTGGCCAAGGCGCCGCCGGATGAGGACATGGACATGGACGAAGCCAGCAGCCACAGCCACGGGAATGGCGATGCGCGCGCATCCGGTGCGCCGATCATGAAGGGCATGAACATGAGCGGCATGGATATGCCCGGTCAGGGTGCCGCTTCCGCACCACCGCCCGCGAGGGCTAGCTCGGTCGGCTCGAAGCCGTCCAGTGACGGGCACGCCCATCTGTAGTGGCACGCGATGTCGACGCCGGCTCTCTACGGCGTCGACCGTGCCATTGGGGGAATGCAGTCGGTGCCGCTAAGGCTTGCTGAAGCCGAGGTGCAGGGTGATTTTGTCACCGGCTTTCAGGTGCGCTACCGAGGCCGGGGGAAAATGCAGCGTGAGGCCCATGCCGGCGGCACTAACCTTCATGATGCCGGTTTTCGCATCGATGGACGTCACGGTGGCGGGCATGGTGTGCATACCTTGCATGGCGTGATGCATGCCCATCATGCCGCGCATGTTGCCCTGCATGCTGCTCATCGAACCCATGCTCGACTTGGAACTGCTGGGCGCGGTGTTCTGGGCCAGTGCAACGCCGCTCAGTGCAAGCCCACCGAGTGCTGACATCACGACTTTGGAAAGCGTGTTCATCGCAACCTCCGTAGTAATAGCGATAGCAGTCACTGGAGTATGCACCTTCCCGGGATGGATACGGCTTGGCTCTTGAGTTGATTCGGGATCGGGCATTCCCTTGACAAGTAAATGCGAACAATTATTATTTACTCAATCGTCATCCTCTTTGCTGCATGCCTGCTCTCATGAAACTGTTTCTGCCTGCGATCCTGCTCTGTGCTGCACTCCCGTGCGTGGCGGAGGGTGCCGTACCCGAGTACACGCTGGTTATCCACAACCATACCTATCAACCGACGACGTTGAATGTACCGGCCAACACCAAGTTCAAGCTACTGGTGCGCAACGAGGACGCCACGCCGTCCGAGTTCGAGAGCAACGACTTCAACCGCGAGCAGATCGTGCTGCCGGGCACCACGGCAACCGTATTCGTCGGCCCGCTGGATCGCGGGAGCTACACCTTCTTTGATGATTTCCATCGCGCCACCGGCAACGGCGTGCTGGTCGTGCAGTGAGCCGCTGACATGCTTGGCATTGCATTGCTGGTTTTTCGTGAAGTGCTCGAAGCGGCGCTGATCGTCACCATCGTGGCAGCCGCCACCCGTGGCGTACCGCGGCGCGGCTTCTACATCAGCGGGGGCATCTTGCTGGGTGTGGTCGGTGCGGTGCTGGTGGCCGGCTTTGCCGGCTTCATCGAGCAGGCGGTGAATGGCGCCGGGCAGGAACTGTTCAACGCCGGGGTGTTGCTGACGGCGGTGCTGATGATCGGCTGGCACGTGGTGTGGATGTCCAGCCATGGCCGTGAACTGGCGCAGCAGATGCAGGTTGTCGGGCATGCTGTGAAGACTGGCTCCAGCTCGCTGACCATGCTGTTGGCGGTAGTGGCGCTGGCCGTACTTCGCGAGGGGTCGGAGGTCGTGCTGTTCTTGTACGGCATGGCCGCGGGCGGCGCTGGCACCGGTGATCTCGTGGCCGGGGTGCCGCTGGGCTTGATCGGCGGCGTTGGTGTTGGTTACGCGCTGTATTTCGGTCTGCTGCGCATTCCGCTGCGCCATTTCTTCAGCGCAACGAACGGGCTGCTGGTGCTGCTCGCTGCGGGGCTTGCTTCTACCGCCGCGCGTTTCCTGGTGCAGGCGGACTGGCTGCCGGCGTGGGGGGCGCAGTTGTGGAACAGCTCGGCGCTGCTGGATAACGGCTCGGTGCTGGGACAGGCGCTCCACATCCTGGTCGGCTACGACGCGCGGCCCAGCGGCATCCAAATCGCGTTCTACCTGATTACCGTGTTGCTGCTTGTGATGGGCATGCTGATGGCGCCACGCTTTGTAGCAAGGCCTGCGCCGTCGCCAGTTGCTGCCAATCAGCCTTCCTGAATCTCCGTGCGGTCGTGCGTGCCTGTCGTCATGGGCGATGGGCAGAGCCGCTCGCGTCCCGAATCCTGTGTGAGTTTCCCGATGACCCGTCTGGTCCGCTCAATGCCTTCCTCATCCTTGCAGCACAAACGCCTCCTTACCGTCGCTTGTCTCACCATCGCCTGCACGGTCGGTGCGCAACAGGCGCATGCCGACGACTTCGTCGTGTATTCGCCACACGTGGTGGCGACGCAGAGCGAGATCGAGCTGCGCGGGTACCAGTACGACGATCCGCGCGCCGACTACCACGACGGAAGCGCCGCCGAGCTCTCGCTTGCGCACGCCTTCAACAGCTGGTGGAAGGCTGAGCTGTATGTCGCCAAGTACCAGAAGGCGCCGGGCGAGGGCGAGCACCTGCTGGGCTACGAGTTCGAAAACACCTTCCAGCTCACGCCACCCGGCGAGTACTGGGCCGATTTCGGATTCCTCGCAGCTTACGAGCACAACACGCGACCCGGCACGCCGGATACCGCCGAATTCGGCCCCCTGATCGAAAAAACGGCAGGCCGTTTCACCCACACGGTCAACCTGATCTGGGAAAAGCAGCTGGGTGCCGGCGCTGCAGGCAAGTACGAGTTCCGTTACAGCTACCAAGGCACTTACACGGTGTCCTCGGCGTTTCGTCCGGGTATCGAGGCGTATGGTCGCCCCAGCGACCATGCCTATCAGGCGGGCCCCGTCGTGGCCGGCGATTGGCACATCCCCGGTACGACCGGCGAGATTGAATACCGACTGGGCATGGTATTCGGCATCAATGCCAAGGCGCCGCGCCGCACCGTGCTGGCGCAAGTCGAATACGAGTTCTTTTGAGTATTTAGCGTCCGTGAGAAGCACCTTCTGGGCGTTCGGCGATCGGACTAGGCTCTGGCCTGCTGAGGCGCAGCCGCTCAAGGTGATTCCATGTTCTCAGGCATGGAGACGTTCGTGGAGAACCTGCCAAGCAAGAAGGACGTCGCGTGCAAGTCCATTGTGGCGATGCCACTGTCGGTCGATGGCATGGACGTAGATGGCGGCTACCATCCGCCAAGCATTCGATTGGCGCTGTTTGGCCCATCGGGTGACGGTGGCGACCGACTTTTGACTTCAGTCAAACGGTTTGTACGCAGCGCAGTGGTAACCTACCCATAGAAAGCAGCGAATGGATATCGCGGGATCCCCACCGTTACCCAGCGTGGAAACAACGACGTGACATGGCTTGATCGACCTTCCCGTGGTGGCCGCCCCTGGCGGCTGAACGTGTTGCGTCGCCGCCAGTTCGTCCGCTGGCTGCTCGCGTTCTCGGTGCTGATCATGCTGGTCCAGCAGACGGCCATGGCCGCCTACGCCTGTATGGCAGCGCCATCGGCGATGCAGGCCATGAGTACAACCAAGGCGATGGGTCCTGGCTGCCCGGCGATGCATCCGCGGGCACAGCGGGCGGTCTGCCTCAACCACTGCAGCACCCAGGCCACGGCACCCGTGGATGCGCATGTCACGTCGGTACCACCGAGCGGATTGACTGCGCTGCCGCCCCTGTCCCTGGAGGTGGCCTCCAACGGCGGTCCTTCCAGTCGCGCGTCCGAGCGGTGGTATCGCCAGCAGGCCTCCCCGCCACATCCCCCCCGTCTATTGTTCTGCTCACTCCAGATCTAGTTCGCCCTCGGTAGGGACCGAGGCGTCGTCGTGCCCGCGCGGCCGACGGCCGGCTGAACTGTCTGGAGTGCGTCTTCATGTCTTCCATTTTTGCTACCCGGCGCCGCGTCGCGCCGGTGATGGCGCTGGTCCTACTGGCCGCTGGCGCTGCTTTCGCCCAGACCGAGGCGCCGCCTCTCAGCTTGTCGGCTGCAGTGGCTCAAGGTGTGCAACACGCCCCGTTGCTCGACGCCCGGCGTGCGGATATCGAGGCGACGCGCGAGGACGCCGTCCGTGCCGGCCGTCTGCCCGATCCGTCGCTGACCTTCGGCGTGTCGAACTTTCCGGTCACCAGCCCCGGTGCCTTCAGCCTGCGCTCGGACGGCATGACCATGCGCACCATCGGCGTGATGCAGACGATTCCGTCGCACGCCGCGCGGGCGGCCGAGCGTTCTCTGGCCAATGCCCAGGTCGATGCCGCCGAGGCCGAGCGGACCGCTACCGGGCAGGCGGTGCGCGAGCGTGTGGCCGATGCCTGGATCGGCGTGTGGGCGGCCACCAAGCAACGTGCCTTGCTGGAGGCCCTGCGTGACGAGAGCAACCTCGCCGTGCGAGTCGCCAAGGCCCGGCTACATGGCGGCACCGGAAATCCCGCCGACGTGCTGGCGGCACAGTCCGAGGTGCTGAAGCTGGCTAATCGGATCGAGGCGGCCGACGCGGATCTGCAGGCGGCGCGGGCGTCCCTGCAGCGCTGGCTGGGCGACGTACCGCTCACCTTGGCCGAAGCCCCGGACTTCGGCCAGTTGCCGGTCGCCCCGGACCGGTTGGAGCACGACACCGACCAGCAGGCACCGATGCAGGCCTGGCAGGCACGCGAACAGGTCGCCGATGCGGCGTTGGCGCGGGCACGTGCTTCCAAGCATCCGGACTGGAGTGTGGACGTCACCTACGGTCACCGGGCGCCGTACCTGTCGGACATGGTGATGGTGCAGTTCGGCGTGACCCTGCCGTTGTTTGCACGTAACCGGCAGGATCCCGATATCAGCGCCAGACAGGCGCAACGCGATGCGGTCGAGTTCGCACACGAGGATGCCCTTCGTGCACAACGCGCGACCGTCGCACGCGATATTGCGACCTGGCAGGGGTGGGGCCGGCAGATCGCACGCGATCACGACACGCTGTTGCCGTTGGCGCGCGACCGCAGTCGGGTCGCGCTGGCCGCGTACCGCGGCGGCGGCACATTGCAACCGTGGTTGGACGCCCGGCGCGACGAGATCGCGCTGCGCCTCGATTACACCGACGCGCTGGTTGCGCGGGCCCGCGCCTGGGCGGCCCTGGCTTACCTATTGCCCACCTCCACTCCGTCGTCGGAGCACCTGCCATGAAACGGATAGTTATCGTGATCGGCGCACTGGCGGGTGCCGCCGTCCTGCTCGCCTTGGGGTATGTCGGTGGCCGCCATGCCGGTACCGCGCCGCCCCGGGCCAACGCCGCCACCATGGCACAGGGCACGCCACGCAAGGTGCTGTACTGGTACGACACCATGGTGCCGGACCAGCACTTCGATCATCCGGGCCGGTCGCCGATGGGCATGCCCCTGGTACCCAGATACGCGGATGAAGGAGGCACCGACCAGGGCGTGGTGCGCATCGATCCGGCGACCGTGCAAAACCTGGGCGTACGTACGGAGCCGGTCGTGCGTCGCGTTCTGGCTGCCCAACTGGAGGTGCCTGGCACCGTGGGCTGGAACCTGCGCGACGCCGTCACCGTGAGCGCGCGGACCGATGCGGTGGTGGCGCGACTCGACGTGCGTGCGCCGTATACCAGGGTCAAGGCCGGCCAGCCGCTGGCTGAATTGCTGGCTCCGTCATGGAACAGCGCGATCGCCGAATACCGCGCGTTGCAGCACGCACGGTCCAGTGACGCGCAGGCGCTGCGCGCCGCGGCGCGGCAGCGGCTGCAGGTATTGGGCCTCACCGCGGCCGACATCGCCTCGGCACGCGACGGCCGCATCACGCTGCACGCGCCGCAGGACGGCGTGGTCACGGCCCTGGACGTGCGCGAAGGCCAGCAGGTCGGGGCCGGTCAGACGCTGATGACGCTCAACGGCCTGTCCACCGTGTGGGTGGAGGCGGCACTGCCGCAGGCCATGGCGGGCATAGTGCGCGCAGGCACGCCGGTGACCGTGCGTACGACGGCCTTGCCTGGCCACGTGTTCCGCGGCCAGGTGGAAACCCTGCTGCCGGACATCGACGCCACGACACGCACCGAGCAGGCCCGCATCGTGCTGGCCAATCCCGGTGACGCATTGAGCCCGGGCATGTTCGTCGACGTGGGCCTGCAACCGGCCTCGGGTCCACCGGTGCCAGTCGTCCCCGACGGCGCCGTGATCGCGACCGGCAGCGCAACGCCGCGGGTGATCGTGGCGGAAGGCGACGGCCGCTTCCGACCGGTCGCGGTGCGCCTGGGCCGGTCGGCCGGCGGCTACACCGAGGTGCTGGTCGGCCTGGTCGGCGGCGAACGCGTGGTGGTGTCCGGTCAGTTCCTGATCGATTCGGAGGCAAGCCTGTCCGGCGCACTGCAACGGCTGCAGACGGGTGCGCCGGCAACCGCGGCGAGTGCCGCGATGCCGGTCACGTCCCTGCCGGAGCCGCGGCCATGATCGGCGCGCTGATCCGCGCGGCGATCCGGTACCGCGTCTTCGTGCTGCTGGCCGCGCTGGGGCTGGCGGCGGTGGGCGTGTTCTCCGTCTGGCATACGCCGATCGACGCACTGCCGGATCTCTCGGACACCCAGGTGATCATCCGCACCCCGTATCCGGGCCAGTCGCCGCAGGTGGTGGAGGACCAGGTGACCTATCCGCTGGCCACCACGATGCTGTCGGTACCCGGGGCGACCACGGTGCGTGCGTACTCGTTCTTCGGCGACTCCTACGTGGACGTGCTGTTCAACGACCACACGGATCTCTACTGGGCGCGCTCGCGAGTACTGGAGTATCTGAGCCAGGCGCGCAGCCAGCTGCCGGCCGGCGTCGATCCCGCGCTCGGCCCGGACGCCACCGGCCTGGGCTGGATCTACGAATACGCCTTGGTCGACCGCACCGGCCGGCACGACCTCGGCCAGCTCACCGCGCTGCAGAACTGGACGCTGCGCTTCCAGCTGAAGACCGTGCCCGGCGTGGCCGAGGTGGCGACCCTGGGCGGGATGGACCGTGCGTGGCAGATCGTGCCCGATCCTCAAGCACTCGCGGCGCGCGGTCTCACCGTGGCGCAGTTGGTCGATGCCGTACGTGCCGCCAACGGCGCAAACGGCGGTTCGGTGATCGAACAGGGCGAGGCTGAGCTGATGGTACGCAGCGAAGGCTATCTCAAAACCCGCAAGGCCTTCGAGAACGTACCCATTGTCACCAACGCGAACGGCGTGCCGGTACGGCTACGCGACGTGGCCACCGTGCGCCGGGGGCCGGTCTTCCGCCGCGGCATCGCCGAGCTGGACGGCCAGGGCGAAGTGGTCGGGGGCATCATCGTGATGCGCTCGGGTGCGAACGCGAAGGCCACTATCGCAGCCGTCAAGGCACGCCTGGCGCAACTGCAGCGCAGCCTGCCGCCGGGGGTGGACATCGTGCCCACCTACGACCGATCGCAGCTGATCGATGCTGCGGTGCAAAACCTCAGGGACAAGCTGCTGGAAGAGTTCCTGATCGTCGGGCTGGTCTGCGCACTGTTCCTCGGCCACCTGCGTTCGGCGCTGGTCGCCGTCGTCACCCTGCCACTAGGCGTGCTGGCCGCGTTCATCGTGATGAACCTGCAGGGCGTCACGGCGAACCTGATGTCGCTGGGCGGCATTGCCATCGCCATCGGCGCGATGGTGGACGCGGCGATCGTGATGATCGAGAACACCCACAAGCACCTGGAGCACTGGCGCGACGCGCACGACGGTGCGGAGCCGCGAGGCGAGGCCCGCTGGTCGCTGATCGCCGACGCCACCGTGGAAGTGGGGCCGGCGCTGTTCGTCAGTCTCCTGGTGATCGCACTGTCGTTCGTACCGGTGTTCGCGCTGCAGGGTCAGGAAGGCAAGCTCTTCAAGCCGCTGGCGTTCACCAAGACCTACGCCATGGCGGCCGCGGCGGGCCTGGCCATCACCCTGGTGCCGGTGCTGATGGGCTACCTGGTGCGCGGGCGCATCCGAGCGGAGCGGGCCAATCCGCTCAACCGGTGGCTCACGGCGCTGTACGCGCCGATCCTCGATGCCGTGCTGCGCTGGCCGAAGACCACCTTGGCGTTGGCGGGCCTGCTGCTACTCACGGCGCTGGTGCCGCTCAGCCGGCTAGGCAGCGAGTTCATGCCCGCCATGGACGAGGGGACGCTCCTGTACATGCCCACCGCCTTGCCGGGGCTGTCGGCCGGCAAGGCGTCGCAGCTGCTGCAGCTGACGGATCGCATGATCAAGACCGTACCCGAGGTGGCCCATGTGTTCGGCAAGGCGGGCCGCGCGGACACCGCCACCGACCCGGCGCCGCTGGAGATGTTCGAGACCACGATCACCTTCAAGCCGAAGGACCAGTGGCGTCCCGGCATGACGATGGACAAGATCAAGGCGGCGCTGAACCGCGCCGTGCACGTGCCAGGCCTGACGAACCTGTTCGTGCCGCCGATTCGCAACCGCATCGACATGCTCTCCACCGGCATCAAGAGCCCGATCGGCATCAAGGTGCTGGGTACCGATCTGGCGGCACTGCAATCGGTGGCCGATCGCATCGAGGCCGTCGCACGCACCGTGCCCGGTGTGCGCTCGGCGATCGCCGAGCGCCCGGCCAGTGGCCGCTACGTCGACGTGCACATCCATCGGGACGCGGCGGCGCGTTACGGACTGACGCAGGATCAGGTGCAGCAGTTGATCGCCACCGTGGTCGGTGGCGATCCCATCGGCCAGAGCATCGAGGGGCGCGAGCGCTTTCCGATCGTGGTGCGCTACCCGCGCGTGGACCGCGACTCGGTGCAGGCGTTGCGGCAACTGCCGATCGTGGCGGCCAACGGCGCCCAGCTCACGCTGGGCCAGATTGCCGACATCACGGTCGCGGCGGGACCGTCGATGCTGAAGAGCGAAGACGGCCAGCTGGCCACCTACGTCTACGTCGACACCGATAGCAGCAACCTCGGTGGCGTGGTCGCCCGGCTCCAGCGCGCGGTGGCGCAACAGGTCACGCTGCCCGCCGGCGTCACGCTGGACTGGTCGGGCCAGTTCCAGTACCTGGCCCGCGCCGCCCAGCGGCTCCGGCTGGTGGTGCCGGTGGCCTTGCTCATCGTCTTCGTGCTGATCTACGCCGTGTTCCGGCGCGCGGTCGAGGCGGCCCTGATCATGGCGAGTGTGCCGCTGGCGCTGGTCGGCGGTCTATGGCTGGTCTGGTTGCTGGGCCAAGCCGTATCGGTGGCGACGGTCATCGGCTTCATCGCCCTGGCCGGCGTCGCCGCGGAGTTTGGCGTGGTGATGCTGCTTTACCTGCGTCATGCCTGGGATCGGCAACTCGCGGCCAACCCGCAGGCGGGTATCGAGGCGCTGGACGCGGCCATCCGCGAAGGCGCGGTTCAGCGCGTACGACCCAAGGCGATGACGGTGGCCGTAATCCTGGCGGGTCTGTTTCCGATCCTGCTGGGCCATGGCGCCGGCTCTGAAGTCATGCAACGCATCGCCGCCCCCATGATCGGCGGCATGGTGACCGCACCTCTGTTGTCCATGCTCATCCTGCCAGCCGCATTCCGCCTGCTCATGCGGCACCGACTGCGCAAGTCCGCACCAGCCACCCCGACGTTCCACCCACCTCAGGAGATCCAATCATGAAGAAGCAGGTTTTTACCCTGGCCTTTCCCGGTGCGCTGGCCTTGGCCTCGACCGCCGCCTTCGCCCAGCAGATGGATCCGAACATGCCCGGCATGGCCGGGATGCAACCGGCCAAACCCACCCTGGCGCAGGGCGTGGGGATCGTCAAGGCCATCGATACCACCAAGGGCACGATCACGCTCCAGCACCAGGCCATTACGGCCATCGGCTGGCCGGCGATGACCATGACCTTCAAGGCCGATCCACCGGCGCTGCTGCAAAAGGTGAAGGTGGGCGAGTCGGTGCGATTCACCCTGCATGCGGCCGGTATGGCCAGCACGGTGACGGCGATCAGCCCGGCAGGTTGATCGGGAACCGCCGCCAACCGGCGCTTGCCTCCGGCAGGGGCCAACCGGCGGCGGTGGTGGTGTGGCCACGTGCCTCGTGAGGTTTGTGGCCGCGCTTATCACGGTAGTCCGCTGTTTTTGGAGTACGAACGATGAAATTGCACGCTGCGTATCTCGGTACCGCCCTGCTACTCACGGGCTTGGCCATCGGCACGATCGCGCACGCGACCAATGCTTACGCCGACGGCTGGATTGGTCATGTCAACGGCCGGCAGCTGGACATCTGCTACTGGGTTACGCCACTGCCTGCTGTCGGCACGCGACTGCAAGTCATGCGGGTGGCTTACGTGATTCCCAGCAAAGGCGTGCCCATTGAACACTTCGTCGCGAACGGGCAAGCCACGGTAACGTCGATCACGGACGCGCATTGCGTGCGGGCCGAACTGACCCAGGGCACGGCGCAGTGGGCAGATCACGCGCGGCCCATGCCCTGAATGGGCGCGACGACGGGGCCGCCAAGGCTGCATGCTCCGCGACGGGCCATGGCGGAGTGGCCAGGGCGTGGTTACACCATCCAGCCGATGCGCTTCACCGGCGTCAGGCCTGCCGCACCCTGCCTGTCGCCATGTCAGCGGGCATGCAACGAGGCGATCAGCGGGCAGGACACGTTGCGCCGACGCGTGCCGCATTGCTCGACAAGCGCAGCGAGGGCCGTCTCCATACGTGCGAGGTCGGCCAGCCGGTTGCGTACATCGGCCAGCCGCAGCGCGGCCAGACCGGCCGCTTCCGTGCAATGGGTGCCGTCCTCCAGCCGCAGCAGCTGCGCCACCTCATCGAGGCTGAATCCCAACCGCTGCGCGGATTTCACGAACTTCACCCGCGCGACCTCCGCGTTTCCGTAGCGACGGATGCCGCCCAGCGGACGAGCGGGTTCCGTCAACAGGCGCTTGCGCTGGTAGAAGCGGACCGTCTCGACATTGACTCCGGCTGCCTTGGCGAAGGCGCCGATGGAAAACGTTTCCTGCGTGGAGGGCATGGACTTGACTCCGTACTTGACTACGGGAATACCTTAAACCTCCGGCATTCCGCACGAAAGGAGAACCCCATGTCCCTGCTCCCTCGGCTGGCCGACAAGGCCGGACTGATCGGCAGTGTCGTCTCGGCAGCGGCCTGCGTGAATTGCTTTCCCGCGCTGGCCAGCCTCGGTGCGGCGATCGGGCTGGGCGTACTGAGTCCGTATGAAGGCCTGTTCATTCGTATCCTGTTGCCGGCGTTTGCCGCCATCGCGCTGTTCGCCAATGCGCTGGGCTGGCTCAGTCACCGGCAGTGGCGGCGTGCCGCGCTCGGTGTGCTCGGCCCGCTGCTGGTGCTGGTGGCGGTATGGGTGATGCGGGCCAGTGGCCATCGCACCGGATGGCTCCTCTATCCAGGCCTACTGCTGATGGTGGCGGTCTCAGTCCGCGATCTGCTGGCGCCAGCACCGAGCGCATCCTGTCGCACGGCCAGCGATGCGATGGATGCCCACTGAATCGACACGATAGACACGGGCGCAGCGAAGACCCTGCCGACACTATCCATTCATTTCTCCGGCGAAACGCATGACGACCGAACTCATCCTGCAGAACACCCTGACGTGTCCGCATTGCGGCCACCAAGCCACCGAGACCATGCCGACTGACGCGTGCCAGTTCTTCTACGACTGTGCGGGTTGCGGCGAGATGCTCCGGCCGAAAGCGGGCGACTGCTGCGTGTTCTGCTCGTACGGCAACGTGCCGTGCCCACCGATTCAACAGCAGAAATCCTGCTGCGGTTAAGCGGTGCGGGAATGCAGGAGAGGTGCCATTGCCTCGTCCTTCGCGTCAACCGGCAGGTGCAACGGGTGAGCCACTCGGCGTGACGATCAGGTGCGAGGTTGCATGATGCGCAGCGCCGTTCTCCCCTCAAGGTTCTTGAGTGGAAAATAGGTACGGTGCGAGATGGGATCGACCGCGACGACATGCGCGTTCGGGCCGAGCATGCCTTCGCCGATCTTGGTCACCGTGCCGTTCTGCGCTTTGAAGACGGAAACGATGCCCGCTTCACCCGCGACGTAGATCCAGCCAAGCTGCGGGTCGATGGCCAGCACGTCGGGATCACCGCCCACTGCGAACGTGGCGACCACGCGGCGGCTGGCGAGGTTCAGCACCAGCAGCCTGGCGTTGTCCTCGCAAGCGATGAAAGCAAGGCGCTGTGCCGGTACGATCAGCAGGCCGTGATTGCCTTGGGCGCCGGCCAGATCAATGCGCGCGATCACCCGGTCGGTCGCCGGATCGATCTCGGCCAACTGGGCGCGCGTCTGCACGTTGGCAAAAATGTGCCTGGACACGGGGTCGTACTGGGTGTTGCCGACCTGGCCATCGAGCGGAATGGTCGCCACACGCGCGTTCGTGCGCACGTCGATCACCGTATCGGTACCACCCGTTTCGTCCGAGACATAGAGTTTGTGTGCCTCGGGGGCATAGGCCATGCCGTCCGGGTAAACCCCGGCCGGCGCGCGTGCCACCACCTTGAACGTGGCTTCGTCGATGGCGACCACCTGATCGGTGCCGGTCGCCGTTGCGTAGACGCGGCCGAGGGCCGGAATCGCCAGCACGCCATGCACGTGGCTGATGCCGGCGATCCGCGCCACCACCTTTTGGGCCTGCGTGTCGAACACGATCACCGCGCTGTCGCCCAGGTGCGCAATGAACAACAAGTGCCGCCCGGGATCGAGGCTTGCATAGTCCATTCGCGTGGTGCCGCCGCCGAGCGGCACATCCGCCACCTTGGTCAACGGTAGCGCCTGACCGGTACTGGGTGCCGCCATGCAGGCCAACGCCGTGCCCAGCAATGCCACCATCCACCCGATGCGGCGCAGCAAGATCAACGTGTTCAAGGGCACTCCATCGGTCAGGTTTGAATGTGGTCTTCGGCGGCCGGCAAGATGCTTTGTCTTGCGACGCGTCAGATCCAGACGGTGCGCAGGAGTGAAGCCACGACACACCAGGCCACCACTGCCAGCGCAGGCCAGCGGGCGGCAACCAGCAAGGTGAAAGCCACCAGCGCAATGGCAAAGTCGCCGGCATCGTGCACGGCGCTGATCCATACCGGATCGTAGAGCGCGGCCGCCAATAAACCCACCACAACCGCATTGACGCCGGCGAGCATGCGGGCGGCCCCATCGCGCGCGCCCAATGCCCGCCAGAACGGCAGCGCGCCGGAAACCAGCAACAGCCCCGGCAGGAAGATCGCCAACAAGCTGACCGTGGCGCCCAGCGCGCCGCCTTGGCCGCCATACAGACGTTCGCCGAGGAAGGCCGACAGCGTGAACATCGGCCCGGGCACCGCTTGCGTGGCGCCGTAACCGGCAAGAAACGTGTCGTTGCTGAGCCAGCCCGGATCGACCACCGCGCGCTTGAGCAGCGGCAACACGACATGACCGCCGCCGAACACCAGGGCGCCAGCGCGATAGAACGCACCGGCCACCTGGGCCAGTGGCGGCAGGTGAGGTGCGACCACCACGGCCGTCACCAGCAAGGCGCCAAAGAAGACCAGCAATGTGCCGCCCGAGCGGCGGCCATAGTGCAAGGCAAACGTCGCGCCACGTCGCGCCGTCACCTGCCGGCACAGCAACGGGCCCAGGGCCGCACCACCGACAACGATTAGCAGCTGCATCCAGGCACTGCCACTGACGGCAATGAGTCCGGCCGCTGCCGCAGCCATCAGGGCGCGTGAGCGATCGGGCGTCAGCGTCCGCGCCATGCCCAGCACACCTTGGGCGACCACGGCCACGGCCACCAGCTTGAGCCCGTGGATCGCACTCTGACCCCATGGTCCCGCGATGTGGCTGCTCCATGCGGCGAACACGAACAGCAGCAGCGCCGAGGGCAGTGTGAAACCGATGAAGGCGGCGATGCCTCCCAGCCACCCCGCACGCAGCAAGCCGAGCGAGAAACCGAGCTGGCTGCTCGCCGGTCCGGGCAGAAACTGGCACAGCGCGAGCAACTGACCGAAGTGTTCTTCATCCAGCCAGCGACGCCGCTCGACGAACTCCCGGTGGAAATAGCCCAGGTGGGCGATCGGACCACCGAACGACGACAGCCCGAGTTTCAGAAACGCGGTTCCGACCTCGGCGACGCTGCCGGGAGGGCTATCGCCGGGTGTCTGCTCATGCTGCGGTGATCGATTCGTCGGCGTCATGCGCAGTCGAACAGCGCCATGAATCCGAAGTCCATGTGCAGCTGCATGTGGCAGTGGAACAACGTCAGGCCCGGCTGGTCGGCGGTGAAGTCCACCTCCATCGTCTGGTAGCCGCCCAGCATCGCCACGTCCTTGATCACGCCACCGGTCGGTTGCCCGGCAATGCGCGTGATTTCGAAGCTATGCCGATGCAGATGGATCGGGTGGATGTCGTCGGTGGCATTACGCATGCGCAGCCGGTAGCGGCGACCGCGCTTCAGATGCCAGGACACCGGCATCGTCGCCATGTCGAAGGCGACGCCGTTGATGGTCCAGCGGTTGAAGCCATGGTCGGCGGCGTTGTCCTTGGCGAACAACATGTCGATGGTCTCATCGGGTGCCGGCACAGGGCGCTTCGGGTCGGCGAAACGACGGTAATCCCAGGCAAAGGCTGCCGGTGCGCGCCATGCCGGCTTGCCGCGTTCACCGGCGTACTCGATCACGATGCCCATGCCGTTGCCGCGGTCGTCGTCGGCGAGATCGCCCAGCACCCAGACGCCCGGTTGCGTCATCTCGACGATGGCGCTGATGCGCTCGGCGGTACCGATCCACAGCACCGGCACCTCGGCCGGATGTGGCACCGGGTTGCCGTCCAGGGCAACCACCCTGAACGTGTGACCGGGCAAGGCAAGGCTGCGAATCTCGGTGGCGCTGCCGTTGAGCACGTGGAACAACACGCGCTCCCCGCGCTTCACCCGCACCGGCTCGCCGAAACCGAGCTGGCGACCGTTGATGGTGAAGATGCGATAGCCGACCTCGTAGCCCTTCTTCATGCCGCTGGCCAGCGAGGCCTTCATCGCCTGTTCACCGTGCTCCTCCAGGCTGTGCTCGCGATCGCCGGGATGCAGGAAGTCCATGGCCATGTCGCCGCCCTGGCTGAAGAACGGCTCGAACTCCTTCAAGGTCAGAAACACCTCGCGGTCGTAGGCGCCCGGCTCATGCCTCGGCTCGATGTACACCGGGCCGACCTGGCCGTTGTACTGGCCGCGGGAAAGATCGGAACCGGCGCGCAGGTGCGTGTGATAGAAGCGAAACCCCGCCGGCCCCGGCACGAAAGCCTGGCGCCGCATGCCGTGGGGAACCAAGTAGGGTGTGCCCTCCTCGGCGGCGCCATCGAACGCATCCGGCACGGATTGGCCGTGCCAATGCAACTGCTCCGGCGTGTTGGTCTCGTTGTGGATGTCGACGATCACCTGGCGCCCCTCCTTGAAGCGCAGCAGCGGCCCCGGAAACTGCCCGTTGTAGGCCGTCATCGACAGGAACCGCTGCGGCCCAACCTCGATCAGGCTGGTGCCGATGCCCAGGTCGTAATCGGCCTTGCCGACCGGGCGCATCGGCGCGTTGGACAAGGGGTTGGTCGCGGGCGATCCACGCACCAGTCCGGGGACGCTGCCGCTCAGTGCAGCGAACCCACCCAGCTTCAAAAATGCGCGTCGATCAATCGGCATGGTTTCAGCTCTCAGGAATAGGTAAAGGATCCAGCATCAAGCCGTCATGATCTGTGCGTAACGGGCCTGCCCACTCGTCGCGCCCATAGGGCGTCCATCGACCAGCGGCCGCCGCCGACGATCAGCAGGAAGATGCACCCCAGCAGCATGTCGACATCCGTGCGCGCCTCATGCGCCATGCTCCAGAAGCCGTAACGCGACAAGTGAACCAGGTGGAATCCCCAGAAGCCGTGCCCCAGCAGCATCGGAATCTTGGTCGAGACGATGGCCACGATCATGTCGATGATCAGCGGAATGGCTGCGAGACGAGTCAGCAAGCCCACGGTGATCAGTGCTCCGCACACGATCTCGACGATGCCGACGAACGGACCGGTGAAGTTGGGCCACGGGATGCCGAATCCGGTGAAACGGCCGGCGCCCATGATCGCCGGAAACATCAGCTTCTGGATGCCTTCCGGGAAGAACACCACCAGGCCGACCAACAGGCGCACCAGTACGATCCAGTCTCTGTCGCGGGTGTCCAACCAAGCCCGCATGCTCGTCAGTTTCATGGTCGGCTCTCCTGCGCGGTCTGGTGAAACAGTTCGCCGAACAGTTCCTGGACCTTGCGCTTGGCACCCTTCAAGGCGCGGCGCCCTTGCGGAGTGATCCGATAGAAGCGGCGGTTCAACTTGCCGGTGGTGATCTGCGTGGAGGTGAGGTAGCCCTTCTTCTCCAGTCCGTGCAGGACGGGGTACAGCGTGCCGGGACTGAGCTGATAGCCGTGATGGGCCAGCTCGTCGATCATGGCTTGGCCGTAGATAGGGGCTTCCGCCGCGTGGTGCAGCAGATGCAAACGGATCAATCCGGCGTAGAGGTCTCGATCGTCCATCGTGACGAGAAGCTATCGAAAGACGATATCGTGTTCCGATAGAAAGGCAGCGTCAAGACAGGTGCGGATGGCTTGCCGTCCGCGTCGAAGCGGCCGGGGCGTCAGCCTGTGCCTTGCACGGCATGGCTGGCCCGACGCAGAACACCGAGTCCCGAGTGCAACAGCAGCAGCGCCAGGCCGAGCGCCACCAGTCGGTCAGGCCACGCGGCATCGAACATCCATACCCCGACGGCGGCAAGCAGCACAGAGAGATTCGCAGCGATGTCATTACGGGAACAGATCCACACCGAGGCCATGTTGAGGTCGTCATTCCGGTGTCGACGCAAGAGCATCAGGCACAGGCCATTGGCGGCGAGCCCCAGCAAACTGAAGCCGCCCATCCAGGTGAACAGCGGTTCGGCGGGATGCCAGAAACGCCAGCCCAGCTGGGCGAGCACCAACAACCCGGCTGCCACGATCAATCCACCCTTGATGCGGGCTACATGAGCCTTGGCCAGTGCGCTGCGTCCGACCGCCCAGAGACTGACGAGATAGGTCAGCGCATCGCCGAGGTAGTCGAAACTATCCGACAAGAGCGCCGACGAGTGGGATGCCATGGCGGCACCCACCATGACCACAAACGCGATGGCATTGATGACCAGCACCGCCTTCAGCACGCCCCGTTGACGGGATGCCAGTTGCGCCGCCGCTTCGCCACAACAGTCCGCACAATGGGTCACTCGATCACTTCTCCGTACTGGTGGGGTGCTCGTTGGAACAGCGTGTAGAGGAACTGCTGGGTGGTGCCGAACGGGGTTGCGTGGAACTCCAGCGTGCTGTCGATCAACGTGAAGCCGTCACCAAGTTCGCGAACAAGTCCCTCGGTATCGTAACGGACCGTATCCAGCCCGCTGCACTTCACCGGGCCCTGCGGACCGAACGTGGCCAGCACCGCGTGGCCGCCCGGCTTCAGGGCGCGGGTCAACTGCCGCAGGTAGCGTGCGCGCTGTTCCGCGTGGGTCAGGAAGTGGAACACGGCGCGGTCATGCCACAGGCCGTAGCGGGCCTGTTGCAACGGTTCGTCGAGCAGGTCAGCCGTCAGCCAGGTCACCCCGTCCGCCGCCTTGCCCAGGCGTTCGCGGGCGACATGCAGTGCCTCGGCGGAAATGTCGAGCACGTTGAGGTCGCGGTAGCCGCGTGCGAGCAGGTCGTCGACCAGGGTCGACGCGCCGCCGCCCACGTCGAGCACGGCGGTGTTGGGGTCGGGTGCGGCGCGCTCGATCAGCGCCAGTGAAATGTCCAGATGCGGGCGGTACCAGCTGACCGCATCCGACGCCTTGGTCTGGTAGACCGATTCCCAGTGCTGCTGGTTGTCGCCCATAAGATGCCTCTTCAGGAGTGGCGATGCCGGTGGTGGATGTCCGGAAAGTGCGCGTGGCTATGCACCAGCGGATCGTGCACATGCGGATGGGTGTGGGGCTCCTTGCCGTCCCACGGGAAGTCATGTGCGTGTTGGTGATGCTCGTCGTGGCGATGGCGATGATCGTGCGCCAGCGGCTCGTGCACGTGCTCGTGAGCATGACGCTCGCTGACATGCAGCCAAACACCCACAGCCATCAGCACTCCGGCCACCCAGAACGCAAGGCCTGGGTACTCAGTGAACAACAGCAACGACAGCGCGGCCCCGACAAAGGGCGCGGTCGAGAAATAGGCACCCGTACGCGCGGTGCCCAAGCCGCGCAAGGCGAGCACGAAAAGCACCAAACTCAAACCATAGCCAACAAAGCCGAGCAATCCTGTGGCCAACAAGGGCAGCGCGTTGGGAAAGCGGTAACCAAGGATCAGGGCAAGCACCACATTGATGGCGCCGGCCACGCCACCCTTGATCGCGGCGATCTGCATGGGATCGCCGCCGGCCACCTGCCGTGTCAAATTGTTGTCGATGGCCCAGCACAGGCAGGCACCGGTGATCGCCAAGGCACCCCAGGGAATGTCGGTGTTCGTCTGACGCTGCCAGGAAAGCAGCACGCTGCCGGCAATGATCGCCAGCATGCCGAGGAATACCCGGCGATCCACATTTTCGCGGAACACCACCCACGCAATGACCGCGGTCAGCACCCCTTCCAGATTGAGCAGCAACGAAGCGGTCGAAGCGGGTGTGCGTGTGAGCCCTACCATGAGAAGGATCGGGCCGAGTACACCGCCCGCCAGCACGGCGCCCGCCAGCCACGGGACATCGCGCCGGATCAACGGCGCTTCGGTCGGCGCCTGGTGGCGTACCTTGCGCAGCAGTATCCACAACGACAGCCCGATGCCTGAACCGGCGTACAGCAATCCCGCCAGCAGCAAAGGCGGAATCGTGCCGATAAGCAACTTGGCCAATGGCGTGCTCAGTCCGAAGAGAACGGCGGCGGCCAGTGCCTGCAGGATGCTTCGTGTTTGATCGGAGTTGGGTTGTTTCATGGTCCCATGATATGGACGATGGTCGATAGATTGGGAAGAGGCGGTGCGCCATATTTGGCAAGCCAACCCCGAGGTGCAGGCCGCGCGGGCGGATATGGACGCGGCCCAGACCCGTGCGCCTTGTCCAAACGGGGGGCCGTCCAGTTGCGGAACCACCCAATGTCCGCTCCAGTGCATGTTCCACACGACCGCGAGATAGCGTGTCTCGTCGATGGGTACCGGATGCAAAATTCCATCATGCAAGCCTCCTGGGCGTCAGGAGGTTGTCTGGCCCATCGGATGATGAGCGTTGCGGCGGATCCGGCACCGTCAGATCGAGCCAGTCCAACGCGATGGTGGCGACTTCAGCGGCAAGCATGGTCCGGGTGTCGATGGCTGTATGGCCCTGTCCGCATGGACCGTATTTTTTCGAGCACGTGGCCTTGAACAGGCCGAGAGTCGGCGTGCCGCTGGCGACGGCCAGGTGCATCACGCCGCAATCCGCGCTGATGAAACCATCCATGTTCGCGATCACCGCGGCAAGGTGGCGCAGGTTGCGCGTGTAGTAACAAGGGAAATCTCCACCAAGCTGGCTTTGGCCATGTTCAGCCACCAGATCCACGATGCGAAGATCCGGTTGTCGGGCCAGCAGCGTGTGGATGAACTGCATCCACCAATCTGTGTCGTAACGTTTGTCGTCCGTGGCGTTGGCGAATATGCCGACGACAGCTGGGCCGACGACAGCTGACGTGCCATGCGATCGCTCCGTTTCGCCGAGGATTGCTGCCAGCGTCTGCCGGGCTTGCGTCATTTCAGCGTCCGATATCCGCAGATTGAGCGACGGAAAAGCTTGCCGGACCGCTCCCGCATACGCAGCGCGCAGCAGGAATACGCTGCGATGCGCCTGATGTTCTGGGCAAGGCATGGCGCGCAATGCCGCATGCCTGCTTCCATGCTCGTCCGGATATCCCAGCTTGAAACGTGCCCTGACGATGGCCAACAGCAAACGGCCGGACTGCGAGCCATAGCTGGCATCGATGGCCAGATCGTAGGTGTTGCCTCGTAGTTGTCGGAGCAAACGGGCGGTCGACCACAGATGCCGCGCGATTTTTCGCGGTAGCGAATAGATCGCACGAACCTGGAAGCGGTTGGCGAATAGGCTCTCCGCCGCACAGCCGCCGTTGACCATGTCGATCTCGGCACCGGGATACAGCGTCTCGATTTCCGTCAGCAGGGGACTGAGCAGAATGGTGTTGCCCAGGCGGTGATTGGGGCGGCAGACGAGCACGCGATGGATGCCGCGAACCGGTAGTTGGTCAGGTTCGCACAACTGTGCTTCGATGGATTTCAACAGACGCTGAAAGCAGAACGCAACGAGACAGCGCCGTAGGTGATTTCTGCGTTCGCCTGCGGCGGGTCCCGGCGGACCGTTGTTAGGCAATTGCGTCAAGTACGCCCACACCTCTGGAAATGCAGGGTGATGGCAGGCTATTTGCTGTGATCGCGGTACACGTCAATCCGCGTCGTTGTTGTCGAGCGAGTTTTCCAGCACCTTGCCGGTCTTCGCGTCGACACCAACCTCATGCGTGTTCTTGCCCGCCTTGATGTCGAACGAGTAGCGCAGTCCACTGCCGCCGGCCTCCTGCTCCAGTTCGCCGCTGACGATCCTACCGGGGAAGGTCTTCAACGCGATCCTGCGCGCCTGCATCATGCTGATTTTCGCTTGCGTGGCCGGCTGGGAAGGCGTCTGGGCCTGCGCGACCGTCACAAAGCCACACAGGGCGACCGGGAGGACGAGGATGATCGATTTGCGCATGTTTTTCTCCGGCGTGGATGATGAGGAACGCCGCGCGCGACGAGCATGCGGCGAGCTGTACCTGCACCCTACGTCGCCACACTTAGTCCGCCCTTATCGGCCGGCCATGACCACGGCTTTCAATCCAGCCCGCCAGATCTGCCACGAAAGGTGAAGGTGGACAACGCCTTCTCGACGAGCCACCAGCCTGCCGCCACCGGCAGGTCCTGGCTTGCGAACAGACAGCGTCGGGAACGCCTGCGCCGAGTCGGAGTACCCGAGGAAGCATGATGCTTAGGCGATCGCCTGACGCTGGCGTTGTAGCCGAAGAGCTTCCAACACTTTGGATGCCTCTCACCTTGAGGGTGTCCCTGCGCGGGTCATGCGCCGCATCCGCCAACCGATGCGGTTCCGTGTCAAGGTGGGGCGTCGAACGTATCATCTGGCTTGCGGATGACTTCACCGAACCCCCACCCAATCATGCGAATACTCGTTGCCGAAGATGAGGTCAAAGCCCGGCGCTACCTGGCTCGGGGCTTGGGAGAACAAGGCTACTCGGTCGAACTCGCCGAGGATGGCAACGTGGCGTTGACGTTGCTGCGTGAGCACGCCTTTGACGCGGCGGTGCTGGATGTAATGCTGCCGGGCCGCGATGGCTGGAGCATCGTGCAGACCATGCGTAGCGAGGCGATCCGTACCCCGGTGCTGTTTCTCACCGCGCGCGATCACGTGGAAGACCGCGTGCGCGGCTTCGAGATCGGCGCCAACGACTACTTGGTGAAACCCTTCGCTTTCGCCGAGCTGCTGGCGCGGCTGCGCAATCTGTTGCGCCAGGGCGAGCCGACGGGTGAAGCGGCGATGCTGCGCGTGGGACCGCTGCTGATCGACTCGCTGCGCCACCAAGTCACCCGAGACAGCCGGACACTTCAGCTCACGCCGAAGGAGTATGCCCTGCTGCTGCTACTGGTGCGGCACCGTGGACGAGTGCTGTCGCGCACGTTGATCGCCGAAAGTGTGTGGGGCATTTGCTTTGAATCACAAACGAACGTGGTCGACGTGGTGATCCGGCGTTTGCGCAGCAAGTTGGATGCGCCATTTGCTGCGCCGCTGCTGCACACCGTGCGCGGTGTCGGCTACATGCTGGACAGCCATGAGCATTGAACTGCCGTGGCGGCGGCGCTCGATCGGCGCGCGGCTGAGCTTGCTCTACACCCTCGTGGCGCTGACCGCCGTCGTCCTATTCGCCGGCATCACCGACTGGCGCCTGTCGACCAACTTTAGCGCCGAGCATCTGCGTTTCATGCAGGCCAAGGTGGCCGAGTTGCAGATGGACCTGAACGACGCCGAGGGCAAGCCGCAGGTGCTGCTGGGCGAGATCGCGAAGGAAACCGAGGGCACGCGCTTGCGTCAGTACGAGGCGCGCGTGCTCATCGGTGGGCACGTGCTAGGCGAGACGCCGGAGATGCGGCGCGAGCTGCCCGTTACGGTGTTCCCTCCCGCCACCGACGGCCTGCCGGCGGGGCCGCTGCAACCGCATCACGCGGACCAGTATATCTACATGCTGGCGACAGTGCGATTGACCCGCGTCAACGGCGACACACCACCGGAACTGCAGCTGGCATTGGACGTGACCCGCGACGCAGCGCTGCAGAACAGCCTGCGTCGCGCGCTGGCATTGGCGTTTCTGCTGCTGGTGCCGCTGCTGGCGTTCGCCGGGCGCTGGGTGGCGGCGCAGGGGTTGGCACCGCTCACGCGTATCGCCGGTGCCGCGCGCGCGATCACGCCAGTTGACCTCTCGGCCCGATTGCCACTGACACCGCCGTGGCCGGACGAGCTGCACGACTTGGTGCTGGTGTTCAACGCGATGCTGGCACGGATCGAGGAGGCGTTTTCACGACTGTCGCGCTTTTCGGTTGATCTGGCGCACGAGTTGCGCACGCCTCTGGCCAACCTCAGTGGCGAACTGGAGGTGTGCCTGATGCGCCCGCGCGACGCGGCAGATTATCGCACGGCGCTGGAGTCGGGCCTGGAAGAATGCCGGCGGCTCAATGGGCTGATCGAGAACCTGCTGTTCATGGCGCGCGCCGAGCACGCCGAGCAAGCCCTGCGCTGCGAGTGTTTCGATATAGCGCAAGCCTTTGCCTGGGTGACTGCCCAGCATGCCCCAAGCGCGACCGCTCGCGACATCCGCATTCGTCTGGACGGCGCCGCTACAACAGTGGCCGATCCGCTGTTGCTGCGGCAGGCGCTGGCGAATCTTCTGGGCAATGCCATACGCCATTCGCACGACGGTGGCGAGGTGCGGATCACGTTGCAGGAAGTGGCTTCCGGTGTCGACATCCGCGTGCAGGACGACGGCGAAGGCATCGAGGCGGCGCACCTGACGCACCTGTTCGATCGCTTTTACCAGGTGGACGCGGCGCGGCGTCGCGGCGTCGGCCAAGGCACCGGACTAGGGCTATCCATCGTGAAAACAATCGTCGAACTGCATGGCGGCACAGTGCGCGTGGAGAGTGTGCGCGGCCGCGGTACCAGCGTGACCATGCATGTGCCGTCGGCCCTGCAGATCCAGCCCGGCACATCAACTGGCACGCCATCGCCGACATCCGCGCACCTATGAAGCCAAACTTGGCCCATGTCGCGCATCGCGCGTTCAAGATCGGCATCGTCATCAAAGGGCTGGATGGCCTGTTGGAACTGGTGGGCGGCAGTGCGCTGCTGCTGACCGGTCGACCGGCGATTCATCACGCCGTGGCGCTGCTCACGCGGCAGGAGCTGATCGAGGATCCGCACGATGTCGTCGCCAATTACCTGCAGCACATGGCGCAGCAGCTCTCGCTGAGCACGCGGCATTTTGCGGGAATCTATCTGCTCGCGCATGGACTGGTGAAGATCGTGATGGTGGTGGGGTTGCTGCGTGGGCTGCGCTGGTCATACCCGATGGCGGTCGTGCTGATGACGACCTTCATGGGCTATCAGGGCTACCGGCAGCTCCATCAGCCTTCGTTGCTGCTTGGCCTACTCACCGTCATCGACGTCATCGTGACGTGCCTGATCGTGCGCGAGTGGCGGCATCTACCCGCCAAGACTCCGCCCATCGAATGACAGAAATGACATCCAACCGAGCGCGGTTCATCACGAACGTCCAACTATGCTCGCTGGATGAAAATCCATGCGTACGAGGCGATCACGCTAGCAGCGAAGACCCGAGGTGGTTCGAGTGCCAGTGCCGTGCGCACCGCACTCAGCGCGCTGCTGACGCTCAGCGTTGCCGCCTGCGCATCGGTTCCTAGTTCGCCCGTCCCCGACCTGCAGCATCAGGCACAGGCGCTGCAAACGCGTCGACTGGATGATCCAGGCTTGGTTGCCGCCGAGGCGCGTTTGCATCTGCCCACCTCCGCCGATGTGACATGGACGCCGGATCGCGTCACCGTGGCGGCCTGGTACTTCGACCCCACCTTGGCGCAGGCGCGCGACACAGCGCAGCGCGCCGAGGCCGACGCGGCGCTGGCCGCCCAGCGCGCCAACCCTACCCTGCAACTAAGCCCGGAAAAAGCCATTAGCGGCCTCGACGTCGCTTCGCCGTGGACGATCGGTGCATCGCTACTGCTGCCGCTGCTGCATCCCGGCGAGTCGGCTGCACGGCGTGACATCGCGGCCGCCCACACGGAACAGGCCCGTGATCGAGCGGCGCTGGCGGTCTGGCGGAGCCGCGCGCGCGCCGTGACAGCGCTGCGCGAGGTGCTGCTCGCGCGCCGTGCGCAGGCATTGGCTCAAACGGTCGCTATTGCCCAGGCCAGCTATCTCGATGGCGTGCGCCGGCGTGTGGCAGCCGGTGCCAGCAGTCGCGACGCGGAGCTGGCGGCGGAGCTGGCGGCGCAGGGCGCCGCTGCCGACCTGGCCAACCGCACAGCGCAGCGCATCGCGGCGGAACATGCCCTAGGAGCCTGTCGGACTTACCCGCTCTACTGGGTTAAAATGGCCCATCCCCGACCACGACCGATGGCATGCGCAGATTTCGACTGATCGATCGCGAGACCGACTACTTGTTGCCACCGTCCGTGCAGGACTGGTTGCCGGAGTCGCACTTGGCGCGCTACGTGGTGGATGTGGTGGAAGGGCTGGACCTTTCGGCGATCGAAGGCGCTTATGTCGGTGGTGGTAGCGACGCCTACCACCCGGCGCTGCTGCTCTCATTGTTGATCTACGGCTATGCCACCGGCACCCATTCCAGCCGCAAGATCGAGCGGGCCACGTACGACTCGCTGGCGTTTCGCTTCATCGCCTGCGATCAGCACCCGGACCACGACACCCTGGCAAATTTTCGTCGCCGCTTCGGCGAGCAGTTCGCCGCGATTTTCGTGCAGGTGCTGCAGCTTGCCCGGGAGAACCAGCTGTCGCGATTTGGCACGGTGAGCCTGGACGGCACGAAGATCCACGCCAACGCATCGCGGCACAGCGCGTTGTCGTATGGGCATGCGCAGAAGCTGGAAGCGCAGCTCAAGGCCGAAGTGCAGGAGATGCTGGCCTTGGCCGAAGCGGCCGATCAGAGCACGGTACCCGATGGCGTCAGCCTGCCCGACGAGATCCAGCGGCGCGA
>ADIG01001038.1_pt1 | contig 27593 bp, 23 predicted proteins | sample 268288 | NCBI WGS metagenome assembly ADIG01 (sample SAMN02954299, study PRJNA39533) | groundwater metagenome | biome: aquatic; feature: FW106 well; material: groundwater; isolation source: FW106 well in Area 3 of the Oak Ridge Field Research Center (FRC) near the... | place: USA: Oak Ridge, TN ...
GCGCATGCGCCGATGGTAGTGTGGCTTGTCCAGCAAGAGTAGGGTCACCGCCAGGGGCTTTATCCAAGAAGGCCTCCCCCCCCGGGGAGGCCTTCGTCTTTGTGCCGTGTCGCCGCGTTGCGGTGGCGATCGCAGATCGCATCCCGCAACAGGTCACCGCCAGGGGCTTTATCCAAGAAGGCCTCCCCACCCGGGGAGGCCTTCGTCTTTGTGCCGTGTCGCCGCGTTGCGATGGCGATTGGGCGTGGCCTCTCGGTGACGCTATGCGACCAGTACGATCTGGCCGCGCGTACCTCGAGCGCCAGCACCAGGTTGATCCACGGCGGCTTGCGCTATCTGGAGCAAGATGGGCTTCGACGCGCAAGGAGCATCATGGCGATCAGTTCAGCGCGTAACCGAACTGGTCGAGAAAGGCTGCGGCGAACTCTGCGTAGCTGAAATGCTGGTTCTGGGTGCCTGGATGCTCGACTTTCAGCGCTCCCATCAGGGAGGCGATGCGGCCGATGGTCGGCCAATCCTTGCCATGCATGATGCCGAAGATAAGACCAGCCCGATAAGCGTCGCCGCAACCAGTCGGGTCCACCACCTCGCGTTCGCGTGCGGGCGGGATCTGATGGGTCTCGCTGCCGACGTGGATAACCGAACCGCGCGGCCCCTGGGTCACAATGTAGGCGGTGACGCGGCTGGCGATCTCGTCGGCGCTCCAGCCGGTGCGGGCCTGCAGCAGCTGCGACTCGTAGTCGTTGACGATCACGTAGGTGGACTTGCCGATCAACGAGCGGAACTCGTCGCCGCTGAACAGCGGCATTGCCTGGCCCGGGTCGAAGATGAATGGCACGCCACGCGCCGCGAACTCATCGACATGCTGCAACATCGCCTCGCGGCCATCCGGCGCCACGATCGCGAAATCGATCTGCGGAATGTCGCGCACATGGTTTTCCTGCGCGCTGGACATCGCGCCGGGATGGAACGCGGTGATCTGGTTGTTGTCCAGATCCGTCGTGATGAAGCATTGCGGCGTGAATTGATCGTTGAACACGCGCACGCCATCCAGGCAGATTCCGCACTGCTCCATGTGCGTGCGGTAGGGGCCGAAGTCCTGGCCCACGGCCGCCACCGGCAACGGATCGCCGCCGAGGAGCTTGAGGTTGTAGGCGATATTGCCCGCGCATCCGCCGAATTCGCGACGCATCGCCGGCACCAGGAAAGACACATTCAGGATGTGCATCTGGTCGGGCAGGATGTGGTTCTTGAACTGATCCTGGAACACCATGATGGTGTCATAGGCCAGCGATCCGCAGATGACGGCAGGCATGATGTGCGGGGACCCCCGGGCAAGGTTTGAGAAAGGCCGCGACGGTCGCGGTTGTGCGTCACCGCCCCGAAAGGCGACGACCAAAGGGGGCCATGCTACTGCCAACCATCCCGGTTGGCGACTTCCAGGATGACTGCGGAGCTCAACCGGCAATTCAGGAAATGTACATAGGTTCGTGTTGCACAAGGCTTTCTTAACGCTATTTTCCTTGCGGATGCGGTGTGCGCTGACTAGACTGGAGAGCTTGATTTTCAACCAGGCCGGACCACGGCGGACCCATGTTCAAGAAGTTTCGCGGGATCTTTTCCAACGACATCTCCATCGATCTCGGCACGGCCAATACGCTGATCTATGTGCGGGGCCAGGGCATCGTGCTGAACGAGCCATCGGTGGTGGCGATCCGGCAGGATCGTGGTCCCGGCGGCCCGCGCACGATCGCGGCGGTGGGCGGCGACGCCAAGCGCATGCTCGGGCGCACGCCAGGCAACATTGCCACAGTGCGCCCGATGAAGGATGGCGTGATCGCCGACTTCACGATGACCGAGGCGATGCTGCAGCACTTCATCAAGCAGGTGCACAAGTCGCGCTTCCTGCGTCCGAGCCCGCGCGTGCTGGTTTGCGTGCCGTGCGGCTCGACCCAGGTCGAGCGTCGGGCGATCAAGGAATCGGCCGAGGGCGCCGGGGCACGTGATGTGTTTCTGATCGAGGAGCCGATGGCGGCGGCGATCGGTGCCGGCATCCCGGTGCACGAGGCGCGTGGCGCGATGGTGCTGGACATTGGCGGCGGCACCTCCGAAGTGGCGGTGATCTCGCTCAACGGTATTGTCTACTCGCAGTCGGTGCGCGTCGGCGGCGACCGCTTCGATGAGGCGATCATCAACTACGTGCGGCGCAACCACGGCACGCTGATCGGCGAATCCACCGCCGAGCGGATCAAGCTGCAGATCGGTTGCGCGTTCCCGCAGGATGACGTCAAGGAGATCGAGATCTCCGGCCGCAACCTGGCCGAGGGCGTGCCGCGCATGTTCACGATCAACTCCAACGAGATCCTCGAGGCGCTGCACGAGCCGCTGGCCGGTATTGTGGCGGCGGTGAAATCGGCGCTGGAACAGACCCCGCCGGAGCTGTGTTCCGACGTCGCCGAGCGTGGCATCGTGCTGACCGGTGGCGGCGCGCTGCTGCGCGATCTGGATCGGTTGATCTCCGAGGAGACCGGCCTGCACGTGCAGGTGGCGGACGATCCGCTGACCTGTGTGGCTCGTGGTGGCGGCAAGGCGCTGGAGCTGATCGATCAGCACGGCAGCGACTTCTTCGCACCCGAATAGCGCGCGGCAGCCGGGGCCGCCATGGCGCGCGCACGCGACGATTCCTCCCCGCTGTTCGCCGGCAACGCGGCGGGCACGCTGCGGCTGATCGTCTACCTGGCCTTGGCCGTGGTGTTGATGGTGCTGGACCAGCGCAATGGTTGGCTGTGGCGCCTGCGTTCGGCTGCATCCGCCGTGGTGGAGCCGGTTTACCGGCTGGCGGGCCTGCCCGCCGAGGGTGCTCGCACACTCAGCGTGGCCTTCGCCGACCGCCAGCATCTAACCTCGGAGAACCAGCGCCTGCGCGAAGACCTGCTGCTGGCCAACGCCAAGTTGAACCGCATGGCGGCGGTGGCCGTGCAGAACCAGCACCTGAAGGAATTGCTGGACACCCAGCACAGCCTGGAACTCAACGTGCAGCTGGCGCGGGTGATTGGGGTGGATCTGGGGGCCTACCGCTACCGGTTGACCTTGAACGTGGGTTCGCGCGATGGGGTCCGGCAGGGCCAGCCGGTGATCGATGCGCATGGCGTGATGGGGCAGGTGGTCGAGGTGCTGCCGCACACGGCGGTGGTGATGCTGATCACCGATCCATCACATGCAGTCCCGGTGACGATCGCGCGCACCGGCCTGCGCACGGTCGCCTACGGCGCGCGCGACGGCGATGAATTGAGCCTGCCGAACCTGCCATTGGCCGCCGACGTTCGCGTGGGCGACAAGTTGCTGACTTCCGGTATTGGCGGACGCTTTCCACCGGGTTTCCCGGTCGGTCAGGTCGACCAAGTGTCGCCCGCTGCCACTGGCATGTTCCAGGTGGCGCTGGCCCGCCCGGCCGCGGATATCGACCGCAGTGCCGATGTGCTGTTGCTACACGACCAGGCCGAGCCGGAAGGTCCGCCTGCGCCGGCCACACCGGCGGGGCCGCCCGCCTCGCAGAATCCAGGCTTGCCCGCGACTTCGGTCTCGCCGCCAGGCAAGCCGTCGGTCAACGCTGGGGTGCCGCGATGAATCGGCAACGATGGAGCCAGTGGTGGTTCGTCGGCACGCTGATGGTCGCATTGCTGTTGATGCTGGTGCCGTTGCCCGGTGTGCTGGAACCGTTCAAGCCGTATTGGCCGGCGCTGCTCCTGCTGTACTGGGCGCTGGAGTCCGAGGATCAGGTGAGCCTCGGCCTGGCCTTCGGCGTGGGCCTGTGTGCCGACCTGCTCGATGGCGTACTCCTCGGCGAACAGGCTTTGCGCCTGTGCGCGCTCGCCTTCATCGCGCTGCGCTTTCGCTCGCGCCTGCGCTTCTTCCCGATGTGGCAGCAGGCGCTGGCCGTGCTGGCCTTGCTGTTGAACGATCGCATCCTGCTGCTTGTCGTGCGCATGCTGGCCGGCGCTACGCTGCCGCCGGCAAGCTGGTGGATTTCACCTTTCGTCGGTGCGGCGCTGTGGCCGTTCCTGTTCCTGCTGCTTGACGACCTGCGCGCACGACTGCGTATCCAGTGAGATGAAGATTCGCAACACAATCAAGGATGCCCGCGGCGAGAGCGCCCTGTTCCGGCGTCGTGCCTTGGTGGGCTTCGTGCTTATCCTGCTGGGGCTGGGCGGGTTGGTCGGTCGTTATGTCGTGCTGCAGGTGTCCCGTCACACCGAGTTCGCCACCCGCGCCACCAACAACCGCGTGAAACCGCGCGCGATACCTCCGGCGCGTGGGCTGATCTACGATCGTAACGGCGTACTGCTGGCCGACAACGTGCCCGCGTTTCGCCTCGAGGTGGTGCCCGAGCAGGTCAAGGACATGCCTGCGCTGCTGGCGCGCCTGGGCAAGGTAGTGCCGCTGGACCAGGACGACATCGACGCGTTCAACAAGCAGCTCAAGCAAAGCCGGCGTTTCGACAGCGTGCCGCTGAAGATGCACTTGACCGAGGACGAGATCGATCGCTTCGCGGTCAATCGCTGGCATTTCCCCAACGTCGATGTGGTGCCCTACCTGACCCGGCGTTATCCGCTCGGCGGCTTGTTCGCACACGTGGTGGGCTATGTCGGGCGCATCGATGCAGACGACCTGCAGCGACTCGACCCGGATCGCTATCAGGGTACCAGCCACGTCGGCCGCAGCGGCGTCGAGCGTTCCTATGAGGACGTGTTGCACGGTAAACCCGGTTACGAGCTGCTGGAGGTGAATGCCGATGGCCGGACTCAACATGTGCTGGAGACGCATGCGCCCACGCCGGGCAAGAACCTGTACCTGAGCCTTGATGTACGCATCCAGAAGGCGGCCGAAGCCGCCTTCGACGGACGCCCCGGTGCGGCGGTGGCGATCGATCCGCGCAACGGCCAGGTGCTGGCGATGGTCAGCGTGCCGACGTTCGATCCGAACCTGTTCGTCAACGGTATCAGCCAGGTCGACTACGCCGCGTTGATCACGAATCCGGAAAAGCCCCTGTACAACCGGGCCTTGCGTGGTGTGTATCCGCCCGGATCGACGGTGAAGCCGTTCCTGGCGCTGGGTGGGCTCGAGCTTGGCCTGCGCAAGCCGTCGGATACGGTGCTGTCGGTCGGTCAGTTCTGTCTGCCCGGACAAAAGCGCTGCTACCGCGACGACACCCGCGGTGGCGATGGCACGGTGGACATGGTCACCGCGATCGAGAAGTCGACCAACACGTATTTCTACAAGCTTGCGCTCGACATGGGAATCGATCGGCTGAGCCAGTGGATGGCCCGCTTCAGCTTCGGCAGCAAGACTGGCATCGACCTGATCGGCGAATCGGATGGCACCCTGCCTTCGCGCGCGTGGAAGTCGGCGCACAGCAAGCTGCCCTGGTACCCCGGCGAGACGGTGATTGCCGGCATCGGCCAGGGTTACTGGGCGGTCACGCCACTGCAGCTGGCGCACGCAACGGCGACACTGGCCGACCATGGCGTGCCGTATCTGCCGCGGCTGGTGCTGGCGACCAAGGGCGTGGGCGAGGATCAGCGGCAGCTGCTGTCCAACCCGCCGGAACCCTCCGTGATTCGCAATCCCGCCGAGTGGGAGGTGATCAATGAAGGCATGCGCGCCGTGATCACTGGCGGCACCGGCAAGGGACTGAACGTCGGATTCCCCTACGCGATCGCCGGCAAGAGCGGCACCGCCGAACGTTTTTCGCGCACGACGGACGCCTACAACACCAATCGCAGCACGGCCTATCTGGCCGCGCGCCATCGCGCCTGGTTCATCGCTTACGCACCGGCGGATAACCCGCAGATCGCCGTGGCCGCGGTGTTGGAGCAAGGTGCCTGGGGTGCCTCCGCGGCGGGCCCGATCGTGCGCAAGATCCTCGACGCCTGGCTGGCCACGCATGATGGCGTGATTGCGGGCGCTACGCGGCTGCCGACTGCGGCGCCGGTGGCCGTGCGCCCGGCACCGGTCGCCGTCGGGGAGCCACAGGGGGGCGCGGCCGGCCCTGGAGTCGAGGGCTTGCCCGCGCCTGCTTCCAGCGGGGACAACCCATGATCCAGATTCTGTATATACGCATGCGCCGCTTCCTGCGCAGGATCCTGACCCGGCCACGGATCGACCTGCCGCTGGCCGCAGGCCTGTTCCTGCTCGCCCTGATCGGTCTGGCCACGTTGTACAGCGCCGGCGATCAGAGCTTTGCCCTGGTCGGTGGGCAGTCCGCGCGATTCGTGCTCGGTGGCGCCTTGTTGCTACTCGTCTCGCGCATCCCGCCCTCGGTGTTGCGCGGTTGGACGCCCTGGTTGTACGCGGGCAGCACGGCCTTGCTGGTGGTGGTGGCGATCCTCGGCGAGGGTCGCGGTTCGATGCGCTGGCTGGATCTGGGCGTGATGCGTTTCCAGCCGTCCGAACTGCTCAAGCTGACCACGCCGATGATGGTGGCCTGGTACCTGCATCCGCGCCAGTTGCCACCGGGCTGGAAAGACATCGTGATGGTCGCATTGCTGATCGCGATTCCGGTCGGGCTGATCGCCGAGCAACCGGATCTGGGCACCGCAGTGCTGGTGGCCGCGGCCGGCGCGTTCGCGCTGTTTCTCGCGGGCATGGCCTGGTGGCGCATCGGCCTGCTCGTCGGCGCAGTCGTGGGGATGATTCCGGTGGGCTGGCACTTCCTGCATCAATACCAGCGTGATCGCGTGCTGACCATGCTCAATCCGGAGTCCGATCCGCTCGGCAACGGCTGGCACATCATCCAGTCGCAGATCGCGGTGGGCTCCGGCGGCATCTTTGGCAAGGGCTGGCTGCACAGCTCGCAGTCGCGGCTGGATTTTCTGCCCGAGCACACCACCGATTTCATCTTCGCGGTGTTTTCCGAGGAGTTCGGCCTGCTCGGCGTGTGCGCGCTGATCGCGCTGTATGCCTTCATCATCGGCCGCAGCCTGTGGATCGCGATGGAGGCGCGCGACACTTATTCGCGCCTGCTCGCCGGCGCCATCGGCATGAGCTTCTTCGTCTACGTGTTCGTCAATGGCAGCATGGTCGCCGGCGTGCTGCCGGTGGTCGGCGTGCCGATGCCGATGATCAGTTACGGCGGCACCTCGGCGGTATCGCTGTTGACCGGCTTCGGCGTGCTGATGTCGATCCATGCCAATCGCAAGACTCATATTTGAGCGCTGCCATCGCCGTGCCCGCCGCTCGCCCGAAGTTGCCGTGGCCTGCATGGTAGGCTCTCGGCGACCCTGCCATTTCGCCAGCGAAGCACCTGCATGACCGAGAATTCCATCTTGAATCTGCTGCGGCACCTGCTTGCTGCGGGAGTGCTGTGGATCGGTGCGATAAGCGTGGTGCTGGCCGCGGGGCACCCCGGCCAGACCGAGCTGGTGCGTGAAGTGGCGCACGATACCGGCAAGAGTCCGCAGGCGCTGAACGCGCTGCTGGATGGCGCGAAAAAGCAGCAGAGCATCCTCGATGCGATCAGCCGCCCGGCCGAGGGCAAGCCGTGGAAGGACTACCGGCCGATCTTCATGACGCCCGCGCGCATCGATGGCGGGGTTGCGTTCTACCAGGCGCATCGTGCGTTGCTCGATCGGGTCGCCGGTGAGTATGGTGTGCCGCCACAATATCTGGTGGCGATCATCGGGGTGGAAACCAACTACGGTCGCATCGTCGGTCACTACAAGGTGCTCGACGCGCTGGTCACGCTGGCCTTTTATTACCCGCCGCGCGGCAAGTTCTTCCGCGAGGAGCTGAAGACGCTGCTGGAATTGCCCCACAGCAAGCTGGCGGGTCCGCTGGATACTCTGATGGGCTCCTATGCAGGGGCGCAGGGCTGGGGTCAGTTCATGCCCTCGAGCATCCGCGACTTTGCGGTCGACGGGGATCATGACGGCCGTATCGACCTGCACGATTCCGCCGATGACATCGTCGCCAGCGTCGCCAATTACTTCCACCAGCATGGCTGGGAGCGCGGTGCGCCGGTGGTGGCGCGGGCTCAGCCGGATGCGTCGGCACAGGCGATCGAGGTGAAGGACTTCACGCCGCAGTGGCCGTTGGAGCAATTCGAGGCCTGGGGCTACGCGCCGCTGCAGCCACTCTCGCCGGGCCGGCTGGCCAGCCTGCAGACGCTGCAGGGGCCGAACGGACCGGAGTATTGGTTCACCTTCCAGAATTTCTACGTGATCACGCGTTACAACCGCAGTCCGTTGTATGCGATGGCGGTCGAGCAGCTGGCCGGCGCGATTGCGGCCGGTGTGGCGCGGGCGGACGCGCCACGATGAAGGCGGCGGGCGCGGCGGTGATGCTGGCGACGATGCTGCTGCTAGCCGGTTGCAGCGGAACGAAGACGCGGCCCGCGCCTGCTGGCGGCAGCGCCGGCGCGGGCCGTGGTCACGCCGACTCGCGCGCAGATCGCTTCCGTGATGATCTCAGCCGTCCACAATCCAGCCGCTACCGCGATGGCAATGACAGCGTGCCGTCACCGATCGATGTTAGCAAATTGCCCGAGCCAGTGCCGAAGGTGGAGCCACGCTCGCTGTACGGCAACAAGTCGCCGTATACGGTCCTCGGACAAACCTATCGGGTGCTGCCGACGGCGCGCGGCTACGACGAACGTGGGATCGCCTCGTTCTACGGCAACAAGTTCCACGGCTACAAGACCTCCAGTCTCGAAACCTACGACATGTACGCGTTCAGCGCAGCCAGTCCGACGCTGCCGCTGCCCAGCTACGCGCGCGTGACCAACCTGGAGAACGGCAAGAGTGTGATCGTGCGGGTCAACGACCGCGGTCCGTTCCACGACAACCGGCTGATCGATCTTTCCTATGCCGCGGCAGTGAAAATCGGCGTCTGGCCCAAGGGCACCGGCCTGGTTGAAGTGCGCGGCATCGATCCGGCCCATCCCGGCAAGGAACTGCCGGCGCCGGCCATGGTCACAAGCGGACATGCGGGGATCTACCTGCAAGTGGGCGCGTTTGCCGATGCAGGCAATGCCGAGCGCCTGGCGCAGCGCCTGCGTCAAGCCGATCTCGGCGCCGTGCAGGTCCTCGACAGCGTGGTCAATGGCCGTCACGTACGGCGGGTACGGGTCGGACCGCTGGCCAGCGTGGAGCGTGCCGATCAGGTCAGCCGCCGGATCGAAGACATGGGCATGCCACAACCCCGGGTCGCGGTAGACTGAGCAGCATTTGCGCAAGCTTCTCCATCACCCCGGCGCCCGCAACGCCGAACTCCAGAAACCGGACTTGAAAACACGATGAATTTCCTTCGACGTATCCTGATGCCATTTGCCGCCGCTGCCGTCATGCTGGTGGGTGTTGCTGCCGCCCAGACAGCGCCGCCCCACCCATCGGCGGTGCCACGCCCGGTGGTGCCGCCCGCGCCGGTGCCGCCACCGCCGGAGGTCGATGGTGCGAGCTGGGTGCTGATGGATTACGCCACCGGTCAGATCCTGGCGTCGAAGGACCCGGATGCGCGTCGTGCGCCGGCCTCGTTGACCAAGGTGATGACCGACTTCGTGGTGTCCGCGGAAATCGCCAACGGTCGCATCCATCCCAATGACATGGTCACCATCAGTGAGCACGCCTGGCGTGGCGGTGGTGCCGGTACCGACGGCTCGACCAGCTTCCTCAAGCTGGGCAGCCAGGTGCCGCTGGAGGACCTGCTCAAGGGCATGATCGTGCAGTCAGGCAATGACGCGGCGATCGCGCTGGCCGAGCACACCGCCGGCTCGGAGGATGCCTTCGCCAACCTGATGAATGCGTATGCCAAGCAGTTGGGCATGGTCAACACGCACTACTCGAACGCTTCGGGTTACCCGGTGGCCAACCACTACAGCACGGCGCACGACATCGCGATCTTGTCACGCGCGCTGATCCATGATTTCCCCGCCGACTACGCCATTTCGGCAATCAAGGAATATGAGTGGAACGGCATCAAGCAGCAGAACCGCAACGAGTTGCTGTGGCGCGACCCGGCTGTGGATGGCATCAAGACCGGGCATACCTCCGCCGCCGGCTACTGTCTGGATGCATCGGCCAGGCACGGCGACGAGCGCATGATCGCCGTGGTGATGGGCGCGAGCACCAACAAGGCGCGCGCGGATTCGGCGATGGCCTTGCTCAACTATGGCTTCCGCTTCTACGAGACGCACAAGCTGTACGAAGCTGGCAAGCCGCTGGCCACGCCGCGACTGTGGAAGGGCGCGGCGAACCAGCTGCCGCTCGGCGTGGCGAGCGACGTGCTGGTCACGGTCAAGACCGGCCAGTACGACAAGCTGAAGGCGACCATGGACATTCCCGCCACCCTGATCGCGCCCTTCAAGAAGGGCCAGCAGGTCGGCACGCTGCGGGTCACCCTGGACGGCCAGCCGGTACAGTCGGTGCCGCTGATTGCGCTGAACGACGCGCCGCAGGGCGGATTCTTCTCGCGCCTGTGGGACAGCATCCTGCTGTGGTTCCACCACGACAAGGGCAACACCGAACAGGTCCCGGGCGGCAAGTGATGCATCCGATCGACTTCAGCGAGGCGCAGCGGGAGGGCAAGGGCTTCCAGTTTCCCGGCGAGTTCGAGATCACCGCGGTCGGCAATGCCAGCGCCAGCTTGCCGACCCATGTGCCGCAATGGTTGGAGCGTGCCGGCTTGTACGTGTTGCATGAAACCGTGCGGCACCGGCATTCCGGTGGCGGCAACTTCGTCTCGGTCACGGTGAGCTTTCGCTGCGAGAACCGCGAGCAGTACGAGGCGGCGCATCGGGTGCTGCGCGAGAGTCCTGATATTCGGTATACGCTTTGAACGGGAATCGGGAATTGGGAATGGAGAATCGAAAGCGCATCCATTCCCGTGACGAGTACTCCGACCACCATCCTGCAAATTTTCCTGTCGCCTTGGTCCTGCCGTGAATACCGATTCCCGATTCCCGATTCCCCAATCCCGGCCCCTCAACGTTCGCCGCCTCGGTCGCCAGCCCTATGCGGCAGCCTGGAAGGCGATGAGTGCGTTCACCAATAACCGCACTGCCGACACGCCCGACGAATTGTGGTTGCTCGAACACGATCCGGTGTTCACCCTCGGCCAGGCCGGCAAGATGGAGCACGTGCTGGCGCCGGGCGACATTCCGGTACTTCAGGTCGATCGCGGCGGCCAGGTCACCTACCACGGGCCAGGCCAGATCGTGGGCTACCCGCTGATCGACCTGCGCCGGGCCGGCGTGGGCGTGCGTGAGCTGGTCTGCCGCATCGAGCAGGCGCTGATCGATACGTTGGCGCACTGGCATGTGGCGGCGGTCCGGCGCGAGGGCGCGCCCGGCGTATACGTGGGCGAAGCCAAGATCGCCGCGCTGGGACTGCGCGTGCGGCGCGGCTGCAGTTTTCACGGCCTGGCCTTCAACGTGGCCATGGACCTGGAGCCATTCCAGCGCATCAACCCTTGCGGTTACAAGGGTTTGGCGGTCACACAGCTGCTAGACTTGGGTGGTCCGTCGCGGCTGGCAGACGTCGAAGAGGTGCTGATCGGCGAATTTTGCCGGCAGTTCGACTTCGCCCCCGAGCCTGCCGCCCCCCTGATCCCCGAACTCCCCGCGCGCACGGGGGTCTGAGCTGTCTACATGAGCAAAACAAGCGCATCTTCCCCGAGAGCCATTCCGATCAGCGTCGTGGCGGGTACCGCGGTCGTGGACAAGCAGGTCGGCAACGCCAAGATCGCGCTCAACCGCGCCGGCTTCGACACTTCCGTGCCGACCCTGCGCAAGCCGAGCTGGATCCGCGTACGTCTGAAATACGTGGTGATTACCTCGGTCGACCGCGACGACCTGCGCGACGGCGGCGCCGCCCATTTCGCCAGCTGCATCCGCGCTGTGCGCCATGCCTGCCCGAACATTCGCATCGAGATCCTCACCCCGGATTTCCGCGGCAAGGGCCGCATGGAACGCGCGCTCGAGGTGCTCAAGGCCTTCCCGCCGGACGTGTTCAACCACAACCTGGAAACCGTGCCGCATTTGTATCGCGAGGTGCGCCCGGGCGCCGACTACCAGTGGTCGCTGGACCTGCTCAAGCGCTTCAAGGCACAACACCCCGAGGTGCCGACCAAGTCCGGCATCATGCTCGGCCTGGGCGAGACGCGCGAGCAGGTGCTGCAGACGCTGCGCGATTTACGCGCCCATGACGTCGAGATGATCACCATCGGGCAGTACCTGCAGCCCACGCCGCACCATCATCCGGTGGTGCGCTACTGGACCCCCGAAGAATTCGAGGCGCTGCGCGTCGCCGGCGAGGCGATGGGCTTCCATCACGTCGCCTCCGGCCCGCTGGTGCGATCGTCCTATCATGCCGATCTGCAAGCCCACGCAGCCGGTGTCACCGAGTCAGTCTGAGAACATCCATGAAATTTCGTCCCGCGCTGGTCCTGCTGTTTGCCCTCTCCGCCAGTTGCGTGTTTGCGCAGTCGGCCGCCGACCTTGGCGCCGGTCCCAAACAGCGCAAGGCAGCCACCTGGCCGCTGCAGCCAACGTCTGAGCAGGCGCAGGCCGCGCAGCTGTCCGCGCGTTTCCTGACTCGCTTCCACTACGACGCGCAACCGCTCGACGATACGATGTCGGCACGTATCTACAAGGCCTGGTTCAAGCAGCTCGATGGCGACAAGGTGTTCTTCACGCAGCAGGACATGGACAAGTTCGCGCCGCTGAAAACCAAGCTCGACGATGCGATCTGGAACAGCGACCTGTCGGTGCCGTTCTCGATTTTTAATCTCTACTTGCAGCGTGCGGTGCAGCGCATGACCTATGCGCGCAGCCTGTTGAAGGACGGTTTCGACCTGACCCGCGACGAAAGCTACAACGTCGATCGCAAGAATGCCCCGTGGCCGAAGGACGAGACCGCCGCCGACGATCTATGGCGCAAGCGCACCAAGAACGACTGGTTGCGCCTGAAGCTTGCAGGCAAGGACGATGCCGACATCCGCAAGACGCTGGACAAGCGTTACAGCGGCTACATTGACCGGATCAGGCAGCTCAACAGCGCCGATGCGTTCCAGAGCTTCATGAACGCCTACGCCGAATCCACCGACCCGCATACCGACTACCTCGGGCCCGAGGCGGCAGCGAACTTCGACATCGCGATGAGCCTGTCGCTGCAAGGTATCGGCGCCCAACTGCAGTCGCGTGACGACTACACCATGATCGTCAAGCTGATCCCCGGCGGCCCGGCGATGAAGTCGCACAAGTTCAAGCCAGGCGACCGCATCGTGGCGGTTGGCCAGGGCGACAAGGGTCCTATGGTCGACGTGGTCGGCTGGCGCATCGATGACGTGACCGCGCTGATCCGCGGCAAGAAGGGCACCGTGGTGCGGCTGGAAACGTTGCCGGCCGACGCCGGTCCGGATGGCAAGCACGAGCTGATCACGCTGGTACGCGACAAGATCAACCTCGAGGACGCTGCGGCCAGCAAGAAAGTCATCGACATCAAGGACGGCGACGTCACGCGCAAGATCGGCGTGATCGATCTGCCCTCGTTTTACTCCGACTTCGGCGCGCGCAGTGCCGGCGACAAGGACTACCGCAGCACTACCCGCGACGTTGCCAAGCTGATTGGCGAGCTGAAACAGGAAGGCGTGCAAGGCATCGTGGTGGACCTGCGCAACAACGGTGGCGGCTCGCTGGCCGAGGCCGATTCGATGACCGGGCTGTTCATCGACAAGGGTCCGGTGGTACAGGTGCGCGGCTCGCACGGCGAGGTCCAGGTACAGGGCGACGACGAAGCCGGTATGGCCTGGAGCGGCCCCATGGCGGTACTGGTCAATCGCGGCACCGCGTCGGCGTCGGAGATCTTCTCCGCGGCAATCCAGGATTATCACCGTGGCCTGATCATCGGCGAGCCGACCTTCGGCAAGGGCACCGTGCAGACCCTGGTCGATCTCGACCGGTTCAACCAGAGCAACAGCGAAAAACCCGAGCTCGGCGAGCTGAAGATGACCATCCAGGAATTCTTCCGCATCAATGGCGGTTCCACCCAGCTCAAGGGTGTGACGCCGGACATCGGGTATCCGAAGAACGGCGACGAGAAGGAGTTCGGTGAATCGACCTACGACAACGCCCTGCCGTGGACGCAGATCCCCCCGGCCGACTACAAGCCGGTGGCCAATCTCAACGGCTATTTGCCGCAGCTGGTGAAACTGCACAACGAGCGCACCGCGCAGTCGCCGGCGTGGAAGCTGATGCTCGATGAGCTGGCGCAGTACAAGAAGATGCGCAACATGACCACGATCTCGCTGAATCTCGCCACGCGCGAAACCGAGCGCAAGCAACAGGAAAAGATCCAGGCCGACTTCCGTGCCCGGCACGTAGCCATCGACGGCAGCGATGCCGCGCTGATCGACGCCGACAACACGCTCGACGATGGCCTCAACGCAAACGAGCGCAGCCTGAAGAGCGAGCTGAAGGAAGAGAAGGATGCCAAGAAGGCCAAGGACGTCGAGCTCAACGAAACCGCGCACATCCTGTTCGATGCGGTCGGCCTGATCAAGGCCGATCCCAGGCTGGCCAGCGAAGTGCTGCCCTATGGTGGCAAGGAGGCGGCCGTGATCGCGGCGGCCAAACCGGATGCCGTGGTACCGCCAGCGCATTGAGTCCGGGGTCGTGCAGCGGTCACCCAAAAGGCAGCACCGAAGCGCTACCTTTTGGGTTGTACCTCACGCCGGACATGCCCGATCCGTGCGGGCGATGCACGGGTTGCGCGATGGCAACCCGCGCATGCGGCGGGTCAGAACTTCACGCTGGCCTGCACATACATGAAGCGGCTGGGCGTATCGTAGGTCGACGCGTCATACCCGTTCAATGAGCACGAGACGCAAATTGGCGGCTTCTTGTCCCACACGTTGTTGACGCCGGCGGTCACAGTCATGTCCAGGCTGATCGGCAGCTTCCAGGTGGCGCGCACATCCTGGTAGGTCACCGCACCCAGGTAGTGAGTGCCGTTCGGGCGAGCCGGCGTGATCTCGTTGGGGTGGTTGCAGATCGCATAACCGGCGGCTGACGCGCAATCTTCCCGCAGTGCGCTGATGTAGCGGAACTTGTAGCTGACATCCCAGGCCTTGTACGACCACCCCAGATCCAGGTTCGAGGTCAGCCGCGGGATGGCGCTGTTGTTGAGCTCCAGACCCACCGTGCGGGGCTCGACGTTGCCGGCCTTGTTGCTGGCCACATACTTGCCCACGACCGTGCCCGCCAGGTTCGCACGGAACACGCCGATCGCCGATTCCGGCCCGCGCCAGTTGACACCGAAATCCCAGCCATGGGTGTCGATCTTGCCAAGGTTCTGCAAGGTGGCGTCGAAACCGTCGATGTTGCCGGTGGCATTGCGATGGATGCCGGTACAGAACTCCGAACTGGTGCTGCCGCTGTCCACGCAGCGGTTGAGCTTGGTTTGCGGATCCAGTGCCTGGATCGAGTTGGAGATCTTGATCCGGTAGTAACCGGCGGTGATGTCCAGCCTGCTGGCCCATACGGTGTTGCTGGCCCAGCTCGGGCTGTACACCGCGCCGTAGGTCAGGTTGCGTGAGGTTTCCGGCTGAAGAGCCGTGTTGCCGCCGGTGCGTATCGAGATCTGCGGATTCGGCTGGGTGTAGCCGGCCGGCACGCCCAGTGCCGCGCAGTTGCTGGCGGTCTGCGAGTTGCCGATCGGTGCCGAGCACGGGTCCTGCAGGGTCGCGTCGAAACGGGCCGGCGAACCGAACAACTCGCCGATCGATGGCGCGCGGAAGCCTTGCGACACGGTGCTGCGCAGGGTCAGGTCGTCAAACAGCTGCCAGCGCAGGCCCAGTTTGCTGTTGGTGGTGCCGCCGAAGGTGGAATAGTCCGAATAACGGGTAGCACCGGACAGATCCAGCGCCTTGACGAACTGGATGTACTGCAGCATTGCCGGCGTGATGGTGCCTGGGCCACCGAAAATGTTCAGCGGCACGCAGCTGTCGGTGCAGTTGGCGATCGGGCCGAGGGCACGCTGGATGTGCGCGATGTTGTAGGTGCCGGTGACGGTCTGGGTCGCGCTGTTGTCGCCGTGGGCGAGGTTCACGTCCCAGTAGAAATCGCGCTCGCCGAGGCTGAAGCTCCCCTCCAGGCCGGTGGCGAAGTAGGAGGTGTCGACACTCTGCCGGAAGATGCGCGGGCCCCCTTCGATCGGGCGTCGGCCGATCAGCACCAGGTTGCCATTGACCGGATCAGGGTTGAGGGTGAAGCCAAGCGTGTTGTACGGATTGGTGACATCCACCCCGACATTGTCGGCCAGGCCGCCCGTGCCGGCGCCGGGGCCGAGGAAGATCGGCTCAGGTGCCGCCTGGTTGGTCGATTTGCGCGTGTTATATAGGCCGCGCATGTACCAGGTGACGTTGTCGGTGACCTTGTAACGCGTCTGCGCGAAGATCGCATCGCGCTTGCTGGGTGTCAGCAGCAGGTTGCGTTGCGCGAAATTGTAACGGTCGGCGCTGGTGAAATGATGGAAGTCGCCGGGGTAGGACGGGCCACCGTTGGGGAAGGCGCCGTTCGGCGTGACGCTTACCGTGTTGCCGGTGTTGTCGGTGACGACACGCCCGAGGCGGAGCTTTCATCCACCCAGCGGATGCCGTCCACCAGGATCAGCACGCGCTTGGCGCCAAGATTGCGCAGGTCAAGCGTGGCCGAACCCGAGCCGACGCCACTGCCGTCCGGCGGAAAGCCGAAGTTGCCCGCCGAATTGAACTTGGTGTTGAGCGCTTGGCGTTCCTTGCTCAAAAGGCGTGCTCGTCGCCATGAACTAGTGACCTGAGCCGACGGCAAAAGCAGGCACATTGGCCTGGTGGTCCCCGATGAAAGTCGTCAGCGCGCTGGCGACTTGTTAAGTATTCGGTGAGGTGCAGGTCGGGGTGGAGCATCCCACGACCACACCCAAAAAAACAGCGCCCGGGCGCTGTCTTTTTAACACAAAAACCCAGTACCTTAACCAGCGTCTTGAGAGGAGTATCGCTGCTGCAGCAGCGCGAAGATCGCGCGCAAGCCCATCGCTTCGCCGCCGCGCGGACGGCCGGGGCGGTCGGCATCGTTCCAGGCGTAGGTGTCCAGGTGCAGCCACGGCATGCCGTCGGGCACGAAGCGTTCCAGGTAAAGTGCGGCGGTGATCGCGCCAGCGTGGCGCGAAGCTCCGGCATTAGCGCAGTCGGCCAGGTACGAGTCGAGCATGCGCCGGTACGGCCGCCACAACGGCAGCCGCCACAGCGGATCGGCAACCGCGGCGCCGGCCTGCAGTGCCGCCGTGGCCAGCGCATCGTCATTGGCGAACAATGCCGGCAGCTCCGGCCCCAGTGCCACGCGGGCGGCGCCGGTGAGGGTGGCGAAGTCGATGATCAGGCCGGGTCGCTGCTCGGCGGCGTAGGCCAACGCGTCGCACAGGATCAGCCGGCCTTCCGCATCGGTGTTGTCCACTTCGACGGTAAGCCCGGCGCGGGTGGTGATCACCTCGCCCGGACGCAGCGCGTTGCCGGCCACCGCGTTCTCCACCGCCGGCACCAGCAAGGTGAGCCGCACCGGCAGCTGCGCCTGCATGATCAGACCGGCCAGCGCGATCGCGTGCGCGGCGCCGCCCATGTCCTTCTTCATCCAGCGCATACCTTCGCCGCCCTTGAGGTTCAGGCCGCCAGAATCGAAGCACACGCCCTTGCCGACGATCACCAGTCTGGGATCGTCGCTGTTGCCCCAGCCCAGCTCAATCAGCCGCGGTTCGCGATGGCTGGCCCGACCCACCGCGTGGATGGTCGGGAAATTCGCCTTGAGCAGTTCCTCGCCAACCCAGTCGCGTACCTTCGCCTTGTGCGCCTTGGCCAAAGCCTTGATGGCATCGCCGAGTTGTTCCGGGCCCATGTCCTCGGTCGGCGTGTTGACCAGGTCGCGCACCCGATAGGTGGCGTCGATCAGCGGTGTCAGCACAGCCATTTCGTCGGCGTCGAGCGTCAGTTTCGCTGGCGCGCGCTTCGCCTTGCGGTAGCGGGTGAATTGATAGGCGCCCAGCGCCCAGCCCAGCGCCACCAGCGAGGAATCTGCAAGCACGCCTTCGCTGGCGAGCTGGTAGTCCGCCTCCGGCAGGCTGTACGGCAACCTGGCCAGCGCGCTCAGCGGGTCGTGTGGATTCACCCCGACCAGCACGCGCGCCAGTTTGCCGGTGCTATCCGGCAGCAGCGTGAACGAACCCGGCGTGGCGTCGAAGCCGCTTTCACCGAGCCAGCGGCGTTGCGCCGCGGTGAGCCGACGTCGGCTCGCGCCGAGGTGCGCCGCGTCGGTGGTCTCGATGGCGATGCCGTGGCGTTGGTCGGCGCGGCGTTCGATCAGGGCGGACATGCGAAATCCTTCGAAGTGGTTGCCCATGATGAGGGCGTGTGCGCGCAAGAACAATCCGCGCTGCGTTTCAACCGTCGGAAGCTTTATGCGTCCAGCCAGTCGGCCAGCGCGGCCATGTCGGGCAGGTCCAGTTCGGGTGGCGGCCCCATATTGTCGGGCCAGCGCCGGCCTTCGCGGTTGATCCAGGCAGTGCGCAGGCCGGCTTCGCGCGCGCCGCGCATGTCCATCACCGGGTCGTCGCCGACGTGCAGCACCTGCGCCGGGGCGACCCCGAGCACATCGGCAGCGGCCAGGAAGATACGTGGGTCTGGCTTGGCCACGCCACGGTCGCGCGCACACACGTGATGGCGGAAGTGCTGCGCAATGCCGACGCGTTGCAGGTCGGCGTTGCCATTGGTCAGGCTGGCCAGCGGCCAGCGTGCGGCGATCCGCTGCAGCGCGGGCAGGCTGTCTGGATACAGCTCCACCTGGTTGCGCGCGGCGAAGTAGATCTCCCACAGCGTGTCGATCGGCGCCTCGGCGATGCCGCTGTCGGCGAACACCTGGCGCAGGGTGAGCTGGCGCTGCATGGTGAAGTCATGCGCCAGATCCAGCCGTTCGACCGCGACGCGGGCGCGCAACTCGCGCATGGCCGCGATCGGCCACGCGCGTGCTACCTCGGGGTGGTATTGCTGCAACCAGGCGTCGACCGCCTGGTCGGCGCGTTCCAGCGCCGGCAGGACGGGCCACAGGGTATCGTCAAGGTCCAGCGTGAGGGCACGAATCGGCACCGCTCCGGGCCCGCTTACTGGTTGCGGACGCGCAGCACCTGGCCGAGCCGCAGCTCGTCATTTCTCAGATGGTTCCAGGTACGCAGCTGCCTCACCTCGAGCGAATGATTCCGGGCGATCGAGGACAAGGTGTCGCCGCGGACCACCTTGTACACGGTCGGGACGCGGCTGGCGCTCGCGCTGACGTGTCCGAAATCCTTGCCTTCGGTCTGGTTGACCGTGGTGGCATGGCCGCTGGCATGCGCCAGGCTGGTGACCTCGATGTCACTCACGCTGCCTTGCACCTTGCTCAGGCGCGCGCCCTCGATTTCCTTGGGATGACGCTGTTCCGGCGCCATCCCGGCTTGCATGGTTCGCGGCGGGGTGGGTGCCACGGCAAGGCCGGCCGCATAGGTCGCCCCCGGTGCAGCAATCGGCGTGCCGTGGCTGGGTCGCGCACCGACCTCGGCGAGGATGCTGCGGCGGCGCTCGGCGTCCTTCGCCGCCAGTTGCATGCCGTCCTGGTAGGGCAGCACGCCATGCTGGCGCAATGTGGCCTGGCCCGGCCCGGTTTGCACGAACTTGACGAATGCCTGCGCCTGGGCCGCTTTCGCGTTGTTCGGGTTGGTCACCAGGTACAGCGGGATGAACAACGGGTAGCTGCCGTTGGCGATATTGGCGGCAGTGGCCGTATGTCCGTCGATCGGGATCGCCTTGAGCTTGGGGTTACCCTGGATGCCCGCCAGCATGGCCACGCCCAGGCCGTTCGCGTTCAGCGCGATGCCTTCCTCCAGCTTGCGCGTATTGATGTACAGGCGCGGTGCGGCGACCGGCTGGTTGCCGCGGCCGAACAACAGGCTGCGCAGGCTGTACTCCACGCCATCCCCGGGGCTGGCCACCGCATACACGTCGATCGGGGCGTTGCGGCCGCCGACTTCGCTCCAGTTGTGGATCTTGCCGTAGTAGATGTCGTGCACCTGCTTGAGCGTGAGGTTGCTGATCGGGTTGGATGCCTGGGTGATGATCACCAGGCCGTTCCAGGCTACCGGGGTGAAGGTGAGCCGGGTATTCTGCGCGCTGCCGTCGGAAGGGCGCGCGCAGCCGGCCAGGTCGGCTGCGCCGTTGCTTACCGCGTCGATGCCCGAGGCAGTGTTGAACGGCTGCAGCTCGATCTGACCGTGGCCGGCCTTGGCCCAGGCCTTGCCCATTTCGCTCATCACCGCATTGGCGGTGGCGTCATCGCCGCGCCAGATCAGGCTGCCGGTGTTGTGCACCGGCTTCGAGACCGGATGTGCCGGGTGGTGGGTTTTTGCGAGCGCAACAGTGGAGAGACAGGCCCCGAACACGGCGACTGGCAGCAAGCGGACAAGACGAACGGACATGATCGTGGGAAACCCCGGCGTGATAAGAACAACAATGGCGTGAGGCGAGCGGATCGCCGGCCGGCGTGGCTGGACGGCAGTCGACATAGGGTATTTCATCGGCCTGAACACAAAACATCAAGCACCTTCATGCATTTGCCCCACGATCAGGCTCGGGTGGTGCACGGGGACACGGCTGCCAGGCGAGCCACGTCCGCTTTTCGCGCGCAACGCGTTGCGGGAATCCGCGCCTGCCAGCGCCGTCAATTGAACAGCACATAGTGACTGCCATCGGCATCGGCCACCACCAGTACCAACTGGCGCAGGTGCACGCCGGCCAGCCCACGCAGTATGCGCAGGCTGGTGATGCGCTGGTTGCCCACGCCGATCAGCACCTCGCCCGGGCTCAAGCCCGCCCGGGCGGCGCGGCTGCCTGGTTGCACGGCGCTGATCGCCGCGCCGTACCAGCCCTGGTCGCGCTGGTTCTGGCTCAGCTCGCTGAAGCGCACGCCGGCCAGGCGTGGATCGAGCTGTGCACCATCGACGCTGGCCAGTTTTTCCGCGCTGAGGGTGGCCTTGACCTCGCGTGGCTGGCCATGGCGCATGATACCCAGTTGCAGCGTGCTGCCCAGCGGCAGCAAGCCCTCGCTGTTGCGCAGCTGTTGCACGCTTTGCAGTGGCTTGCCGTCCAGCAGGGTCAGCACGTCGCCCGGCTGCAGGCCGGCGCGTGCGGCGGCCGAGCCATCGCTGACGCCGGTCACCACCACGCCCTTGCTATCCTTCAACTTCAGCGCCTGGGCGATGCGCGGGGTGATCGCCTGCACCTGCAGGCCCAGGCTGCCGCGCTCCACCTTGCCGTGCGCGATCAGCTGCTTCATCACCTCGCTGGTGAGGTTGCTGGGGATCGCGAAGCCGATGCCCACGTTGCCGCCCGAGGGCGAGAAGATCATCGTGTTGATGCCGACCAGCTCGCCGCGCAAGTTCACCAGCGGACCGCCGGAATTGCCCGGATTGATCGAGGCATCGGTCTGGATGAAGTTCTGGTAGCTTGAATCGCCCAGGCCCGAACGCCCCAGCGCCGAGACGATGCCCGCGGTCACCGTCTGGCCCAGCCCGAACGGTTCGCCCACCGCCACCACGTAGTCGCCCACGCGCAGGGTGGAGGAGTCGGCCATCGGCAACGCATGCAGGTGGTCGGCGCGGATCTGCACCACCGCCACGTCGGTGGCCGGGTCGGTACCGATCAGCTTGCCCTTGAATGTGCGCCCGTCCTGCAGGGTCACGCTGATGTCGTCGGCGCCGGCGACCACATGGTTGTTGGTCAGGATGTAGCCTTTGGTCGCATCCACGATCACGCCCGAGCCCAGGCTCTGCTCGACCCGCTCGCGCGGGGTCGCCGGCAGGCCGAAGAACTGGCGCACCATCGGGTCGTCGAAATACGCATCACGCACCGGTACCCGGGTGGTGCTGGAGATGTTCACCACCGCCGGGGTCACCCGGGTCAGCATCGGTGCCAGCGAGGGCATCGGCTGGCCCTCGACCGCGGCCGGCAAGGTGGCCGCGCGAGCACCGGCCGGCAGCAGGCCGAAGACGAGCACGGCGGCGAGCAGGCCGGTCAGCCAGGACGGCAAGTGGACGTGGCGTGGTGACATCGGGCTCTCCTTGGGCGAGATAAAGGCGGCGCTGCTTCGACCGATCCGCGGCAGTTGGGTTCCATCCGATCGAATGCCTGTCATGGGACTTTACTTCCCGAGGTGGCAGGTTTACCTTTCTCCTACGGTAGTAACCACAACATCTTGTGTTCCGGCACCAAGGTCAAAACTAGCACTGGTGCCAGTCACGATACTCTTGAGGGGGAGTCAATGTTGCCGGAAACCCTGTGGCAAGCAGGCTGGAAGCCCATCCCTGCCAGCCGCAGCCGTCGCCGGCGCAAGCGCAACACGAGCAACGTCGTCGCATTCCAATAAAAATCAACGGGGGCCGCAAGGCCACACCGAGAGGTCAGCAAAAAGATGAGCACAATGCGTGCGCCAGCCACCCATCCTGCCACCGGTCGTGAGGCCATCGTGGACATTCCGCTGCAACCCGCGTCGCAAGACATCTGGGACAAGAAGTACCGCCTGAAGGCGAAATCCGGCGAGCCGGTCGATGCCACCATCGACGAAACCTACCAGCGCGTGGCGCGCGCGCTGTCCGAAGTGGAAACCACCGATGAGCTGCGCGGCCACTGGTACGAGCGTTTTTTGTGGGCGCTGCGCCGCGGCGCGATCCCGGCCGGGCGGATCACCTCCAACGCCGGTGCACTGGCGCACAAGCCGGCCACCAGCACGATCAACTGCACCGTCTCCGGCACCATCCACGATTCGATGGACGACATCTTGCAGAAGGTGCACGAGGCCGGCCTCACATTAAAAGCCGGTTGTGGGATTGGTTATGAATTCAGTACGTTACGTCCGCGCAACGCTTACGTCTCTGGCGCCGGTGCGTACACCTCCGGGCCGCTGTCGTTCATGGATATCTACGACAAGATGTGCTTCACCGTGTCCTCCGCCGGCGGCCGCCGCGGCGCGCAGATGGGCACCTTCGACATCAGCCACCCCGACGCCAAGGAGTTCATCCGCGCCAAGCGCGAGGACGGGCGCCTGCGCCAGTTCAACCTCAGCTTGCTGATCACCGACGACTTCATGGAAGCGGTCGAGCACGACCAGGACTGGCCGCAGGTGTTTCCGGTGCACGTCAAGGAAAAGGACGAGGTCGATCTTGCCGACCCGACCCAGGTGGTGTGGCGCGAATGGCCCGTCCACGAAAACTACATTGTGCGCGAGGACGGCCTGGTCGCCTGCAAGATCTACAGCACGATCCGCGCGCGGCACCTGTGGGACATGATCATGGTGTCCACCTACGACTATGCCGAGCCGGGGTTCATCCTGATCGACAAGGTCAACGAGATGAACAACAACTGGTGGTGCGAGCATATTCGCGCGACCAACCCGTGCGTCACTGCGGATACCCGGCTGGCAACGCAGTACGGCATGGTGCCGATCGGCGAGCTTCACGCCAGCGGTGCCGCTCTGGAAGTTTCGGTCGATCGTCGTTCGCTGGAGTTGGAAGGCCGCGGCGTCGAGACGCGCTCGGCAAAACCCGCCTTCATGACGGCGCCTCGTGCCCTCGTCTATCGCGTGACGACCGAGGACGGCTACGAGATCAAGGCCACCGAATGGCATGATTTCTACGTCGAACGCGGCAAGATCAAATTGCGTGACCTCAAGGTGGGCGATCGCATGTTGGTGCAATCCGGCAAAGGCCAATTTGGCCAACAAGGCAGCGAAGACCTTGGCCTGCTGCTGGGCTTGATCGCTGGCGACGGCCACTTCACCCATCGCGGCAAGGATCAGCAAGCGGCCATCATCAGCCTGTGGGGTGAGGAGCGCGCGCTGGCCGACCGTGTCGCCACCGTCATCAACGCGATGATCGCGCATACGGCGATAGGTGATCTGCGCCAATACAAGGTGTCGCCCGTGGCGGTACCCGAGCGCAACAACGTATTTATCCGCTCGGTGTTGCTGGCGCGATTGCTTGAGCACTACGGCTTCAGTGCGACCACCAAGTTGCGCGTGCCGGAGGTCATCTGGCGCGGCAGCGAAGCGTGCGTGAAAAGCTACCTGCGCGCCCTGTTCCAATGCGACGGCACGGTAAATGTGTCAGGCCGCAGCCTGAGCTGCTCGATACGTCTGGCGTCCAGTCAACCGGATCTGCTGAAGGACGTGCAGATGCTGCTCGCCAACTTCGGTGTGTTCTGCCGCGTCAAGCAACGTCGTGCCGGCGGCATGCGCAAGTTGCCCGATGGTCATGGCGGCATGCGCCGCTACGCTTGCGCTGCAGATCACGAGCTGATCATCGATGGCGAGTCGCGCGAACGATTCATGAGTGAAGTCGGTTTTCTTCTGCCCAACAAGACGAAGCGCTATCTGGATTGGCGTGAGGGGAAAGCGTTGCTCAAGACGCAGCGCTTCGCCTCGCGTATCGCGCGCATCGAGTTTGTTGGTGAAGAGGCCGTGTTCGACACCACCCAACCCGATCACAATGCGGTGATTTTCAATGGCTTGGTCACTGGGCAGTGTGGCGAACAGCCTCTACCTGCGTACGGTTCTTGTTTGCTCGGCTCGGTCAACCTGACCAAGTTCGTGCGCGACGCGTTCGGTCCCAAGGCGCGCTTCGACTGGGATGAGTACCGCGAGGTGGTCAAGGTGTTCACCCGCATGCTCGACAACGTGGTCGAGATCAACGGCCTGCCGCTGGAGCAGCAGCGCAGCGAGATCATGGGCAAGCGCCGCCATGGCATGGGCTTCCTCGGCCTGGGCTCGACCGTCACCATGCTGAAAACGCGTTACGGCAGCGACGAGGCCGTCGCGTTCACCGAGCAGGTCTCACGTGAGATGGCGCTCGCCGGCTGGGAAGTGGCGCTGGAGCTGGCCCGGGAAAAGGGCGCGGCGCCGGTGCTGGCGCGCGACTACACCGTCACCGGCGAGATGCTGCGCAAGCGTCCGGAAATGGCGGCCGACGGTTACAAGCTCGGCGACGCCATCCCCGGCCGTGTGCTGCACGCCAAATACAGCCGCTACATGCAGCGCATCGCCACGGTGGCACCGGAGCTGGTCGAGCAACTGGTCGAAACCGGCGCGCGCTTCACCCACCACAGCTCGATCGCGCCGACCGGCACCATCTCGCTCAGCCTGGCCAACAACGCCAGCAACGGCATCGAGCCCAGCTTCGCGCACAGCTACTCGCGCAACGTGATCCGCGAGGGCAAGAAGTCGAAGGAAAAGGTCGAGGTGCTCAGCTTCGAGCTGCTCGCCTACCGCGCCCTGATCAATGCCGACGCCCAGGCGTACACCGACGAGGCGGCCAACAAGCTGCCCGACTACTTCGTGGCCGCCGACGACATCAGCCCGAAACAGCACGTCGACATCCAGGCCGCCTCGCAGAAGTGGATCGACTCGTCGATCTCCAAGACCGCCAACGTGCCCACCGACTACCCCTATGAAGACTTCAAGGACATCTACTTCTACGCCTACAAACAGGGCCTGAAGGGGTGCACCACGTTCCGCTTCAACCCGGCCGCTTTCCAGGGCGTGCTGGTCAAGGATTCCGACCTGGAAAACACCCTCTACCGCTTCGAGCTGGAGGACGGTAGTGTTGTCGAACTGAAAGGCAATGAGCAGGTGGAATACGACGGCGAGATGCACTCCGCCGCCAACCTCTTCGATGCCTTGAAAGAGGGGTACTACGGCAAGTTCTGACTGCCCGACCATCCCCGAGGGCCAAGGCACGTTCTGACATTCATCGGAGGGGAACACCAGTTATGTCCATCGACAACCAAGTGGAAATGAGCAATAGCGCAGCGCCTGCCGCCGAGGCACCCGCGATCGCGCTGCCGGTCCTGCCCGAGGTGGCACCGGCCGCAGCGGTCGCTGTACCGGCGAAGAAGGCGGCACCACGGAAGAAGGCGGCCGCGAAGAAGGCTGCTGCCAAGAAGGTGGCACCCAGGAAGGTGGCACCCAGGAAGGTGGCACCCAGGAAGAAGGCTGCTGCGAAGAAAGCTACACCAAAGAAAAAGGCCGCTGCGAAAAAGGCGGTGAAGAAAGCTACGAAGAAGGTGGCGAAGAAGGCGCCAGGAAAAGCCGCCAAGCCGGCCAGGAAGGCCGGCAGCAAGAAGGCAGCCAGCCAGCAGGCTGCACCGCAGAAGAAGGCGGCGGTAAAGAAGCCCGCCAGCAAGAAGAAGGCCGTCGCCAAGGCGGCCAAGAGGTCCACTGCCAGCAAGAAGGCAGCCGTCAAGGCAACCCGGCCCGTTGTCAAAAAGGCCGCGGCCGCCAGCAAGCAGGCTGCCCGCAAGAAGAAGTAAGCCGTGCCCGTCCGGCCCGGCATCGTGCCGGGCCGGATGCTTTCCATGCCACACGCCGCGTCCGCCGCGGCCCATCACGACAACCAGAAGCGACCCCATGGCAATCAAGATCAACCAGAAGATCACCGGCTACAACGTGGTCAAGCCCGAAGACAAGGCTGGCGCCGCCCAGGCCAATACGGCATCGAAACAAACAGGTTCGGCCGCGCCCAAGCAGGCCGAAGTGATCCAGATGCACGAGAGTGTCGAGCGCCCGGAAACCCTGGTCGGCTCCACCTTCAAGATCAAGTCGCCGCTGTTCGAGCACGCGCTGTACGTCACCATCAACGACATCGTGCTCAACGCCGGTACCAAGTACGAGCAGCGCCGTCCGTTCGAGATCTTCATCAACTCGAAAAACATGGACCAGTTCCAGTGGATCGTGGCGCTCACCCGCATCCTCTCCGCCGTGTTCCGCAAGGGCGGCGACGTCGCCTTTATCGTGGAAGAGTTGAAAGCCGTGTTCGACCCGCGCGGCGGCTACTTCAAGTCTGGCGGCGTCTACATGCCCTCCATCGTCGCCGAGATCGGCTCGGTGCTGGAGCAGCACCTGAAGAACATCGGGCTGATCCATGATCCGGCGATGGATGAGGGGACGCGCAAGTTGATTGTGGAGAAGCGCAAGGCGTATGAGGCGCTTGGGGTTAGAAAAAACGCTGAGGTAGGTGTGGCGGGTGTTGCGGAGTCGGGGGCGGGGGAGGCGCTGACGTTTCCGGCGGGGTCGATGATGTGTGACAAGTGCAATACCAGGGCGCTGGTGCTGATGGATAATTGTCAGACTTGTTTGAATTGTGGGTATTCGAAGTGTGGGTGAGTGGGGCGAGCGTTGAGGCGACCACGGAAAGGGTGGCCGGGAGGCTGCCCTTTTTGCTTGGTGCGGTCAGTGAACAGTGTGGCGGGATTAGCTTGCCGAATTAGGCTGCGCGAAGAGGGACAAGCCATTGATTTGTGTAGGGTGACAGCGTGAGCCGAGAACCGGATGTCGGGACTAGGCTGCTGTACTAGACTGCATTTTGAAATCTACTTAGCGTTCAACGGCAATAGCGCTGATCGCGCGCTTCGCAGGGAGCTTTAGGCTGACATGATGAAGTGGAGCCGCCTGATTGACAGCCTCTCGCAAAGATCGATACTCGGTAAGCGCCGCGCGCCGT
>ADIG01001058.1_pt1 | contig 22774 bp, 20 predicted proteins | sample 268288 | NCBI WGS metagenome assembly ADIG01 (sample SAMN02954299, study PRJNA39533) | groundwater metagenome | biome: aquatic; feature: FW106 well; material: groundwater; isolation source: FW106 well in Area 3 of the Oak Ridge Field Research Center (FRC) near the... | place: USA: Oak Ridge, TN ...
AGCTTGCGGAACATCTCCACGCCAGTGACCGTGGTCTTCTGCGTGTCGCGGATGCCGACCACTTCGATTTCGTCGCCGACCTTGACGACGCCGCGCTCGATACGACCGGTCACCACGGTGCCGCGGCCCGAGATCGAGAACACATCTTCGACCGGCATCAGGAACGGACGGTCGATCACGCGCACCGGCTCCGGAATGTAGCTGTCCAGCGCATCCACCAGCTTGATGATCGAGGGTATGCCGATCTCGCTCTGATCTCCTTCCAGCGCCAGCTTGGCCGAACCGTGGATCATCGGCGTGTCGTCGCCCGGGAAATCGTACTTGGTCAGCAACTCGCGCACTTCCATCTCGACCAGCTCGAGCAGCTCGGCGTCGTCAACCATGTCCGCCTTGTTCAGGTAGACCACGATGTACGGCACGCCGACCTGACGCGACAGCAGAATGTGCTCGCGCGTCTGCGGCATCGGGCCATCCGCCGCCGAGACCACCAGGATCGCACCGTCCATCTGCGCCGCACCCGTGATCATGTTCTTCACATAATCCGCATGGCCCGGGCAGTCGACGTGCGCGTAATGGCGCTTGGGCGACTCGTATTCCACGTGGGCGGTCGAGATCGTGATGCCGCGCGCCTTCTCTTCCGGCGCCGCGTCGATCGCGCTGTAATCCTTGAACTCGCCACCGAAACGCTCCGCACCGACCTTCGTCAGCGCTGCCGTCAGCGTCGTCTTGCCGTGATCCACGTGACCAATCGTGCCGACGTTGACGTGCGGCTTGGTGCGTTCGAATTTACCCTTTGCCATGCGCGCTAAACCCCGATGGACTCAATCAGTTGAAGAAAACTGCCCGTTGCCGGACCGACCGTGACGGTCGAATGAATGGTGCTCATGACAGGAATCGAACCTGTGACCTCTTCCTTACCAAGGAAGTGCTCTACCGACTGAGCTACATGAGCGGAATTTTAGCCATCCTCCATGATGGCAAAGGACAGACCAGCACCATGCTGGACTTTATCAAAACTTCAGCCATCCTCCGTGATGGCGAAGAACAAACTGGCGTCCTGCCGGACTCTTCAAAAAAGCGTCGACTCATGCAACATATGTGCAGGTCAACATGCTTGGCAGAAGCAGAGCAATGGAGCGGAAGGCGGGAATCGAACCCGCGTACTCAGTTTGGAAAACTGATGTTCTACCATTGAACTACTCCCGCTCTGTGCGGACCTTTGTTGCTGATCGCGCCGCTTTCGCGTCGCGGGATGTTGCTTGAAACGTGTTGCCTGAAACATTGGTGGAGGGAGGTGGATTCGAACCACCGAAGGCGTGAGCCAGCAGATTTACAGTCTGCCCCCGTTGGCCGCTTGGGTATCCCTCCAAATTTTTTTCAGTTCTCTTCTAGCTGCGTGACACTCAAGCCGGGAGGTGGATGACTCCGGGCATCCTGCCCTCCGCCCCTTCGGGGCCAGCCCTGCGGGCTGTTCAAATTCGTTCCGGACGAATTTGTCGAACCACCGAAGGCGTGAGCCAGCAGATTTACAGTCTGCCCCCGTTGGCCGCTTGGGTATCCCTCCAAATTTTTTTCAATTTTCTTCTAGCTGCGTAACGCCCAAGCCGGGAGGTGGATGACTCCGGGCATCCTGCCCTTCGCCCCTTCGGGGCCAGCCCTGCGGGCTGTTCAAATTCGCTCCAGACGAATTTGTCGAACTGCGGTGTCGCGACTGCGTCGGGAAGGTGGAATGGCAGCGGGCATGCCGACTACCTTGGCTGTCTGGATATTTCGCCAGCAAAGAACGCGTATTTTCGCTGTCAGGCCACTCCACTGTCAACACCTGATGCGTGAAGACATCACCCAACCCGTGCCCGACATGCACACGCTGCGCTGCCGCAATGATCGCCCTGACGTAACCGCCACGACGCGCCAGTTCCTGCAAGCGGCGATCATCCTCGCTGCGTGGCTGCCAGGTCGGCACTGGCACCGGCGTCGGCTCGCCGAAGGCCGGCAGGCAGTGCCCGCCCCCTGAGTGCACGAAAAAGAAACCGGCTCAGACGTTGAACAGGAAGTGCAGCACGTCGCCGTCCTTGACGATGTACTCCTTGCCTTCCTTGCGCAGCCGGCCGGCGGCCGCCGCGCCGGCTTCGCCCTTGTACTGGATGAAGTCGTCGTAACCCACCGTCTCGGCGCGGATGAAGCCGCGCTCGAAGTCGGTGTGGATCACGCCGGCCGCCTGCGGTGCGGTGGCACCGCGTTTCACCTGCCAGGCGCGCACTTCCTTCACGCCGGCGGTGAAATAGGTCTGCAGGTCGAGCAGCTTGTAGCCGGCACGGATCACCCGGTTCAAACCCGGCTCATCCAGGCCCATGTCCTGCAGGAACTCGTCGCGGTCGGTATCTTCCAGTTGCGCCAGCTCTTCCTCGATCGACGCACATACCGGTACCACTTCGGCGCCTTCACCAACCGCGCGCTCGCACACCGCGTCCAGCAGCGGATTGTTCTCGAACCCGTCGTCGGCCACGTTGGCGATGTACATCAGCGGCTTCAGGGTGAGCAGGAACAGGTCGCGCACCAGCGCCCGCTCCTCTTCGTCCAGGCCCAGGCTGCGCGCCGAACGGCCTTCGTTGAGTGCTGTCGCGAGTTTCTGCAATACCGGCTTCTTCGCCAAGGCTTCCTTATCGTTCGCCTTGGCCGCGCGCTCGGCACGGTTCAGTGCCTTGTCCACCGATTCCAGGTCGGCCAGCGCCAGCTCGGTGTCGATCGTCTCGATGTCGGCTCCTGGATCGACCTTGCCGGCGACGTGGATCACCTCGCCCTCGAAGCAGCGCACCACGTGGGCAACGGCATCGACCTCACGAATATGCGCCAGGAACTTGTTGCCCAGGCCCTCGCCCTTCGAGGCGCCCGCCACCAGGCCGGCGATGTCGACGAACTCCACCGCGGTCGGAACCACCCGTTGCGGGTTGACGATGGCCGCCAACGCGTTCAGTCGCGGGTCCGGCACCGGCACCACGCCGACATTCGGCTCGATCGTGCAGAACGGAAAATTCGCCGCGGCGATGCCCGCCTTAGTCAGCGCGTTGAACAGGGTAGACTTGCCGACATTGGGCAGGCCGACGATGCCGCATTTGATGCCCATGGTCTGAAATCCGGGAATGGGGAATGGGGAATGGGGAATGGGAAGAGCTGCGCGGTAGCGGGGTCGTCAACGATTCCCGATTCCCGATTCCCTATTCTCCGCTATATGCAATTGCTGCATCGCCTTGTCGAACTGGCTATCCACCGCCAGCGGCAACACGTCCAGCGCGCGACTGATGCCGTCGATGATCGCGCCCTCGTCCGACGCGGACGGCCGGCCCAGCACCCACGGCGTGACCTGGTCACGATGGCCGGGATGGCCGATGCCCACGCGCAGCCGATGGAACTTGCCGTGACCGAGGTGAGCCATGATGTCGCGCAGACCGTTCTGGCCACCATGGCCGCCGTCGAACTTCAGGCGCACGGTGCCGGGCGGCAAGTCCAGGTCATCATGCGCGACCAGGCACTCTTCGGCTTCGATCTTGTAATAACGCAGCGCCGAAACCAGCGCGATGCCGCTTTTGTTCATGAACGTAGCCGGCTTGAGCAACCAGACCGGTGCGCCACCGAGGCGAACGCGGCAGCTTTCACCGTGCAGCTTGCCGTCGAAGGTGAAGCGCTCGCCCTGACCGCTGGCAAGGGCGTCAACTAGCCAGAACCCGGCGTTGTGCCGGGTTCGCAGATATTCGGCACCGGGATTGCCCAGTCCCACAATGAGTCGCAAACCAGCCATGAACGACAAACCAAATGGTCCCGCACCCGTCCCGGGTGCGGGACCATACGGCTTACTTCTTGTCGCCAGCCGGCTTGGCGGCCGGCTTCGCTGCCGCCGCGACCTTGTTCGCCTCGGCTTCGGCCTCGGCAGCAGCATCCTCGGCAGCGTCCGCAGCGCTTTCCTTCACCACGTTCACCGTGACTACCGCGATGTCGTGGGCCTCGCCCAGCTGCAGCGCGGGCAGCTCCACGTTGGGCGGCAGCTTCAGTTGCGACAAGTGAATGATGTCGCCGGCCTCGAGGGCACCCAGATCCAGATCGATGAACGCAGGTAGATCCTTCGGCAGGCAGGTGACTTCCACCTCGGTCAGGTTGTGCGAAATCACCACCCCGGAGGTCTTGCCAGCGGGTGACTTTTCCTTGTTCAGGAAGTGCAGCGGCACGTTGGCGCGCAGCTTGGCACTTTCGTCGATGCGCAGGAAGTCCATATGCATCATCAACTGCTTGAACGGGTGCTTCTGCCAGTCGCGCACCAGCACCTTCTGCACCTTGCCGTCGACGTTCAGGTCGAGCACCGAGGAGAAGAACCACTCGTTCCTGGCCGCGAGCAGGATCGTGTTGTGCTCGATCTGGATACTTTCCGGGGCACGCTCGGCACCATAGATAACTGCCGGCACAAAGCTCGCGCGACGCAGGCGGCGGCTCGCACCTTTCCCCTCGTCCTTGCGGCTGTGCGCCTTGATTTCATGAGTCTGGGTCATTTCATTTACTACCTTGGTGGGTGTTTGCCGCCTCGCAGCGACTGGTTGACTTCCCCGCGACCAGGGAAAATCGTTACTTCACGCGGCATCCATGCCGCGAAAAACTGGAAATCAAGACCGTCCATCCTGGACGGACTCTTCAATTTTCTATATCTATACGCGGCGTCCGTGTCGCGAAAAGCCGGAGATCAAGACCGTCCATCCATGGACGGAATCTTCAATTCTCAATCTACATACAGCGAGCTCACCGACTCGCCGAAGGCGATCCGGCGAATGGTTTCCGCCAGCAGCTCGGCGACCGAGAGCTGGCGAATCCTGGTGCAGGCCTGCACTTCCGGGCGCAGCGGCAGGGTGTTGGTGACCACCAGCTTGTCGAGCTGGGAGCCTTCGATATTGCTGATCGCCGCACCCGACAGCACCGGGTGCACGCAATAGGCGACCACCTTGTGGGCACCGCGCTCTTTCAGCGCCGCAGCAGCGGCGCACAGGGTACCGGCGGTGTCGACGATGTCGTCGACCATCACACAGGTCTTGCCTTCGACGTCACCGATGATGTTCATCACCGTCGACACGTTGGCACGCGGGCGGCGTTTGTCGATGATCGCCAGTTCGGCATCGTCCAGCCGCTTGGCGATCGCACGTGCACGCACCACGCCACCCACGTCGGGGCTGACCACGATCAGGTCTTCCATGCTGTAGCTGCGCCAGATGTCGGCCAGCAACACCGGTGAAGCATACACATTGTCGACCGGAATATCGAAAAAACCCTGGATCTGATCGGCGTGCAGATCCACCGTCAGCACCCGGTCCACGCCTGCGGCACCGATCATGCTGGCGGCCAGCTTGGCGGTGATCGGCACCCGCGCCGAACGCGGCCGGCGATCCTGGCGGGCGTAACCGAAGTACGGAATTACTGCGGTGACGCTGGACGCCGAGGCGCGCTTCAGCGCATCGGTCAGCGCCAGCAGCTCGAACAGGTTGACCGCGCTCGGCGCCCCGGTGGGCTGGATCACGAACACTTCCTGCTTGCGGACATTCTCCTCGATCTCGATCTGTACCTCGCCGTCGCTGAACGTACCGACCAGCGCCTTGCCCAGCGGCACGCCCAGGCGATGGGCGACATCCTCGGCCAGCGCGCGGTGGGCGTTACCGGTAAACAGCATCATCGGGGTGGACGTGTCCACAAGTATTACCTCGAAACTCAACCATCTGATGAATGGCTGGGGCGGCAGGATTCGAACCTGCGTATGCGGGAATCAAAATCCCGTGCCTTGACCGGACTTGGCGACGCCCCAGAATTTTGTGTGTTCGGTGATGCCTTTATTCGATCAACTTCTGCGCTGCCGTGCCAGCGCCTCGTGCAGCGGTGAAACATCCATGCCGCTGCCCACGTGCGCCCTGAACGCTGCCGGACAACTGTCTGCCACGGCGTGCGCCCGCACAAGCGAACGCAGTTCCAGGAACACGCAGCCGCCGCTGCCGGAAAGCCGCGCCTCACCGAAACCGCCAAGCCAGTCCAGCGCCTCGGCTACTTGCGGGTGCCGCGCACGCACGACCGGCAGGAACGTGTTCTCGGTAGTTTCGCCGGAAGCAAAGGACGAAATTGTCGCGCGCTGCGCATTTCGTGTCAATTCAGGCGCTTGAAAGAGTGCTGCCGTCGGCACCGGTTCTCGTGGGTCGAGCACCACGTAGTGCCGCCGTGGCAGGCTGATCGGGCTCAACTGGTCGCCGACACCCTCGGCCCACGCCGAGCGCCCACGCACGAACACCGGCACGTCGGCGCCAAGCTGGAGACCCAGCCCGGCCAGCGTGTCCTCGTCCAGCTCGAGCCTCCACAAATGATTGAGCGCCACCAGCACCGTGGCCGCATCGGAACTGCCGCCGCCAAGGCCGCCACCCAGCGGAATGCGCTTGACGACCTCGATATCAGCGCCGACGCCGCGCGCAGCATGTTGCTGCAGCAGCTGCGCGGCACGCACGGCCAGATCATCCTGCACCGACACCCCACTCGCTCCGTGCAAACGCTGGATTTCGCCGTCGTCGCGCACGCGCAGGCGCACCTCGTCGCCCCAGTCCAGCAGACGGAATACGGTCTGCAGTTCGTGATATCCGTCGGCCCTGCGACCGGTGATGCGCAGAAAGAGGTTCAGCTTGGCCGGCGCTGGCCATGCGCTCCATTCGCCGCGCGCAGGCGTCGACAGCGTGCGACTCATGAATACGCGCAAGGGGTCGGGAAAGCCATGCTCGCGATCGCGCTGGCGCGCATACGCGAACGCCGGATCATTCTTGTTGACGACGCCAAAACCATACCGTGCATAGAACGGCGCATTCCATGGCACATCGGCCAGGGTGCCCAGATCGATGCGCCGGTAGCCCGCCTCGCGTGCCCAGGCACAGGCGTGCTCGAGCAGGGCCGCGCCGATGCCGCGCCGGCCGTGCTCCGGCAGCACGTCAATCTCGGCGATACCGATGACGTCATCGCTCGACTCGGTATCCAGCCACACGAAGCCGACCGGTTCACCCGCTGCAGTGAGCGCGACCCATACCAGGCCGCGATCGATCGCCTGCCGCAACAGTTCGGGCGGGATCGACGCGGCGGCGTAGTGTGGCGACGCCGGATGCCCGCGAAACAGCTGCACGGCCTTGCGCTCGATGGCACACAAGGCGCCGACGTGGCAGGGTTGGGCGCGTTCGATGTGGATGGACATGATGGTTGCGGAATCTGCGCGGTGGCCGCGCCGCCAGCGGGGCGCAAAGCCTAACCCAAGCGAGTGCGCTTATTGAAACTGCCAGGATTCAATCGACAGGCGCACCTTGTAGGGAGGCTTCGCCGCGTACACTTTCGTGGGCAGTGGTGGGTGTCGGTTGTCGTCCCAGACACGATAGTCGACTGTCCAGCCATCCTGCTGCAACAACGAGGGTAGCCGGTTGGCGCCAAAGCTGAGTTTGGCCGGCCCGCCGTCGGCACGCAGCCCCAGCACCCACGCCCGCAGGTTGCGCAACGGCACCTCCCAACCGAGTGCCTTGCGCAGCAACACCTCCGCGTCGGGGCCTTGTAGCGCTCCGCCGTCGAGCCCTTCCAGCAAGGCCCCGTCCGGACCGCCGCTCAGGCGGAAACTCTTGCCGGTGATCGGCGCGCGCAGCACAAAAACATAGTGGTTGCCGTCCTGGGTCCAGCTGAAATTGCCGCTGCCGCCGTCATGGCCGTCGGAAACCCCGAGTCGGCCCTGCAATGCCCAGTGATCCGCTCCGGCCAACGTCTGTTCGCGCGAGCGCTGCGCTTCGAGCAAGTCGGCATTGGCCTTCAGGCGCACCGCCGGAACGCACGCCGCCAGCAGCAGCGGCAGCACCACCGCGAACACCCGCCCTACCCTCAGCAAAGGCGAACCGCTCATGGATGCAACCGCTTCAGCGCGTCGCGCAGGCTGGTGCTGCGCGGATCGAGCTTGCGCACCTCGTCGAAGACCTTCTGCGCATCCTGCTGACGCCCCTGCTTCCACAACACTTCGCCCAGATGCACGCCGACATCGGCGTCCTTGCGCGCCAGCCACGCGCCGCGCAAGGTCTGCTCGGCCTGCGCCAGATGGCCGAGGCGGTATTGCAGCCAGCCCCAGGAATCGGCGATCGCTGGATCGTCGGGCTTGGCCGCACGCGCGGCCTGCAACAGCTTCGTCGCCTCGGGCAGGTCGCGATTGGCGTCGGCCAGGGTATAACCCAGCGCGTTGCTGGCATCGATATCGCCGGGCTTGACCTTCAGCAGGTGCTGGAAATCCTTTACTGCCTGGTCGATCTGGCCGGCCTCGGCGTAGGCCATGCCACGGCCATAGAGCAACCCCGGGTCGTCGGGCAGCACCTGCAGGGCGCGGCTGAATGAGGTTTCGGCCCTGGCGTAATTCTGCTCGCGCAGGTAGAGCTCGGCATCGACCTGCCACGCCTGGCTCAGTTGCGGCGGCTGTTCGAGATGGTCGATTTCCAGCTGGCCCAGCAGCTGATGGGCCTCGTTGCGCTTGCCCTGTGCGTGCAGGATCAACGCGCTACGCAAGGCGGCATCGAAGGCATGCGGGTCCTCGTCACCGACTTGGTTGTACCAGTCCAGCGCCTCGCTGTCCCGATGCTGCATTTCGGCGAGCTGGCCAAGCAGATAGGTGCTGCGCGCGCGCGCCTCGGGTGGCGCCTTCTGCAGCTCACGATACAGCGCGGCCAAGGTTTTCATGTCGTGGTGACGGGCGGCCAGCGCGGCACGCATCGCGTAGATGTCGGCATCCTGGGCGCCATGCGCGAGCAGCCGCGAGGCTGCCACATCGTCACCCGCCCCGCTGAGCATGCTGGCGTAGGCCAACCGCAAGTGGGTGTTCTTCGGCGCCTCGGCCAGCGCTTTCTGCAGCAGCGCCTGCGCGCCCTTGCGATCGCCATCCTTGAATCTCATCTGGGCCGCCCAGGCATAGGTCTCGGCGCTGTGGAAGCGCTGCACCGCGGCAGCGGCAATCTTCATCGCATAGGCATGGCGACCCAGCTTGTCGCCCAGCTCGCTCATCGCCAGCCAGGCCTGTGCGTCGCCCGGCAAGCGCTGCGGAGTGGCCAGGGCTTCGAGCAGGCGCGCTGCCTGGGCCTGGTCACGGGCTGCCACCAGGACCCGACCGAACTTCCGCCACGCGTCGCTGGCATCGCTGCCGGTGAGCAGCGCCAGCTGGCGTTTTGCCTCGGCGGCGTCGCCATGATCAAGCGCCAGCTCGGCCCTCGCCTGGGCCATCTCGGCCGGTTTTGCGCCGAGCACCTGCCAGCGATCCAGCGCACGCCGGGCAGCATCGTCGTCATGGACGGCGATCGCGAGATCGGCGGCGCGCGCGGCCACCTCCGGATCGAGACTCAGGGCCATCGCCTTGTCGTAATGCGCGGATGCGACGTTCAGGTTGGTCCGGGTGAGTGCCATTTCGCCAGCCAGCAATTGCGCCAGCAGGTCGTGCTTTGCATCCGGCGTGGCCACCATCATGCGGGCCAGTGGCTGCGCCGTGGCGGCAGTCGCGGGCGCGTCACGCGATGGCGCCACGGCGCACGCGGCCAAGCCCAGCACCAGGACTGCCAATGCCGTAAAATGCCGCAGTTGCTTGAACTTGCCTGCTGCGCTGCGCACACTACCCTCCATTCACATGTCTGCTTGCGTCGCTCCGGAACGTTTCCGGGCAATGCAGCGCCAAGCTTAGCCTACGTCGGATACTTGTCGTCGAGATGTTGCCACCGTCATGCCACTGATCGCCCTCGGGCTGAATCACCTCACCGCGCCGGTCAGCCTGCGCGAGCAAGTGGCGTTCGACGAGCACGCTGCCGACACGGCCCTGCTCGAACTGGCGGGCGAACCCGGGGTCGAGGAGGCGCTGATCCTCTCCACCTGCAACCGCACCGAACTCTATGTGGGTGTGGCAACGGGTGCGGAAGACATCCCGCAGGCGTGGCTGAGCCGTCATCATCATCTGACTCCGGGCAAGCTCGATGAGTTCCTGTATCGGCATGTAGAGCAAAACGCCGTGCGCCACATGTTCCGCGTAGCCACCGGGCTGGACTCGATGGTGCTGGGCGAGCCGCAGATCCTCGGTCAGGTGAAGGACGCCTATCAGCAGGCGCGCCAGGCGCACGTCCTCAAGGGGCCGATGGATCGCCTGCTGCAACACACCTTCGCGGTAGCCAAGCGCGTGCGCACCGACACGCGGATCGGCGCCCATACGGTGTCGGTCGCGTTCACCGCCGTGCGGCTGGCCGAGCAGGTTTTCACCGACCTGGAGCAGGCTTGCGTGCTGCTGATCGGCGCTGGCGACACCATCGAGCTGGCGGCACGACACCTGACCGAGAAGCGGGCACGCCGCCTGATCGTCGCCAACCGGACGCTGGAAAGCGCACAGGAGCTGGCCGGTCGCCATGGCGCGTATGCGATCGCGCTGGCGGACCTGCCGCAACATCTGGCCGACGCCGACATCGTGATTTCGTCGACCGCTTCACGCCAGCCGATCGTCACGCGCGCAATGGTCGAGCAGGCGATGGCGACACGCCGGCGCAAACCGATGTTCATGGTCGACATCGCGGTGCCGCGTGACATCGAGGAATCAATTGCCAAGCTGCCCGATGTGTACCTCTACGGCATCGACGACCTGCGCCAGGTGATCGATGACAACCGGCGCTCGCGCGAAGCCGCTGCCCGCGAGGCCGATGCCATCATCGACCTCCAGGTCGACCGCTACATGGCCTGGCGCCGCGCGCTGACATTGCGCAACCCGGCGCTGGACATGCGCCAGCACGCGGAAATCTATCGCGACGAAGTGCTGGTCAAGGCGCGCGCGATGCTCGCCCACGGCAAATCGCCGGAAGATGCACTGGCGTTCCTCGCCAACACGCTGACCAACAAACTGCTGCACCACCCCAGCGCGCGCCTGCGCGAAGCCACGCTCAGCGGCGATATGGACCTGTTGCACGCCGCCGGCCGGCTGTACGGTCTGGACGAAGACGAGCAAGCGGCGAGAAACGAGTAGCGAGGGCGGCTGGCTGCCGTATCACCGAAATTCGCTCGCCACGCGGGAGGCGCCATGGCCTTCACGCGCAACTCGACCCCCATCACTCGTCCGTGCCTCGCCCATGACGCCATCGATTCGCCGCAAGCTGGAAGCCCTCGCCGAACGCCATCAGGAGATCAGCCTGCTGCTGTCGCAACCGGAGGTGCTGGCCGATAACAACCGCTTTCGTGACCTGTCGCAGGAATATGCCCAGCTCGAGCCGATCGCCGCCTCGCTGCACGAGCACGACCAGGCCGGGCGCGAACTGGCCGAATCGCGCGCCATGCTGGATGACCCCGAGCTGCGCGAGATGGCCCTCGACGATGTCGCGCGGCTGGAACAACGCCTGCACGATCTCGATGGCGAACTGCAATTGTTGCTGCTGCCGAAGGATCCGCGCGACGAAGCCAACCTGTATCTGGAAGTACGCGCCGGCACCGGCGGCGACGAGGCGGCAATTTTTACCGGCGACCTGTTCCGGATGTACCTGCGCTATGCGGAAAGCCGCGGCTGGCACGTCGAGGTGCTCAGCGAGCACGCCGGCGAGCACGGCGGCTACAAGGAAATCGTGGCGCGCATCGAGGGCAAGGGTGCGTACTCGCAGCTGAAGTTCGAATCCGGTACGCACCGGGTGCAGCGCGTGCCGGAAACCGAGTCGCAGGGACGCATCCACACGTCGGCGGCAACCGTGGCGATCCTGCCCGAGCTGGACGAGATCGACGAGATCGAGATCAACCCGGCCGACCTCAAGGTCGACACCTTCCGTGCCTCCGGCGCCGGCGGCCAGCACATCAACAAGACCGACTCGGCAATTCGCATCACCCACCTGCCCACCGGTACCGTGGTGGAATGCCAGGAAGAGCGCAGCCAGCACAAGAACCGTGCCCGCGCGATGAGCCTGCTGAAGGCGCGCCTGCTCGACGAGGCACAAGGCAAGCAGGCGGCAGCCCAGGCCGAATCGCGCCGTTTGCAGGTGGGCTCCGGCGATCGTAGCCAGCGCATCCGCACCTACAACTATCCGCAGGGGCGGATCACCGATCACCGCATCAATCTCACCCTGTATCGCCTGCCCGAGACCATGCAGGGCGACCTGCGCGAACTGATCGATACGCTGACCCGCGAACACCAGGTTGACCTGTTGCAGGCGCTGGGCAGCGCCTGAACCACGCGCCGGTCGAGCAGCGGCTCAGCCGGTGATGAAGCCGAACAGATCCTGCTCAGTCAGGTTCTCGCGGAACACCTGCTCCACCCTGGCCACCGGCGGCCCTTGCTGCAGCCACTGCTCCAGCACCTCGAGCGCGTCCGCACTGCCGCTGGCAAGCACTTCTACACGGCCATCGTCGAGATTCTTCGCATGACCGGTCAGCCCAAGACCAAGCGCCCGCTCGCGGGTACTGGCGCGAAAGAACACACCCTGCACCCGGCCGCTGACGATGAAGCGGGCCGTCGGCATCAGTCCGCCCCGATCCATTGCGTCAGCATCGCCCCGGTCACCGGCCCCAGCCTGTGCTGCACCACCTTGCCATTCGGGCCGATCAGGTACGTCGTGGGCAAGCCACGCGGCTCGTCGAAATCCTTCAACGGCTTGTCCAGGGTGACCTGCGCGATCGGGTAGACCACCGGATGTTTGGCCAGGAAAGCCTTGATGTCGGCGGGCGCGCTGTCCTGGTAAGCCAGCCCGATTGCGCGGACATTCTTGTGGGTGGCGACGAAATGCGAAATATCAGGCATTTCCTTGATGCACGGCACGCACCAGGTCGCCCAATAATTGACGATCACCCAATGTCCGCGCTGCGCGGCCAGGTCGAAGGTTCCACCCTCCAGCGTAGTCACCTGCAGGGTCGGCTGGCTCGGCATCGCAGCCTCGGTCGGCGCCGCGAAAGCCAGCGCAAGTAATGTGGCGACCGCGAAGCGGGGCGAAAAGAAGCTCATGCGGGAAGTTCCTTGGTATCGGCTGCCGGATCGGCGGCAGGGGGATAGATATGGTCGAGCCGGGTACCCAGCTTCGCCTGCAACACCGTCGCCAGTTCATCCAGCATGACCAGCAATTCCGGCGAGAGTTCGATGCCCAGTGCAGCTGCCTCTTCGAGCGGATTCAAGGGCAGCCGGTGATGGGTGCATCGATACAGGCGCAACAGGTCGGTACTGTCCAGGCTGCGACTGAGCAGCCAGCCACCGGATGCACCCCGTTGGACCAGGTCTGCTTGCTGCAGGTCGTCGAAGTAATCGCCGATCGCGCCGGCGCTCAAATAGGGCGCGCGCAGCCGCACGTCGGCAAGATCGACACACTCACCGTGGCGTTGGGCGTCCACGAAGAACCGCAAAACCGCCAGCAAGCCAAGAAACTCGGCGCCAGCGGGCAACGTGTCGGACGGCGGCTGATACTCGTAGGCGGAGATCGAGGCGGCGATCGAGGCGGCCAGGATCACGATCACCCACGACAGGTAGATCCACAGCAGGAAGATGGGAACGATTGCCAGCTTGCCGTAGATCTGCTGGTAGTTGTTCGCTTGACCCACGAATTGCGCAAAGCCCCAGCGCGCGATCTCGAACAGCACCGCACCCAGCAACGCGCCGATCGCCGCATCACGGCGCGACACGCGGGTGTTGGGAATCACCGCATACATCAGCCACAAAGTGAAAAACGTCACCAGGAACGGTAGCGTCGTCAGCAGACTGCTGCCGATCGTGTGGATCTGGTCCGAAGCCACACTCAGGAACGGCATTGCAGTAACGTACGAAGTCGCCGCGATACCACCACCGACCAGGATCGGCCCCAGCGTCAACGACGCCCAATACAGGAGCAGGCGCGGACCCCAGCGGCGCGGCTGGTGCACGCGCCAGATCCGGTTCAGTCGATCCTCGATGCTGATCATCATCGACAGCGCGCTGAACAACATCACGAGGATGCTGATCCCGGTCAGCCCCTTGGCGTTGTCGGCGAAACTCTGCAGCGCCTCTTGCACCTTCTCGCCGGCTGCCGGCACGAAGTTGTAGAACACGAAATTGATCAAGGTGTCGCGCGCACCCGCGAACACCGGGAACACCGCAAACATGGCCAACACGGCCACCGTGAGCGGCACCAGCGACACCAGGGTCGTATAGGACAGCGCGCCGGCTGTCTCGAAGCATTTGTCGTCGACGAAACGCTGCCACACGAAGCGGCGGAAATAGCGCAGACGATCGGGATCGAAGCGACGGGCCATCGGCATCCTCTGTCGGCGGCAACGAGCCGCGACCGATATCGAACGGTACACTAGCAGCCGTGACTGCCTCAATCGCGCAAGTCGACGCCGCATGAATCAAGAGATCCTGGTGCTGTACTACAGCCGCAGCGGCCACACTGCCCAGCTGGCGCGTCTGATTGCCCGCGGCATCGAGGAAGTGCCGGGCATGCGTGCACGCCTGCGCCAGGTGCCGGCGGTCGCGACGGTGACCGAGGTGGCGCAGCCGCCGGAGCCTGCGGACGGGGCGCCCTACGTGACGAAGCAGGACCTGCTCGACTGCGTCGCGCTGGCCATGGGCAGCCCCACCCGCTTCGGCAACATGGCCGCACCGCTGAAACATTTCCTCGACTCCACCGGCACCGAGTGGTCCAGCGGCATGCTGGCCGGCAAGCCGGCGGCGTTGTTCACCTCCACCAGCACCATGCATGGCGGCCAGGAATCGACTCTGCTGAGCATGGCCTTGCCGTTGCTGCATCACGGTATGCTGCTGGTCGGCGTGCCGTTCACCGAGCCCCGGCTGACCAGCACCCGCAGTGGCGGCACCCCCTACGGCGCCAGCCATGTCACTGGCGCCAAGGGCGACAACCCGATCAGCGACGACGAACGCGAACTGGCCCGCGCATTGGGTCGGCGACTGGCCGATGTCGCACGGCGACTGGCGGGGACTGCATGAACGCGCAGCGTTCGTTGCCGATGGAGCAACGCATCGGGCTGTTCGCCTGGACCGCGCTCACCCTGCTGCTGATCAGCACCCTGGGCGCCGGGGTCAGGCGCCAACGCGATCCCGTGGAGCCCGCTCGCGGGCGATACTCTTGATTTGATCCACATTGTGCGCTAGAGCAGAAGCATCGCCCGCGAGCGGGCTCCTACGCCACGTAATACGTTGGGGGTTTCCCATGGCATTCCTGCAAGATGCGCCACAACTCACCCATCCCTATCGCAGCGACCGGCTACTGCTGAGCCTGCTCGATCGCGTGCTGCCCAACGAACGACGCGCGCCGCTGGATGCCGATCTCGATGCGCTGGGCGACTATGCGCTGATGGCGTGGCAACGAGCCTGCGCCAGCACGCAACGCAAACCCGTGCTGACGCGCTGGAGCGCCTGGGGGCAACGCGTCGACCACATCGAACTGACCACCGCCTGGCAGGAAGGCCCGCAGCTCACTACGCGTCACGCGGTACTCGCCGCCGGTCACGCCAACCACGGGCATGCACGCCTCGAAGAGTTCGCCCGCGTCTATCTGTATCACCTGGCCAGCGAGTTCTATACCTGCCCGCTGGCGATGACCGACGGCGCCGCCACCGCGATCAAGGCTTCCGGCAACGCCGATCTGATCAAGCGCGTGCTGCCGCGTTTCCTGAGCCGCGACGCGGCGAGCTTCTGGCTCAGCGGCCAGTGGATGACCGAGACCATCGGCGGCTCCGATGTCGGCAACACCGAAACCGTGGCGCGGCAGGATGCCGACGGCCAGTGGCGGCTGCATGGTCGCAAGTGGTTCAGCTCGGCCGTAGTCGGCGAAGCCGCGCTGGCGCTGGCGCGGCCGGAAGGCGCCGGCACCGGGCCCGGCGCGCTGGCGCTGTTTTACGTCGAGACGATGGACGGCGAGCGACGCAAACCGGAACTCGTCATCGACCGGCTCAAGGACAAACTCGGCACGCAGGAACTGCCCACCGCGGAAATCCATCTCGATGGCCTGCCCGCCTGGCCGCTGGGCGAGCTCGCCCATGGCGTACGCCAGGTGGCGCCGATGCTCAACATCACCCGCAGCTGGAACACGATCTGTGCAGTAGCCAGCATGGCGCGCGCGATCAGCCTGGCACGCGACTTCGCCGCGCGGCGGCGAGCGTTCGGCCGTCCGTTGATCGAGCAACCCCTGCATGCGCAGACACTGGCGGACATGCAAGCCCAGTTCGAGGCCGCATTCGCGCTGGCCTTTGAGGTGGCACACCTGCTCGGCCGCGTCGAGCAAGGCGAGGCTTCAGCGGAGGAATCGGCCGTGCTGCGCCTGCTCACCCCACTGGCCAAGCTGTGGACCGGCAAACTGGCAGTCAAGATCTGTTCCGAAGTACTGGAGTGCTTCGGTGGTGCCGGCTACATCGAGGACACCGGCCTGCCGCAACTGCTGCGCGACGCGCAAGTGTATTCGATCTGGGAAGGCACCACCAACGTGCTGTCGCTGGACAGCCTGCGCGCCCTGGCCGGCGACAGCCTCGGTGCACTGCGCACCACCACGGTCCGCTGGCTGGACGGCAACGACGACATGCATGCAGGCAACGCCATCAAGCAGACCCTGGACGCCGTGGCGCGCTGGCTCGATCAGCACGGCGGCCAGCGCGACGTGCTGGAAGCAGGCACGCGCGGTCTCGCCTTCACCCTCGCGCGCTGCGCCGCGGCGACCCTGCTGGCGCGACAGGCCACCTGGTCGAAGCGCCATGACGATCAACGTCCGGCCGCGGCACTGCAACGTTTCGTCCACCGCGGCCTTGACCGGCTCGTTGCACCAGATGCCCACAACACCAGCCTGCTGCTGAGCTGACACGGCGGACAGTGCCTGCGATTACAACCCAGCGTTAACGGGCTGCGTGCGCTAAAATCGTGGTCTCGACACCTCACAACCTGCATATCCATGGAGTAAGCGATGCGACCGTTTCCGCTCGGAGAAGATACCGACCTGCTACGCGAGTCTGTGCACGGTTTCGCGGAAAAGGAGATTGCCCCGCGCGCCGACAAGATCGACCGCGACAACCTGTTTCCGGCCGACCTGTGGAAGAAGTTCGGCGAGATGGGGCTGCTCGGCGTCACCATCCCGGAGCAATACGGCGGCAGCGGCTTGGGCTTCCTGGCGCACATGGTAGCGATGGAGGAGATCTCGCGTGCCTCGGGTTCGGTGGGCCTGTCGTACGGTGCGCACTCCAACCTCGCGGTGCAGAACATCTTCCACAACGGCAACGAGGCACAACGGCGCAAGTACATCCCGAAGATGTGCTCGGGCGAATACGTCGGCGCGCTGGCGATGAGCGAACCGGCTGCCGGTTCCGACGTGGTCGGTTCGATGACCTGCAAGGCTGAAAAGAAGGGCGACGCATGGGTCGCCAACGGCAACAAGATGTGGATCACCAACGGACCCGATGCCGACGTGCTGCTGGTCTACATGCGCACCGCACCGCGCCCCGCCGGCAGCCGCTGCATGACCGCCTTCATCGTCGAAAAGGGCATGAAGGGTTTCCAGAGCGCGCAGAAGCTGGACAAGCTCGGCATGCGCGGCTCGAACACCTGCGAGCTGGTATTCGAGGACTGCGAAATCCCCGAGGAGAACATCGTCGGCGAGGTCAACGAGGGCGTGCGCGTGCTGATGAGCGGTCTGGACACCGAGCGGCTGGTGTTGTCCGGCGGTCCGCTCGGGCTGATGCAAACGGCGCTGGACATCGCCTTGCCGTACGTGCGTGAGCGCAAGCAGTTCAATGCGCCGATCGGCACCTTCGGCGTGATGCAGGCGAAAATCGCCGATATGTATACGCGGCTGCAATCCTCGCGCGGTTTTGCGTACATGGTGGCGCAGCAATTCGACAACGGTGTGAGGTCGCGCATCGACCCGGCGGCCTGCCTGCTGAACGCGTCGGTCAATGCCGTGCAGGTTGCGCTGGAGGCAATCCAGACCCTGGGCGGCAACGGCTACATCAACGAGTTCCCGGCCGGGCGCCTGCTGCGCGACGCCAAGTTGTACGAAATCGGCGCGGGCACCAACGAGATCCGGCGCATGCTGATCGGCCGCGAGCTGTTCCACGGCAAGGCCTGACGCTCGCGTAGGGCGGGCACGGCCCGCCGCTGGCGACACGAGCCAGAGCCGGCGGGCCGTGCCCACCCTACGCCAGGCCGATGCCGCCGACCGGCGCGAACTGGTGGATGCCGCTGAAGCTGGCATCGAACGACTCGCCGCGCACGCCGAACGACTGCTGCCAGAGCATGCATGTCTGCAGGCTCAGGCTGCCACCGCGCGGCAGCGCCCAGGCGGCCTGCGTGGCGCGCATCCCCATACCCGCCTGCCACAGTGCGGTAGTCTGCGCCGAAGACTTCAGGCCGAAGCCGTAGGCTCCCAGCTCATCGAAGCCATCGCGTTGCAAATGCGCGTACTGCAGATTGATGTAGGGCGTCACCTCGGTCCGACCCAGCGACAGGCGATAGCCGCTCTCGCCGTAGGCCACGCCATAGCGGCCGTTCGTATCGCTGGCCACGCCGGCGAACTGGTTGCCGAGCTGCAACTGGCGGCGCATGTTTTCCCGATACGTGCCGACGCCGAAACGGCCCATCGTGTACCACGAACCGTGGATCACGCCGCCGTACAGCATGCCTTCCAGCGCATGACTGCGGCCCTGATCGGGACTATTGGCCAGCCGGCCCAGGCCTTGGCTCTGGCTGATCGCATAGCCTGCCTCGCCATTGCCGCCCATGCGATAGTCCTGGCCGACCAGCCAGCCGGTGAGGTCGACGCCGACGTTGCTGTAGCCGCTGCGCGACAGGTCGCCGTGGTAGCCCAGGTTCTGCGTCCAGCCACCCGGTTGCCGATGATCGAGCAGGTTGTCGAAGCGGTCGGACAGGGCGCGCGTGCCGGCATTGATGATATTTCTTCCAATTTTCGACGTGCCGCTCAGGGTTCCCCCCGCAGCAATACTGACGACGGACGCCAGCGACTTCGCGGTCAGCGTGCCGCTCTGGACCTGGGTCGCCCCGGTGTAGGTCGAAGCTTGGGTGAGATTGAGCGTGCCCGTGCCCTGCTTGACCAGGCCGCCGGCGCCGGAGATCGGATTGCTCCAGGTCGAGTTGCCGGCGAAGCTAACCGTAACGTCGCCCCAGTCGAACTTCGCCGGGCCGTTCACCGCCTTGCCGACATTCAGTTCGCCATAACCGAACACCGGGTCGGGTCCCGGCGCGCCGAGATCATCGGCGGTGCCGAGCAGGGTCTGCCGCACCAGGTCGTTGCTGGAGTATGGGAACGCGCCTGCCACACCACGGCAGCGGCGCCGGACACCTGCGGTGCGGCGAGCGAGGTACCGCTCACCTGCCAGTAGGAAGGGCTGGCCGTGCTCGCGAGAGTGTCCTTGTCCAGCACGATCACGTCACCCGGCGCGGCCAGACAGTAATCCATCGCCTTGCCGCAGGCGTTCGAGTAACTGGCCAGCTGATCCGGGTGGTTGCTGTTCACTGCCACGGTGACCAGCCAACCCTTTTCGAGCTCGGGTGCCAGGCTGGGCAACGCGGCAATGGCGCTGGGATCGCTCTTTGAATCGTTACCGGCGGCGAATACCACCAGGCCGCCGTGCTGTACCACGAACGGCTGGTAGGCGTTGGCGAAGGCCTGGTTGATCGAAGTGTCGGTAGTGTCCCAGTAGATGCCACCCCAGGAATTGTTCATCACCTGTACGCCAGCGGCGATCAGCGCGGGATTGAGGGTTTGCCCGAAGAAATCGGCATCGGCGGCGGTGCAGGCACTCACTGCAAAGGCCAGTGCCGTCAGCAACGCCACGTGGCGCCGACGTAATCCTGCTCCAATATTGTTCACGACTGCACCCATCGAGGTCGTCAGTGCCAGCGCACCATCCACCTCCCCATGACGAAGTATCTACGCACAACAGACGCTTGGCAAAAGGGGGGCGGAACGCGCAAATCGGGATCAAGGTGCGGCATTTGCGGTCGCTTGCAGTGCGCTGCGATAATCGAGCGGTCAGCCTCGGGCGTTCGCGCCCTTCAGTACCCAAAGCGGAGATCATCATGTCGGATGTCAGCATCGTCATCGTCGGTTCCAAGCGTACGGCCATCGGGTCGTTCCTCGGCCAGTTCACTGGTGTCCCCACCACGAAGCTGGGTGCGACCGCCATGCGGGCCGCGCTGGAGCAATCCGGGGTGGCTCCAGCCGATGTCAGCGAGGTGATCATGGGTTGCGTGCTGCCGGCCAACCTGGGCCAGGCACCGGCCCGGCAGGCGGCGCTGGCCGCCGACCTGCCAGTCGGCACCGGCTGCACCACAATCAACAAGGTGTGCGGCTCGGGCATGAAGGCGATCATGCTGGGCCACGACTTGATCAAGGCCGGCTCGGCCAGCGTGGTGGTAGCCGGCGGCATGGAGTCGATGACCAACGCACCGCACATGGTGCAGGCGCGCAGCGGCATCCGGCTCGGCGATGGCAAGCTCGTGGATCACATGATGTGGGACGGCCTGACCGACCCTTACGATGGCGAATCGATGGGCGTGTTCGCCGAATCGTGTGCCGACAAGTATCACTTCAGTCGTGCGGATCAGGATGCGTTTGCGATCGAATCGGTCAACCGGGCCAAGGCCGCGCAGCAAAATGGGGGGTTCGCCGGTGAGATCGTGCCGGTCACGGTAAGCAGCCGCAAGGGCGATGTGCAGTTCGACACCGACGAAGAGCCGAGCCGCTCCGACGTTGCCAAGATCCCGAACCTGCGCCCGGCTTTTCGCAAGGAAAACGGTACCGTCACCGCCGCCAGCTCGTCCAGCATTTCCGACGGCGCGGCCGCCGTGGTGCTGCTGTCCGCCGCAGATGCCGGCAAGCGTGGACTGAAGCCACTGGCCCGCATCGTTGCGCACGCCACCCATTCACAGGAGCCAAAATGGTTCACCACCGCACCGGTGGGAGCGATCCAGAAGGTGCTGGACAAGGCCGGCTGGAAGGTCGGCGACGTCGACCTGTGGGAAATCAACGAAGCCTTCGCAGTGGTTACCATGGCGGCCATGAAAGACATCGGCATTGCACACGACAAAGTCAACGTCAATGGCGGCGCCTGCGCACTTGGTCATCCCATCGGCTGCAGTGGCGCGCGGCTGGTGGTGACCCTGATCAACGCATTGAAAACACGGGGCCTGCGCCGCGGCGTGGCGACTCTCTGCATCGGCGGTGGCGAGGCCACGGCGATTGCCCTGGAGCGCATGGACTGAGAAGCTGAGAAAAAATCGTCCGCCTACTGCGAGCGCCGTCAGACGCCCGTGCCGGCGGCGCGCTGCGGGTAAATCCGGGTCATTTGGCTCACCAAACTCCCCGAATTTGCCCACAACGCACCTTGTCACGAACGCCTGGCGACGCTCTCGCTACGGCGTTCGATATTTTCCCAACCTCCGAGTGCGCACCGCCGCACTCGAATACCTCGGCCTTTCACCTGACGTTTGCGTAAATCGGTTTTCAATGCACCCGAGTTGGCACCATAAAAAAGTGGCGCAATGTCTGCGAAAGGGTTATTAATACACGGCCAAATGGCATTCCACGGCTAAGGAGATTCCCTATGAAGTTTACGCGTACCCTACTCGCCGCCGCGCTCGTCGCGCTGTTGGCGGCATGCAGCAATGGCGCGCAGGATTCCGCGCAAGACGCCCAGAAGTCGGCTGATACTGCTCAACAGGCCGCCGACACTGCTCAACAGGCTGCTGCTGCCGCCACAGCGGCGGCTCCGGCGGCTCCGGCCACCGCGGTCGCTCCGACCGAAGCTCCGGTGCCTGCCGCTTCCGCGCCAGCCGCTGCCGGCACCGCCGCCAGCGCGACGGACGCCACGAAGGGGAACTGACGCTTCGTCATGTGCCAGAAGAACGGCCGCCTTGTGCGGCCGTTTTTTTGCCTGAGCGCCGATCGTACCACTCGGTCGCTTTGGTCGCTGGCGATTGCCGGCTATTATGCACAGTCCAGCCTTCGCGAAAGTTCCGTCCCAACGAGCCAGCATCCATGAGCGTCATTGCATCGCAGATCGATCCGCGTTCTCCCGAGTTCCAGGCGAGCACCACCCAGTTGCGCGCGGTGGTCGACGACCTGCAGCGTGAATTGGCCCGCAGCGCGGAGGGCGGTGGCATCAGGGCGCGCGAGAAGCATGTAGCGCGCGGCAAGCTGCTGCCGCGCGAGCGCATCCGCGCGCTGCTCGACCCCGGCTCACCCTTCCTCGAGCTGTCGCCGCTGGCGGCGCACGGCATGTACCACGATGCTGCCCCCGCGGCCGGCGTGATCACCGGCATCGGCCGGGTCAACGCCATCGAGGTGATGGTGGTGGCCAACGATGCCACCGTCAAGGGCGGCACTTATTTTCCGATCACGGTGAAGAAGCATCTGCGCGCACAGGAGGTAGCACTGGAAAACCGCCTGCCATGCATCTACCTGGTCGACTCCGGCGGCGCCTTCCTACCGCTGCAGGACGAGGTGTTTCCGGACAAGCAACACTTCGGCCGGATCTTCTACAACCAGGCGCAGATGTCGTCGCTCAACATTCCGCAGATCGCGGTGGTGATGGGTTCGTGCACCGCCGGCGGCGCCTATGTGCCGGCGATGAGCGACGAGACGATCATCGTGCGCGAACAGGGCACGATCTTCCTCGGCGGTCCGCCGCTAGTAAAAGCGGCCACCGGCGAGGTGGTGGATGCCGAAACGCTGGGGGGTGCCGACGTGCACACCTCGATCTCCGGCGTGGCCGATCACTT
>ADIG01000805.1_pt1 | contig 20738 bp, 16 predicted proteins | sample 268288 | NCBI WGS metagenome assembly ADIG01 (sample SAMN02954299, study PRJNA39533) | groundwater metagenome | biome: aquatic; feature: FW106 well; material: groundwater; isolation source: FW106 well in Area 3 of the Oak Ridge Field Research Center (FRC) near the... | place: USA: Oak Ridge, TN ...
GATTACATCGACGTGAAAAGCGTGGACGACAATCGCACGTTCGTGCTCAAGGATGGTTCCTTGAGCACGGTGGTGAAGATCCATGGCACCTACCAGCTCATCGGTGCCGAAGAGTTCACCGAAATCGACAGCGCTTTCGCGAGCAACCTTACTGCCTATTTCAGGACCGGTGGCCACGAGGTGCACATGGTCTACCACGAGGACCCGGACAGCATCGAGCGCTCCATCCGCGAGATGCTTCGCCCCTCCATGGAAACCGCAAAGCGCCTGCAGATGGACCTGGATGATCTGTTCGAGGAGGACGTCCGTACGCTGAGCAAGTATTGCTCCGTCGAAAGCGTCTACATGATCCTCCTGACGCGCCCGGCGGCGGTGGCCAAGATGGACCGAAAGCGCGACCTGGCGGCCAAGATGGAACTGCTCGAGGCTAACCCGCTTCCCTCCATGGCGGATGCGCCGAACCTGTTTGCGGCGCTGGCGACGCTACGGACTCGGCATCAGTCCTTTGTCGGTCAGCTGCTCAGCGACTTGCGGACGCTGCGTATCGACGCCGAGGCCATGGATGTCCACACCGCCAGCCGTGACATGCGCAACAGTGCCGATCCAGAATGGACGGATGAACACTGGCAGGCTTGCCTGTTCGGCGATCCGATTCCCGTGCGTCGGACGGGCAAGCCAGACGACGTGTCCGGCTGCTTGTGGCCGCGGCTGGACGCGCAGCTGATCCCTCGCAGTTCGCGCGAAATCGACTTGAAGACGGTCGAGGTGGGCGACCGCATCTACGCCCCCATGCACGTCACGCTGCAGCCGGCCGAGATCAAACCCTTCGCCGCGCTGTTCAAGCGAGTGCATGAGACACGCATGCCGTGGCGGATCACGTTCCGCATGGCGGCTGGCGGGTTGGAGGCCATGAACTTCAAGAGCATCGTCGGCGCCATCTTGGGCTGGACCAGCAAGGACAACACCCTGATCGAGGAAGGCCTGGAGCACGTGCGCAAGGTAGTACGCGACGGCGCCTCACTGGACGTGACCTTCCGTGTCGATTTCATGACCTGGGCGCCCAAGGGCAAGGAAGAGTTGCTGCGCGATCGTGCGGCTCGACTCGCGCGAGCCGTGCAGGGGTGGGGCGGCGCCGAGACGGCGGAGATCTCGGGCGACCCGCACGAAGCGTTCGTGGCTAACTGCGTGGGCATGGGTATCAAGGGCGTTGGCCCGTTGTCGTGCGGAGTGCTCGAGGATGTCACGCCAATGCTTCCGCTTTATCGGCCGGCCTCGCCATGGCGGGAAGGGTCGGTGCTGTATCGCACGGAAGACGGCAAACCTTGGCCTTACCAGCCCAACTCGTCCATGCAGACCAGCTGGATCACGCTGATGTACGCCGAGATGCGGTCTGGCAAAACCCTGAATGGCAATCAGGTCAACCTGGCGATGTGCGTTTCGCCCGGCCTGGTGCGCCTGCCGCTGATCGGCATTGTGGACATCGGCCGCGGCAGCGCGGGCCTGATCTCCGTGCTCAAGAACGCCCTGCCGGAATCGCAGCAGCACCTGGTGGCGAGCATCCGCCTGCGAATGACGCCCGAGTTCGAGATCAACCCGTTCGACACACAACTCGGTGCCCGCTTCGCGTTGCCGCACGAGAAGGTGTTCGTCAAGAACATCGTGCTAACGCTGGTGACGCCGCCAGATAAGGAGACCGCCGAAGACGGCATGGGCGGCCTTGCTGAAATGGTGATCGACTACGCCTACAAGTATTACGCGGAGCCCGAGACGGCAAAACCGTACGTGGAAGGATTGGCGCCGACGATCGACGATGCCATCGCCCGCTATGCGTTGCCGATTGATGAAGCCACGTCGTGGTGGGAGGTGGTCGATGCGCTGTTCGAGCAGGGCGCACACCATGAAGCCACCATTGCGCAGCGCTATGCCATGCCGATCTTGACGGATCTGGCGGCGATGTCGCGCAATCCGGTCTTCGACGACACCTACGGGGAGAAGAAACTGGCCGACGGCGAAGGCCTGCAGAAGGCCTTCGCCCGCCGCCTCTCGGAGGCCATTCGCAGCTTCCCGATTCTCGACAAGCCGACGCGCTTCGACCTGGGCCTGGCCCGGGTGGTGTCGATCGACCTCGACGAGGTCGCCAAGTCATCCGGCAACGCGATGATGAAACGGCAGACCGCCGTGGTCTACATGCTGGCCCGCCAGATCACGGCGAAGAACTTCTTCCTGCACACCGACGATCTGAAATTCTTCCCGCCGCTTTACCAGGAGTATCAGGAGAAGCGCATCCGGGAGATCATGCAGGACAAGAAGCACCTGCAGTATGACGAGTTCCACGTGACTCAGGGTATCAGTGCCGTGCGCGACCAGGTCGAGGCCGACATGCGCATGACGGGCAAGATCGGCGTGCAAATTACCCTGATCTCGCAGTCGATCAAGGATTTCACGCCAACGATGCTGGACTTCGCTACCTCGAAGTTCGTGTTGTCGCGAGCGAACAAGATGACGGCCGAGGAAATGCAGCGGGTGTTCCAGATGTCGGCCACGGCCGAGTACGTGGTGCAGAAGGAGATTCGCCCGCCGAACAAGGACGGCAGCTACTTTCTGGGCATGTTCAAGACCAAGGCTTCCGAGGCCGATGCCATCCAGCTGCTGCGCAACACCGTCGGTGGCATCAAGCTGTGGGCGTTCTCGACCACCAACGAGGACACCATCGTGCGCGATGCGCTATATGAGCGCATCGGGCCGGCCGAAACGCGCCAGTTCCTGGCCAAGGTGTACCCCGGTGGGAGCGTGCTGGACGAGATCGAGCGCCGGAAGAAACGGATGTCCCAGTCTGCGATCCTCAATGCCGACGACAAACAGGACGGCGTGATCAACGAGCTGATCGACGAGCTGCTGGCCATGTACGAGAACCACCGCCAGAAGAGGTTGGCAGCATGAAGCTGAAACGTTACGGCTTTCTGGTCTGGCTGGGCTGGGCGGGACTCGTCCACGGCCAGTCTGTCATCAACTGGGGAGGTGGTTCGGTGCCACCCGAGCCCGCACAGGCGGCGACGGCCGCTTCCGACGCCACGCGGCCTGTACTGATGGCCCCCGTGCCGCCGCCACTACCTCCCCCTCCACCGGAGCCGAGGGCGTCTCCTACCGCAGATGTGGGCGCTATGGCTGGGTACGTGCAAAGCGACGAGCCCGAACCATCAATGCGATTGGACACCGGTCGCGTATCGACCGCGTTGGCGGCGCTCTATGCCCAGAGGCCGGGCGAGAGCGAGAGCGCCTACATCGCCCGCATGGGGGACCTGTACCGACAGGCCCAGTCGCAGTTGGAGACGACTACGACACGCAACGAAGCCTACATGCGTTCCCTCGCTGCCCCGCCACGTTCCGCATCACCGCCAGGTCAGTAACGCAGACCAACCTCGCGTCCTTGGGCGTCGAGCTTCACGCCGAAGCGCACCGCCAGCAGTCGCACGTCGAGCGTCCAGGCATTTTGAGAACGCCGCTGACACTGCATCATGGCCTCGCGCACCCAAACGGTAGCCTGGCCCAGCGCTACGCCGTTGACCCGGGCGAAGTGCTGAATGACGGCGACGCCGGCACCGGTCTTGATCGCCCGGCCAATGTGCTTGACCTGGTGACAGGCGGGGCATAGCGATACGAGACCATCCAGCCGCTGGATATGGCGCACGTCGTCGTAGTGCCAGATCTCGTGGCACTCCACCGGATGGGCGGGGCCCACGCCACCACAGATCTCGCAGCGATGCCGCGCGGACTGGAAGCATTGGGCCTGGATCCGGTCCCAGGTCTCCGCCCGGACGTTGGAGCGCACGTTGCTGTACCAGCAGGTGGACGGCACCAGTTCGATGGTCAGGCGAGGCGGAGGGGAGGCTTCGTGCATGTGCAATCGTCGGAAATTATGGTTTAGTATACTCGCATGAAAGTCAAACCCGGCACCGATATGGGGCGCGTGGCCCACTGGTTGAACTTCCTGCGCCAGGCGCTGGGGGTGCACACGGCCGTGTTGGCCAAGGCCCACGGCATGCGCCGGAGCAACTTGACCACGTTCATGTATTCCGGCGGGCGTCCGGGATCGGTGTCGCCCGAGAAGGCCTGCAACGCGCTGTTGAGCCTAGGGTTGCAGGCCGATGGCACGTTGCGGCCAGGATTGCATCGATGGTGCATACCTTCGGGCGAGATGGCAGCCACACTGGTCGACCTAATCGGCCGAGCTGATGTGGCGTGGGGTGTCCTGCTCGTACTTCGGCAAGGCGGAGCCTATCTGATGGTGAGGATGGGGCGCCTGATCTGCGTGTTCGTGGAACTTGGCGATGAGGCACTGGCGACGATCCACGCTTCCTCGCTGCTGGACCGTGTCGTGAGGATCACGCTGGACCAGGATGGCGATGCAGCCACCAAGATGCTCTGGCAGAACGAGGACGATCAGGATGTCCTCAACCACTTCGACGCGCTGCGAAACCCGGCGGAACTTGCGCCCGCGACACCCACGAGGATTTGATCATGGCTTCGACCCCCAAGCAGATGCTGAACGCGCAGACTCTCGTCGGGCTGCTGTCCCGTTTGATGCGCATGGACATGCCGACGGTCGCCTGTGTGGCAGGCGTGCCGCTGAAGAACATGCAGGCCTGGATCACCGGCCGGCGCCAGGCACTGCGCCTTTCCTCGATCGTGGCGATTCTGCACACGGTGGGCATCCGTATCGACGCGCTGCGCACCATTCTGGACGCGCAGCGCGTGCACTTCTGGGATGTTCACCTACCGGCATTCGGGCGTGGCGAACCGGCTCTTGCCACGTTGACGGCCCTCTCCAAGCTGCTGCAAAACGGCTACATTACCGAAGTGCAGACGACCCGCAAGGTCGCTTCCCTGCGGGAGCGTCTGTTCCGGCGCTACTTCCTGATCGCCGGCCTGGGGCCGACGGCGCAGCCCTTCAAGGTCGTCGTGACCTTGCACACCTATCCATGGCGCAAGCTGCGGATCACGCCAGAGATCATCAAGGGCGCAGTGTGGCGCGATGACAACGATCACCACTGCCTTCCCGTGCGGGCGGATGCCTGGAAGGCGATCACGACGAAGGACATGACCGTTCGCGAGTTTGATCAGGCCTTCGAGAACGCGGCGACGAAATTCAGCTGGCCAGACGTGATCCTGATGGCCCGCGAGTTCGGAGTAGGCGCCGAGGATGTCGCCGAACACATTCTGGAGACCCGCGGCAACGAGACCAAGGCCGGGGTGGGACCGTCTGCCGCGGATGAAGTACCGCTGCGCTTCTTGCTGGGGAACGCGGCCTGACCGCCACTGGCGTCTGTTACACGAGTCCGACGTCAACGCACCGCCGCTGAGCTTGCGGTGCTCGAAGGGACCTCGAAGGGGCACCACTATCCGTACTTTTAGCCGCCGAGGGCCAAGCCTTCGGCGGCTATTTTGTAGTTGCGTGTTTTGACTTTCGGTGTAGTATAAAAACACCTTTGGACTGTGGTTAGGGTGAAACATGAAGGCGACTGCCGAGCAGGAGGCGATCTTCGGGTGCAAGGCCCACGTGCTCAAAGTCTCGGCTTTTGCCGGGACGGGCAAGACCACCACGCTGCGCGGTTTCGCCGAGGCCAACCCGAGTTCTCGGATTCTCTACGTGGCTTTCAACAAGGCTATCCAGCTTGAGGCCGAGAGAAAGTTTCCCGCTCACGTCACCGCAAGGACGGCGCACTCGATCGCTTACGGACAGTTCGGGCGCACCTATGGGCAGGTCAAGGACAAACTGCAAGGCGACATCAAGCCTTTCCACGTGTTGCCCCACTTGTCCGGCAGCACCCGAACGATGCCGGCGACGCTCACCAACCTGTATGGCGGCCGCGTGATCGAGACGATCAAAGCCTTCCTGGTTTCCGCCGACCCGGACATCGATCTGCACAAACACGTCAGCATCGGCGATGGTCCGAACGAGCGTCAACACTTCAATGCCCGCACGATCGCGGATGACGCGCAACGGATCTGGGAGCTGATGAAGGATCCGGCGTCTCGCGTGCCGATGGTGCACGACGGCTATCTCAAGCTGTACCAGTTGTCCCGCCGGACGCTGCCCTACGACATTGTGCTGCTGGACGAAGCCCAGGACACCAACCCGGTCACCCAGGCGATCGTGGAAAGCCAGGCGGCCCGCAAGGTGTACGTGGGCGACAGGCACCAAGCCATCTACGGATTCCGTGGCGCGACGAACGCCATGGCCATGATCAAGGCCGATGCCGAATTCCACCTGACGGGCAGCTTCCGTTTCGGGGACGCGGTGGCGGATGTCGCCAACCGCATTCTGGCGCTCAAGGACGAATCCGTGGTGCTCCGCGGACTGGGCGGGCCTTCGGAGCTGGGCATCATCCGCCCTCGCGCCCCGCATGCCTACATCGCCCGTGGAAACTCGGCATTGTTCCATCGGGCGGTTCATGCCTTGCAGGAGAACGAGCCGTTCGCCTTCGTGGGCGAGATCCGGAACTACCGCTTCGACCTGATCGAGGACACCTTCCGCCTCTTCAACGGGGAGGCGCCGCACGATGCCTTCCTGCGCTCCTTTGCCAGCTTCGAGATCCTGCAGGAGTACGCCGAATCCCTGGGCGACAAGGAAGTGGCAGGCCGCTGCCGGATCGTCACCAACTACGGCCATGAGATTCCGAGGTTGGTTCGGTTGATCACCGAGAAGGCGCTGCCGCCGGTCCTTCCGGACACCAATCAGCCACAGCGCGACCGGCGCGTCATCTTGTCGTCGGCGCACCGATCCAAGGGCATGGAGTTCGACAACGTCAAGCTGGCAGACGACTTCAAGGATGTTTTCGACGAGGAAGGAAAGCTGATCGATTTCAGCCGGGCCGATCAGTCGACGATGGAGGAAATCAATCTCCAGTATGTGGCCGCTACCCGGGCGCGCAAAACCCTGGAACCGGGGGAGGGACTCCAGTTCTACCTCGATTACACCCGCAGCCTGGATACCCAGGCACGGATCGTCACCCCGGCCTGATCACTGGCCGGGTTCATTTCATCCAAGGCTTCACCCCATCCGTAGGAGGATGTCATGTCGGCACTCAACCGCTTGCAGAACAACCAGCCGGCCAAGTCCGGCAGCAAGAGCTACAACACCTTCGGCCTCGTGCTGGAGGTCAAGACCGTGCACGAGGACAACGGCCAGCTGCGTATCACCGGCAAGGCCCAGAACGCCAACAGCTACGTCAAGCACGGCGACGATCTGGTAGTCACCTTCCGTAGCGACAACGCCAACCGCAGCATCACCAATTTCGACAAAGCCAACGGCAAGGGCTGGCGCAAGAACGAAGCGGCGGCGGCCGGGACGGTCATCACGCTGGAAAGCTGCTACATCACCGACCAGAAGGAGGGCGACGCTCGCGTGGTCAGTGCACGCTGGCTCAACACCCTGCGCAACGTCTACAAGGAAGAGCACGAGGACCGTGCGGCCCTGGAAGGCGTGCTGGCGACGGCGCCGCGCATCGTGTTCGACAACCCCAACCCGGGCCCGAACGAGCCGCCGCGCTACACGCTGCCGGTGGTCGGCGACAAGGCATGGGGTCGTGTGAAGAACGACCATGGCACGTTCAAGCGCGATTTCCCGGCCGCTGAGGTGGTCGAGAAGCTCAAGGCCCTGCCGGCCGACGCGAAAGTGCGCGTGCAGATCGAGGTGGCCGAGCCGAAGGAAGCTGCCAAGGTCGGCTCCAAGGCCGAGCTGGAAGCTGCCCTGCGCCAGCAGCTGTCCCGCGGCACCGACGCCATCTCGCTGATCCGCGTCACCGACGCCGATGGCGGCAGCGACGTGTTGACGCGTGCCGTGCACGTCGGCTTCAAGAAAGAGGGCGATCAGTACCTGCCGGACGTGGACAAGGCCATCAGCGACCTGTTCAGCAACAACATCTTCAGCGGCGTGACGGACACGAACGCACTGTTCGACGCCCTGCAGAAGGGCGAACTGGTGATGGAATCGGTTCCGGTCTATCGCCTGTCCTTCGCCGGCAACGCGAGCCAGGACGACAACGCGTCCTACAAGATGGTCACCGACGTCAAGCAGGGCCGTACGCAGCGCTACGAGATGATCTTTGGCGATAACGGTGAGCGTTATGCCCAGGTGATCCTCCCCGGCCTGGTTCGCAACAACGGCGACAGCCTCGCCAACTTCCAGCCGATCAACCTGATCGGTGACGAACACGGCACCTATGGGATCGGCGATTTCCCGACCGCGTTCATCGCCAAATCGGCGAAGGCGGCGCCGGCCGCCGTGCCGCTGGAGGACGCGGATCCTGCCCAGGCCAGCAAGCCGTCGGACATCGAGCACGAGTTCGATGCCGCGCTGGAACGGCCCGCTGTCGAGGCGGCTCCCGCACCGGGGATGTGAGCCCGGGTTGATCGCAAGAGAAGACAGCAGCCGCCCTTATGGGCGGCTGCTTTTAGGAGGACGGAACATGGCAATGCCGATGAGCAAATGGGTGGAGTTGAACGAGCCGGACCCGGAAGTGGCGATCCGGGTGATGAACTTCCCGACCGGGAGACCTCACCTTGTGATCGTTGGCGATCGCTCGCTGTCCGAGCAACAGCGAACGCAGCTGCTCGTGCTGGGATTCCGCCTCTCGCATTCAGGCATCCTCATCCGCGCCAAGCTGGCGTTCAACCTGACCGACCTGCGCCCCATCTTCCCCAAGGTGGTCATGAAAGAGCTGCCGATGGCCGTGATCTACGGGCAGCTTCCGGCGGAGACCGGTGACACGGATCGTCTCGATGGCAGGACAGCTATCCGGGCGGCCGTGAAAGCGGCCCGACCACTGGGCCTGAACCATCGTGGCAAATCGGTCTACCTGGCCGAGGACGGGCGATTCATCCGTCGTGGAGACCGGCCGCCCCAAGTCGAGGGCGAGGGGTCGCCCGGTACCTTCCTGTACGGCCGTTCGGACGAGGACCTGGCGCAGTGCGCCGAAGGGTTTGTCCGCGAAATCGCTGGTGGCCGAAACATGCGCTTCGACGACCTGCGCAAGGCAGCGGCGATGGTGACGGAAACCGCTGAGGATGCGGTGCTGTACACCCCGGCCATGCGGCGCTATCAGGAAGCGGTCGAGGCCGCGTTGGTGCGCTATCTGCGCGCCAACGGATCGCGCAATAGCCGGGAGGGATTCGAGTTGGCGCTGCGCCTGGAAGAAGGTCAGCCGAATTTCCAAGCCCGAACCTCCGAGAGCGTGACCAAGCAACAGTATTCCACCCCGCTATCCATGAGCGTGGCCGCTCAGCGGATTCTCGGTCCGGTGGCCGGGAAAAGCGTATTGGAACCGACCATCGGCAACGCCTCCCTGGTCTCCCTGCTGCATGACGCTACCATTGTGGGCGTTGAGCTGGATCCCAAGCGCGTGGCGCAAGCCGCCGCTGGACACCCGGATGCCCGGGTCGTCGAGGGCGATGCGACCAGCATGAACTTCGAGGCGCTGAACGACGGCAAGCCGTTCGACGCCGTGATCGCAAACCCGCCGTTCGGCGGACTGAAATCACCCCTGTCGATGCAGGGGCTGCGCGTCTCGCGCCTGGACCATCTGATTCTGATGCGGTCGTTGGCGGCGCGTGCCGACGATGGCGTCGGCGTCTTCATTATCGGTGCCGACAGCGCGGTCGGCCGCCGCGCAGGGCTGGTTAGTGGCGGTAGCCGCTATCTGTTCAACTGGCTGGCCGACCACTACGACACCGAGGTCGTCGAGATCGATGGTGCCTTGTTTGCGAAGCAAGGTGCCGGTTTCCCAGTCCGGATGGTCGTGGTCAGAGGGAAGGGGAAGTCGGCCGAACCGATCCCAGACCAGCTCGATGTCATCCGTGACCACGACACCTTGCTGGCATGGGCCAATCAGATGGCTGCCAAGACGGTGGCCCAGGACCAAATCCGCAAGGCCCATCAGGCAGCGCAGAACGAGGAGGACACGCTGGTCATCGGCGAGCCGCCGACCGGCGAAGCTGATCAAGGTGACGGTGCGGTGGTACCTCCGTCCACCGAGGCCGAACCGAACGATGGGACGCCGGCGGAGGCAACGGGAGCCATTGAGCCGGTTGTTGCCGCTGTGACGGCAGAGTCGGAACGATCCGTCGAAGAGAACAGCTACCAGTCCCCTTACGCTCCTGCCTCGCAACTCGGTGAGCCGAGTGCGATGATTCCGCGCAACCTGGCGTCCGCGACTCGCGAAGCGCTGGACCGCATCGCCCGCCGGTACGGCGACGTCGATGATTTCGTGGCCGACCGACTGGACTGGACGAAGGATGAGCTGGCCAGCTACTTATCGCCGGAGCAGATCGATGCCGTGGCGCTGGCGATCGCGGCCAGCATCAAGGGGCAAGGATTTCTGGAGGGTGACCAGACTGGCTTGGGCAAGGGGCGCGTGATGGCGGCCATGGCGCGTTATGCCGCGCTGCAGGGGCGTCACACGGTGTTCCTGACGGAGACGGCTACCCTCTTTACCGACCTGTATCGGGATATTCGCGATATCGGGTCCGAGCATCTGTTCACGCCACTGATCGTCAACAGCGGTGTATCGATTTGGGATCCGGTTACCGGCGCCAAGCTGGTGCCGGCGACACCGGCGCCGGTGTCGAACCGGATCATCCAGTCCGGTTCGATGGATCCAAGTTACAACCTGGTGTTGGCCACCTATAGCCAGTTCAATCGGGATGCTTCCGTATCGGCGAAGTCGCGCTGGATCGTCAATGCCGCCGAGGGCGCAAGTCTGCTGCTGGACGAGGCCCACAATGCGGCCGGCGACTCGAACACGGGTACGAATATCCGACTGGCCGTCGACGTGGCGCGCTCGGTGACGTATTCGTCGGCCACCTCCATCAAACAGAGCAAGAACGTCCTGCTCTACAGCAAGCTCTTTCCGCCCAGCGTGGATTTGGCCACCCTCCCCGACACGCTGGCCACCGGCGGCGAGGTCCTGCAGGAAGTCCTGTCGGGCATGCTCGCTTCCGATGGCGTGTTCATCCGGCGCGAGCATGACCTGAGTGCGTTGAAGTTCCACACCGTTATGGACACCAAGCGTGAGGCCCGCAATCGGGACCAGTCCGATCGCCTGGCGGCGATCCTTGAGCTGATGAACTACCTCGCCGGCGACATCAACAAGCTGGTGAACGAGCGCAACCGCGAGATCGAGAAGCTGCTCGAGAAGATGCCGGAGGCGGAGCGCAAGGGCAATCGCATGGGTGCGGTGAGCATGAACTTCGGCTCCCGCCTGTTTGCCGTCTATCGACAGTTCCAGCTGGCCATCAAGGCCGATCTTGCCGCGGAGCAGGCACTGGCGGTACTGGACGAGGGCAAGAAGCCCGTCATCGTGCTGGAAAACACCATGGAGTCGCTGTTGCGCGACCTGGTGACCGACAACAAGGATGGACTGGAGGAGGGTAGTGAACCGAGCTTGTCCCAGGTGGTGGAGCTACCGCGCGGGATGACGTTCCGCGATGTGCTGCACCGAATGCTGCAACGTCTGTCCTACTACAACGAAACCACGGGTTATGGGGAAGTGACCCAGGTGCAGGTGACGAGCGACGAGGCAATTGAGGCGCGAGAGCGCATCGGCAAGATGATCGACGATTTTCCCGACCTGCCGGTGTCCCCACTGGATGACCTGCGCACCCGCATCCAGCTGGCCGGCTACGCCTGCGACGAGTTGTCGGGGCGCAAGTTGCGTATCGAGGAGCGGGGAAGTCAACAGTTCGCGGTGCCGGTGGCCGAGCGCCCCAAGGCGCATATCGTCAAGGACTTCAACACCGGCGCGAGCGATGCGCTGCTCCTGACCGGTGCCGGCTCCACTGGCATCAGCCTGCACGCCAGCGAAACCTATCCCGACCAGCGCCAGCGCGTGATGATCGAATTGCAATCGGCGGCGGACGTCAACCGGCGAGTGCAGTTCTTCGGCCGCGTCAATCGCAAGGGCCAGGTCTGTGCGCCGGAGATCCGCACCTTGTCGTCGGGTTTGATCGGCGAATCGCGGCCGATCGCCATGCAGAACGCCAAGTTGCGCCGCTTGTCGGCCAACACCACGGCCAATCAGGACAATGCGGCCCTGGATCGCCAGGTGCCGGACTTCATCAATGCGATCGGCGACGAGGTCGCCAAGCGCTACCTCGAAGCGAATCCCCAGATTGCGTCACGTCTGGACATCGACATGGACCGCGACAGTGATGAGCGTGAGGAGTCGTATTTCATCAACAAGCTCACCAGCCGTCTGGTCATGCTCACCAACGTGGAGCAGGAGCAGATCTACGAACGGTTGACCAAGGAATACGTGGACATCATCGACGAACTGAACGCCAAAGGTATCAACCCGCTGCGCTCGCGCGAGTTCGATGTGAAGGCGCGGCTGGTCAGTCGGCAGGTCTTCGAGTCGGGCGATTCGGAATCGTCGTCCGCTTTTCGCCTGCCGGTCTACGCGAACACTGTAGAGTACGACGAGGTGCTGACGCCGATGCGGGGCGAAGAGGTCATGGCGAGGATCCACGATGGCGAGGGAGCCATCCGCGATGCCCGCATCAACGCGCAAGGGAGCCCCACGAGAGTGTTCTTGGGCAAGCTCAAGACAGCGCTGGCCAATGGGCGGGAAGGACTGCTGCAGGGCGCGCTGCCCGACCGGTTCGCTTCGATCGAGGCCGCGCTGGCCGACAAGGAACCCAATGTCGTTAGCCGCCTCCATGAGAGGCTGAGGTTCCTTGATACCACCCTGCCCATGCTGGATGTGGGTGTGCCAGTGCGCTTCACCGGGAATGACAATGAACCGGAAACGGGCATCGTCACCCGCATCGTGTTGCCCAGCCATACCAGAGAAGTACACCTTCCGGGTGCGTATGAGCTGCAAATCGCCGTTCCGGGACGCAACGGCATCGTGAGCCGCACGCTCTACAGCTTGCAGAGCGATGGCCAGTTCCTGGTTCATGCCAAGGCCAGAGCGTCGGACCTGATGGAGGCGTTCGACAAGGCGCCCGAAGGGACAGTGCAGCGTCGGCGCCTGATCCTCGACGGCAACCTGTTCCAAGCCGCGCAGATGGCGGCGTCCCGACGGCTGGGTAGCTCGGTGGTCTATACCGATGCCGATGGGCGTCGCCATCGCGGCGTACTGCTGTCCAAGGCTGTAGGCATGAAGGAGCTGACGGCGTTGCCGTTGCGCGTGGAGTCGGCGCAGCTGGCGGTAGCGCTGTTGAAGGAGCACCCGGAAATCACCTTGTTGTCGACGGGCGAACGCGATCAGGGCGACCCGGCCCAGGACGCCATGATCATGGTCCGTGGCTCCCGGGAGGCCCTGATCGCCGTGCCCGGGACGCGTGTCCGCGGTGGTGCCTTTTTCGAGAACCAGGACCTGCTGGCGATCACAGGAGAGTTCAGCGGCAATCGGCGGCAGATGGTCGCTACGTTGCCGCTGGAGAACCTGGAGGCGGCCTTGAAGGTGATCTATCGGGACGGTCAGTCCTTCTACGCGCCTTCCCGGAGACGGGATGCTTACAACGCTGTCAAAAGCAAAATATACTCAGGCCAAAGTCAGGACGAAGACGGCCTGAAATCGACGGCCGTACTGCAACCGTAATCGCAGCAAGTGAGGTATCCCATGAAACTCGACGATGTACTTCGGCGCCTTGGGTTGGTCGGCGACGATGCCTTCGAGATTGTCCAGTTCCGCACCCTGGGTGATCCGGAGGCGGGTGGCGCGGCCGATCTGGAGCGTATCGAGGAAGCCGACCGCACCGTGGTGGTGGTCTCGCTGTGGCGCTGGACGCATGGTCCGGAAGGGAGCGACCGGGATCGCGAGGGCCAACTGGTGTTCGATGCCACCACCGGCGTCCTGCTGGATGGCGGACAAGGCGATCCCGAGGCCATCGTCGAGGCGATCGCCGCAATGACGCGGCTGGAGGGCTGACGCGATGGCCATGAAGGTCTACATCGCCGAGAAGCCCAGCTTGGGCAAGGCCCTGGCTGGCGAACTGGCCCGCCAGTCACCCGTCATCGATCGGGGAAGGGAGTTCGTGGCTGGCACGGACTGGACCGTGTGCTGGGCGGCCGGCCACATCTTCGAGAATGAGGAGCCGGATCACTACATTCAGGCCAAGTTTCCCGAGGCCAAGCGGACGGCCAAGGGGAGCATTCGCTGGTCAATGGACCATATCCCGATTCAACCTGGTCGTCAGGGATGGCCGGACTGGAAGTTGTCGCTGGAGAAAGGGAAGGAAGGCCTCTACAGCGCCATCCGGAAGTTCGTTGCCCAGGCCGACGTTGTGGTGAACGCCGGCGACGTCGATCGGGAAGGCCAGCGCCTGATCGACGAGATCCTGGAAGAACTGCGCTGCAAAAAGCCGGTGCGGCGCGTGCTCTGCACGGCCAACGACGCGGTAACGGTGGGCAAGGCTCTCAAGGACGAGCGCGACAACGCCGACTTCAAGGCCATGTCGGCATCCGCGCTGGCCCGCATCCATGCCGACTGGTACTGCGGCATGAACCTGTCCCGCGTGTTGACCCTGGTCGCGCAGCAAGGGGGGTATTCCGGCACCTTGCCGTACGGCCGCGTTCAGACGCCAGTGCTGGGATTGATCGTCAAGCGCGACCTCCTGATCGAGAACTTCAAGCCGTCGGACTACTACGCGATCACGGCGGACATCCGGGTCAAGGCCGGCACCTTCAAAGCGAAGTGGAAGCCGCATGATGGCCAGGCGGGACTGGATGCCGAGGGAAGGTTGGTCGACCGCGGTATTGCCCAGCAGCTGCAGGCCCTGGTGCAGGGGCAGCAGGGCCGCATCGCACAGTACGAGGACAAGGAGAAGAGCAAAGGTCCGCCGCTTCCGTTCTCGATCGACGCGATGCGTATCCTGGGTATTCGCAAATACGGGCTCACGGCCGACGAAGTGACCCAGATCGTCCAGGCCTTGTACGACGCCAAGTACGTGACCTATCCACGTTCGGACTGCGCCTATCTGCCGACCTCGCAGCACGGCGACGCACCACGTGTGCTGGCGGCGGTGCGGGCGAACCTCGGACTGGATGATGCACTCGGCGGCCAGATGGATGCGTCTCGCAAGTCGCGGGCTTGGAACGACGGCAAGGTCACCGCACACCACGGCATCATTCCGACAGGCGAACGTGTCGATCCCGCCACGTTGCCGCCCATGCAGGCTGCCATTTACCGGGAAATCGGCCTGCGTTATGCCGCACAGTTCATGCCCGATATGCGCTACCGCGCTGTGTCGGCCTTGGTGGAGGTGAAGGGCCAGCATTTCACAGCCAGCGGCACGACGACCCTCTCGCCAGGGTGGCAGGCGCTCTACGGCGGCGCGGCCGCCGAATTCGACGCCGGTGAGGGTGACAAGAGTGAAGGCGAGGGTGGCGTGCTGCCGCCGATGACGTCGGGTGAGGCGGCCCTATGCCACGGTCTGGATGTCCAGGCAAAGAAGACGGCGCCGCCGCCGCACTTCACCGAGGACACCTTGCTCGAAGCGATGGCGTCCGTACACAAACACGTCGAGGACGAACGGATCCGCGAGATCTTCAAGCGGATGTTCGATGCCAAGAAGGATGGCGACGAAGGCGCCTGCGGTCTGGGCACCGCGGCCACGCGCCAGACCTACGTGCCCAAGCTCGTCGAGTCGGGTTTCCTGACCAAGGAAAAGGGCAAGGGGAAAGGGAAGGTCGTGTACCTGATCTCGACCCGGGCAGCCCGGGCCTACATTCCGGCGCTGCCGCGGGATGTTGCGGCGCCGGACATGACTGCGCTGTGGGAGACCGCCCTGGGCGAGATTGCCGAGGGCCGGAGCACCTACGCGCAGTTCATGGAGAAGCTGATCAGCTGGGTGGACGTCAAGATCAAGGAGATCACCGAGCGTGGTGTCGCCATTCCCGCTGATGCGGCGCCAGCGCGCCCGGGCGACCGCAAGCCAGCCGCGAAGCCGACCGGCAAGCGCGCATCGGGATCGGGTGCGAGGCGTGCGGCTCCGGCGGGCGATGGAGAAAAGGCCTGCCCGGAGTGTGGTCGGGCGATGGTGCGCCGCCAGTCAGCGAAAGGGGCATTCTGGGGTTGCAGCGGCTTCCCGGGTTGCCGACATGCAGAAAACGACGGCTGATGCCGCGAAGGAGTCGGACTCATGAATCTGTTGGTAGACGAACTCAAGCGTGTGGCCTCCGGTCCGAATGGACTGGACCCGGAAGTGCTGATGGTGATCCAGCGCAATCTGGTGAGCCAGGTCATGCAGCTCTACCGGGACGACTACGTCAAGTTCGGCCAGGATCTGGCTGTCCGTGGTGTGTCGCCGGATGAGGTTCGGGCCGAGCGGGCGCAGCTCCTTTCCCAGCTCGTGCAGAGCGAATACCGGCACCGTGCGAGCAACGGCCAAGGGTTCTCCCTGCCCATGTACGTTGAGGTGGCGACCAACCACTACCGCGTGGAGATCCAGCGGCTGGGTCAGTCACTGAGCGACTACGTGTCGGTGGCGACGGCTGCCGCGGAGCGTCACTACGTGGCCAGTGCGGCCGAAACCCGGCGCTCTGAACCGGGGGTTGAAGCGCTGACCCAGAAGTTGGCCGACCAGCTGGACAAGCTGGAAACGGCCCTCGAGGGGCTGTCCAGGGTGTCTCGTTCCGACGTCCCCACGCGCGAGCTGCGCGCCGCGCTGGAGCGGGTCTTCGCCGATGCCCGACGGGAGCCCTTTACCGGCGCACTGGTCGAGCAGGCCCGAACGCTGGCCGCCGCCAAGAGCTATGACCGAAAGCACTTCGGCGAGGGATCGGTCACATATGACTTGCCCGGCATGAAATGATGTCATACCATTTCATACCACGAACACACGAAAGGAGCTGATTTCATGGCAACGCAACTGAACAATCAGTACACGTTCGACTCGCGTCTCGTCGCCGAGGCGGTGCAGGTGCCTGATGGCGCCTTCATCGTGATCGACGATCTCGCTTTCGCGGAGAATGGTCTGGGGCGCAAGATTGCCCAGACGATGGCGGTTGAGATCGAAGGACGGCACGTGTCGCTGGCGTATGTGGATGACGATGCCACCACGTATGACCTGGTGCTGGCGGAAGACAAGCCGGAGGTCATCGGCACGTTCCAGCAGCTGCAGTCGCGGCACGCGGATGCGTATGACCGGTTGGTGCGGGCTTTCGGGGGTGTGGGGAAATTTTCGCCTCACGAGATGGTGATCGCCCTGCATTGGCTGCAAGGGCGCAAGATGTCCATCGAGTTCGAGACGTACTTCGAGGCCGCGTCCTTCGCTCGCCAGCAGTCGGCACGGAGCGCCTGGGTGGTCGGCAACCGCTATGACGCCATGGCACTTGCACCGGTGGACTGGAAGACGCTGGGCATCTGAGGCGCGGCATGGAGATTGTCATGGTGCAGCGTGGAATGGGGCATTTCATCGGTCGCCTCTTGGCGATGCCGTTGGTGGTGACCGGCTTCATGCTGGCGGGCGCGTTGGTGTTTCAGGCGCTGCTCTACATCCGCTATGGGCAATCGCTGTTCGACAACATGGATCTCCCCGGCGCCGACTTCGCCATGTTCCAGCAGAGCCCGGCGGTTATTCGGTGGCCAGCGCAGCTCGTCGCACGTGCGTGCCACTTGTGGCTGGTGCAACCGCAGAGTGCCGTGGTGGTGTTGGTGGTGGGCACGGTGTTGGGGTGGACCTGGGTGATGGGCCGGTACCGCACAGCCACCGCTGATCGCGCCGTCCAGCGGGGTGGCGATTAATCGTTTCGATGGAGGCAACGGCATAGGATTGGCGCATTCGACAGCGGGCACATTTGATCGCATGATCCACCCGAAAACCGCCATGGCTATCTGCATCAGCGACTACCCACAACTCAAGCTCATTGCCTGGAATCGACAGGAGGACGAGCTGCTGGCGGAGGAAGATGCTCTGGCGTTGTACGAGCGCAACTGGAGGTACGTGGATCAGCGCGCCTTGACGAGCAAGGAGTGGGCATTGATCAATCGATTGGTGCGCGACCATGGGAACGGGGTGCTGCATGTTTGAGCGCCCCCATCATCAGCGTATTGCAGCGGTGCTGGAGACCTTTCATCGAGGCCTGCTGGAGGAAGCCGGGTGCTATTTCGCCGGCGGCACGGCCATCGTGATGCAACTGGGTGAATACCGCGAGTCGAGGGACATCGACTTCCTGTGCTCGTCCAAACAGGGTTTCCGCCTGCTGCGCGAGACGGTGACGCAGAACAGCCTTGGCGATCTACTCACGTCGCCGGCAACGTATCGACGCGAGGTCCGGTTGGAGCGCGACAGAATCAGTACGTTCATCGCGGTCGGCGGAGAGCCGATCAAGGTGGAGTTCCTGCTGGAAGGCAACATCGAGATTGGCGGCGCGTACGATCCACGGTTCAAGGTACCGACGCTGTCGAGGGAGGATCTGTACGCGGAGAAGCTGCTGGCCAATGCCGACCGCGGCATGGACAAGGCCACCATGAGCCGCGACCTGATCGACCTGTCCATGATGCTTGAAGGTTGGGGGCCGGTGCCGAGCGGTGCATGGGAGAAGGCCACGAAAGCCTATGGAAGCCAGGTGGCGCGCTCACTGGGGAACACCCTCACGCTGATCGAGAATCGCGGTCATCTGGCGTGGTGCCTGGTGCGCATGCGCATGGATCCTGCATTGGTCGATCGGATTCCGCAGCTGGCAACCAGCCTGTCGCGTTCTATGCCGTCTTCGGGGTCGAGTATGTCTCTTGCGGACGAACCAACCCCTCTTCCCCGTCCCTGATAAGGCCCGTGCCATTATTCGGTAGCCGCCAGCATTCCTGTGCGCAAGGATGGATCGTCGCTGTCGGCCGGCATTCGATTTCATGCAGATCGGGCAAGTTGTCAACCGGGGCTTTTATGCGTTCTGACCGAGTTGTCCCCGGTAGCATGGAAGCGCCTTCGAGAGCAGATGATCGCTAGCCGTTGCCGAGATGATCGGAGTTCGTGATCGAAGTTGAGCCATCATGCTGCCGAGAAGAGCTGTTGGTGTAGGGTTTTGGGACCAAAGCCGATCCGGCCGATCGGTGGCCAAGTGGCAATGATCTGAGATCGAAGCGTCCCCATGGACAGCAAACAAGAATCGCTCACTGCTGTCGACCTGGCTGCCCGTCAGCAAGCACGTGAGCCCATCGCTTTCGAGCGAGCTGAGCGCAAGATGGCGAAGGTGAGGCCCGCCATCGTCGAGGCCGCAGGGCTCTTCCGGAGCGCGTCCAGAGCCTCTCGGCCGACGAAACGTATCAAGCTGGTGCTCGAGGCGGCATCGGCCTGGGCGGCGCCCATCGCCAAGGTGTCGGCATGTCGGCGTGGGTGTGCGCACTGTTGCTACATTCCGGTCGTCATCACGTCGGCCGAGGCGCGTCTGCTTGCCTCGCACACGGGCCGCCCGCTACGCCAGGTGGATGGCGTGCGGGTGAACACGCTCACGACAACGGAAGGTGAGGCGCGGGCCAACATGATGGCGGAAGGTGCCGAGTTCGTGGGCAAGCCTTGCCCCTTTCTGCGTGGTGGCGAATGCTCGGTCTATGACATCAGGCCGTTGGCGTGCCGGACGCATTTCAATCTCGACGACGACGCGTTGCTTTGCGAGCGGGTGGAGGGCCATCCCGCCAGCGTCCCCTACGTCGACACACGGGAAGTCTGGGCCGCGAGTCTCACCCTGCAGCCGCAGGAGGTTCTTGCCGACATCCGCAGCTTCTTCGGGGACGACGAGGAGGTCGAATCGTGACGCCACCGAGGCACCAGCCGACAGCAAAGAGCCCATCTGCTGCCAATGAAAGCTGTTGGTGTGGTGTGTTGTAGACCAAAGCCGATCGGGCCGATCCGGTGTCAAAAAAAGCCCTGATGCCAAAGCACCTATCTGCTGTCGATAAGCTGCCGGTGGTGCCCTGCGCGGCAAAGCCGCCAACCCATTCCTGACGCCATAAGAAGCCGGATCGTTGCCGAAAGGTCCGGTCTGCGGGCGAGGCGAGAGTGTCTGTGGTCAGGCTGTGTCGGTGATGGTGTAGGAGAGGCGTGTGCGCCCTACCGAGCGTTCAAATGTCGCGGCGGCCGGTCAGCCGCCGCGAATGCCGCGTTTAGATGGCGATCGACCACCTTGATGGCGGAGTGGTGCCTGGGTGTGATGTTGCCACCGCGTGGTCGTGATGCCCTCGCCGCTGAATGGCATGTCGGCGTGAGTTGCATGGGTCTCGGTGGCAAGCTTGCAGTTCGGTCCGTTCGCGCTATTTACCCGTTCGGATACAGACGCCGGTTTTCCTCTTCGCGCTCCTGTTCCCATCGGTTGCGGACGTCGCTGCGTGCTTCGCTCATGGCCTCGGAAAGTTCAACAAGGCCCGGGAACTCGTCGTAGACCCATTTGCCGGCCTGCCGTAGATCCTCGTTCTCGCCGTAGTCGGCGTAGGCCTTGACCATGGCCAGCACGACCTTGGTGTACCGCTCATCCAGCGGGCCAAGGATCTCGCCGAGGGGGNGGGCATGGCTGGGGTTGTAGAGCGAGAGGATGCATTTGGCTAGCGCCATCTGCCCGCTGGTGCCCGAGTGCTGTTTCACGAGGGCCAGGCCGTCAAGATAAGGGTAGGACATGGAATGGTCTCCTTCGGTGGCAGGTTGCTTCTGCTCGGTAGCTTACGGCCTTCATCGTGGTTAACGCGATCCAGACCTCGGCCGACGGGTTGGGATCTTCGAGGGCAAGCGGCGGCAACGCCAGGGCT
>ADIG01001042.1_pt1 | contig 20428 bp, 18 predicted proteins | sample 268288 | NCBI WGS metagenome assembly ADIG01 (sample SAMN02954299, study PRJNA39533) | groundwater metagenome | biome: aquatic; feature: FW106 well; material: groundwater; isolation source: FW106 well in Area 3 of the Oak Ridge Field Research Center (FRC) near the... | place: USA: Oak Ridge, TN ...
TTACCTACCCGCCCAGCGTCGGCCGCAACATCGACGAGATCCTGCGCACCCTCGATGCGTTGCAGGTGACTGACAAGCAGCCCGTCGCGACGCCCGTGGATTGGAAACCTGGAGACGACGTTGTGGTGTCCCCGACGCTTTCCGATGCGGAAGCCGAAAAGCAGTTCGGCAAACTGCGGATAGTCAAGCCGTACCTGCGCTACGCCAAGGTCAAGACCGCATGATCGAGGCACGCGTCGACTTTACCGCCATGATCGGGCACACGCCGCTGGTACGTCTGCGGCGTGCATCCGAGGCAACCGGCTGTGAGATCTTCGGCAAGGCCGAGTGGCTGAACCCGGGCGGTTCGATCAAAGATCGAACCGCGCTCGGGCTGTTGTCCGACGCAGAAGCACGCGGCTTGATCCGCCGCGGCGGCACCATCGTCGAGGGTACCGCCGGCAATACCGGAATCGGCCTGGCACTGCTGGGCGCAAGTCGCGGCTACCCGAGCATCATCGTGATGCCGAACAGCCAGAGCGCCGAGAAGGTCGAGGCGCTGCGCCTGACCGGCGCCGAAGTAAGATTGGTGCCGCCCGCGAAGTTCGCCGATCCGGCACACTACGTGCATTTTGCGCAGGCCTTGGCCGAGGAGGCCAATGCGCGCGACCCTGGCAGCGCCTGGTTCGCGAACCAGTTCGACAACACTGCCAACCGCGATTTCCACGCTGCCACCACGGCGGTCGAAATCTGGGATCAGACCGGTGGCGCCGTGGATGGCTTCGTGTGCTCGGCCGGCACCGGCGGCACGCTTGCCGGGGTCGCGGTCGAACTGAAAGCGCGCAAGCCCGGGGTGCGCATCGCGCTGGCGGATCCTACCGGTTCGGCACTCGCAAACTTCGTCAATCATGGCGAACTTCTGGCTGAGGGCAATTCCATCACCGAGGGCATCGGCTCGAGCCGCGTTACCGCCAATTTGCAGGATGCAAAGGTGGATGTCGCCTACAGCATCCCCGATACCGAGTCAGTGCCCCTGCTGCATCAACTGCTGGCGATCGAAGGTATGGGCCTTGGCGGTTCGTCCGGGGTGAACATCGCCGGTGCAATCCGGCTGGCGCAAGAGCTCGGGCCCGGCCATGTCGTGGTGACCGTGCTGGCCGATGCCGGGGCCCGGTATGCGAAAAAACTCTTCAACCCGGCGTTCTTGCACGCGAAAGAGATCCCGGTACCGGAGTGGCTGGAGCGCGCGTTCGCCCCTTAGGCGCTGCATCGCATCGGGCAATCCTGATGGGTATTGAGGCCTGCTAAAGTGCCTTCCGGGCTATTTTGCGCCTCGCCGTTCAAAACTCCGGTCGAGCAGTCATCGGCGCTGGCGCGCGCACCGGGCGGCCAAAACTGAACCCTCCCGTTCCACGCAGTCACGGGAACGTGCGTGCAAGCCCACCCGATGTTGCATAGCGCGGTGCCTACACTGACGATATGCGTGTTCCTTCGCCCAAGGCCTTGGGACATGGCCGCGCCTCAGTCGCCACAAGACTGGGGCTTTCTTTTGTGTCGTCGTTTCTGCACGACGCTGCTGCCCCGGCGAATATTTGCCAGGCAGGCGACGCTGGCCGGAAACGCGGTCACGAATTCGAAGTCGCAGTCCTTGCGCTCACTCGCCTGCAACACCACGACGTAACGACTATCGAGCACGATCAGCGTGCGCCTGCGTCTTGGCCGACCGCGATTGTCAGATCGAACCTGGCCGATGACATCCACGTCCAGATCCTCGGCCACGAGAAATTGTTCCTGACCCGATTTTCAGACCCGATTTTCAATCCGGTCCAGCCGGCGGAAATTCAATTCTCGCGGTGTGGTTGTTGAATCAAGAGCGTTTCGTCCACCTGTGGTGGCCGAGCCACCTTTCTCTGTGTGGCCAGAGAAACGTGGCCCAAAGAGAGGCCACCCTCCTCGGCGCTTGCCGGGCTGCGCCCGACAAGTCCGTGAGCCGCGGCCGGGCTTTTCGACAGGACTCCTGTCCTGGCGAAAAGGCGCCGGCATCCATGCCGACGCCCCTGCGGGCCTGTCGTCCACGGCTCACCGCCTCACAAGGGAGTGGAGATCAAGACCAAGGTCAAGGTCAACAGCCACAGCCACAGCCACAGCCACAGCCACAGCCACAGCCACAGCCACAGCCACAGCCACAGCCACAGCCACAGCCACAGCCACAGCACCAAACTGGCTAAGCAGGCTCCATCGACCCCATGCTCACGCTGGTGTACCGGGACGGCATTGCCAAATATCGCATACCGATATACGTAATTGCATGATAAAAACCTTCGCCGACAAGGACATGGAAGCCCTGTTCAACGGCAACCGCGCGCGAAGGTTCGTGAACATCGAAGCCGCGGCACGGCGCAAGCTCGCGCAACTGCACGCGGCGGCGAAACTGGACTTCCTGCGTGTGCCGCCAGGCAATCCGCTGGAGCTGCCCAAGGGCAACCGTGCCGGCCAATATTGAGGTCCGCCAAAGCGCTTTACGGGCTATTTTTCGTCTCGCCGTCCAGAAAGAAGGCTCTGGTCGAGCGGTTGTTAGCGCTGGCGCGCGTCAGCGCGCGCTGGACGGCCGAAACGGCCAACGCCTGTCGCCGTGCCAGACTGCGGCGCCGCGCGGCAATGGGTGCCCAGCGCAGCGACCGGCAGGTTACCGCGAACCGTCTGCCAGCGACGCGAGGCTGTGCTGTTCTGGCCACCGGCCAAACCGGAAACCATCTTTCCGCGCGTATATCACGTGTTTCCGGTAGACCGGATTGCTGATCGCGACGATATGCGCCCACTTCTTCAAGGCGCGCTATTCACGCCCACGTGGAACCATGCAGCACGGCCATGCGCAGGTTGCCGTACGGACTGGTCGCTACGGCAGGCGCGCAGCTCCCGTGTGCGGCCTTGAAAAGCTCGGCCGATGACGGAATTATTGTATTTTATGCGTGGCGCAGTTGGCACGCCACGGAACACCAAGGTCAGCATATGAACGAGACACCCGATTACGCTCCGCCCAAGGTCTGGACTTTGAGCAAGCCCAATGGCGGCAAGTTCGCCAGCATCAACCGACCTGTGGCCGGTGCCACCCACGAAAAGACACTGCCGGTAGGCAAGCAGCCGCTGCAGTTGTACTCGCAGGGAACGCCGAACGGCCAGAAGGCCACCATCATGCTCGAAGAGCTGCTGGCCGCGGGCCACCGCGGCGCCGAGTACGATGCGTGGCTGATCCGGATCGGCGAGGGTGATCAATTCTCCAGCGGCTTTGTCGCGGTCAATCCGAACTCGAAAATTCCGGCGCTGGTCGATCGCAGCGGCCCGGCGCCAATCCGCGTGTTCGAATCAGGTGCCATCCTGGTGTATCTCGCCGAGAAATTTGGTGCGCTGCTGCCAACCTCCCAACCGGCGCGCGCCGAATGTCTGTCATGGCTGTTCTGGCAGGTAGGCAGCGCGCCGTTCGTCGGCGGTGGGTTCGGGCATTTCTACGCTTACGCGCCGAGCAAGATCGAATATGCCATCGACCGCTTCACGATGGAGACCAAGCGCGAGCTGGACGTGCTGGACCGGCGCCTGGCCGAACACGAGTACGTCGCCGGCGATGCCTACACGATCGCCGACATCGCTATCTGGCCGTGGTATGGCGGCTTGGTACGCAACGAGATTTATCACGCCGCCGAGTTCCTGTCGGTCGGAAATTACCGGCACCTCGGTCGCTGGGCGGACGCTGTCGCAGCGCGACCCGCCGTGCAGCGCGGACGCATCGTCAACCAGACCTCGGACGACCCCACCAAGACGTTGCGCGAGCGGCATGCCGCGGCAGACTTCGACGCGGTGGCGTGGCAGTTGCCGGGCACAAAGTCGGTATGAATTGCTGGCATGGCGGCCAGACCGCCGAATAGTGCGGTTGCGACTTCGCTCAGATCCCTCAGACGGAACGGCCGAAGATGATCAGCGCTGCGCAAGCCTTGCACATCGCGAGCCTCAAAAGACTTCGCCCTCCCTCTTCACCGCACTTCTCGCTTTCTCCAATCGCTCGTAGACCTGACTACCCAGCGCCTTGGACACCAGCTCCCGCATGTCCTGCTTGCCCATGTAGTCGCTGAACAGGTCTTCGTTGAGTTCCATACGCTCGATGAACAACGACTCGAGCACTTGGCGGAAAACCAGCTGGAATTTCTCCAGGGAGTTCACCTCGGCAGCTTTCTGCAGCGACTCGTTTTGACTGGCGGCTTCGGCGATCTGGTCGAAGAAGAGCTGATCGGCATCGTTCAGTTCACCGCCGAAACGCTCGTTGATGAGGTCGATCAGGCGCGAAAGCGGCACGTCATCGTCATGCACCTTACCGGAGCCGACTTCGCGTGGCCCATCCAGCGGTTTGGCATAGCCTTCTTTCAGGCTGATCGAACCCTCGCTGATTTTTTGCAGCCTGTAGTAGTCGAGTTCGACTTCTTCGTCGAACTCGTAGTTCGGTCCGCTCTTGCGCTTTGGCAGTTTCAGCACGAGATGCCGCAGGTAGGTGTAGAGCTTTTCGAGGTCGCTGTCCTGATACGGAAGCACCTGGCTCAGAAAGCTGTAGAGATTGCGGAAGGCTTGCAGCTTGCCGCGCCAGAGTTCTGCCTCGTCCTCGTCCGTACTTTGCAATTGAGAAAACCGTGCGACAGCCTGATCCAGAATGACGTTCATCGCCTTGTGATCGCCTGGGCTTTGGCGTCTTTTCGGCGCAAAGAAGACATGCGCAAAGTCGGCTACTTCAATTTGCAGATAAATTCCTGACGCGTCGAGCTCAGCCTTGACCTCGTAGAGCTTGTCCGGGTCGACCTGTTCGCCCATCACGGAACCGTCGTAGTACTGGCGAAACGCCTCTTGGATGTCCTCAGGCTCGTTCACGAAATCCAGTACGAACGTGTCGTCTTTCAGCGGATGCGTACGATTCAACCGTGACAAGGTCTGTAACGCTTGAATGCCAGCCAGCCGCTTGTCCACGTACATCGTGTGTAGTAGCGGTTGGTCGAAGCCAGTCTGGTATTTCTCGGCAACCAGCAACACACGATAATCCGGTTTGGCGAAGGTTTCGGGTAGCTCCTTCTCCTTGATGCCGTCGTTCATGGCGACTTCGGTGTACGTCTTGTCGGGGATCTTGCCGTCTTCGACGGCACCAGAGAACGCCACCAGGCTTTTGATCGGGTAGCCTTTCTCCTTGATGTAACGATCAAACTCCTGCTTGTAGCGCACCGCCTCCAGCCGCGAGCCGGTGACTACCATCGCCTTCGCATGCCCGCCGATTTTGTGGCGCGTGAAATGCTGAAAGTGCTCGACCATAATCTCCGTCTTCTGGCCAATGTTGTGCGGGTGCAATCGCATGAAGCGGGCCAGCGCCTTTGCAGCTTTCTTGCGCTCGACGTTCGGATCTTCCTCGGCCTTCTTGATCAGCTTGTAGTACGTCTTGTAGGTGACGTAGTTCTTCAGCACGTCCTCGATAAAGTGTTCTTCGATCGCCTGCCGCATGGTGTAGCGGTGGAACGGCTCGCCGTTGCGACCGAAGATCGCCAACGTCTTGTGCTTGGGTGTCGCCGTAAAGGCAAAGAAGCTCATATTCTGCTGCTGGCCACGCTTGGCCATGGAGCGGAACAGACGTTCCAGTTCCACTTCGCCTTCTTCCTTGGCCATTTGCTGCGCCCTGCGCCACAACTCGGCGCCACCCAGCACGCCCTTGAGTTCCGTTGCTGTCTCGCCCGATTGCGAGCTGTGCGCCTCGTCGATGATCACCGCGTACTTTCGCGTGGGCAAATGGCTCTTGCTGGCTTCGCCGCGTTCCTCGTTCAACTTGGCCAGTTGGCCGGCAACGAACGGAAATTTTTGCAGGGTAGTGATGATGATCGGCACGCCCGATTCCAGCGCCTCGGCTAGTTGGCGCGAATCCTCGTCGATCTTCTGCACCACGCCCTGGCGGTGGTCGAATTGGTAGATTGTGTTCTGCAACTGGCGATCCAGCACCACGCGGTCCGTAATGACAACCACGCTATCGAACTGGCGCTCGTCGTGCGCGTTGTGCAGGCTGGAAAGACGATGTGCAAGCCACGCAATGGTGTTGCTCTTGCCGCTGCCGGCGGAGTGCTCCACCAAATAATTGTGCCCCACACCTTCGGCCGCCGCCGCCGTCACCATCTGGCGCACCGCCTGCAGCTGGTGATAGCGCGGGAAGATCAGGCTTTCCTTGCGTACCTTCTTCCCATCGTCGGCGACCTTCTCCACCACATCCACGTGAAGAAAGCGCGCGAGCAGATCGAGCAGACTGTCCCGTTGAAGGACTTCTTCCCACAGGTAGGCGGTCTTGTAATTATGACCGTCCGGATCGGGTGGATTGCCTGCGCCGCCGTGATCACCGCGGTTGAAGGGCAAGAAGTAGGTCGCCGATCCGGCCAGGCGCGTGGTCATGTGCGCAGCTTCGGTATCAACCGCGAAATGCACCTGGGTGCGCTGGGCAAACGCAAAAATAGGCTCCCGGGGATCGCGATCCTGCCGATACTGGTGAATGGCATTGGCGGCAGTTTGCCCACTGAGCGGATTCTTCAGCTCCAGCGTCACCACCGGAATGCCGTTGACCGACAACACCACATCGAGTGACTTCTCGTTCCTGGCACTGAAGTGCAGTTGCCGGGTGAGGCCGAGGCGATTGGCTTGGTAACGCGCTTCCAGCTCCGGGTTGAGGCCGTGCGCCGGACGAAAGAAGGCGATACGCAAAGTCTTGCCGAAACACTTGAAGCCGTGGCGCTGCGTGGTCAGCGCGCCGTGGGTGTCCAGCCATTTGCACAACGATTCAAGGACTCGCTCGCCGGTTTGCTCTCCGTGCAGCGCTTCAAGCTTGTCCCACACGCTGCCTTGGGTGGCACGGATGAAAGCCAGCGCCTCATCGGGGAAGATCGCACGCTCGCGGTCGAAGCTTTTGGCATCCACTCGGGTGTAGCCATCGTCGAGCAACGCGGCCTCGATGGTGGTTTCGAACGCGGCTTCGCTGGTGCGTTTCATAGCTATCCCCTTGCACCATCAATGTACTTTGGTAGCAGTTGTTTGAGTACAAAGAAAAATTCTTGTAACCGTCCCTTTCCGTCACGGTTTTCGATATTGGCCAATGCGATTCTGGCGGCCGCGATCGACAATGGCAGGGCTCGCGCATTTTGTCCAAACCCGAAGAAAGTATCGATCCGCGCCTTTCTCAGTTTGGCCAGCGCGTCCGCGTCCAGGTGTAGTACCTTGATCGTAGCTGTTGCGCGCTCATCACCATCAGGATTGGGATGCACATGACCGCTCCACGCAAAGCGAAAGCGCCGCTCACAGCCATCAGACAATGGAGATACGAACAGCTGCTCGTCCCACCAGTTTCCCTTCACCGGAGCACCGTAACCAAGGGAAGCATCTCCGCCATTTGCGGGAACGCAAGCAACGACATTCCGGTAGTCGACGTCTTCCCACTCACCACACTCGCACTGTGGCTTAACGTGTTCGACGTGGAAGGAGCCGTTGTCTATAGTCCGTCCCGTGTAAGCACACAACCATCCCTGCTCTTCAAGCAGTTTTACCTTCAGAGCTCCGTATGCAGCTGTCCCCAAAAGGTCATGGTATGTGTGATTCGCTTCCCGATTTGCATCACGCCATGCTGTGAGTTCTTGAGGCGGATTGGTCTTGGTGACTCTTCTCATTGTGGTCCCAACAGCGCAAACCGATCCAGCAGTGCGATCGCCGACTGAAGATCTGGAAAGTCGCCTATTTCAGCGCGAAGTTTCTCCGCAAGGCTCCGCGCCTCTTCCAGCTTGCCGTTATCAATTCCTTGATAGATTGCTGAAAGCCGCTGTTCTGTGTCGTAATCGCGGGCAGTCACGCCCATGATGTTTTGCAAAATCCAGCCGCTGTCCATGCCAAAAGACTGAGACGCACTGGTTGTGACGACTCTCCCTGACTCTTCGTGGTGTAAAAGCAGCAACTTTTCAGGCCGCACCTGACCAATGACTTGTGGCGAGTGCGTGGACACAATGAACTGGCATCGCGTGAAGGTTTTTTGGAGCAATCTCAATACCCGACGCTGCCAACTTGGATGGAGGTGTAACTCGACCTCATCGATCAGCACCACCGCCATGCCTTCGGAGATAGGGCTATCACTGCTTGGGTTGGCAATGGCCAGGCGTCGGGTTAGGTCGAACACAATCGCCAGCAAACCGCGTTCGCCATCAGAGAGTTGCTCAAGGAAAAGCCTTTGCCCACCCTTTGTCACGCTGAATTGCGGCGGCCGCCCGTCATGCAACGCGAGACCGCAGACCTCCGGTAGAAATGTTTGGATTGCCTGTTCCAGTTGCTGGAATAGCCGGTCTTTGGTCACGGTAGCCTCGGACTCGACGACCCGATACCAATTGGCGAAATCGTTAAGCGACACTTCCAGTTGATTTAGCGACTTGTCGTAGGCCGCGGCTGCGTCAATTCTCTTTGTTCTTGGTAGCACGGGCGGAAGTCGAGACAAGAGGCGAGACGTTGTATAGAACACGGCAAACGGTTGACTGCTACCTTCCTTTAAGCTTGCGGCCAGTTCATCTCCATCCGTCGCCGCGTCATCTGGAAGAATGCGTACGGCGGCGATGTCCGAAGCTTGATCAAGTTGGATTTCAATGAGCCGAATTTCATCATTGATGTCTAGCGCTTCTTTCGATCCCTTCTTCGTCTCACGTGTAGCGAAGCGCAGGTCGTCTCGGCGCTTCAGCAGGCTTTCGACCTTATCAGCTGCCAAGGGTGCTGAACGGGTTAGATCCACATTGACTTTTGCAGCATCGAGGCCAAACATGACCGACACCGATAGCCCGGGCTTGCCCAACTGAACGTCGGAATCACTCAAGCCTAGCGGTGACTCGTTGGAAACCGTGAACTTTGGTAGCGCTACCGACAGGGCGCTCGTCAGTGCCCTCAACACGCCAGATTTGCCGACGCCATTTACGCCGGCGATAACTGTAACGTCATCAGAAAATTCCAAGTCGATCTGCTCGAAGCCCCGGAAGTTGGCGATGGTGAGTTTCTTCAGCTTCATTCGGTCATCTGCTCCAGCGGAATCTGGCCGGTGACCGCAGCCGTGATCAGAGCGACACGGCGCTCCGCAAGCAAGCGCAGCGAGTTTTGCAATTCGCCACCTACGGTCTCAAGCCGGGAGTTGCTGCCTGCAAGATACTGTTGGATCTCGCCTTGCTCATCAACAGGCGGCAGTGGAACCGGAAGCTCCTTAATATTTGAGCCGGATATGGACGCTAGATTCGTCGAGCGCTTGGCTCTGCTCTCAAAGTAGCGCTTGGCCTCCAGCGTCGAGGTCCACAGGGCTAGCCAATCGGAATCAACGGCATGAGGCCGGACAGCAAAGACATGGTTCTGGTGGAGACAAGGCATGATCTCGTCGCGCCAAACACAGCCTCTTCCGAGCTTGTCCATGTCACCACCCTCATTCATCAGGACGTCGCCATACGCCAGAAGGTTAGATGCCGCCTCCGATGCCGGCACTTCAACGGTCAGGACTTCGCTCAACTTGAGATAACCATCTTGAACATTTGCTACGCGCAAGTATGGGTATTCCAGCAACTCGCCTGAGTACTGTTTCCCCAAGGTCAAACCGCCCCGGACCTGAGCAAGCTGCTTTAAACGTTGCAAGCCCCAATGCGCCGGAATCTCGCCAAGCCATTCTTGACACGACTGCTTCAGCGGGGCCGTGGGGTCCATACCGCGGGTGACGACGCGGCTGATGAGCGCGACGCGCTTTTCTTCCAGCAGCGCCAGCATGCATTCCTTCTCGGACATCAACCCGTCGATGCGCGCGGTTTCGCGGTCGAGGTAGTCGGCGATGCGACGCTGCGTTGGCAATGGTGGCAGCGGGAGCACCGCAAGTCCGATTGCATCCTTTGGTAACCCATAGCGCGTGACGCCAGTGGCCTCCAGCTCAAGCTGAAGAGCGACGGGCCGTGACTGAAGACACCGGAACAGAAAGCGTCCGTCCAGCACGTCTTTTCTAGGGCGAATGATTGCGAGATGGTATCCACACACGAAGTCATCTGCGGCTCCCTCCACATACGCGGGAATTGCGATGTCATTCCAAGACTCCGAGTCCTTCGTGATGACTACATCGCCAACGTCAAGTCGAAAGCGCTCGATCTCTTGCGGCGTAGCAGTAGCTGCCATCAGGTTCATTTCGGACGACACTCGGTCGTTCTTGTACACATCGGTGTAGTTGCACAGCCGAACCGGCAACTCGTCATCGAACGAATGCTTGTCAACGTTGCTGACGGCGAACTCGGACGTAGTCTTCAAGGGCACACGTCGCCACCCATCGGGAAGCGAGGCCAGCAAATCGGCGCCATTCACTCTGTCACCTCCCGCAGCAACTCCAGAATTCGCCGCTCTACTCCGGCCAACTCCGCGTCGATCTCCTTCAACGGCCGCGGCGCCTTGTACTGGAAGAACACGCGGTTGAAGTTGATCTCGCAGCCGACCTTGCCGATGCCGCCGTCCTGCTCGTCCACGGCCACGCGATCGATCCACGCATCGGCCACATACGGCCGCACCTCGCGCAGCACGTAGCTGACGATATCTTCCTTCAGCGGGACGCTTTCAACGTCTTTCAGGGCCGGGTCGGCTTCGTACTCGGTATGTTTGCCCTTGCCATCGGCATACAGACCCAGCACGGCGTACAAATCCCGAGTGGACAAATCATCCGGCAGTGTCTGACCCGGAAATAGCTGACTGTCTCCCAACGGGTCGGTCTTGTGCTGTTTGGCGACAACCGGCATGGCCTCAGGATCCACCGAAGTGAAACATTCACGGAAGATCTTTTTCTGCGCCGTGCCCTTGGCACCGGCTGTCCAGCCTTTCATGTCTTCGGGCAGGTGTTTGATGACTTTCTGTACCTTGTCCCACGTCTTGTTCCAGTCCAGCGTCGGGTAAGTGCCGACCGCATCCTCTACCGCCTGCAGCGCGTCGAACAGTTCGGGGCAGGTATTGAGAAAGCGCTCCTTGGCCTCCGTGGTCAACTGAAAGCGCAGGCGCAAGGGGCGTTGGACGGTGATGCGGCGGTAACCAAAGTCAGCGTTGTCGAACACGCGGCTGGTTTTGTTGTTCTCTGGCGAGCCATGTTCGCGGGTGACATCGTCAATGGCGGCTTGGTCAAGGTAGCGGCGTTTGTCGCCAAGGCTGCGCTTCATCGGTGCCCAGCGTTCGCGGGCATCGATCAGCTGGATCTTGCCCTTGCGATGCTTTGCCTTGCGGTTGGTCACAACCCAGATGAAGGTGCCAATGCCGGTGTTGTAGAACATCTGCTCGGGCAGCGCGACGATGGCTTCGAGCTGGTCATGCTCGATGATCCAGCGGCGGATCTCGCTCTCGCCGCTGCCAGCGCCTCCGGTGAACAGCGGCGAACCGTTGAACACGATAGCCGTGCGTGAGCCCGGCTTGTCGCGGCTGCCGGCTTTGTAGTCTTGAAACTTGCTCATCATGTAGAGCAGGAACAGCAAGGCACCGTCGTTGATGCGCGGCAGCTTGCCGTTGTAGCCGCGGAAGTTGGGCCAGCGGTCGATGGTTTTCTTTTCCGCCTTCCAGTCCACGCCAAACGGCGGGTTGGCCAGCAGGTAGTCGAAGCGCTGATCCGGGAAAGGGTCTTCGGTAAGCGTGTTGCCCAGCACGACCTGACCGTCCTTGTGACCCTTGATCAGCAGGTCGGACGCGGCCACGGCGTAGGAGCGCGGGTTGTAGTCCTGGCCGAACACCTTGACCGTGGCTTGGTCGTTGTGGGCGCGGATCCAGTTCTGCGCCTCGGCCAGCATGCCGCCGGTGCCGCAGGCCGGGTCGCAAATGGTGACGATGATGCCGGCCTGTGTCAGCACCTTGGTATCGGGCTCCAGCAGCAGATTGACCATGAGTTGGATGACTTCGCGCGGGGTGAAGTGATCACCAGCCGTCTCGTTGGCAGCTTCGTTGAAGCGACGGATCAGATCCTCAAACACCAGCCCCATGGTGATGTTGTCGACGCGCTTCGGATGCAGATCAACTTCCGCGAATTGTGATACGACCTGATAGAGGCGGTTGGATTCTTCGAGCTTTTCGATTTCCTTGTCAAACTCGAAGCGTTCAAAGATCTTGCGGATGTTCTCGGAGAAGCCATTGATGTAGTCAGCAAGATGACGACCGATGTTGTCGGGATCACCCTTCAGCTTCTGGAAATCGAGCTGACTGTGATTGTGAAAACCTAGCGGCTTCCCGTCTTCGTCCTTGGCCAGGTTGTTGAGCACGGCATCGATGTTGGCCATACCCTTGGCGCTGAGCTCAGCGTGACGCTTGAGCACGGCTGCCTTGCTTGGCGCGAGCACGGCATCGAAACGGCGCAGCACGGTGAGCGGCAACATGACGCGCTCGAACTGTGGGGGACGGTAAGGACCTCGAAGCAGGTCGGCGACCGACCAGATGAAGTTGGCGAGGTGTTGGAAGTTGGCAGGCGTCATTTTTTAAGCTCTTGGGTCTTGCGTTCTTGCGGCTTTCCTTTGCGGGTTCCTAGCTCGTTCTACGCGGGCCAGTACATCCGTTTCAGCGGCATCAGTCGCTTGGTTTCGGCGTCGGTGGCGTCGTAATGCTCAACCAGCGCGCGCACCAGGTTGTCCAGCGTCCAGAGAGTCAGCGGTACGGCGGCGCGATCGGCTTCGTAAAAGGCATCCTTGGAAAAGCCGCCAGTGCTGACGTAGAGACCGCGATCATCCTTGTGACGACCGCCTAGAAAGCTGCGGATAGCCTGGCTGCCCATCTGACCGCTGCGATGCTTGACCTCGACGACAATGCGGGGATTCTCGAAGCCGAAACCGTCAGGCGAGGCGATGATGTCCTTGCCGCGATCGGGACCAGCCGGCGAAACCTGCGTCTTGTAGCTCATGGCGCGCAGGATGCCCGCGACCAGATCCTGCATCTCACTCCAGTCGAGCGCACTCACCTTGTCCTTGATGCGCTCCAGCGCCAGTGATTGGATATCTGCCAGAGGGTCAATGGCAGCCTCGACCGCGTCCTCGCTTTCCGGCTCTTCCTTGACCGGCTGGCCGGCCGAGGCAGCAAGCAGCTCCGCCGCAGCTGTGTCCGGCAGAAGAAACAAGGTCAAGGTCGAGCCAAGACTGTTCTTGGTTGGAGTACTCAGCAGATCGCGATCAATCTCGGTGGCCTGCCACTGCACGGAGCGCACTAATGGCATGCTGTCATCGACCCACTGCGGTCGATACTCTGATGGGCCAGTGACCTTGCCGAGCATGTAAGTGCGATTGGCGGGCGAGTAGGTCACCACGTAGTCGCCAGTCGCGACATCATTGATGAACCGCCAGACCTGGGATGCACCCGATATCGCCGTCCCCAACTTGACTTGAGGCTCCGCCGCGAGATAGAGCTTGGTCAGCTCCTTGCGAGTTATCCCGGGCTTTGCAGTTGGAGCGAGTTGACCCCAACCGATGGCGGCCACTCCGCGCTCACGAAAGTCGTCGTACAGGCGTCCACTCTCGCCACGCACCATCCAGATCCTTGCCATGTCGACCCCACTGCGGTTATTCCGTGAATAGTAGCGAACAAGGTTCGCAATGTGGCGATGGCCGAGGAAGGGGATTGTTCATTCACTTCGGTCGTCCAAGAAGCTCCGCGCTACCGGTCACGTTCTTCGTTGGCTTGGCAAGTTTGGCCCAGCAGAAACCGCGAAAGTCCTCACTCAAGGCGATATCGCCCAGCACATAGACGCGCTTGTTGCGGAGCCCGTCAACCCCTTCCTGTCACGCCAGCAGCATACGCTTGCCCATATCGAGAAACTCCGGATGCAGCTGCATCGCTGCACTCACCCGCGGGCCGACCTCGGTCATGGCTGCGCCGATCTGATCGACGATCTCGACGAGTTAGCGCGTGGTCAGGGTGGAGCGTCGTGGTGATGAACGTATGCTGGCTCTTGCCAGGATCCCGGTTTTTTGCCCAGGAAGGCGATCGCTGGTGATGCTCGTTCAAGGACACGAACAGCAACAATCGTGACGAACCCTTGATGATGTGCTGATGGGGTGAACAGCGTGGCCTTCTGGTGCAGTCCCTTGGTCACCTCGTCGATGTCACCTCGAGAAACTTGGGAACCACGCCAGAGAGACCGCCGGTCGCGCGCTGTCGCACCAGTTTGTTGAATGTCTCTTCCGAGTTGTCGCCCTGGAGCAGGGCGGCCACATCGACCGGCTGCGGCGGCTCGTCCAGATCGGTGCCAGATGGGGCCACCTGGATCCGCGCGACCATGGTGCGGCCAATGACCGAAAGCAGCGCTATCGGGCTTGCGCCGGTATGTGGGCCGAATTGCTCCTGCAGCACGTGTAACAGGCAGCCCTCCGGCAGGTTCATCTGGAAAACCGAATGCAGCACGTCATTCCAGAGATACGGATCCGGCCGCACGCACATGCACCCCGTTCAAACCCTTTGTCGCCATAGGCACCCGTCGGCATGGGTGGTTCGACGGCCGCCGTGGTCCTCGCGGCCGCCTCTGCGGTCCCGGCGCGGTGCATCCCATCGTCCGCCGGTCGACGTCCGCGCCGCTGCCATGGGCAGCCAGGTGTCGAGGCCTCTGCTTCCGGTTACGCGCCATCAGGCTCTACTGCCAGCGTCGATGGCAGCCTGCAGGCGTTGGGCATAACCATCGGCCAGCGCATCCAGCACCTGCGCGCCATCGCCCTGGAATGCCGGGCCGTGCATCAGTCCCAATGTGCCAGCTCCGAGCGCGGCCAGGCGACGGATGGTCGGCGCGGTGGCCGGTGTCAGCGCCGTACTGTGGTGGTGATCCTCGAGGTCGAGTGCGGGTGCGACGATGTCGCCCGTGGTGATCGCATCACCGTGGCCCGATTGTGTGAACAGGTCGCCGCACAGCAGGGTGGCGGTGGTCTCTTCGTAGAGCAGGCCGGCGTCCCAGCAGTGTGGAACGTGCGGCGTGGCAATATGACGAACCCGTTTGCCGCCAAGTTCCAATACCTCGTCGCCACCGAGCGCCCGCGGACGGCGGATTGCCAGGTCGTTGGCCGACAACATGCAGCCCAGCGTGCCGACGGCGACGCACGCCGCCGGCGCGGCCTGCAGCCAGTCATTCATCGCACCGGACTCGTCCGCCTCGAAATGGCCGAAGGACACCCACCGCAGTCGCTCGATCGCCAGCACCTTGCCAAGCGCGGCGCGCACTGAAGGGAACAATTGGTGCTGGCCGCAATGAAACAGCAAGGGTTCATCCGCGACGATCAAGTACTGGTTGAAGCGCAGATCGGCCGGCTCGACGTAGGTTGAAAGCTGGTAAATCCGATCCGCGATTTCAGTAACGACAGTGTCCATGGCAGCCTCGTGGCCTCCTTGTTGGGTATGACGACGGCAGTTTACAACCGCCGCCTGCAACCGCCAGCTTGCAGGCGCTCGGTCGAGCAAGTGGCAGTGCGCTAAACGGGGCCTTCACGCTGCCGGCTCCAACGGGTTGCGCCAGCCCACCTGGGCGCGTCGGACATCGCGTACGCACCGGACGAATATGGCCCATGAATCACGGCCAGACGGGTCGCGTATCGCACCGCGGAGCGCCGGGCGCAGTGTCTCGCCGCATGTTCGATCCGCAAGGACTTGCAACTGGGTGCGCGAACAACTCCGACCTTCCGCTCACACCTCGTGATGCACCGCCTCGGCCGGTGGCACTTCCGGATCGCCTTTGCGCCGCGGCAGCAATTCGACCAGATACATCGCAGCGAGGATCAGGCCGCCGCCAACCAGCATGCGCCAACTCAACACATCCACGCCGAGCAGGACGGCGAAGGCGGCGGCGAACGCCGGCTCGGTGGTCATCACGATCGCGGCGCGTGCCGCAGGCAAGTGCGCTTGCGCCCAGGTCTGCATCAGCATCGCACCGGCGCCGGCAATCAGCGCCATGTACAAGATGGCAAACCACGCGCCGGGATCGGGCGGCAGCGTGGGACCGTGTGGCGCGGTGGCGAGCAGACAGACGAACGCGATCGCCACCACCTGCACGGCGGACAAGCCGAACGCTTCGCCCGGCCGCGACCACTGGCCGAGCAACACAATATGCAACGCGTAGAACACCGCCGAGGCCACGGTCAGCCACACGCCCAGGCCGATCTCGAAACCATTGAGCGTCAGCAGCGCCAAACCTGTCGTGGCCAGGGCGACGGCAAGCCACACAACGCCTGCCACCCGCTCACGCAGCAACAGCAGCGCCAGGATAGGCGTGAACACTACATACATGCCCGTGGCAAAGCCGCTGACACTCGGCGAGATCAGCGCCAGGCCCCAGGTCTGCAACAGCTGGCCCGTGCCGTAGATCGCGCCCAGCAGCAACCCGCGCAGGATCTGTGCCCGGCCCAGGCGCCACGCCTGCCGGCCGAACAACGCCAGCATCGCCAGCGCCGCCACCGAGAAGCGCGCGGCGAGGAAATCCGTCACTGGCATGCGGCTGACCACATCCTTGATCAGCACAAAGGTCGAGCCCCACACGGCGGTCATGGTGACCAGGCCCAGCGTGGCAAGGGTGGTGATCGCGCGGGGTGAGGGCATGGGGACTTTGACGGAACGGGGAACGGACAAGCAAAGCAGATTGCGGCGACTTGCGAAATAGGGAATGCCGACCGGCAACCCGCGAAGAGATCCGTCAAGGTGGCGCCAGGCAAACGGTCAATGTTTTGACGCCAAGAACATTTGTGTTACCTCATTTCGCTGGCGTTGCGTACTGGTTGCGTAGCTCGCGCTTGAGCAGTTTGCCTGAGGCAGTGCGCGGCAAGGATTCTACAATCAACACGCGTTTCGGTACCTTGAACGGAGCGATGTGCGCTTTGGCGTGCGCGATAAGCGCTTCGGCGTCGGCTTGCTGGCCGGCTTTGAGGGTGACTACGGCGACCACCGCTTCAATCCATTTCTCATCAGGCAGGCCGATCACTGCCACTTCACCCACGGCCGGGTGGGTATAGAGACATTCCTCGACTTCGCGGCTCGATACCACGACGCCGCCGGTGTTAATAATGTCCTTGATACGGTCGGCGATGTAGAGAAAGCGGGCTTCGTCGAAATAGCCGACGTCGCCTGAGTGGAACCAGCCGCCGACAAAGGCTTCGGCGGTTTCTTCCGGCTTGTTCCAGTAGCCCGTCATTAATTGCGGGGAGCGATGGATGATCTCGCCCATCTCGCCAGGCGCGCAGTCTTTCATCTGCTCGTTAACAATCCGCGTTTCAACGTTGAAAACAGGTTTTCCGGCTGAAGCTGGGCGCTCGGCATGATCTTCCGGCGAGAGCACTGTAGCTAACGGGGCGATTTCGCTCTGGCCGTAACAGTTGAACAGGCGGGTTTTCGGCAGACGCTGGGAGAGTTCCAGTAGCACCGGCAGCGGCATGATCGAGGCGCCGTAGTAACCCTTTTTCAGACTGGAAAGATCGTGACGGTCAAAGTCCGGATGGCGCAGGAAGGCGAGCCAAACCGTGGGCGGCGCGAAGAGAGAGGTGATGCGTTCCCTGGCGATCAACCCGAAACAGAGCTCGGGATAGGGCGCCTGGATTACGATAGTAGTGGCGCCAACCAATAGTTGCGGCATCACGAAAACGTGCATCTGTGCCGAGTGGTAGAGCGGTAGCGAAGCCAGCGAGCGGTCGGTTGAACTGATCTCTGTGGCTAGCAGGGTGCTGGTATATTCGGCCATCAGCGCCCGGTGCGTCATCATCGCGCCCTTGGGGGCCGCAGTGGTGCCCGAGGTGTAGAGCAGTTGTGCGATATCTTCCTCGCTGATCGAAATATCAGGCTCACTCTCGTTGCCTGAGGCGCGGGTAAAAGACAGAATGTCGAGCGTGTCGCCGCCGAGCAGGGTACCAATCCATTCACACGGTAATTTCGGGCCTAGCTGTTCGATATGCCCGGCTGTAGCCAGATCGTGGAAAAGGGCGCGGGCGGATGATTGTTCGATGATGTAGTGCAGTTCGCCTTCGGTGAGCGCGTAGTTGATCGGTACATGGGTCAGACCGGCGCGCACGCAGCCCAGCCAGAGCAGCACATAAGCATCGGAATTACGACCGTAGGCAGCGACGCGGTCGCCCGGCCTGAGGCCGATAGCCAGCAACCTGTGAGCAACGCGATTGGCGGCGATATTGAGCGCGGCGTAGGTCCAGCGCCGGTCTTCAAAAAGTAGGGCTTCCCTGTGCGGGTTGCGCCGCACGGAGCGACGCAGGGCGTCACCGATGGTGTTACGGCTGGCTTGCTTGATTTCGGCCTGGCTCATGATGTATTTCCCTACCAGCATCTGCAGCCGGTGTCATGGCTGCAAGCTTAGTTGCACGCGGCTTGCGCGGCCAGCTGCAAGTCGAACCCAGGTGACGGCACCGAAGCGGTCATGACCGCCGGCCCAGGCTCCGGCATGGCTCCCTCGCAGCGATTCGATGCTGTCGCGCCGGGTCAGCACCTTGCCGTCCACCCTCACCTCGCTGGCGGCGTCGCCGTGGATCTTCAGCAGGTAGAAACGTAGTGCCGGCTTGAACGAGCCGTTGGCAGCACCGGTTTCGAAGGTGACCGTGTTGCCTTGCCGCTGAACCGTCAGCATCTGGTCGAACCAGGCACCGTGCTCGTAGGCATAGGTGCTGCCGTCGTCGTCGTAATAGTCGAACGTGTTGCGTTGGTCGTCAGGGAATACTTCCACGGTAACTTCGGTCAGCAGTCTTTCGCCGACGTAGTCCATCGGCGGTTGCGTGGGGATGATTGCGCCTTCGCGCACGAACAGCGGGATATCGCCCCAGTGCTTGTTGTCGATCGCCAGCGTGATGGTCTGGCCGCCGTGGTAGACCTTGCCGCTGAACCAGTCGGTCCAGGTGCCGGCGGGCAGGTAGATGTGTTTTTCGGTCTGGGCCTGCTTGACCACTGGCGAGACCAGCAGGTAATTGCCGAACATCCAGCTGTCGACGTCGTTGCGCACGTTCGGGTCATGCGGCCAGCCAAAGATCAAGGGGCGCACCAGGCCGACACCGCGGACGCGGCGCTGGTATTCGTAGCTGTAGATGTAGGGAATCAGGCGGTAGCGCAGGCGTATCGCCGCGGTGGCGGCCTTCTCGGCCACTGGCCCGTAGACCCAGGGTTGGCGTTTTTCGTCGAAGGTGCCGTGCACGCGGAAGATCGGCGTGAACGCGCCGAACTCGATCCAGCGCGCGTAGTTTTCATCCGACGGATGGCCGTTGAAGCCGCCGCCATCCATGCCCCACTGCATCGCGCCGACGTTGATCGCGCTGAGCATGCGCGCGCGCTGGCCGGCCATGCTGGCGAAGCCGGTGTTGATGTCGCCCGACCACAGGCCGTAGGCGTAGCGCTGTGAGCCGAGGTAGAAATTGCGGTTGATCGACCACACGCGCAAGTCGGAGACACGCCGCTGCGCGTCGTACAGCGCGCGCTGCATGTTCATGAACTCGGTATCGCTGCCGGTGGTGTCGGCCTCGTCGTTCCACCAGCCCACGATGCCTTCGTCGAAACCGTACTTCATCGCCAGCTCGCCGAACCAGCTGCGCGCGGCGGGGATGTCGAAGTCGATGTTGTTCACCGGCTTGTGCAAGAAGTAGTCCTCGCTGACTTTTTCGTCGGGCACCCAGAAATGGTGCTTGGTGGCATAGCGGCCTTCCACGGTGTCGACGTGGAGGCGCGGTTTCATGATGCCGGTGAAATGTACGGCTCGCCGGGCAGGGTGAGCAGCATCGCGGCGGCCGTGCGCATGTGTTGCGCGTTGTCGTCGAGCTGGCTCATTACGCGTTCCTGGTCGTGGTTGGACAGGAACGGTGCATCCTTGATCGCCGCGCCGCCGGTGGCTTCGTAGGCGGCATAGATGCGGTCGAGCGTGGGGCCGAGGCCGCAGTTGCGCTCGCTGCCGGCGGCGGCGATCAACTGTTTCGCCAGCGGGAAGTTGAACACCGCATCCAGCGGTTTCAGCCACGGCGCCAGTTCGCTGGCCCGGTCGCGCGTCACCTCGCCGACCAGGTAGGTGGCCGGATTCACCGCGTCGAGACCGCGACGGTACTGGTTCCACCAGTCGGTGACGTCGTAGCCGTGGTAGCTGGGTGAGGGATTGATCGGCATCAGCCAGATGCCGCTGACGCCCAGCGACTTCAGGTAGTCGAGCTTGGCGGTGACGCCGTTCAAGTCGCCGATGCCGTCGCCATTGGTGTCGTACCAGCTGCGTACGAAGATTTCGTACCACACGCCCGCAGCCGCTTGCGGGGTGTTGCCGGGAGGGGCGGGCGTTGTCGCCTGCAACGGGCCCGTCGTGGCCAGCAAGGCGACCAAGCCGAACAGGACGAAATACAGGCGTCGAAGCATAGGTGAATCTCCTTCACTGAATCAGGTGTGAGGCTTTGCAGCAACAGCCGGC